>Ga0184639_10000913_pt1 | contig 12272 bp, 10 predicted proteins | sample PLM31_170_b2_FD_133155 | JGI IMG/M metagenome (GOLD analysis project Ga0184639, IMG submission 133155) | Groundwater sediment microbial communities from an aquifer in East River, Colorado, USA - PLM3-1_170_b2 | ecosystem: Environmental > Terrestrial > Soil > Riparian zone | place: USA: East... | reverse complement strand
GTGGCAGTGGGAGAGTGGCACGCGCGGCAGCGAACGGAGGAGTCCCTTACACAGGCGATTCGGTGGGATCCGAGCCATGGAGCCTATGCCGCAGCCCGCGCGCGGATAGCGCAGAACTCGATGCGGGGAGCCGAGGCCGGCGATGTGGTGAGGCAGTGGGAGAGAGCGGTGAGGCTCAACGCTAATCGCGCGACCTGGTGGGCCGAATTGGGCGGAGCCTACGAGTGGGCCGGTCGACCGGACGATGCGCTGCGGGCATTTGAGCGAGCAAGAGAGCTATTCCCGCGATCACCGGAGGTCAACTGGAAACTGGGGAACTTTTATCTGCGGACAGGGCGAAATGCTGAGGCTTTGGACGCGTTGAGACGCGCTCTGGGAAGTGACCCGGAGATGGGGCGCGCGGTCTTTGACCTGGTGTGGCGCGCGGGGTACGAGAACCGCGAGATTTTAGACAAGCTCGTTCCTGCTGACTCATTGGCTCTGGTGGCATACCTCAACTTCTTGGTGGAGGCCAAGCGCATTAACGCCGCGAAGGAAGCCTGGGCTCGACTGATCGCACAGAGTCAAAAATTACCGGCCCAAGCGGCATTCCCGTATCTGGACGCGCTGATCCAGCAGGGGGAATCGGAAGAGCTGAGGCGCGCGTGGTCGGCCGTCGAGGAGGGAATGCCTGGAAGTGCACGCGGGCCGGCTGGCGGCGGGAACGAAATCACGAACGGAGGGTTTGAGGGGGCCATTCTGAATGGGGGATTGGACTGGCGCGTGATTCCGACCGAAGGGGTTCAGGTCACGCTAGATCCGATGACGTTCTTTGACGTCACAAGGTCGTTGCGACTCGAATTCGACGGGCGGCAGAACCTGGCGTATTCGCACGTGCTGCAGTTCGTTCCGGTGAGGCCGAACACGAGTTATCGGTTTCTTGCGTACCTGCGAGCCCAGGGGATCACAAGCAACAGCGGCCCGCGGTTTGAGATTTACGACGTGGGCGACCGCGGAAGACTTTTCGTGGCAACGGAAGATGTGCGGGGCAGCTCCGGTTGGATTCCGCGAGAAACGGAGTTTCGAACAGGGGCGGAGACGCGCGTACTCGTGGTGCGGGTGGCTCGACCCGCGAGCAGGCGCCTGGACGGGCGAATCTCGGGGAGCGTGTGGATCGACCGAGTGAGCCTGCGGGCCGTGGAATGAAGGCGAGATGCGCGCGGGCGGACCGGAGAAGGCGATGAGACTGCTGGTTGTTTCTCACTCGTACATGGAGGCCGTGCCGCGGCAGAAGTGGGAAGCGCTGAGGGATCTGGCACCGGACTTGGAGCTGCTGATTATTACGCCGAGGTACTGGCGCGAGTCAGAATTCTAGCCCATTCGCAGCGAGGCTTATCAAGGGGAACGGCTGGAGGTTGTGCCGCTGCGTACGACCCTGCAGGGCCGGGTGAGCCGGCCCGGCCGAGTGGTTCGTCATCGGGGATGTCGGGCGTCTAACCCGGCCCGAAGGCGTGGACCCGCTGCTTGACACTGCCGCCCAGCTTCCTGTGAGACCGCCATCTACCCATTGTGGGCCAAGGAGAGGAATGGAGTGCAGATATCTGGCAAGTTGTGCTGTGCTGCCGATTCAGACCTAGCTACGCCCAGCGTTTGACCACGGTTCGATACACCTCGGCCACTGCCGCTCCATGCGCCTCCCAGGTGAACTTTTGGGCGGCCAGCCTGCCCCGCTGCACAAGTTCATCGCGCAAGTCGTCGGATTCGATAATTTGCAGGATCCGGCTCGCCATCCCTTCCACGTCTTCCGGCTCAAAAAGAGAAGGGGAGTGCTGCACAACCTCGGGAATGGCGCCTCGGTTGGAAGCGACCACAGGCGTACCCGAGGCCATGGCCTCGGCAACGGGCCGGCAGAACCCTTCGTGGAAAGAGGGATACAGGAGGACATCACAAGCCCGATACGCCCGAGCGGTTTCCTCAGCCGACAGGGGGCCCAAGTCTCGAATGGCCTCTTGCAGGCCCAGCGTTTTGATCGCTTTTGCTTCCAGGGGGCCGAAGGGCGAGCCCACCTTGACTAAGCAGACGCCTTTCTTGCACCGCTCCCGGAGCGCGGCCACGACCCCAAAAACAGTCATCAAGTTCTTGCGCGGGTCATTACTGCCCACATGCAAGACCACGAGCGGCTCAACAGGAATGTTGTGGCGACGCCGGAAGGATTCCGGAGATTCGCTTCCGTTGGGGGAGTGAAAGATCCGGGAGATGCCGTAGGGGGCGAGAAACAGACGATCCCTGGCGATGCCCAGGAAATTCCTGCATTCCTCGAGCGTCTGTTGAGAGATCGCGACGATGGCGGCTGCCTTGCGCAACCACTGAAGCCGCAAGGCCGTAGGCGTCATCCCCCATCGGCTCTCCGCCCCCGCGAACCGTGCGCGGCCTAGAGCCACAGCCACGGGGTAGAGGTCGTGGCAGGTTACCACCGTTCGGGTTCCGGGCAAGGCCAACAAGAGCTGCGCATTTCCATGATCGGTGACGTGGAACAGGTCCCCGGAAAGGCTCCGACACCACCGAACATATTGCACGTGGCGAATCCAACGCTTCCTGAACTTCCCCACCGAGGCTTCCTGGCCAAAGGCCGGCCACTGGGCTTGGGCGACGACGCCCGGGATCCCTTCCAGCGCCTTCAGCAGGTCCGCGGTGTACAACTGCATGCTGGCTCCGGCATGAATCGGTAGGGTTGGCAGAAGCGTTACGCACACACCTAAAGTCATCCCGCCCGGTACCCCGCCGGAGTCCGTTGGTCTTGGCTGGACCGCACTCGCCATCGGTGCCTTCATGCTGCGGTTGTGGGGAGAGCCAACTCGGCTCCGTCTGCGGCCTGGCTTGTTTCTGCCCGCAAGATCAGATCGCGGTTCTGCGACACCCAGCCCGCGAGCCGGGCGAGGCCCTCGCGCACGCCGATGTGGGGCTCCCAATGGAAATCCCGTTTCGCCTTGCTGATGTCGCACACAAAGACCTTCTGGTCTCCCGGGCGCCACGCGGAGAACCGGTACTCCACCTTCCGGGCCAGCTCCAGCTGGAGAAGCTGGATGAGTTCCAGCAGCGACAGGGTGTTCTTGGGTCCTCCTCCGATGTTGTAGTGTTGGCCAGCGGTAGTTTCGATGTTCTCCACGGCCCGCAGGTAGCCCTCCACCAGGTCGTCAACGAACAGCACGTCGCGCACCTGTCGGCCGTCGCCGTAAATGGTGATCGGGCGCCCCAGGACGGCGCAAATCGTGAACCAAGCCACCCACCCCTGGTCTTCAACTCCAAATTGACGTTCCCCGTAGATGCACGACTGGCGGAGATTCACGGTGCGCAGCCCATAGATGCGAGCATAATCGCGGACGTATTGGTCCGCGGCTCCTTTCGAGCAGCCGTAAGGGGAGTGGAAATCCAAGGGGAACGTTTCCGAGACGCCGTTCGGGAGTTCCACCGATTCATAGCGCCCGTTTCTCTCTCGCCAGTTGACCTCTTCCAATTGGCCAAACACTTTGTTCGTGGAAGCATTCAGCACGATGGTATCGGGTTTGCACTGGCGAACCGTCTCGAGAACGTTGAAAGTCCCCCCGACATTGATTTCAAAGTCCTCGCGCGGCCGCGACTGAGAGGTGGTCACGGCCACCTGGGCGGCCAGGTGCAGCACGACGTCAATCCCTCCGTGGCGCGCGAACGTGCGCTTCAGCCCTTCAAAGTCGCGGACGTCCCCGTGTAGAAACTCGAACTGGCCCTGTTGGCGCAGCCATTCCAGATTCAACCGGGAGCCTTTGCGGGACAGATTGTCCAGACCGACGATCTTGTGCCCGTCGTTGAGGAGCCGGCAGGCCACGTTGGACCCAATGAAACCCGCCGCGCCGGTAATCAGCCATTTCATCGCTCTAGCTCTCCGGGGGGCATTGGACCGGGCTTGCGCGCCACTGCAATCAGGTTCTGCGTCAGGATGTGGCCGCGCATTCGACCCGTTTCCGCACCCAAGTAAAGCAGCAGGAGCACGCCGATGGCCTTCCACACCACCCAGCGTGCGGCGCTAGTCAAACCGTGCACGCGAGGGCCTTCCGGGTACACTTCCGGGCACTCGAACCCCGCCGTCATCAGTACCTGCCGGATGCTGTTCGGCGTGAAGGCCAGTTCGTGCGTGAAATCGGAAAACAAGATCTTTGCGCCGAACGGGCCGTCAGCATTGGGCACACGCAAGATAAGCCGGCCGCCCGGCTTAAGCGACCTCTGGACCGCGCACAGCAGCGAAAGAATCTCCTCTTTGTCGAAATGTTCCAGCAGGTCAACCGCGGTAAGGCAGTCAAACTCGACCGGGTGTTTCTCCAAGAAATCCCGGCCATCGCCAAGGAGCACGTTGGGCACCCCCAGTTTTCGCGCTACCTCGACCTGCTCGCCGCAGACATCTACACCGACGGCATGGGAATAGCCTTCCTTCGCCAGAAAATAGAGGAAACTGCCGTAGCCACAGCCCATATCCAGGATCCGCGCAAGCTTGTCTTGTGGGAGCAGGTTGCGGAAATAGTCTTTCCAGGTCTGGCAGTCCTTTTCCAAGCTGGCGGGTGTCGCGGTGTGGAGAACGCCATAGAAAGTGCTGAAGTAGCGCGCGAAGAGGCGCTGGCGATAATCCGCCCCGGGGCTTTGGACCGGCGCTCGCTGTGTGCCCACTGGAGTGGGTGTCATGCTCGTGCCCTCTGAAATTGTCCGACTTCCATTGTTTGCATTCTTCGTGCCTGGTCAAACACTTCCAAGTACCGCGCGGCGATATTGGGCAGGCTGTACTGGCGGGAGGCAAACGCCCGCGCCCGCGCTCCCAGTTCTCTCCTGAGGCTCGCCGAGCGCAAAACCGATTGCAGCGCCTCGCGCAAGCCTTCCGCGCTGCCTTCGGGAAAGACCAGCGCGCCGGGCCCGGCGACCTCCGGAATGGCCCCCGAAGAGGAGACGACCGAAGGGATACCCAGCAACATGGCTTGCGCCAGCGTCAGGCCGAACTGCTCTTTCCAGTTGGCGAGGGCGTACGAAGCCAAGACAAAGACGTCCAGGCAGCGTAAATAGCGGGGAACCTCCCGGTGCGGGATGGCCCGGACGTGCACGATTCTTCCCGGGAACCGTGCCCTCCATTCCCGGTGAATCTGCCGCTCCAGCGGCCCCGAACCCACCAACAAGAGCTTCCACGGAAAGCTCGCCAGGCACTCCAACGCCGACAGGAGCAGCCCAACACCCTTTTCGGGCACCAACCGTCCCACGTAGCCCACCACGATGCTATCTTCCAGTCCGAGCTGCTGCTTCAGGCCGGCTTCGTTTCCTGGTGCATGTTCCTCGAGGTCCAGGCCCATCTGTGGCAGAACCACGCAGAGGCCTTTGTAGCCCTCCCGCGTACGCAGCAGGTGTTCCGCCTCACGATTCCCGCAGACGATGGCGCTGGCCCTGCGGAGACTGTAGGCGCGCAGCTGGCGCTTTGCTGCGTGCCACGGAAATCGGCGACGCCGATGGAGGTTGTCCCAGGTAAACAGCGTCACCGGGACGCGCTGCGTCAAAGCATCTCGGAGCGCCAGGGTTTCCAAGGTCAGGAAGGCCTGGGGCTCTTCTTCGATGTGAATCACGTCCGGGAGAAATTCCCTGAGAATCCTAGCCATCTTCACCGGATTGAGCACGCAGGTCATGTGAGACCGGGAGAGAGCAGAACTGAGCGGTATCACCTCCTCGGCGCTCAATTCGGGATGGAGCTCGCATCGGTAATTGCCGAAAAGATGTGGGGTCTGTCTTGGCCCCACAATGCGAAGTCGAAGACGCGGTTCGATCTGCTTCATGGCCACATACTTCTTCTGGTTGTAGGCGAGGATGAACGGATGACCTACCACGAGGAGTCTCATGGCGTCTCCTCTGCCCGCCTGCGGATCATTTCCGTACTGGGCGATTCTAGACAAGGGAAGTTCGCCAGCGCGGCTGCGGCGTGGCCACGGCACAAGCCAGCCCCAGAATGACCGAGAAGAGCAGGGCGTTTGCGGAGATCTGAAGATTGAAGTCGGCCAGACTGTGAACCAAGAGGGCAAGAATGCTCCCCGAACAGGCCAGGGCGAGGTAGTGCGACTCGGACTTTGCGGGACGCAAGCTGGCACGGGTCGTCCGGACGAAGAGCCAGAGAATCAGGCCGAACAAGAGGGTGGCGCCGGGGAGGCCCCATTCGACGGTGAATTCGAGGTAGTCGTTGTGTGCGTGGTCCACGGTGCGGCCGAGCAGGGTGGACTGGACCTGCGAAAATGAGTCGGCAAACGTGCCTAGGCCAGTGCCGAGGAGCGGCTGGGAGCGAATCAGAACCACGGAGTCTTTCCAGACGGAGAGTCGCGTGGAGAAGTCGATGTCGAGAGAGGAGTAGCGGGAAAGCAATGGCCCGAGGCCCAACCAGAAGCTGAGGAGGACAGCCGCGACTAGCAGGACAAGAATGAGAAGGAGTCGCCCGGGTTGGGCGGATTGGCTCAGCCAGAGCAAGCCCATCGCGAGGGCCGCGAGGGTGACACTCAGCAACCCCATGCGCGAGCGGGAGAGCAGGATCCCGGCGAAGAGCAGCAGCGTGGCAAAGGAATAGAAGATTAAGGCCGAGAGACGCTCACTGCGAGGGAGCCCGGACGGAGCAGCAGCATGGGAGTGAAGATTGAGCTGGTCGAGCCGTTGCAGGGCGGATACAAGAGAGAAGGGAAAGATGAGCTCGAGAAGACCGGCGAAGTGATTGGGATTGATGTACGTGCCGGTGGCCTGCACGGTGTAGAAGATTTTCTTGTAGGTGAAAATCCACTGCCAGCCAGCGATGGATTGCACGAGGCCGTAGAGCGCTTCAAAGAGCCCCAGGGCCATGAGTCCGTAGATGAGGCGGGCGCGCCAGACCGTGTCGCGGGCCAGGGCCGCGGCTATGCAAAATGCGCAGGCAAAGACTAGCAGGCGGAGGAACTGTTCGCGGGCGAGATAGAAGGGTGGGCGGACTAGAGCAGATTGCAGGGCTGCAAAGAGGAGCAAGAGCGCCGGGGCCTTCCAGGGAAAAGGAAGGGCTGGGTCCCTCCAGTTGCCAGACCAGAGCAAGGCGCCCATCAAGAGAAGCGCCAGGAATTCGACTGCCGACCAGGCCAGGGGGAGGGTGCCACCAAAGGCCAATGCCGCTGTCCAGAGACAAGCCAGCAGGCCCAGCGTAAGAAGGGCGGCGGCACGAAAGCGGCCAACTCGGAGCGTGAGAGCAAGGCTGGGCGGCGCGAAAGAAGAACCGCGCAGGGCGGAAAGGGTCTCGTCCCGGCTAATCACCAGGACCTCCGGGGACGGGGCGAATGAGCGGCCACCGAAGCGAAGAGGGATTCGTAGCGGGCCAGAATCGGTTCGCTTGCGAAGTGCTCTTCGGCGAATCGGCGCGCGGCCCGACCCATTTGCCGGGCGCGATCGCGATGTTCATAGAGGTGACGAACTGCGGCTGCGAGCTGCATGGGGTTTTCGGGCTCGACCACGAGGCCGCCGGCGGCGCGCTCGAGACAACGGCTGGCTTCGCTTGCGGGCGGAACCGCAGCGACGACAGGGCGACCCGCAGCCAAATAGGTGAGAAGTTTTGAGGGGATGACCATGTCCACGACCCGCGCGGCCTGATTCAGCAAGAGGACATTCGCAGTCGCCAGAAGGCCGGGTACCGACTCACGAGGCAGGAGGGGCAGAAAACCAACATTCGAAAGGCCAAGGTGCCGGGCGTACTGTTCGAGTCGAGCTTTTTCGGTGCCTTCACCCACGAGACAGAAGTGGACGTCCGGGAGATCGCGGAGGCAGCTGGCTGCCTCCAGCACATTTTCCAATTTCTGCTTGGCGCCTAGGTTCCCAGTGTGCAGGACCAGGAAGGCGGAATCATGGATCTGGTAAGCGCGTCGAGAATCGTCGAGCGGCAGCTGCGGGCGAATGGACATCGTGTCCACCCAATGCGGAATCTGACGGATCTTTGAGTCCGGCACGCCCTTTGACCGGAGGTTGGCCGCAAACCCCTCGCAAATCACTAGCACAGTGTCGGATTGTCGATAGACGAATTCCTCCAGTTTCCGTGCCAGACGGATGGCCCATGGGTTGCGCAGCATGCCAAGCGCAATGGCCAGATCGGGGACCAAGTCTTGCACCTGAAGCACCAGGGGCGCCGCCTTCAGCCAAGACAAGACACACCCCGCAAGGCCTGCCTGCAAAGGCGGCGACACAGCCAAGACCAGGTCCACGGCGCGAACGGGCAGGGAGCAGAAAGTCGTCGAGAGACCGATCGAAGTGTCGTAGAGGATGCGGCGAAGCGTGGTCTGTTTCGACGGGACATACACAAAGCCACGGTAGAGATGAACGCCATTGCGGACTTCGCGCCGCCAGAGGGCGCGGCGATATTCCACCGGCAGCTTCCACTCCGGGTAATGGGGGAAGACTGTAGCCACCGAGACGTGATGGCCCTGAGCCACGAGGTATTCGCAGAGCTCCGTGTTGAGGGGAGCCATGCCTGTGTGATCCGGCGCATATGAACCCGTCACTATCAGCAGATGAAGCCGTCGGGAGCCGGATGTGGAAGCTGCTGTCATTGAGATCCCGCGCCCTTCTGCGACGCGGGCTTCCAGGCGACGGCGCGCAGGGAATTGCCCCAGCGCCCGAGCAAGAGATTGGTTAGGTGGAAGGCCGCGCGGAAAAGGCCGAACAGAGGAGTTTTTTCGAAGAGGCGATAGAAAGGGAAGGTCCAGGGCTGGTAGTAGACGAGGTTGCGGCGAAGGCGCCACCGCTGGAGTCCGGATTCGCGGAAAAGGGCGGTCAGTTTCGCGGGGTCGAGGCGATAGACGTAGTTGCCGGCCTCCTCATACTGGCCGGAGATGCCCAATTTGACTGACAGGCGGGTCAGGGCAGCATCGGCAGGCTCCGCAATCAGTGCGGCGTGGCGGGCAACGCGGAGCATTTCCCGGACACCGCGATAGGCGTCGGGGAGGTGATGGAGGCCGTCGTGGACGAAAGCGAAGTCAACGGCGTCGTCACGAAAGGGAAGATTCTCTGCGTCGCCGACGACCAGATCAAAGGCAACGCCGAAGCGGCGGCCACGCTCACGGGCGCGTCGAACGGCGTCAAGAGAGAGGTCAATCGCGACGACCCGGCGGCCCGTCCGGGCGACCATCTCCGATTCCATGCCCGAGCCGCAGCAGACGACCAAGACGGATTCCCGCGCATTTGCGGTGGGATGGGAGTTGCCGTTCAGGAGGCTCCAAGCAGTGGAGATTTTGAAATCGAGCAGGTATTGAACGGGGCGGGGATAACAACGCGGGCGGGTGATTTCTTCTTCGGGGTCGACCGATTCCCGGTAGAACTCGATCTGGCTCGCACGTTGCGAGGTATCGACGGGGCAGTTTCCATTGGGGGATGACGCGACAGCGGAAGAGCGGCGTTGTTCGTATTCTTTGACTCTGATCTGATACCAGTAGATTGCCTTCAAAACGTTGTAGTGAAACCCCTCGCGGCCATCAAGGAAACCGCCGCGGAGCACGTAGGAATAGAAGAAATAAAGCCATGAACGGCCAGGTAGAGCGAGGAAGAGACGCTTCCAGAAGCGGCGCCGCTCGACCGGCGAGCCTAAGAGGCGAGGCTGCACTTCCCCGGCGAGATCGCGGAGGCGATGGCGAGTCCGGAGGAGAGCTTCCCAGTCCGAGTAAATGTTGTGGCGATGAAAATGGTGGTGCAGGTCCTGCAAATCGCGATGAACGATGACCGAGCGCAAGCGTCCAATGGGGCCTTCGAGCCGAACCCATTCATGAAGCTCGACGTCGTAGCCGGTGACTTCCGGAACGTCTACGGTCTCAAACTGAGCCATGCGATGGCGGACAAGACAGAGCTTCCAGAGAGGATCGCCGTGAGTGAGTTTCCGGCCGAGGAAAAAGTAGTGGAAGCGGATCATGTATCCGGCAGAGGTGGAATCCGAGAATACGACCTGGGTGATTTCGTCACGGAGTAAAGGTGTGATTTCTTCATCGGCATCGAGCAGAAGTAACCACTCGTGCTTCCACGGAAGATTGCGAAGGGCCCAATTGCGCTTGCGAGGGCCTTTGCCGTCCCAGTGGAAGTCAACGACACTTGCGCCCAGGGAGCGAGCAATCGAGGCGGTCTGGTCGGCGCTATTGGAATCGACCACCCGGACTTCATCAGCCCAGGAGACACTCTCCAGGCATTTGCGGATGTTCTGCTGTTCATTTCTTGTCGGAATCAGGACAGAAACCGGAGTCTTCATAGCACTATTTTGTTGGGCAGTGCGCCGCTACGCGCCCGTACGAGCGCGCTTTCCATTGCCACTTCCCGATAACTTGCGGGCCTCGACAAACAGCGAGATCGCGGAAACGCCGGCCTCCTCCTTCTGGAGCAGGGAAAAGATGTCCGCCGCGTAGACATAGCTCTCGTGGCTCTGGAGTTGGCGCACATCCTGGAATCCGGCGTTTTGGAGAAGTTCCAGAAGATAGGAAAAATCGAGGCCTTGCCGGTGCCCGCCCTCGCAGAACAAAAGATTGGAAAGCTTGCCGCCCAAGGACTTGTTGTCCCTGGGAAAACCGGCGAAGAAGTCAGCCCGGCCCGTCAGGTAAGCGCGCACAGCACCGCCCATGTCCGGCACTACAATCCGCAAACCGCCGCCCGGGCGAAGGACACGATGGCATTCGCAGAGAATGGTATGCAGTTCATCCGGATAGAAATGCTCAAGGACGTGCGAGGAATAGACGGTTGAGATGGAACCGTCCGGGTAGGGCAGGCCGTTGCGCAGATCCAGCCAGAGATCGGTTTTGCGAAATAGATTGCCGTCAACATTCACGAAGCCGCTAAGATACTTCGGCCCGCACCCCAGATGTAGATGGATCTCCGATGTTGCGCTCTTTGCTTTGCGCTGAACTATCCATCGCCAATAGTTCAGCTTATTGAGCGGCAGCAGAGCGGCAAAATAGAGGTCGCGAGTGCGCTGGTGGAACATATTCAAGAGATTGCACGCTCCTCGACTGTGTGACTTCCCACGGCTTCCCGGTTAGCGATCTCTGCATACAACCTGAGCATCTGCTCCGTGATCAGGTCGGAGTTCAATCTCTCTTCGACCAGCTGCCGTCCGCGCGATCCCATCCGCTTGCCAAGGTCCGGATTCTCAAGCAGGGCCAGAAGCGCCTGGGCGGTCTGCCGTGGATCGCAGGGAACGACCAAGCCCGCGCCCACCTCTTCGACGGCGGGCCAGATATTTACCCTGTTGGAAATAACAACGGGCACGCCAGAAGCCATTGCTTCTGCAACCGACTGGCCAAAATTCTCGGAGTAAGACGGCAGAACGAAAACTTCGGCTTCCTGCAGGGCAATGAATCGGTCGTCGCCGGCCAGAGGCCCCGTAAAGGTAGCCATTTCCAGCACTCCAGCGGCCTTGAGCCAGTCTCTGACCCTAGCTCCGTAACCCTCTGTATCAGGTCCAGCGAGGACCAAATGGACGTTTTGAAGCTTTTGAGCGACCTGGATAAAAGCCTGGGCCAGGATATCCATTCCCTTTTTGAAACTGAGCCGACCAAAAAAGAGCACAATTCGACGACCGGCGAGTTCTGGGAATTTCCTGCGAAAGCGTTCCCGGGCGTGGGACGGCTGCCTGGTCAGATAAGCTTGTTCGACACCAACATAGACAACGTCGCGTCGCGGGGCCCTGTGGCCAGAGTTGGAGAGCAGAACGCGATCGAGCCAGGGAGCAGCCAGACGCATCTCTTCCGGTGAGTTGAACAGGATAGCCGCTGCGTGATTGAAGTTCCGCCGCTCGAACAACAGGAAGTAGAACCACTTGCGGACCACATGCCTGCGAAGCAAGTAGGGATCCAAGCAGCCATGAGGATGAAGAAGGTAGGGCACCCGCAACTTGCGACAGAGATGAGCGGTCGCGGTGGCCGAAAAAATGTACATGGAATAGATATGCACGAGATCGACGGAGGGAATTTTTTCTCGGAGCGCACGCCAAAGAGCCGGGGACGGTTTGTACTCGAGGGGATGGGTGTACCCAGGAAAGAAGCGAATTTCGACGCCCTGGTCAATCACGGGACAGTCCAACGGAACGTCCAGCAGCCGGTTACCATCCACGTTTGTCGTAAAGATGGAGACCTGGTGTCCACGCCGCGCCAATTCCCTGCAAAGGGCGGGGCAAGCGACCGAGGGTCCTCCGTAGCGCGGCGCGAGGCTGGCGATCACGTGGAGGATCTTCATCGAGTCTCCTCATGGTGCGGGCCGTGTCCGGCGGG
>Ga0184639_10000910_pt1 | contig 12290 bp, 3 predicted proteins | sample PLM31_170_b2_FD_133155 | JGI IMG/M metagenome (GOLD analysis project Ga0184639, IMG submission 133155) | Groundwater sediment microbial communities from an aquifer in East River, Colorado, USA - PLM3-1_170_b2 | ecosystem: Environmental > Terrestrial > Soil > Riparian zone | place: USA: East... | reverse complement strand
CGGACGAAGAAAAATCGGCGCGGTGAGGCTGCCGCGCTCGTCCGGATCGGCAGCGTGAGCGAGCGACAGGGAAACCATGCGGAGGCGTTGACGGCGCTGAATGCGGCCGTCCCTCTCTTGGCGGCGATGGGCGAGAATGGGCCGCATGCCCACGCGCTGCTGAAGCTGGGCCGCGTCTCGGAATCGCTTGGCCACACGGCAGAGGCGCAGGATGCCTATCAACGAGCGCGTGCCCTCTTCCAGCGGACGCACGATCAACAGGGTCACACCGAGAGCCTGATCAGGCTCGGCAGTCTCTGGACATCGGAGGATCGAGTGGGAGAGGCCCTGACCAGCCTTGAGACAGCCCTGAAAGACGCGCGAGACCGGCAGGACCACGCCCAGCAGGTGGTCGCCCTGACCGTGCTCGGGGATGCGCGTGTCCGTGAAGGCAAGTCCGCAATGGCTCGCGCCATGTACGAGGAAGGACTTCGGCTTGCGGAAGCGCAACTGGAGGTACGGGCCGAGGTCGATTTGCGGATTCGTCTGGCCAGACTCTCTCTCACCGAGGGGCAGCATGCCGACGGACTGGCCATGGCCCAGCGCGCCCTTGCGTTGTACCAGTCGCTGCGCGATCGGTCTCGGGAAGCGGATACGCTGTCGCTGTTGGGGAGCTTGCATCAGGCCGAGGGCAACGCGATGCTGGCCGTCGAGCATCACGAACGGGCCTTGACGCTGTACCGTGCCCTGCGGGACCGTATGCGGGAGGCGGCCAGTCTGGCGAACCTGGCGGCTGCGTATGAGGCACAAGGTTCGCAGAAGGATGCCCAGGAGACCCAACAGAAAGTCATCTTTATTCTTCAATCTCCTTCCCAGTAGCGCCTCCCTTTCACACCGCCATGTAGAATGTCCTCTTTCTGAAACGGTTCAAGAGGGTCTGTTGGGAAAAGGGGACACCTCGTGCGTGACGGGTTCAACTGCTGAAGAGTGTCCAACTCCTTATTTTTCTTTCACATGCGCTCACCCTTTTCCGTGGCACGGATTCTGCTCATTTACTTGGTGAGCGCTCATGACGATTCGGCAAGGGAATTAACACCACGCGATGTACGAGCGAGGAGGCATGACTATGTTTGCACAAGGACAGCAGGTAGCGAAGGTTGCAGGGCTGGTGTCGGGCGGGGCGATCATCGGAGCGGGACTGGGACTTCTGTACGCGCCGAAGTCGGGCGCCGAAACGCGGCGCATGATCCGGCATTCCTCGAAGCGGGCACAGGTTCAAGCGGTCAGATTCGGCCGTAGCGTGAAAGCTGGAGTGGAACGAGCGATGGAATCCGGCAAGTCGCTCATGGCGAAACGGGAGGGGAAGCGGGTCATCCAAGCAGCCTGACCTGCATTCCGATTAGACCGCTCCCACCTACAATACTGTCCTGTCCAACGGCCTGCAGCCGCTCCCGGCTCAGGCCGTTTCTCTTTCCAGCCGGTCTCAACCTTGACCCTCCAATTGGTGGGTGTTAGAGTCACCTGGATCGCACGGCGAACCAAGGCCAAGGTTTAGGTTAAGGTTCAGACTACAAGAGAAGTTGCGGAGTCTTACCTTGACCTCAACCTCAGCCTCAACCTCTGACTGATGCCGGAGTGGCGGAACAGGCAGACGCCAGGGACTTAAAATCTTGTTGCAGAAATATCCCTTGGAGGAATCCTCCCACTCTTGTTGCGGAAAAATCTCTTGTACTGATTCTCCTTACGTTTCACAATTCCGCATCCACGCATGGATTCCATTCGAAAGCATGTTGCGGATTGTTGCGGGACAAAACTATGCCAGTGATTCACGCAGATGCAAGGGATTAAAGATCCCTTCACACGACTAGGGGACAATGGAGCAGGATCATAGCGCTTGCGAGCGGGAAATCGCGAAAGCTCTTGGCAAGTTTCAGTTCCTTGAGGAGGGTATAAGAGTTCATCTTGGAAGTACCTACTTGCTCATCGCGAAAAGGTTGGAAGGGCAGCTTGTTACTCGCTTTTCTCAAAAAGACCTTGAACGAAAATCCTTGGGTAACTTGCTGCGGGAATTTAGGAAGTTTTGTCACAATGATAACCTAATTTCAGAAATAAGTAATTTGATTGATGATCGGAACACGCTCGCCCACAAGGGTTTTTATATTATGTATAAACATCTGGTCGACGAGACCGACCTTAACGAACTAGCGGCCAAGGCACGCGGGACAGCCGACAAAGCAGAATCGTGTATCGAGGAACTAGCAAAAGAGATAACCCGCGTAGAGAAGTTACTTATCGGGATTGTCTGAGCAGTCAAATCGCCGGTAATTGTTTGAGAACGGCCAAGAGACCCTACATCCCTTGAATCTGCCGTTGAGAATGTTGCAGTATTTGTTGCGGAAAGTTGCGAAAATAGCAACAAATCGAGTGCTGGCGTGGCGGAACCGGCATACGCATGGGACTTAAAATCCCAGGCCCGATAAGGGCTTACGGGTTCGACTCCCGTCGCCAGCACCATCAACTAGAGGTCTTAAAATCCCTTCCCCAGAAAGGGGGGGTCCCGGTTCGAGCCCGGGCTCCGGCACCAACGTTTCGCGAGGCTGGAGGATCTGACGTTCCGAGCAACTTCACGATACGTGCTCCCGCTTTGCCCGTGCTTTGCCTCTCCACTGTCTGAGCAGCCCTTTTGGGGCTGTCACTCTTTTTCCCAAGCAAGTCTGTCTCACGAATCGCCTTCACGTCACAATTGATGAGGCGGGCAATGCTTAGCCCAGCACGATGCGGATCTGATGCACGGCACCGTCGTCTGCGAGTGGAATAGATGCACTGCCGTCCAGCGGCTTGCCATCCAGTTCAGTCAGAGCCACGCCGCGGGTGACGCCGCGCGGATTATCCACCGAGATGTCATAGAGCGCGGAGTGATACCGAAAGCGGAGGGAGTAGCTGGACCAGTGGCGCGGAATGCAGGGATCGATGCAGAGCGCCGCGCCGCGCACGCGGAATCCGAGCATCCATTCCATGCCGGCGCGATAGAGCCAACCCGCCGCACCTGTGTGCCAGGTCCATCCACCGCGTCCAACGTGTGGAGGCTCGGCATACACGTCACCTGCAAGCACGTACGGCTCGACTTTGTAACGCTGCACGTTCGCTCGAGAGGTGGTCCGGTTGATTGGATTCAGCATCCGGAACAGCTCGCCGGCCTTGTCACCGTCGCCGAGCCCCACGAAGGCCAGAACCGTCCACACGGAAGCATGCGTGTATTGGCCGCCGTTTTCACGGATGCCGGGCACGTACCCTTTGATATAGCCGGGGTCAAGCGGCGTGTGGTCAAAGGGCGGGGTAAGGAGCACAATCAGCCCCTCCGGCCGACGCACCAGGTGCTGCTCGACGGCGGCCATGGCGCGCGCGCCGCGGCCTGGGTCTGCAGCGCCGCTGATGACTCCCCAGGACTGAGCGATGGAGTCGATGCGGCATTCCAGGTTGATGGCGGAACCGAGCGGTGTACCGTTATCACAGTAGGCGCGCCGGTACCATTCGCCGTCCCACGCTTCCCGCTCGAGCGCCGCTTTGAGCGCACTGACGTGGAGCCGCCACGTCTCCGCGCGCTTGTGCTCGCCGCGCGCATCTGCAACTTTGGCAAACTCCCAGAGAATCGTGTGCAGGAACCAGCCTAGCCAGACGCTTTCTCCCTTGCCCTGCTGGCCGACGCGGTTCATGCCGTCATTCCAGTCGCCCGTGCCCATCAGCGGGAGGCCGTGGTTGCCGACGGCGAGGCTACGGTCCAGCGCTCGCGCGCAGTGTTCAAAGAGTGTTGCGCGAGTCTCTGACACACGCGGCTGGAAGTACGATTCGTGTTGTCCCTCGGCCAGCGCAACGCCTTCCAAAAAGGGGACGACTTCGTCCAGCACGGTCATGTCGCCGGTGGCTTCGATGAAGTGGATGACGGCGTACGGCAGCCAGAGCAGGTCGTCGGAGATGCGCGTGCGCACGCCGCGTCCCGAGGGCGGATGCCACCAGTGCTGGACGTCACCCTCGGTGAACTGGCGCGCGGCCGCGCGCAGCAGATGCTCGCGCGTGACGTCACGTGTAGCGACGCTGAGGGCCATTACATCCTGGAGCTGGTCGCGGAAACCATACGCGCCACTCACCTGATAGAACGCCGCGCGCGCCCAGACCCGGCAGGCCAGCGTCTGGTAGAGCAGCCAGCGATTCAGCAACACATCCATGGCCCGCTCGGGTGTGGTGACCTGTACGGCGCCGAGCACGTCGTCCCACCGGCCGGTGACGTCACGCAAGACTCCGTTCAGGTCTGCAGCGCGATAGCGGCCGAGCAACTCGCGCACGTGTTCCCTACTGTCCGTCTGACCCAGGAACCACACAATTTCCGCACGCGCACCGGGAGCCAACTCAAGCGAGGTTTGCAGCGCGGCACATGGATCGAGACCCGCGCCCACCTTTCCAGAAAGGTCACCGCCTCGCTCAAACGCCGCAGGACGTTCGGGCGTGCCGTTGCGACCCAAAAACTCTGTGCGGTCGCCCGTCCAGGAAGTCTGCCGCCCGGCCAGATCCGCAAAGGCGATGCGCCCGCCAAACTCGCCGCCCCACGCGCTCCGCGCGAGGAGCGCGCCCGTCTGCACATCGACCTCCGTGATGATGTATGGCGCCGAGGCGCTGCGCGAGCTGCCCAGCACCCACTCGGCATATGCGGTCACCGAGAGGCGACGGGAGCGGCCGGAAGCATTCTGCAGGATGAGCTGCGAAATCTTTATCGGATCTTCGGACGGCACGAATTGCAGCAGCTCAATCAGGATGCCGTGCGAGCCATGCTGGAAGAGGCTGTAGCCCTGGCCGTGGCACGCCACATACGGAGCCGTCTCGTCGCGAATCGGCAGCGCCGTGGGACTCCACACCTCATCCGTGTTGTCATCGCGGATGTAGATGGCCTCTCCAGACGGGTCGGTCACGGGATCGTTTGACCACGGCGTAAGCTGGTTTTCGTGGCTGTTGAGCGACCAGGTGTACCCGGAGCCCGATTCCGAAACGAGGAAGCCAAACGATGGATTCGCGATGACGTTGATCCACGGCGCGGGCGTGCGCAGACCTTCCCCAAGGACGGTCACATATTCGCGACCATTTTCGGCGAAGCCACCAAGGCCGTTAAAAAATTCGAGGTCCAGCTGAGGCAGCGGCGCGTCCAGACGTTTGCCCAGGCGTAGCGGTCGCGAGATAGGAGGTACCACAGCTTCCGTGCGCTGCGACCGAGTGACCTGCTCGGACAATGTGCCGCGCCGGCTGAGCAGTACTGCCCGCGCGACGGTTTGCAGCAGCGTACGCGCCTGCGCAGAGACCAGGTCGGCCCGCAGGAGGAAAATGTTGCCGCGCGCGCCGCTGGTGTCCGGGGAGAGCCGCAACTGGCTGCCGCGCACGAGCGCGACCAGGGAGCCCTGCAGCTCCTGCGCATACGACGGTGGAGTCTCATTAATAATGACCATGTCGGCGGATAACTGCTTCATACGCCAGTATTCATGCGCGCGCAGCAATTGCCGGATGATCTCGACATCCTCCGCTGCGTCAATGCGCGCCAGCACGATGGGCAGATCGCCGGAGATGCCGTGGGCCCACAGCGCGGAACGCTCCATCGTGCTCCGGCTGAGCACATCGGAAGACGGCCGCAGCGAAGCGTCGGAGTACAGCACGGCATTGGCCAGCCTCTGGAACAAGTGCGCTTCGTCATGACCGACACCCAGGTGGTGCAGTTGGACTTGCGCCTGCGTCCAGGCCCGGGTCAGGGTGCGCTCAAACGTTCTCGCGTCGCGGTACTTGTCTGCCAGATCCAGAACCTGTTCGCGGGCCGGAGCGACCATGGTTGAAAACACAATGCGCGCTGTGGTGCCTGGCGGGATGCGCACTGTGCGCCGCAGGCTCATCACCGGGTCGAGCACGGAACCGACGGTATTCGAGAGTGGCGGGCCGTCGATAATCGAGACGGGAGTGCGGATGTGGTGTCCACGTCCGAGAAACCGCATGCGGTCTGTCTCGAATTGCACGTCGCCAACGGTTTCGCCTTCCACAACGACCACGTGCGCGGCCCAAACGGCCGTGTCCTTATCGGATTGCCTGCGGCGCGTCGCGAGCAGCGCGCCGACATCGGGCACGAATTCCGTCTGCACAAACAGGTTGGAAAACGCAGGGTGTGCCACATCGGCGGCCTGCGAAGCCAGGGAAAGCTCGGCATAGGAGGTGACCTGAATTTCGCGCGGGCGTGCCCCCAGATTGGTGATGGAGACGCGCCGCACTTCAGCATCGTCCTCGGACGACACGACGACTTCGAGCGTGGTGGTCAGGGCGCGATCGCGCCGGATAATCTCGGCATGGTCTTCGAAGAAGGAGGCCTCGTACGCGTCGGGTTCGACGCCGCTGGGCTGATAGCCCGCCGACCAGACCTGGCCGGTCTCCGCATCGCGAAGAAAGATGTACGTGCCCCAGCAGTCTCGTGTGACATCCTCGCGCCAGCGCGTGACGGCAATATCCCGCCAGCGGCTGTACCCTGAGCCTGCCACAGTCAGCATCACCGTGTACCGTCCGTTGGACAGGAGATGCGTCCGCGGGGTCACATCGTGCGGCGTGGTAAACCGACGCAGCACCGGCGGAATGAGGTCGCGGACCTGTGCCGCCGCAGAGACTTCTTCTGCGCGAGGCCGTGCGACGAGCACGTCGCGCGGCGTGCGCTCCTGCAGCAGCAGCTCGGTGGCCTGCACGATGGGCTCGGCGTGAAAGCGGATCTGCATCACGCCATCGTTCAGCACATTGTCGAGCGCCACCAATGACATGCCCTGATGGTGCGCCATGTAGGCGCGCACGACGGCGACGTCTTTGCCTTCGGGCAACCGCGCGCTGGTGTAATCCAGCGCTTCGTAGAAACCGTACGTTCCCCTGCCGCCGGCTTCGGCGAGTCGCGCAAAGTTTTGCGTGGCCGCGGCAGGATCGATCATGGCTGCGAGCGCAGTGGCATGGGGCGCGACGACGACATCTTCACTGAGGCCGCGCTTGAGCCCCAGCCCGGGCACACCAAAGCTGGAGTATTGGTACGTGAGGTCGAGGTCGCGCGCATTGTATGCTGACTCCGAGACTCCCCAGGGCACGCCGCGCTCCGCTCCGTAGGCAATGTGCCGGCGCGCGACCAATTCGCACGTCTGGTTCAGCAGGCTGCCCGCCGGGGAACGCATCACCAGCGCCGGCATGAGATATTCAAACATCGAGCCCGACCAAGAGATGAGCGCGGAGCCGTGGCCCACTGGTGTGAGCGCGCGGCTCAGGCGAAACCAGTGCGACGACGGAACGTCGCCCTTGGCGATGGCGAGAAAGCTCGCGAGGCGTGCCTCCGACGCAAGCAGGTCGTAACAGTTGGGATCCAGACTGCCATCCGTGACGCGGTAGCCGATGGAAAAGAGCTTGCGTGTATTGTCAAACAGAAAGTTGAAATCCATCGCATGAAACATCTGCTCCGCCGTCTGTGTGACCGCCGAAAGGCGGCGAATGAGCGCTGCGGCATCCGCGGCTGACTGCTTCATGGCTTGGGCCAGCGCATCAATCCGCGCCAGCGTGTCCCTGTTTCCCTGAGCATTGGTGAGCAGGCGTGCGCGCAGCGCGGCCAGTTCACGGAGAGCGGCCTCGAAATGTTCCGGAGCGTCCGCCAGCGTAGGAACAGAATGAAAGAACGGCTCAATCGCCACCCACTCGGGCGCTTGCTCTGGAGGACGTTCGGCCATGGTAGCCATCTCTTTCGAGTCCAGGCGTGCCCACGGAATCAAGATCTCCGCGTCTCGGACGTGGCTTTCGACGCAAGCTCTGGCGACATCGGCCCAGGTACGCAACTCGGAATCGGGAGCGTCCCCGCGTTCCTGCGCCAAGGTTTGCGCAATGTCTGCCACAGTGTGGGCGCGCGCCCTCAGCTCGACGAAACGCGCCGCCCAGTCCGCGGCATCGACGGGCAGCGAGTCAAGCGAGGCGGCCAGCGCGTCGACGGCATTGCTGAGCTGCTTCCGTGTGACGGTGTGTGTGTGCCGCGTGTCCGCAATGTCGGCGAGCGCGTCGCGCAACAGCCGGATGGCATCGTCCACTCCGGCGAGCAGATTCGGTCCGACGGACGACTTCTGCATTAACTCGCGGCAACCGTTGCCCAGGGCCAGCAGATGCCCGGCGAGATTGCCGCTGTCCACAGAGGACACATACTTGGGCTCGAGCGGATGAAGTTCGCGCGTGTCGTACCAGTTGTAGAAGTGGCCGTGAAACAGTTCCATGCGGCTCATCTCCGTCAGCGTAGCTTCCAGCCGCTCGACTGCCTCCAGGGTGCCCAGCCACCCAAAGTCACACGCGGCAACCGTGGAGAGAAGATAAAGCCCCATATTGGTCGGCGACGTGCGGTGGGCCACGATGGGTGTGGGCTCTTCCTGAAAATTATCGGGAGGGAGCATGTGGTCTGCGGGAGAAACAAACACCTCGAAGAAGCGCCACGTCCGGCGTGCAATCACACGAAGAGCTCGCGCATCGGCCGACGAGACCGGCTTTGCCACTGGACGCCGTGGAGGCAGGCTGACCCAGCGCGCGACGGCAGGAGCGGCAGCCCAGAGAAGGAGAAACGGAGCCGCAGCGGCCCACGACTGGTCCCGTCCACAAGCCAGCACCACACACGCCGCTGCGGCGAGGCCAATGCCGCCTCCCATGCGTCTATACGTACCGAACAGTTTGAATGCGCACGCATCCTTGGCCTGTGCTGCAGTCACCCACTCCAGCAAATACTTCCGCGTGATCAAGAGGCGGCCGAGGGTGCGCAGAATCGCGTCCGACATCAGCCATGTCTGGTGAGCCAGAAACGTCACCGTCAAGGCGATCTGGGAGGTGCCAAGTGCAAGGTCGGTAAGTACACCGCGAAAATGGCTGCGCTTGGAAATGCCCGGCCGGTGCGGGTGCAGTGCAATCATGAAGGAGAGCAGTGCCGGAATCGCAATCGTGGCCAGGATAAAGCTCGTCCACACCCAGGGAGATGTTCCTGGCAACAGCCATCCAACAATCAATGTAAGAAACGCGGCGGGCGCCGACAGAGTGCGGCGCAGATTGTCGAGCATCTTCCAGCGGCCGATCGCGGGAATGACGACAGGACGGTGTTCCTCTGGCGCTGCCGTGCTGCGTCCTAAAATCCAGGGCAGAAGTTGCCAGTCTCCGCGCGCCCAGCGGTGCTGCCGGGCTGTCGCGGCCTCATAGTGCGAGGGAAATGCTTCAAACAGCTCAATGTCTGTGGCCAGCGCGGCGCGGGCGAAGATGCCTTCAAAGAGATCGTGGCTCAGCATCGTGTTGTCCGGCACCTTGCCCGCTAAGGCCGCCTCAAACGCATCGATATCGTAAATGCCCTTGCCGGTGTAGGAACCTTCTCGGAACAAATCCTGGTAGACATCCGAAACCGCCGACGCATAAGGATCAATACCGCTCGGGCCGGAAAATGTTCTTTGGAAGAGCGAGCCCTCACGATCGCTGGGGAGCGAAGGCGTGATGCGGGGTTGCACCACCGCGTAGCCTTCTACGACGCGCCCGGCGCGAGCGTCGAACTTCGGCCTGTTGAGAGGATGCGCTATGGTGCCAACCAAACGGTAAGCAGCGCCCCGCGGCAGGCGCGTGTCGGCATCGAGCGTGATGACGTAGCGAACACCCGGAAGGGCCTCCGGGGGACGACCGCCGACGGGTAGAAACGTGGTGCTCGTCGAGCCGCGCAGAAGCTGGTTCAGCTCATGCAGCTTCCCTCGCTTGCGCTCCCATCCCATCCATGTACGCTCGCGCTCGTTCCAGACACGCCTGCGATGGAAGAGGAAGAACCGTTCGCCACCGCCGGGCGCGGGGCCATAGCGCGTGTTCAGACGCCCAACGCCATCCACCGCGGCGGCCACCAGTTCGTCATCGCCTGCGAGACGTTCACTCGGTGCGTCCACCCAGTCGGAGAGCAGCGCGAAACGCAGGTCCCCATCAGGATTCGCCAGATAGTGGATCTCCAGCCGCTCCACCTGCTCTTCGATTTCATGCTGCGTGGTGAGCAGCGTCGGTACGACGACGATTGTTCGCAAGGATTCCGGCACGCCATTGACCAGCTCCAGCCGCGGCAGCGTGCGCGGTCCGAGCAGAGCCATCACCACGCGATTGATGAGTGCAATGGCCAGGTCCGAAGCCGGTACTGCGGCGAGAAGACCAAGCAGCACAAGGATCTTCGCGGTGCCGCCCGCTTCACTGGCATGCAGCAACGGCAGTGCCAGAATCACAGCGGTCACGACACCAATTGTGCCCAGGTAGCCGGGCACCGCGCCTCGGACATAGACACGCAACAGCCAGCGCTTCCACGAGACACGACACCCGAGTTCGCGCTCAAAGGCCGGACGTCCTTCCGCGATGAGGTAATAGCCCGGCTCCGTGTGCCGGTCCTGGTCGGGCTGTCCGCAGTCCCGGGGCCTCACGCGCGTCAGCTGGGCGCGCTGCACAACACGGTTCGCCACGTCAAGTTCCGAGTAGCCCGAGCTCCGCGAGAGATCCTCGATCGCATGGCGGTAGCGGTCTCGGGTGGCAAAATCCATCTCGGCGAAGTGGGTGCCGTCGCGGAGAACCTCGTCCACCAGGCTGACGCTCTCAAAGAAGTCCTGCCAGTCGAATGCGGACGTCAAGCGCATGCTGGTGATGATGTTTCGCACGGTGACGGTCATGGCCGCGTGCCGCTGGTGCTCGGCGCGGACCATTTCGTCTACGGTGGTTCCCTGCGCGGCCAGGCGCTGGTCGAGCCACAGCAGGACGGGGCGCACCTTGGGATCCAGGTCACGCAAGCGCTGGACGAGCTGCACGGCAAACGCCGTCGCCAGAGGGGTGTTCTCAAAGCGACGGAGGGCTGCCGCTGGGGGCACCGGAGACTGGCCGTCTGCACCGAGCAGGCTGTCGGCCAGCATGTCGGCTTCCTGGCGCGCGGCGCGGCTGTGAACGATTCGCTCCGTCAGTCTGCGCAGGTTTTCCACCAGCACCACGCGCAGCGTGATGGCCACGGCCCACAGCTCACCGATGGTGAGCGGTTGCACGCGCTGGTAGGCGGTCACAAAGCGGCGTAGCAACTCCGGGTCGAAGCGGCTGTCCGTGTGCGCCACGAATGCCCACGCCACGCCGAACACACGCGGATAGCCTTGCAAGTGACCGGAGGCCAGTTTGGGTAATTGGCGATAAAAGCCGGGGGGCAGGTCGTCGCGGATCTCGCGAAGCTGTTCATCGACGATATGAAAGTTATCGACCAGCCACTCCGCTGCGGGGATAATCGCATGCTCCCGCTGAATCGCCCGGGCAATGAGCCGGTAGGACTCCAGCAGCACGCGGCCGTTCTCCAGGACGCGCGGAGTGAGCAGCCGACCCTGCCTCGAATCGGCGAAGACGGTCTGCGCAGCCGCAAGACTTTCAGCGTGCTGCTCGAGGCGCTCGACGCCGAACAGCTCGGCGCGGATGGGCTCTTCCAGGTCAGGCCAGGTGCTAGTGGGTGGTCGGACCGTATGCATCGTCTCTTCAGAACGGCTGGCGATCTCAATCCAGATGTAATGGCTGATGCGTGAGCGCTCCTACTGGCACGCTCACGCCGATCGGGATAACCCGAGCACGGAAATTTCCCACGGGCATTGCTTTTACGAAAGGAACGAACCCGATTAAACATGCTCCAACATCTGCGGTAACCGCGAACCAGGAGGTCCCATTCAAGAGTGTGGGTGTGTTCACCATCGACGGATTGACCGGAGCCTTAACACAGGTAGGTGGCTCGCCCTTTCCTGTCACTGGTATGCCGAGTGCCGTTGCCGTCGACCCCTCAGGAAAATTTGTGCACGTCGCCAGTCAAATTTCTAACACCCTTTCAGTCTACTCTATGAATAGCGCCTCAGGAGCCTTATCCCCTCTCCAGACGTCTCCTTACGGGACAAGCAGTTTTCCCTCTTCAGTAGCTATCGACCCATCCGGGAGGTTTGTTTATGTGGCCAATTCTAGCGCGTCTACTATTACGGCGTTTACGCGCAACGAGGATTCGGGAATATTAGCACAGATTGCTGGCTCCCCATATGCCACAGGGAGGGGCAGCTCAGTGACCGTCGACCCTGCCGGCCAGTTCGCCCTCGTAACCAACGCCAGTTCCAACAGTGTGACAGCGTTTGCTATTGACCCAGTCACTGGAGCACTGACCAAGATCTTGCCCACACTCTCTGAGTCTGGCCATGGGGCAGTGTCGGCGGCGGTAGATCCCTCCGGGCGATTCGTCT
>Ga0184639_10000909_pt1 | contig 12292 bp, 7 predicted proteins | sample PLM31_170_b2_FD_133155 | JGI IMG/M metagenome (GOLD analysis project Ga0184639, IMG submission 133155) | Groundwater sediment microbial communities from an aquifer in East River, Colorado, USA - PLM3-1_170_b2 | ecosystem: Environmental > Terrestrial > Soil > Riparian zone | place: USA: East... | reverse complement strand
CTCTTGAGAATCAGGGGAAATTGGTGGAGCTGACGGGATTCGAACCCGTGGCCTCCTGACTGCCAGTCAGGCGCGCTCCCAACTGCGCCACAGCCCCACGTCTTACGGCAGATTGGTCTGGATCATTTAATCGAGAGGTGGGAGGCTTGTCAAGCGCATTCCTTCTTGCGCTGTGTTTCCTCTCCCTTGATTGTAGTAGATTGATGGAATTGGTGCAACGATTTCCGTGCCAAGGCGGTCAACGGTTGACGGAATGGGACAGCTCGGTTAAGCTTCGGCCTGACGGCCCTGCCACAGGCGGGGTTTTGCGTGATAGAGGAAATACGTAGAAGAGGGCCGGACATTACCGGAAGGGCCGATGAAAGAGATCCTCCGTCGATGTGTGCATTGCGGCAAGACGGTAACACTCTCCGAAACCTACCTCCTCGCGGATGGGCCCACGTCCGATGTCGTCCGAAATGTCTGTCGCGCCTGCTTTCTTCGAAAGAGCCGGGAGATTCGTCAGGCCGTCCAGAGGGAGAGCGAAGAAGGTTTCATCCCGTAGCCACTTGACTTGACTTTCCCGCCAGGGCTCAGTAGACTGGCTTGTGTTGCTCTTGGGATGCTCTATCAAGGAGGACCACCAATGGTAAAAGAGGTGATTGTCTATAGCGCCACCGGATGAGGGTCCTGCCACCAGGTGAAAGCGTGGCTTTCCCAAAGGCAGGTCCCATTTACCGACAAGAACGTCCGCGAGGATCCGGGCGCCCTCGATGAATTGAAACGGATGGGATTTAACAGCGTTCCTGTCACCGTAGTTGACGGAGAGCGTATCGTTGGGTTCGACCAGGAGCGCCTGGCCAAGGCATTGGCTTCCTGAGGCCCTCGGGCCCGTCATGGACTAAACGAGGTGGCCTTCCGACCGTTAGTCGCCAGCGGCTAGTAAGGTTGCATCAGTTCATCAAGACAACCCCTCCGTGAGATTCGCCCTCCCGTACGTTCGCGGCACGTTGCTGTTCGGCCTTCTCGCCCACTTGACGCAGTAATCTCACTTCAGCATGTCGATCCAGGCGCCGAAGCCCCTTCCGAGGGAACTGGTTCAGATCGATGGCCTGACCGTTGCCTTCGTCCGCGCGGGAGGGCGATGGCCGCTTCGGCGTGAGCGGCTTCTCCTGGTCCACGGCACCGGCTGCAGCGCCGACTCCTGGCGATATCAGGTCGAGGGCCTAGCGCGTGAGTTCGAGGTCGTGGCCGTGGATCTTCCCGGTCATGGGTCGTCGGCTCCGGCAGGCGATCCGTCCATCGAGCGCTACGCCGAGACGGTCAGTCATGTGCTTCAGCGACTCGGGAAACGCAGGGCCTTTCTGGCAGGACACTCGATGGGAGGGGCCGTCGCGCTCCAGATCGCCCTGGAACGCCCGGAATTGCTGAAGGGCCTGATCCTCGTTGCGACGGCCGCCTACCTGGACTCACTGGCGATGACGCCCGACATCCTCCTGTGGGCCATCGCCGCGCTCCCGCACAAGTTCAAAGGCATGTTCTTCTCCGATCTCGTTACGGCAGAGGCGCTCGCCATCGCGCGGGACGATGTCCGCCGCTGCAGCCTGGAAACGGTCTTAGGCGATTTCTCGGCCAGTCGGGGGTTCGACTTTCGGGACCGCCTGAAACAGGTCAATCTGCCAACCCTGATCCTGTGCGGCGGGAGCGACCTGATCACGCCCGTTCGTTACTCCGAGCGACTGTGCAAGGAGATACCAGGGTCCGTATTGGTGATGATCGAGAAGGCCGGGCACATGCTTCCGCTCGAATCGGCCCAGCGTGTCAACTCCGCGATCCGGGGATTCATCCGGAGGGTATGAAAGCAGGGAATGTGCCGATTCGACCGCTGGCCTGGGACGTCGGCACGGTCAGCCTGTGATGAAGGCTTAGGTGGCCTTGATCCGGGCCATCAGCATCACGCCAGCGGCCGCGGCCACCAGCAGGCTGGCAAGCATGAACTGATCTCCGAGGGCGCTCAGAATTCCCGCGGCCGCGCCCCCGGCAAAGGTGCCGAGAAATTGCAGGGTATTGTAGGTCCCGAGCGCTGTCCCGTACACGGTCTTGGGAGTCGCCTTGGTAATGAGGTTGGGCAGGATCGGTTCCAGGCTTGAGAAGCCGGCGAAAAAGAGGATGCCCGCGATGGTGAGGGCAATGAGCGGATGCGACTGGAGACCCCACTCAGCGCTTCGAAAGAGGAGGAGTCCGCTGATCGAGAGGAGGAGGAAGGCCGCTACCCCTGTGACCTTCGACCAGCCGCGGTCGGCCGCCCCAGAGGCGCAAAACATGACCACCGCGGCGATCAACAGCATCGGGACCAGCAGCACGTAGTAGCTTCCGAGGGGCAGGTGGCGTCGGGCCAGCAGTGGAAAATGGAAAAAGAAACTGCTCATGAAGTACGACATCAGAAACCCGCAGAGATTCAGCCTGAGGATGTCGCCGATCATGAGGACCGAGGCGACCGACGGGCGATCGCCAGTGGCTACGGGCTTCACGCCGTCTCTTGCCGGCTCTCTCACAGCCACCGCCAGGAAGACAGAGGCGAGTAGGCTCAGCAGGCCAGAGAGCCAGAACAGCGACGCGTATCCCGTGACGCTTGCGATCGCCGGCCCTGCCAGGATGCCGCCGGCGAATGAGAGACCGATCGGGATTCCGAGGTAGGCCATCGCGGTCGCCCGATTTCCCTCCTCAACCGAATCGGCCACTAGGGCGAAGGCCACGGAGCTGATGGCGCCCGATCCCTGGATCAGCCGGGCGGCGATGAGGGTAGAGATGTTGGGAGGGACGGCAGCCAGGATGGACCCGACGCTGTGGAGCGTGAGGCCGACCAAGAGGAGCGGCTTTCGCCCGAACCTGTCGGACAGCCAACCGAACGGGATCTGAAGCAGGGCATTGCTCAAGCCATAGGCGCCAAACGCGAGGCCGATCAGCGGCTTGGAATCGGTGAACTGCTCCCCGTACAGCGTGAAGATGGGAAGAACGAGGAAGATTCCGAGCATCCGAATCGCGACAGCGGTGCTCAATGTCGCGATCGTTCGTTTCTGATCGGACGTGAATTTCGCAGCCATTATCCGAAGGTGTTCCTCCCGAGAAGGCGCAACCGCCACTTCATAACAGGTCCCCATCGCCCTGTCAACGTGATTCGGGCCTCATCCGGCTGTCTCCAGTCGAATCCGCATAGCGCGCCGCACTCACCCTGGTTGATCCGGAGGGCAAGGTGTGCGAATACGGATCGATTCGGTTCCGCCCGGATCGAGGAATCGCCCCGGCTTGTCGGGGGGGGGGGTCGTCAATCCTCTTGTCAAGTTGAAGCCCATCGAGTATAGGTAATACCCACAGAGGGGACAAATGAAGGCGGCGAACGTGAGAGGTGTGCTGTTCGATCTGGATGGCGTGGTGGTCGTGCAATCTCTTGACTTTCTGGCCATCAAGCAGGAGATCTTTGGCTCGACGGAGGGGTTCATCCTCGAAAGGATTCAAGGACTCTCTGATGGGAAGCGCGCGCGGGCGGAGGCGATCCTCGAGCGCCACGAAACCGACGCCGCCAACCGCTGCCAGCCGGTGGACGGGATCGTCCCGCTCCTCCGCCGGCTCGACTTTCAGGGACTGCTTCTCGGGCTGGTCACCCGCAACAGCCGAAAAAGTGTTGAACTGATCCAGGCGCGATTTCGCTTCCCCTTTTCGACGGTAGTGTCTCGGGAGGATGCCCCGCCGAAACCGGCGCCGGACCCGATTCTGCTTGCTTGCCGCCGGCTGGCCGTCACCCCTGACGAGACGCTCTTTGTGGGCGATTTCGAATTCGATATGTTGGCCGGCCGCCGCGCAGGCGTCCGGACCGTGCTGTTCTGTAACGCCATCCAACCCTTCTCGCCCAATGCCGACCACCTGATTGCCTCCCTGGCCGAGATCCCGCAGCTCCTGGGGCTGTGCGACTCGGTAATGCCGTCATGAGACTCGACGTGGCCCTGAGCCGACGGGATCTTGCGAGCCGGTCCGTATCGGGTCGAGCCGCGGTGGTGATCGACATCATCCGGGCTTCCACCACCATCACTGTCGCGCTGCATCACGGATGCGCCGCCATCGTCCCTGTCCGGACCCTGGACGAGGCCAGGGCAGTCGCGCTGACGCTTGGCGACGGCGTCCTGCTTGCCGGGGAACGGAGGGCGGCCAGGATAGCGGGGTTCGACCTTGGCAACTCCCCGGCCGAATTTAGCCGGGAGCGGGTGCAGGGCAAGACCATCGTCCTGACGACAACGAACGGGACGCGCGCGTTTGGGGCCGTTGATGACGCCCGAGGGATTCTCGCCTGCGCCTTCCTGAACGTGTCGGCCATCGCGCGCTGGCTCGGGCGGGCTGGCCTCGATGTCCTGATCGTTTGCGCGGGGCGGCGAGGCCATTTCTCGCTTGAGGATGCCGTTGGCGCCGGGATGCTGATCGATCGACTGCTTGGCGTTTCTGGTGAGGCTGTCGAACTCGCCGATGCCGCCAAGGCCGCGCACCTGCTCTATGGAGCCCACCGGCACGACCTCCTCGGGATGCTTCAAGGCTGCGAATGGGGACGGACCATCGTCCGGGAAGGGTTCGGGACGGACCTCGAGATCTGCTCGCAGGTCGATCTCACCGACGTCGTAGCGGTCATGCGGGAAAGGCGCCTTGTGGCAGAACACGCCTGAACAGCGGGGATGCACCCCTGCCGTTCGATCATTTCCTATTGCGGCGGCCCACGAACTTTGCTATTGTTCACCACTCCAGGCTAGTATGTGCCAGTCTTTAGCAAGTTGAAGGAGGGATGGCGATAGAGCGCCTGACGAGCAAAAGCCTCTCGGCAGTCATGGCGATTTCGGAGGCGGCCCAGTCGTCGGCCCTCGATCGCCTTCTGGATACGGTACTGGAGGAGCTTCTGGAGGCGATTGACGACGGGGCCCTCGGGTGGGTCTACCTGGCGCAGGATCCGCCCGATAACCTGGTCTGGCCCGCCGTCACGCTGTCTCCGCACCAGACGGTCTATCTCGCGGCGTTCCGGCAGGCTGCGCAATCAGGGCCGGAGGCTGCCGATCTCATCCATCCCGACTGTCCCTGCCTCCGCTCTTTCACGGTTGCCGATCCACTTCCCCAGTGCAGTGTCATCGATCGCTGCTCGCAGACAGCCCTCTCCCGGCTCTCTGACGCCGCCCACGCATCCGTTCCTCTCGTCACGCAGGATCGCCTCATCGGCGTACTGAACCTGGCCAAGCGGCGATCGACCTCTTTCTCGCCCATTGAGGTGCTGTTGCTGCAGATCGTCGCTCGGCAACTCACCATCGCCCTGGAGAATGCCCGCCTGATCGGTGAGACACAGGCCAGACTGAAGGAGACACAGACGCTGCTCGATGTCAGCCATTCCGTGACCTCCACGTTGAACCTTGAGGAGACGGTCCGTCGAATCGCGCGGGCAGTTGCCCACGTCCTCGGGGCCGATACCGCCGGCGCCTACCTGCTCGATCCCGAAGGCGAGCACCTCCTCCCGTTTGCTGGGTACCACCTACCGAAGGAGCTCTTGGAAGGGTTCACCGGGAAGCCGATCCCGATACAAGGATTTCGATTCGTCGAAGAGGCGTTCACGAAGAAAAACGCCGTCTTTACCAGCGATGCCCACAAGGACAATCGACTCGATCACTGGGTGTTTCGCTTGTTCGCATTGAAATCGGCTCTCTTCGTCCCAATGATGGCGAAGGATAGGATCATCGGGGGGCTCTTCATCATCTGGTGGACAAAGGAGCATTACTTCACCAAGGAGGAGGTGTGGCTGGTTGACGCGATCGCCCGTCAGGCTGCAATTGCCATCGATAACGCAAAACTGTTCCAAGAGGTTCAGACGCATGCCGAGGCCGTCAAGGCCTCTGAGGAGAAATACCGCCTCCTGGCCGAGCACGTGCGCGATGTCATCTACGCCTTGGACGACAAGGGGTGCTTTACCTACCTGAACCCGAAGGTGGAGGAGATGCTTGGCTACACCCCTGAGGATCTCCTGGGTCGCCATTCTACCGAGATCCTCACCCCTGACAGCCAGCGCCTGGCGCAGGAGGTCTTCAGCAGGGCGGAAAGCGGAAGGGATCCGTTCGGCTTCTATGAGCTGGATATGGTGAAGAAGGATGGCGTCGGCATCGTGCCGGTCGAGATCGGGACGGTGACCCTTCGCGATGTTTCGGGCCGAGTCACTGGCTGGCAAGGAATCGCTCGGGATATTACGGAGCGCAAGCACCTGGAGCAGCAGCTCGTGCAGACCGAACGGCTCCGGGCATTGGGCGAGATGGCCTCCGGGGTGGCCCACGACTTTAATAACATCTTGGGAGCGATCCTGGGGCGGGCCCAGCTCCTGAGTCGGGTCGTCCTGGATGAGGAGGCAAAGCGAGGCCTCGAGGCGATCGAGAAGGCAGCCCTGGATGGAGCCAATACTGTCCGGCGCCTGCAACATTTCAGGCGGAAGCGGCGTGAAGAGGAGTTCTTCCCGGTGGACCTCAACCAGGCCATCAAGGATGCCCTGGCCATCACGGAGGCGAAGTGGAAGGATGAGAGCAACCTCGCCGGCGCGACCATCGAGGTCATCACGAATTTCGGGAAGATTTCCGCGGTCATGGGGAATATCTCGGAATTCCGAGAGGTGTTAACGAATCTCATCTTTAATGCTGTTGAGGCGATGCCGAAGGGAGGGACCCTCACGTTCACGACCGAGGAGAACAAGGGGTGGGTTTCTATGAGTGTGTCCGACACGGGGATCGGGATGAGTGACGACGTGAAAGCCAGGCTCTTCGATCCCTTCTTCACCACCAAGGGGGTCAAGGGGACCGGGCTCGGGTTGAGCGTGTCCTATGGAATCATCAAAGGACACCACGGCGAGATCAACGTGGAGAGTTACTCGGGGCAGGGCACGACGATGCGGATCAAGCTCCCGATCCCGTCAAGGCTCCGCCCTTCCCGTCAGCCGAAGGCGGCGCCATCGGTCAAGCCAGGACGCATCCTGATCATTGACGATGATGGAATGGTCCGTGAACTCCTTTCCGATATCCTTCAGGCGGCAGGCCACACCGTCGTTCAAGCTTCAGGCGGCCGCGAAGCGATCCGTCTGTTCCGGAAAGACCCGTTTGATCTCGTCCTGACCGACCTCGGGATGCCAGACTGTTCGGGTTGGGAGGTGGCAGCAGCGATCAAAGCGATCGCGCCCAGGACGCCCGTCGCCCTCGTCACCGGCTGGAGCATCACCCTCGACCGAGCAAAGCTGAAGGCGGCCGGGGTCGATCTGGTGTTGAGCAAGCCGTTCCAGTACCCTGATGTCATGACCGTCGTGGCGGAGGCGATGGAACTCCGGGAAAAGGTCTAACCATCTGGACGTACCGCTTCAGCAGGCGGCTTGCGTCCCTTCGAGAATCCTCCACAGCGATCCCCCAGTCACTCCACCCAAGTCCCGAATCCTCGGATGCGGCGTAGATGGAGCGCATCGCGGTGTGCATCGATTACGCGCGCTTGAGCAGCCACTCCGCGATGATGGGCCAGATCTCCTGTTGCGCCCGTCGGCTCGCAATGATCCGTGCGTGGCTGTAATCTTCCCCGTACCCTTCGGATTTGGCGCAGAACACCATCCGCTTGTCCAGGCTTCCTAACGCATTGTAGAGCCGGCGACAGCCTTGATACGGGGCGATGAACCGGTCCCCGCCTCCGGCGAAGCAGATGGCCGGGACCTCGATCCGCTCGAGCGCCTGCAGGTAGTCAAAGCCGTCCTTGCCGATCCACTGCCCGGTCCAGTTCCAGCGAAACCACTGGTTCATTACGCCACGGAATTCGTCCTGCGGTCCGAGCTTCAGCATTTTGCCAGGGGCCCGACCCAAGGTGTTCGTTGCCAGGGCACCGAGGACGATCTTCATCCTTCCACCCCAGCTCGCGCCTGCATCGGTAGCCTGGCTTGCCAGCGTCACCATGCCCCTGATCTGTCCACAGGCTTCTGGGTACCGCGCCAGGTGCATCAGGAGCGCCAGCCCGCCGCCGCTGTGTCCGACCCAGAAGAGGTTCTCTCGGTGAGTCCTTCGCCGAACCGCGTCCAGCGCCGTCGGGACGTCGAAGAAGCTGAACCGTTCGAAATCGGGGTGAACCGATCCCGACTGGCTCTGGCCATGGCCTCGGAACTCTAGAATCCAGCAATCGAAGCCTTCTCGCGCTAGGTAGCGGGCGAGCAGCTTGCAGACCTGCGCGTCCGAAAAGGTTCCGTGGGTCAGAAGGACAGGCGGGTCTTGCCGGATCGTGCCGTGTATTCTATGGAGGGCCAGCTCGACCCCGTCCGCTGTCTTCTCTTGAAACATCTCCTCTTTCAGGAGCTTTTCGCCTTTTATCTCGACCAGTGGAGACGCATCATGTTGCGTGGCCGCTGATTCTACGGGCGTCGCCATCAGGGCCTCGTGTGCAGCCTGGGCCATCTCCAGGGCCGGCGTCTTGTTGTCCGCTTCCCGTGGCGTCGGCTCGTCCTCCAAGCGGACCGATCCTGCGGACCTGGCCTTTCGGATCTCCTCCATCCTGTCGTGTGCCAGGAGACCTTGGATCAACGGCGTGTAGAAGACGCCATCCCCAACGAGCATCACCTTCTGGGAGGTGACCTCCGCCCATCCTCTTTCCGAGAGCGCCTGCCAGATCGGCTCGTACTCCTCCAGCAGATCGCTCTGGAAGATCGACCTGTACGAGTGGAGATCAGCCTCCATCGCCTGTAGGCTCTGGAACAGCCACGTTAACCGCAGATCCTTTTGCTCGTAGTGAAAGCCGCGTTCGATCGGGAAACGACTCTCATCCAGGGCCCCAAAATAATCATTCACCCTCGTGGAATTCATATACACCCACCCGGGAGAGTCTGGGGTCCCGAAGAAGTAGGAGACGCCGGCGAACCCCCATCCCCACATGTCGTACCCGATGACCTGCTGACCGTCGTCGTGCGTGAAGAACCTCCGCATCTGGTCCTCGTACTGATACTCGCTTGAAAGATCCCAAGCAGTCTTCTCCCAGTCGTACGCTGTCACCTGTCGGTACCCGTGGCTCTCAAGGAACTGCTTGGAGACCCGGTACATCTCGAGGTTCTGGTCAATCGACGGGAGCTCATCTCGGTGATTGCGTGCAAAATCGGTCCGCCCGGCCACGTTCAATTCATAGTGGGTGATGTGGCGGACGCCTGTGCGAACGATCGCCTCCAGGTCTTTCACCATCTGGTCGATCGTCTGCCGCGGCCATCCGAAAATGAGATCGACGCTGCTTCGGAGCCCAAGTTCCTGGCACCACTCGAGCGTCTGGAAGACATGTTTGGCCTTCTGTTTTCGGCCGCTCAGCTTGATCATCTCGTCGTCGAGTTGCTGGACCCCCATGCTGATCCTATTGCAGCCGGCGGCCTTCATTGCCGCAAGCTTCTCGCGGGTAAAGAGCTGAGGGATCCCCTCCAGGGTGATCTCGATGTCCGGCGGGATGTTCGGAAAGACCCCTTTCACGATCCCCAGAAGTTTGTGATAGTCGTCCGGCCTGTACAGGTTCGAGGTGCCTCCACCGAAGTAGATGCTCGCCAGCGCGTCACCATCGAAGTACTCCTGATACCGTCGGCCTTCCCACTCGAGGTACTTGAGGTACTTTTCCAACTGATGCTGGCCCGCGAAGACCTCGCTTGGAAACAGACAGAAGCCGCACCGGTCGGGATTGGTGGGAAGACAGTAGGGGGTGCCCACATACAGGTTGACCCGTTTCGGGATTGTTGGGGCCTCCGCCTTCCGATCGAGCATCACCTGCTTGACGGGGACGTTGCGCTCCGACCAAAACAGTGGTGAGGGATGGGCGTGGAGCACCTTGTTGCTTTGGCGTCGCGCTCGTTGCTTCTCGATATAGGCGTGCGCTTCTCTCACTCGGTCGGTCTTGATGCCAATACCACCCGCGCTGATCATGGTCCTCTCCTCCTTCTAAGTGGCCCGGCGTCGATCTAGAGCGCCGGGGATGCTCGCTCCCAACGCAGTCCCTAGATCGTGATCCCTTCCATGTCATAACCTCAGAATGTTCGCGCGCCTTCACACAATTTGAGCCAAAGGGGAGGCACCGCCCAGTCTCCGCGGCGCCCATCACTATTGGTGCACCTCTCGACAACAATCGCAACGTCGTGAAAAAAGCCCGAGGCACTCATGTCGAAGGTCATGGCACTCCCATCAAGACTGGTTCGGAAAGCAGCACTAGCGAAGAGTGGGAAAATGTGTCGAACTTCATTGACCATAGCTAGGTCTCTTGATATGTTGACTCTGGTGCGTGGAATTTGATATAGTTTGCTCAAAATAATTTTAAGAACTTATCTCTTCTAATTATCGACTTGATTTCGCTGATTTATAGCCTCACTTACTAAAGGATGCTAAATCTAGCGGCCTTTCGTACCGTCTGCAATATAGTGGAAGATATATTTATCTATATTTTTAGATATATATCTTTAAAGAAGGCCACGGCGATCTTAGCTAGAAACACACCTAGTGCGCTCATCTTCTTAAACTGCATTAAGAACAGTCGCCGTACAGAATTCACTGTCCAAAGGAGAAGAAGACTAACAAGGGCTAGTGCGCCTTCTCAGTTCCCACGGTTCATCGAATAGGCTGGGCGGGCGGGGGATTGCGAAAAGACGCGAGGATTTCTCGGGCTAGCGCTTAAAGAACGGCCGAATGCATAGCGACAGGACCACCACCGGTAATTCGCCTGACAAGCCATGGGGGCGCACCTAGTCTGATGGCCATGAAGTCGCCCTACTCCTCACAGAGCCGCGCCGAGCGCCTGATTGCTGCAGGACGGGTGGTCTTGGCGGTTCTGACCCTTCCCGTGATCTCACTGGACCTCTCCGGTCACGCCAAAGACGCGAAGATGGTCTATACCTTGCTGATTGCGTATGTGGCCTACGCCCTGCTCCTTGCCCTGCTAGTTTGGCGGTCGGGCGCGCCTGTAGGACGCCAGAGGGTTCTCATGCACGCCTTCGACCTGGCAGTATTCTCCCTTCTGATGTATTTCACCGAAGGTTCCAACAGCCCACTCTTCGTCTATTTTGTGTTCTTGATACTGGTCGCCTCGCTGCGATGGCAGTGGCGAGGGACGTTGTGGACGGCGCTGGCAGCCCTGGCGATATTCTTCGGAATAGGCGTGTATGGCTCGGAAATCGTGCGCGACCCGACCTTCGAGCTTAGCGGCTTCGTCATCCGTTGTGGGTACTTGGCTGTGGTGGCGATCCTGCTGGGCTATCTGGGGGTATATGAAGATCGTATGCGAAGTGAAACATTGATGCTGGCCGCATGGCCGCGGGAGGTCCCTCGGGAGGATCGCAAGCTGGTGGGCGGAGTGCTGGAAGACGCCGCCGGCATCCTCGGCTCGCCGCGCGTGCTCATGGTGTGGCAGATAGCCGAAGACCCCTGGTTGCAACTGGCCTTGTGGCCCGGCGGCGAACTCCACTGGAGCCGCGAGGCGCCTGCCACGTTCAAGACGCTCGTTGCCGAGCCGTTGGTCGGAAATGACTTTCTCTGCCAGAATGGCAACGCCCCTGTGGCCACGGTGATGTATACCTCTCCCGCTGGCTTACAGCACTGGCGTGGGGCGCCCCTGAATCCCAAATTGCGAGCATGGTTTGGCATCAGCGCCGTCCTTTCATTGCGGCTGCACGGAGGAACTCTGAAAGGGCGCCTGTTTTCTCTGGACAAGCGGGGTATGACCCCGGACGACTTGATGCTGGGCGAGATGGTTGCCCGCCTGGCGTCGGCCCGGATGGACCACTTCTACCTGTTGCAGAGGCTCCAGCAAGTCGCGGTTACGGAAGAGCGGGTCCGCCTTGCCTGCGACCTGCATGATGGCCTCCTGCAGTCCCTTACCGGGGTGGCCTTGCAGTTGGAAACGGCGTGGCGCCTGCTGGAGGAGAAGCCGCAGGCGGCGAGGGAGGCCTTACTGGATATCCAGCGTTTGGTTGCGGCCCAGCAACGAGACCTGCGATTCCTTATCCAGGAACTGAAGCCCGTCCCGCTTAGCCCGTCCGAGGCAGAATCCAGCCTGGCTGCTCGTCTGGACGAGTTGGCGAGAGGGATCGAGCGCCAATGGGGCCTGCGGGTCGAGTTGAATACGCATCATCTGGAGGAACGGATCCCAGAGTCACTGACGCAGGAGATCTTTCGTATCGTTCAGGAAGCCCTGGTGAATGCAGCGCGGCACGCCCACGCCTCGACCGTGCAAATGGAGATAGGGGCGCGCGACAATCAGGTGCGGATCATCGTGG
>Ga0184639_10000908_pt1 | contig 12292 bp, 12 predicted proteins | sample PLM31_170_b2_FD_133155 | JGI IMG/M metagenome (GOLD analysis project Ga0184639, IMG submission 133155) | Groundwater sediment microbial communities from an aquifer in East River, Colorado, USA - PLM3-1_170_b2 | ecosystem: Environmental > Terrestrial > Soil > Riparian zone | place: USA: East... | reverse complement strand
ATGAATTCCGGAATGAGGCCGAATTTCAGGAGATCTTCCGGCTGCACGTCATGGAGCAGCTCGGTGGCTCGTCTACCGTCTTTGTCATCCAGCTGGCCGCCGAATCCCATGCGTTTGCGCCCCGTCCGCTTGCGGATAATATCCTCCAGCCCGACAAAAGCGCCGCCGCACAAGAAAAGTATGTTGGTGGTATCGACCTGAAGAAACTCCTGCTGCGGATGCTTTCTGCCCCCCTTGGGCGGCACGCTCGCCATGGTGCCTTCGATAATTTTGAGCAGCGCCTGTTGAACGCCTTCACCGGATACGTCGCGCGTGATCGACGGGTTGTCCGATTTCCGCGAGATCTTATCGATCTCGTCGATATAGACGATTCCCCGCTGCGCTTTTTCCACGTCGTAATCGGCGGCCTGCAGCAGATTGAGAATAATATTTTCCACGTCTTCGCCGACGTAACCGGCTTCGGTCAGGCTCGTGGCATCGGCGATGGTGAAGGGAACCTGAAGGAAGCGGGCCAGCGTTTGGGCCAGCAGAGTTTTTCCCGAACCCGTCGGACCCAAAAGCAGTATGTTGCTTTTCTGCAGCTCGACGTCTCCGGTCACCATCTGGCTGTCGATGCGCTTGTAATGGTTATGGACCGCCACCGCCAAGATTTTTTTCGCGCGCTCCTGGCCGATCACGTATTGATCGAGGACCCGTTTGATCTCCGCCGGCTTGGGAACGTTGGACGAAGCGCTGAGGTGCTCGTCGCGGTCAACCTCTTCGGCGATGATATCGTTGCACAGATCGATGCATTCATCGCAGATGTATACGGTCGGGCCGGCGATGAGCTTGCGAACCTCGTCCTGGCTCTTGCCGCAGAAAGAGCAAACGAGATTGCCGGACCCGTGTTCACCGTGCTTTGGCATAGAACCCCCGCTGGCTGACGTTATTTCTTCGGACTTCCTTCCGGCCGGCTCGTAATGACCTCATCGACGAGACCATATTCCTGCGCCTGTTTCCCGGACATGAACATATCGCGATCGGTGTCCTTCTCGATTTTCTTTAGACCCTGTCCGGTATGCATCATCAATATACTATTGAGTTCTTCGCGCATACGCAGGATTTCCCGCGCCTGGATGTCGATATCGGTTGCTTGCCCCTGAAACCCGCCCAAGGGCTGATGGATCATGATGCGCGAATGGGGCAGCGCGAAGCGCTTTGCTTTGGCGCCGGCGGCCAATAATATCGCTGCCATGCTGGCCGCCTGGCCGACGCAAACCGTCGAGATCTGCGGCCGGATGTATTGCATGGTGTCGTAAATCGCCAGACCCGACGTCACCGAACCGCCCGGACTGTTGATGTAGAAAAAAATATCCCGTTCGGGGTCTTCGGATTCGAGAAAAAGAAACTGCGCGGTTATGACGTTGGCAACGTCATCCGTGATCACCGATCCGAGAAAGACAATTCGATCTTTGAGTAGGCGAGAATAGATATCATACGCCCGCTCTCCGCGTCCCGTCTGTTCAACGACCATCGGGATGAAGTTCATGTTTCGGGAAGCTCCTTAACTATAGAACGCATTTTAGCTTTTTTCGCCCGGTTCATCAACCATTGAGGGCGGTGGATCGATCTCCATAACCTTCGCTCTTTCAAGTAAATAGCTTACCGTCCGGTCAAAGACCAACTGGGCGCGTAAATCGTCACGGGCATCCGGCCTGGAATAAATGTCGCGCACCGTTTTTGCGCGTTCACCGGCGGCGCGGACCAACTGATCGACTCTTTCCCGCACGTCGTTTTCCGTGACCTCGACTTTTTCGAGCTGAGAGATCCTCTCGATGAGCAGCGTGGCCCGGACTTGACGGGCGGCCCGGGTCTCGAGACTCTTTCGCGTCTCGTCCAGAGACGGAGCCGGACTGGAATCGGATGGCGGCTGTCGAGAGGCCTGCTCCTGATAGCGCTCCATGAGGTACCGGGTCTGCCGCTCCACCATCGAGCCGGGCGGCGTCATAGGATGCTTCTCAACGAGCCGACCGATGAGCTGCTCCTTCAGTTCCTCATTCTGAATATGCTTGAGCTCGTCTTCGAGACGAGCGCGAATCTTTCCTCTCAACTCGCCCAAAGACGCGCAGTCGCCGTGATCCTTGGCGAAGTCATCGTCGAGAGCGGGCAACACCTTCTGTTTAATTTCCCGCGCCACCAGAGAAAAGTCAACGGTCTTGCCGGCGATCTCCTTATTCGGGTAATCGTCAGGATACTTGACCTGAACCGCCCGTTGTTCGCCCAATTCGAGTCCGGCAACCGCGTCTTCAAATTGCGGCAACGCGTGTCCGCCGCCGACTTCAAGCACGTAGTTTTCTCCCTTGCCGCCGGCAAACGGCTTGCCGGCAATGGAGCCTTCAAAATCCAGAGTCGCAAAATCGCCCCGCTGTACGATCTTCCGGTCACCCACCACCTCCAAGCGCGCGTGCCCTTCTTGGAACCTGCCGAGGGCCGCTTCCACTTGAGAGTCCGAGATGGTTAGCTTAACTTTTTGAAGTTCCACGCCCAAGTAATCCCTGGCTTCGATTTCGGGCTTGACTTCAAACACGGCGGAAAATGAAAACGGCCGGCCCTCCTCCAGCTCATTGGCTTCGACTTCCGGCCGGGAAACAATTTGAAGGCCCCTTTCTTTGATCACCTCGCCCAGGGATTCCTCTACAAGGTGGGAGCGAACCTGTCCTTTGATCTCATTACCATAGATCCCCTGCAACACGTGGCGCGGTATCTTGCCGGTACGAAAACCTTTAACGCGCACCCGCTGTCCAAGGTTCTTATAGGCGCGGGAAAATTCGCTCGTGACCGTCTCCGGCGAAAGCTCCACGCTGACTTTTCTCTGGACGGGACTTAATTCGTTGACATCTATTTTCATGATCAGTTTCTATTGAATTGGCTCCTCGCCGTCCAATTCGAAATTACGATCTTCGCGGTGGAGCCCCACGGGCAAGCCCGTGGCACCTTCCAGTACGCCCGTGGGACGCAATCCTGAGCAAGAGCCCCCGGCCAAGGCCGGGGCTCGAGTCGAAGGATCTCAGAGCCGTCAGGGTGCGATCGCCCGGCAATGGATTTCTCTCGGTTCAATATGCGCATGCCTTGGTGCGAGAGGGGGGACTCGAACCCCCACGGTTGCCCGCTAGATCCTAAGTCTAGTGCGTCTGCCAATTCCGCCACTCTCGCACGCAAACCGACCGAAAATAAGAGACCTTTCCAAGTTTGCCGATCGAATAGGGAGAGTAGGAAACACGCAGTGGCAAGTCAAGTGCACAGGGGCGGCCATTTCCAATGGGAGCACCGCAAAGCGCCCCGGACAAGCGTCAGACCTGCTCAGGACGTTGGCGCCACAAGCGTCCGGTGAGTCTGACACGATCGAGTCAAACGGCGGACCGAAGTTTTCTCACGTCAGACTATCGCCCTAAATTGGTAATTTTCCCGTCCGGTAGACGGATGTGAAACCGGGCTAAAACAAATCCGCCGCCGCTGCTCAAAGCGAATCGGCGCGCCGCGCGGCGCATTCAGCGCAGGGACAAAGGGATCTTAAGTAATCGTAGGTGTAGATCCCCGTCGTGTGACCGTCGCGCCATCTAAATTCAATCGCATAGTTCCCCACCCCGCGAACCTCTTCCAGGATCGCCCCGGGAACCGGGATGAAATTAATTCGCGCGCCATGACCCTGACACATTGCACATGGGCAGTAGCCGCGCAGGTACTCTTGTTCGTACTCCCCGACATGGCCGTCGTTCCAGGTGATCCGGATCGTCCCTCTAGCTCTGGCGTGATTTATTTCCGTGGGGACGCAGGTTTTCATGGACTCAAAGTGGAGTGGGTTCGTGATAACCTGATTCAGACTAGACCCGGTCGTGGTTGCAAGAACGACGGCGCAACGTCCTGGAACTACAGTTCGACCAAAAAATCCCCCGACATCGTCATAAAACCAACTTTCGCACGGTTAACCAGATAGGCCCGTGGTCCAAGCTCGGGACGATTAAGCAGCGCCGCGTCCGTAACCGGAATAAATCGTGTCTTGGCCATCAGCACTTCCTGAAGCGCGCCTCCTGGAACGATATGAAGATCCCCCTGGAGCCAATACGGGCCGACACTAAACAACGCTCTGCTGCTGTCCTTTTTAACGTACAGACTTTCAAGACCCGACCGGTCGTGTCGCACCTGGGAACTGAGATCGGCAATCAAGAACACTTCCTGCATATAAATGAGGTACTGATCGGAACCCGCCACTATGGTTTTCCGCTCCAAGTTTTCCAGTGTAGCATCGCGCAGCGAGAAAACCTCGTCGCCGCCGCACAAGGTTAGATAATTGCTCAGCCGATCTTGGTTGGTGACCAGAACGCCCCGCACCACCGCCGATTGGAGGTAGACTTCCAAAGGCATTGCATAGGTTAAGTTATCTTCCGGTGCCATCTTGTACCCGACCTGGTAGAACCAAGCCCGGCGTCATCCAGGCGCCACGTCAAATTAATTATCGCACTACTAGACCGGCGAGACAACCGGCGCTCGGCGAGGGATGGATATGGGGAGCGATCGATGCCGCTGGCGACAACCTACAGCAGGTTGACGAATTATTCGACCGCGATGCCCGCGCCTTTGATGAGGCCTCGCAAGGTTCCTCGATCGAGCTGTTTATGACGGGGATGGAAAGATGGCGCCCATCGGACCGGTAGTAGATCATATGGCTGCCGGTTTGGTGATGAAAAAGAAAACCGATTTTCTGGAAGGCTTTGGCTGCTTCCCGGCCAGAGATGACGGGAAGGGGCGGCATCAGGCGGCGATTTCGATGAATCGGACTTCCGGCGGCGCAATGGGATTGTTCATCCCGCGGCGGACCTCAACGATGCCTTCGATCGCTTCTTTGATATTTTGTAAGGCTTCTTCGTTGGTCTTGCCTTGAGAGACGCACCCGGGAAAGGAGGGACACTCGGCATCAATGTAGCCGTCTTCACCAAGCGTGAGAGTTACCACGAATTGTTTCATGCGGCCCTCTTCTTCCATAGATGAGTAAAGGTCATACCAACGGGGGCGGTGGCGCAACTTGAGGCGAAGCGACTTTACCGACGAAATCCAACGGAAACCGACGATATGCGCGATAACCGGAGGCTGACGGAGCGACAGTTAAGGATCATTCAAACTTGTTGGCCGCGCCTTCAACGGAGGAAGCTTGCAGGCGGGCGAGGATCACCTAAAGTGCGGAACGAATTCGGATAGCTGGGAGGTTGTTGCGTGAATCAGCTCTTGGAGATCCGAAAATTACCGGATGGCACGGTGCCGGCTCGATGCACGGATAGGAAACCGCTTGCTGCGGAAGATCGGGAGAAAGCCCAAAGATTGATCGGTTGGCGGAGTTTTGAAAGGTCAAGAGAAATTTGGTGGGCCGCCCCGGGATCGAACCGAGGACCCGCTGATTAAGAGTCAGCTGCTCTACCAACTGAGCTAGCGCCATTGACCGCCAGTAACGTAGGGCGGTCGACCCGCGCGCGAAATCTGGGCGACACTTCAAAGTATTTTCTATCGATGTTAGGCGAGATAGTTGAACCGCGTGCAGCGACAGCTTTTTTGCTTTCTCACCGAAAGCAGCCTATGATTTTCCGATGCGAGCAGGGGCGACATTCGACAGCTCCTTTTGGGTTCATTCGGTCTACCTCGAGCTTGTAGATTATCTCTTGGTCGACTTTGAGCTCTTTTGTACGGCGGCGGTGGAAAAGGAAATGGGCGGACGAAACCCTACGAGCCTCCGCCTCCGGTCTTTGCTCGCAAACAAAAGCATTCGGCGGGCCACGGCTAGATCGCAAAAGATAAAACTTTATGGAGACGGGGAACGGGCAGCGATTAATCTGGCGCTGGAACGGGAATTGTTGTTACTTATCGATGACTGGAGACCTTACGAAGCCGCGCGCTCAGCTGGAGTAGCAGTGTTGAATTCAGCCGTCTACATCGTTGGTCTTTACCAGCAACACAGGATACAATTTGCGAAAGCCGTTGACGCGATCTCAAAGCTCGCCAAGCGAGGAACATTAACACCGGGATGGATCCAATCGGCCCTGAAAGTGATTGCGAATATACGCAAGGAGGAAGCAAATCTGTGAAAAGCGAGAAACAGACGAAGAAAACCATAAGCATCAAGCTTAGCGGCGAGGAGGATCGAGTATTGAGCCGTCTTTGCGCGCTGAAAAAGACCAGAAAGGCGAGCTACTTTGCAGATCTAGCCAAAAATCAAGTGAAGAAAGAACTCCTGAATTTTGCTACCGAAGAGTATCGGAAGGGTACGGCATCTCTTAGCGCATTGGCGACAAAAACTGGCCTGGATGCACCAAGCATCATGGAAGAGGTTGCACGAATGACCGGAGCGGATGAGCGGGCAGTGGAAGGTTTTTTATCCGCGGTTAAAGCGATCTCAGACCTTAACAACGATCCCGAATTTTATCGCCTTGCCGTTAAGGCCGTAAAAGCTTGACGACAATTCCGCGTCACGCAGGCATGTCGCAATATAGAGAAATTTGGTGGGCCGCCCCGGGATCGAACCGAGGACCCGCTGATTAAGAGTCAGCTGCTCTACCAACTGAGCTAGCGGCCCATTCACCAAAATCGAGGATCGAAGATGGAGAATGGAAGATCGCGATCCATGCTCTATCTTCGATCCTCCATCTTCGATCTTCGACCAGTGCTAAAACTGGGGTGAGTGAAGGGATTTGAACCCTCAACCCCTGGAGCCACAGTCCAGTGCTCTAACCGTTGAGCTACACTCACCATATCCCCGCCGCCCTCTCCACCACCAGTGAGGCGTGAGGAGTGAGCGGTGAGCAGGAAGACCGAGAGTCCGTTTTTTCTCCTCACTAACTCACTCCTCACTGCTCACATATTCCGATTCTGGCGCGCCAGAAGGGATTCGAACCCCTGACCTACGGCTTAGAAGGCCGTTGCTCTATCCAACTGAGCTACTGGCGCCATAAGCCAGTAATGAGTAACGAGTGCTGAGTACTGAGGGAAAGTCTTCTCCACACTGTATGATTTGGACTCAGAACTCGTTACTCAGCACTTTTTGTTGGTCGGGGCGAGAAGATTTGAACTTCCGACCCCCTGCGCCCAAGGCAGGTGCGCTACCAGGCTGCGCTACGCCCCGTCAAACGACCAGCGTCATTTTACACCGGCGGGGTCTGAAATCAAGGTTTTGCGCCGCATCGCAACAACGACGGTGCGATCTCGGACAGTTTTTTAAGCGCCTTGCCGCGATGGCTGATCGTCGCCTTGGTCTCCCGATCCAGCTCTGCGAAGGTCTTACCCAAAGGCGGGTAAAAAAAGAGCGGATCATAGCCGAAGCCGTTTTGTCCTTTAAGTTCGAAAGCGATGCGCCCCGCGCATGATTCGCGCACCGTCCAATCCTTCATTGCGCGAGATTTCGGCGCGCAAAGCGCGAGGGCACAGACAAACCGGCCCGTCCGTTTCTCATCTGGAACTCCGATCATCTCGCGGAGCAGCGTCTCGTTGTTCTTCTCGTCATTGCCCTCTTCGCCGCCGTAGCGCGCCGAGTAAATGCCGGGCGCGCCATCCAGAGCGTCAACCTCCAAACCGGAATCATCCGCTAATGTGAGACAGCCTGAATATTCCGCCAATGTCCTTGCCTTTTTGAGCGCGTTCTCTTCGAAGCTGGCGCCGTCCTCGACCACTACGGGCCACTGACCGAGATCGTTGAGAGAAAGAATCTTTAACGGCAGATTCTTGAGATAGACCCGGACCTCGGCAAACTTTCCTGGGTTCGTCGTGGCTACGAGAAGTTCAATCACGATTGAATAATTTCACACCAGCGAGGCAATGACTTTCTTCTGCGCCTTGATCAGTTCGCGAATGCCCTCTTGGGCGATCTCCGCCATATGTTCCATCTGCTTCCTGGTAAAGGGCGCGCTTTCCGCCGTGCCCTGGACTTCGATGAATTTGCCGGAGCCGGTCATGACGAAGTTCATGTCGACATCGGCGCGGGAGTCTTCCTCGTAACATAGATCTAAGAGAATCTTCCCGTCGATGATGCCGATGCTCACGGCCGCGACCGAATCCTTGATGGGATCGCTCTTTATGATCCCCCGATCGAGCCAACCGCGCGCGGCGTCCACGAGCGCCACGTAGGCTCCGGTAATGGACGCCGTGCGCGTGCCGCCGTCGGCCTGGATCACGTCGCAATCGATCCAGATCGTGCGCTCGCCTAGGCTTTTGAGATCGGCGATCGCGCGCAGGCTGCGGCCGATGAGCCGTTGAATTTCGTGGGTGCGCCCGCCGATCCTGCCGCGCGCCGACTCGCGCCCGATGCGCTCCTGGGACGAGCCCGGCAGCATGCCGTACTCGGCCGTGATCCAGCCCTTGCCGCTATTGCGCAAAAAGGGCGGCACACGCTCTTCGAGTTTCGCCGTGCAAATGACTTTCGTGTCGCCGACTTCGATCAACACCGAGCCGTCGGCTGTCTTCAAATAGCCCGGCGTAATTTTTAGCGGCCGCAGCTGCTTCAGTTTTCGTCCATCGGTTCGCATTCGATATCCAATATAATAACCGTTCAAAACGTTCCAATCGTTCCATCCTTCGATACGCGCTTCGCGCTACTCAGGATGAACGGTTTCAAGTATCCGTTTCCCCGAGTAAGCCCGCAGGGCTGTATCGAGGGGCTTGAACGTCTTGAACTGTTTGAACGATTTGAACGTGCATTGACATTTTTAGCTATTCAAATGAAAGACGACCATCTTCAATTCCGTCATCTCTTCCACCGCGTAGCGCGGCCCTTCTTTGCCGAAGCCCGAATCCTTGAGGCCGCCGTAGGGCATCAAATCGACGCGCCACTGGGAGCCCCAGTTGATATGCAGGTTTCCCGCTTCGGCTTCGCGCGCGAACTTCATCGCCCATTCGACGTTCTCGGTGAATATGCCTGCCGCAAGACCATAGACGCTGTCATTCGCCAGCGCAATGGCTTCCTCTATCGTATCGAAAGGTGTCACCGCGACCGCCGGCCCGAACAATTCGTCGCGCGAAATGCGCATATCCGGGTGGACGTCGGCGACCACCGCGGGCATATAGATCGCCCCGCGCCTGCCGCCGCCGGCAACCAGGCGCGCGCCGCCCGCGACCGCTTCGTTAATCCAACTGTCGACGCGCACCGCTTCGCTCTCCTTCACCATCGGTCCGACTTTCGATTTCTCGTCGAGCTGGTTGCCCGTGGTCAGCGCCTCGACTTTGGGCTTGAGTGATCCCAATAAATCTCTATAAACTTTCTTTGCCGCCAGTACTCTCTGCGTGGAAATACAGGTTTGACCGGCGTTACCGTACCCGGTCATCGCCAAAACCGTTGCTACTTTGTCAAGATCGGCGTCGGGCATGACGATGACCGGGCTGTTGGAGCCGAGTTCCATGGTCACCTTTTTGATTCCAGCCGTGCGGCAGATGCGGTCGCCGATCTCCCGGCTGCCGGTAAAAGTCACCTTGCGCACGCGCCGGTCGGCGACCAGAGCATCGCCGATCTCGCCTCCTGAGCCGGTGACGCATTGAATACCTTCCGGCGGCAGTCCCGCTTCGAGCAAGATCTCAGTGAGCTTTAAGGCCGAAAGCGGCGTGTCCGAAGCCGGCTTGATGATAACCGTGTTGCCCGCGGCCAGGGCCGGGCCGACTTTATGAGTGACCAGGTTCAACGGAAAATTGAACGGCGCGATCGCCGCCACCACGCCGCAAGGGATGCGCAAAGTGAAGCCGAGTTTCTTGCCGCCCGTGGGGTCGGCATCCAGCGGCACCGTCTCGCCGTGGAGCCGCTTGGCCTCCTCCGCCGATCCCATCATGGTTTCGACGGCGCGGCTGGCTTCGCCGCGGCCCTCGGCGATGATCTTTCCTTCTTCCTTTGAAATAATCTGCCCCAACTCTTCGTTGCGCGCGGCCATCATGTCGGCCGCCTTGCGCAGGATTCTCCAGCGCTCGTAGCTCGAAAGCTTCGCCATCACCTTGGCGCCGCGCTCGGCGAACGCCAACGCTTTCTCCAAATCAGCGGCATCGGCCCGGGGCACGGTATCGACGATCGAATTATCGAAGGGGTTTTTGACTTCGATTCTTTTCGGCTTATCGATCCAGCTACCTGCGATAAAGTTTTTCATGGCAACATACCTCCGATGGGATCAATGCAGAGTGCAGAATGCAAAGTGCAGAATGAAAAATGAAAATTCCGAATCCTACAATCTGCACTTTGCATTTTGCAATTTGCATTCTTCATTCATTCTCGCTTCCGCCGGTATTACCTCGATAGAAACTTCGCCCATACGCCCGATGAAACGCCGTCCACTTCGAGCCGGGCTCTTTCTCCGGCAAATTCTGAATCGCCTGGATTTTGCCGTCGAGATCGTCCAGCGCGTGTAACATGATCGCTTCCACCGTTTGCGGCAGCTTGGGCGAGCCGAATTCATAGGCGCCGTGATGGCTGACCAGCAGATGCTTGACGAGCATCGCCAGCTCGTCCGGAAAATCCGGGATCGAAGGGATTTTCTTGTTCACCATCTCCACTTCCATCACCAGGTGGCCCAATAGCTGGCCTGCGTCGGTATATTCCACGGCGCGGTCGAAAGAAAATTCGTAGACCTTGCCGATGTCGTGCAGGAAGCCGCCGATGAGCAACAGATCGACATCGATCTCCTGGTAGTTTTCCACCACCTTGAGAATCAGCCTGAGCAGCGAGAGCGTGTGCTCGAGGAGACCGCTTAGATAAGGATGATGGATGGTCTTGGCGCCGGGCGCCCGTTTGAGCAAATCCATCAGCTCCTGATCGGCGAAGCAGGCCTCGGCAAGCGCAAGCAGGTGAGGATTTTTCATGCCGCGCAGGATCGTTTGCAAATCGCCCAGCATGGCGTCGGGATCGAACGCGCTTCTGGGCAAAAAATCTTCCGCCGCGACGTTTTTCTCTTCGACGCGCATGACATCCTGCACCCGGATCTGCATCTTCCCTTGGTAGAGCGTCGCCTGCCCGCGCACGCGCACGAAGTCGTTTCTGTCAAACCCCCTGCTCAAATCATCGGCCCGGTCCCACACCCGCCCCTCGATCTCGCCGCTGCGGTCGAGGAGCTTCAACACCAAATAGCTATTGCCGCCCTTGGTCACGCCTTGGTTCTTCGAAGAGACCAAGAACAGCGAATCCACCGGCTGGTTCTCATGAATGTCGGCAGCGTAAAGAGACTTCATATCGCCAACCCATGTCCCTTATCTTAACGCATTAGCCAAATCATAAATCGACCGGATAAGAAAGCGTTGGAGAAACATCACCGCAAACCAAACGACGATCGGCGACAAGTGGAGCCCCACGGCAGGCTCGTGGCACCTTCCAGTTCACCCGTGGGGCGGAATCCTGAGCAAGAGCCCCGGCCAAGGCCGGGGCTCGCGTCGAAGGGTCGAAGCCTGCGCCATACACCGGCAGCCGCCGGCGCACGCGCTCGAGCACGGGCTCGGTAGCAGAATAGAGAAATCGCACGATCGGATTGAAACGGTCGGCATTGACCCAGGAAACGATCACCCGCCCGATGATGATCCAGAGATACGCCCACAAGATATAGTCCAGGACCTGGGCAACGGCAACCAGCAGATTGGCGACGACGAACATTTTGCCTCTTACGTTTTGCGCGGGCCGAAGAGCGCGGTGCCGATCCTCACGATGGTTGCGCCTTCTTCGATCGCCACCGGATAATCGTGGGTCATGCCCATCGACAGCTCTTGCAGATCGACATGGGGAATTCGTTGCGCATTAAGCTTGTCCTTTAGCTCGCGCAATCCGCGAAAATAGGGACGTATCTCTTCCGGGTCTTCTCGGAACGGCGGAACCGTCATCAACCCCTCTACGGCGACGTGCTCGAGTTCGGCGACCGCTTCCAACAGCGACGCAAGGTCGTCATTGGCGATCCCGCTCTTCGATTCCTCCCCCGCCAAGTTGACTTCGATGAGAGCGCGAATCTTTTTCCCTATTCGCTTTCCCTGCTTCTCCAGCTCCCGCGCCAACGCCACGCTGTCCAATGACTCGATGACATCAAATATTTCCGCCGCCGCCTCGCTTTATTGCGCTGTAAGTGGCCGATCATATGCCACTTGACAGATTGCGGGATCTGCGCCTTCTTTTCCTCGGCCTCCTGGACATAATTCTCACCGATCAGCGCGACCCCGGCGGCCACGGCCGCGCGAACCGAATCGATGCTCTGGGCCTTGGCGGCGGCCAGCAACTTGACGTCGTTTGGATTTCGCCCGCGCTTTGCGGCAGCTTCGCCGATGCGGT
>Ga0184639_10000907_pt1 | contig 12297 bp, 12 predicted proteins | sample PLM31_170_b2_FD_133155 | JGI IMG/M metagenome (GOLD analysis project Ga0184639, IMG submission 133155) | Groundwater sediment microbial communities from an aquifer in East River, Colorado, USA - PLM3-1_170_b2 | ecosystem: Environmental > Terrestrial > Soil > Riparian zone | place: USA: East... | reverse complement strand
TTGAACCCATGACGAAAGGAGCGAAGCCGATGGACAACGCACGGGAGCTCGAAGCGAGCGACACCACCACGCGAGCTGCGACTCAGGCGTTCCCGCCGTGGGGCCGCCTCAATCGGCGAACGACCCTCATCGCGCTGGCGGAGGCGGTGTCGCACTCGCCCGAACGGATGAGCCCTCTCGGATTCGAGCTTCCCGCCCTTCCCGGTCGTCCTCGCCCGACGCTGGCGCGTTCGAGCTATCTTTTCTTGTCGTCACGGACTCGTCCTTCGAACCTCGAGCGTCGCGGTGCGTCATAATCACCGGAGCGCATCGGAACTCCCGCCTGGTGCGTATCAATGCGGGGGACCGCCGGTCCCCGGCGCGTGGAGCGCCGGCCGCGGCTGATTGGAGGAACCGCCATGATGGATTGCGGAATGGGCTCGCTCTGGGGGTTGGGCTGGATGGGGTCGATCGGATCGATCGCCGCCTGGCTCGTCGTGATCGCCGCCGTTGCGATCGTCGCCAGGTATGCGTTCGCCGGGCGCGGCGCGCGCAAGGCGCAAGCCCTGCAGATCCTGGAGGAGCGGTACGCCCGCGGCGAGATCGAGCAGGAGGAGTTCCTCTGGCGCCGCGCGGACCTCGGGGGCGGCGCACGTCCCGCTTGACGTGCGGCGAGGCAGTGCCGCGCGCTCACGAGCCGCGTCCTGACACCGACACTCGATGATGCTCAAATCACTTCGACGGTTTCGGTGCCAGGGTGCGCTGATCCTCGTCGTCGCGCTGCTGATGCTCCACGCGCGGATCGCGATTGCCGGCTGCCTGGTCCCCGACCTCGCCGCGCTCGTTGCGGAGCGGGCGCGCGTCGGCGTCTCCGCCCCGTGCCACGAGATCGCACCGGAGGCCTCCGGGATCTGCGTCGCGCACTGCGTGCACGCGGCAGGCGACATCGCGAACGGGGCGGACCTCGGCTTCGTGTTGCCGGCCGCAGTGCCCGCCGGTCCGCGGTATCCCGTCTCCTGGACCGCTGCGCCGCGAGGCGTTGCGGACAGGGGGCCCGCGCCCGCTACCGGCCCCCCGCTGATCTACCTGTTCCAGCGCCTCCTCACTTAGCGACAACGGCACTTCGCATGTGCCGCGCGCCGTTACTGGCGCGCCATCTCGCTCCCGCGGCTCGGCGCCGCGCCCGGTTTCTGGAAAGGAGTTGCCGTGAAGTCGTCCCTTACCTCGCACGTCCGCGTCGTCCCTTCCTCACGCGAGGGACGACTCCCGCCGCGCCATGCGCCCGGCCGGGCGCTCGTCTACGCCTGCGCCCTGGTCGTTTTCGCGGGTGCGGCGCCTGCTCGCGCCCAAACCGCTCCGCTGTCGCTCGATGCCGCGCTCGCGGCAGCCGAGCGCGAGTCCCCGCGGCTCGCCGCGCGGCGCTACGCCATCGCCGCCGCCGGCGATCGAGCGGACCGCGCAGGACAGCTGCCCGACCCGAAGCTCCGCGTCGGCATCGACAACCTGCCGGTGAGCGGCGCCGAGGCGTGGCAGTGGAACACGGACTTCATGACGATGCGCCGCATCGGCGTGATGCAGGACGTGCCGAACAGCGACAAGCGCCAGGCGCGCGAGCGGCGCGGCGCCGCCGAGCGCGAGGTGGAGCAGGCGATGCTCGCAGCGACCCGCTCGATGCTCCGTCGCGAGACCGCGATGGCGTGGCTCGACGCGTATTACGCCGAGCGTGCGAAGCGGGAGCTCGACCGCCTCGCGTCCCAGATCGAGCTGCAGCGCGACACGCTCGCGCCCGCGATCGCCGGGGGCAGGGCGAGCGTCGCCGACGCGTTCATGCTGGGCGGTGCGCTGGAGAGCGTGCGCGAGCGGCTGATCGAGCAGGACCGCGCGATCGCGAAGGCGCGGGCGCAACTCGTCGCCTTCGTCAAAGGCGCCGCATCGGCGTCGCTCGACCTCGCGCCGGACACCGCGCAGCTGGCGCAGCCCCGCGAGCGGCTGCTCGCCGGGCTCGCGACCGACCCGCAGCTCGCGCCCTACGCGGAGCGGGTTCGCCTCGCGCGCAGCGACGTCGCGCTGGAGCGCACGACGAAGGTCCCCGACTGGAATGTCGAGGTGCTCTACGGCTGGCGCTCGCCGGCCTTCAGCAACATGATCACGGTGATGTTCAGCATCGACCTGCCGATCGCTGCGGCGAAGCGGCAGGACCGCGACATCGCGGCCCGGCTCGCCGATCTCGAGCAGTCCGAGGCGATGGCCGAGGAGGCGCGGCGCGCGTACGAGGCCGAAGTTCGCAGCGCGCTCGCCGACTGGGACGCGGCGGTCGCGCGGCTCGGGCGCTACGATACGTACGTGATCCCGCTCGCGCGCGACCGGGCCTCCGCCGCGCTCGCCGCGTACCGGGGCGGCTCGGGCACGCTCGCCAGCGTGATCGAGGCGAGCCGCGCCGAGACCGACGCGCAGCTTGCGCGCGTCGGCGCGGAAGCCGAGCGAGCGCGCGCCTGGGCGCGGCTCGCGTATCTCCTTCCCGAGGAGCAGAAGCAATGACGCGCACCGGCCTCTATATCGGCGCGATGGTCGTCGTCGCGCTCGCCGCGGCCGCCGGGGGCTACTGGTTCGCGATGTCGCGGATGCCAGCGATGCCCGCGGACGCTTCGGCGCCGGCCGCGGAGCCGCCGGCCGGCCGTAAGGTCCTCTACTGGTACGACCCGATGTCCCCGCAGCAGAAGTTCGACAAGCCGGGCAAGTCGCCCTTCATGGACATGCAGCTCGTGCCGAAGTACGCCGACGAGGGCGGCGATGAAGGCACCGTCAGCATCAGCCCGCGGGTCGTGCAGAACCTCGGCATCCGCACTGCGGAGGCGCGGCCAGGCTCGCTCGCGCCAAAGCTGACGGCCGTCGGCAGCGTCGAGTACAACGAGCGCTCGGTAGTGCTCGTGCAGCCGCGCGTCAACGGGTTCATCGAGAAGCTGTATGTCCGCGCGCCGCTCGATCCGGTGCGCGCCGGCGACCCGCTCGTCGAGATCCTGTTCCCCGAGTGGGCCGCGGCGCAGGAGGAGTTCCTGTTGCTGCGTCGTCTGTCGGGGCCCGACGCCGAAGCGCTCAGGAGCGCAGCACGCCAGCGGCTCGTGCTCCTCGGCATGAGCGAGGAGCAGATCGCCGCGGTCGAGCGCGAGGGAAGGGCGCACGCGCGGGTCACGCTGCGCGCACCGGTCTCGGGCGTCGTCGCCGAGCTCGGCGCGCGCGAGGGCATGACCGTCAGCATGGGCATGACGCTGTTCAAGATCGCCGGCCTCGATGCCGTATGGGTCGTGGCCGAGGTGCCCGAGGTGCAGGCCGGCATGCTCGTGCCGGGCGCGACCGTCGAGGCGCGCGTGCCGGCGTATCCCGCGGACGTGTTCGCCGGCCGGCTGGGCGCCATCCTGCCGGAGGTGAATGCCGCGACGCGCACGGTGCGTGCGCGCGTCGAGGTCGCGAACCCTGCGGGCAAGCTCAAGCCCGGCATGTACGCGACGCTGGCGTTCGCGGTGCGCGGCCGGGAAGGCCTGCTCGTGCCGAGCGAAGCGGTGATCCGAACCGGCGAGCGCAACGTAGTGATCCTTGCCGAGCGCGAGGGCATGTTCCGCGCGGTCGACGTCGAGGTCGGCATGGAGTCCGGCGACAGCGCCGAGATCCGCAAGGGCCTCAAGGCGGGGGATCGCGTGGTCGTGTCCGGCCAGTTCCTGATCGACTCGGAGGCGAGCCTGCGGACCACGATCGCGCGGCTGGAAGGCGCGGCCGAACCGCAGGCCGCTCCGACCCAAGCGGGGCTGCACCGCGGCAGCGGCAGGGTCACCGACCTCGATCTGACGACGGGCCGCGTCGAGCTCGACCACGGGCCGATCCCGTCGATGAAGTGGCCGCCGATGAAGATGGGCTTCGCGGTTGAGCACGTCGGCGAGATCGCCAAGCTGAAGAAGGGGGACAAGGTCGAGTTCGAGCTGCGCGGCGAGCCGAACAAGGACGGCGACTACGTCGTCACCCGCATCGCGCCGATGAAGTAGGAGCCGATCATGCTCGCGAAGCTCATCCGCTGGTCGATCGCGAACCGGTTCCTGGTGCTGATGGCGACCGTCCTCGTCACGGCGTGGGGCGTCTACGCGGTGATCAAGACCCCGCTCGACGCGCTCCCCGACCTCTCCGACGTGCAGGTCATCATCCGGACGCCCTTTCCGGGCCAGGCGCCGCGCATCGTCGAGGACCAGGTGACCTATCCGCTCACCACCACGATGATGTCGGTGCCCGGCGCCAAGACCGTCCGCGGCTACTCGTTCTTCGGCGACTCGTTCGTCTACGTGCTGTTCGAGGACGGCACCGACCCCTACTGGGCGCGCTCGCGCGTGCTCGAGTACCTGAACCAGGTGCAGTCGCGGCTGCCCGCGCAGGCGAAGCCGGCGCTCGGGCCCGACGCGACCGGGGTGGGCTGGATCTACCAGTACGCGCTCGTCGACCGCTCGGGCACGCACGACCTCGGCGAGCTGCGCGCGATCCAGGACTGGTTCCTCAAGTACGAGCTGAAGGCGCTGCCGAACGTCGCCGAGGTCGCCTCGGTGGGGGGCATGGTGCGGCAGTACCAGATCGTGCTCGACCCGGATCGGCTCCGCGCCTATGGCCTCCCGCAGTCGAAGGTGATCATGGCGGTCCAGAACGCGAACCGCGAGACGGGCGGGTCGGTCGTCGAGCTCGCCGAGGCCGAGTACATGGTGCGCGCGAGCGGGTACCTGCGCACGCTGGAGGACTTCCGCTCGATCCCGATCATGACCGAGAAGGGCGGCATCCCGATCACGCTGAAGGACGTTGCGCGCGTGCAGATGGGTCCCGAGATGCGCCGCGGCATCGCCGAGCTCAACGGCGAGGGCGAAGTCGCGGGCGGCGTGATCGTGATGCGCGCCGGCAAGAACGCCCTGGAGACGATCCACGCGGCGAAGGCGAAGCTCGACGAGCTGCGCAAGAGCCTCCCGCAGGGCGTCGAGATCGTCGAGACCTACGACCGCTCGGGGCTCATCGAGCGCGCGGTGACGCATCTGCGCGACAAGCTCGTCGAGGAATTCATCGTCGTCGCGGTTGTGTGCGTCGTGTTCCTCCTGCACCTGCGCTCCGCATTCGTCGCGATCGTCACGCTGCCGCTCGGGGTGCTGATGGCGTTCATCGTGATGCTCTACCAGGGTGTGAACGCTAACATCATGTCGCTCGGCGGCATCGCGATCGCGATCGGCGCGATGGTCGACGCGGCGGTGGTGATGATCGAGAACGCGCACAAGCGCCTGGAGCAGTGGCAGCACGCTCACCCCGGCGAGCGGATCGCGACCGACGAGCGCTGGCGGGTCATCGGCGATGCCGCAGTCGCGGTGGGGCCGGCGCTGTTCTTCTCGCTGCTCATCATCACGCTGTCGTTCGTGCCGGTGTTTGCGCTGGAGGCGCAGGAGGGCAGGCTCTTCTCGCCGCTCGCCTACACCAAGACCTATGCGATGGCGGCCTCGGCCGGGCTCGCGGTGACGCTGATCCCGGTGCTGATGGGTTATCTGATCCGCGGCCGCATCCCCGAGGAGCGCAAGAACCCGATCAACCGCTTCCTGATCGCCGCCTACCGGCCCCTGCTTGCCGCCGTGCTGCGGCGGCCGTGGGCGACGCTCCTCGTCGCGGGAATCGTGCTCGCGTCCGCCTGGATCCCGGTCTCGCGGCTCGGTGGGGAGTTCCTGCCTCCGCTCTACGAGGGCGATCTCCTCTACATGCCCTCGGCCCTGCCGAGCATCTCCACGGCGAAGGCGGCCGAGATCCTGCAGCAGACCGACCGGATCCTCGCGCAGGTTCCCGAGGTGAAGAGCGTGTTCGGGAAGGTCGGGCGCGCCGAAACCGCGACCGACCCGGCGCCGCTCGAGATGGTGGAAACGACGGTGCAGCTGAAACCGCGCAGCGAGTGGCGCCCGGGCATGACGCCGGAGAAGCTCGTCGAGGAGCTCGACCGGCTGGTCAAGTTTCCGGGGCTCGCGAACATCTGGATCCCGCCGATCCGCAACCGCATCGACATGCTCGCGACCGGCATCAAGAGCCCGCTCGGCATCAAGGTCTCGGGCAACGACCTCGCCGAGATCGAGCGCGTCTCCGGGGAGATCGAGAGCGCGGTGAAGGAGGTGCCGGGCGTGAGCTCCGCGCTGGCCGAGCGCGTGACCGGCGGGCGCTACATCGATGTGCGCATCGATCGCGCGGCGGCCGCGCGCTATGGGCTCAACGTCGCCGACGTGCAGTCGGTGGTGTCGGCGGCGATCGGCGGCGAGAACATCGGCGAGACGATCGAGGGCCGGCGGCGCTTCCCGATCAACGTACGTTATCCGCGCGAGCTGCGCGATTCCGTGGAGAAGCTGCGGCAGCTACCGATCGTGACCGAAGCGGGGGCGCAGATCCCGCTGAGCGCGGTAGCGGCGGTCGGCCTCTCGGTCGGCCCGCCGATGCTCCGCAGCGAGAACGCGCGGCTCTCGGGGTGGATCTACGTCGACATTCGCGGCCGCGACCTCGTCTCGGTGGTACGCGATGCGCAACGCGTCGTCGCCGACCGCGTGAAGCTTCCGCCCGGCGTCTCGCTGCAGTGGTCGGGCCAGTTCGAGTACCTCGAGCGCGCGGTGAAGCGCCTCGAGATCGTCATCCCGTTCATGCTCGCCATCATCTTCGTGCTGCTGTACCTCACCTTCCGCCGGTTCGACGAGGCGGCGCTGCTGATGGCGACGCTGCCGTTCGCGCTCGTCGGCGGCTGCTGGTACGTGTACGCGCTCGGCCACAACCTGTCGGTCGCGAGCGGGGTCGGCTTCATCGCGCTCGGCGGCGTGGCGGCCGAGTTCGGCGTGGTGATGCTGATCTACCTCAAGCAGGCGCTCGACCGCCGGATCGAGAGCGGGGGACCCGTGACGGCCGACGCGCTGCTGGAGGCGATCGACGAGGGGGCGGTGCAGCGGGTGCGGCCGCTCGCGATGACCGCTGCGGTGGTCATCGCCGGTCTCGCGCCGATCATGTGGTCGGAAGGCGCCGGCGCGGAGATCATGCAGCGCATCGCGGCGCCGATGATCGGCGGCATGATCACCGCGCCGCTGCTCTCGGTCCTCGTGATCCCGGCGGCGTACTACCTGATACGCCGTCGCGGGCTCGCCCGCGAGCGACCGGCGGTGCTCGCCGCCGGCGGCGTTCCTCTCCACCAGCCGCAACGGAAGGCGCCATGACAGCGCGGGCTCTCGCACCGGCTGCTATTCGTCGCGCCGAATTCCCAGCTGCTTGGCCAGGCACGACAGTTCAGGCGGGGTCACGCCGAGCGCTCCGATCGGCGTCCGGGTGCGGAAATCAGCCCCGTTCCACGGCGAGCTTGAGGCCGGCGGCCTTCAGAATGGCGTGCAACGTCGAAAAGCGCGGATTCCCGCCCGGGGACAGGGCGCGATACAGGCTCTCGCGTGGCACTCCGGCGGCCTTGGCAACCTTGGCCATGCCTTCTGCCTCGGCAACCGTCCTGAGGGCCGCAAGATAGACACGCGGGTCCCCATCCTCCGCGGCTGCGTTCAGATACTCCGCGGCAAGCCGCGGGTTGGCTCGCAGCTCAGCGACGAGACGCTCGCGGTGCGAAACGGTCAGCGCTCTGCGCGCGGATCGCGCTTTTTCCGATTTCCGTACTCTTGCCATAGCGCCACCGCCCTCTTGATATCGGCGTCCTGTTTGCGCTTGTCGCCGCCGCAAAGCAGCACGATCGCCGTCCTGCCGTCGCGGGCGAAATAGACCCGGTAGCCCGGCCCCCAATCGATCCGCAGCTCGCTCACTCCGTCGCGAAGCAGCTACGAGTCGCCGAAGTTCCCGGCCTCCAGCCGTTCCAGCCGCGCCAGGATGCGCGCCCGGGCCTGCCGGTCGGGAAGATCGGAAAGCCACTGCGTCAGTGGCTCATCGCCTGCGGCGGTCCGGTAGCGCCTGAGCTCGAAGGCCATCGATTGTATCGTATACGTTACACGAGGACAACGTCGCTTCAGGGCCCGATTCTCAGGGGCGAAGTGGCTCAGGCGATGAGCCGCACCGCCGAAGTCGACGGTCCTCGTCGCGGCCGATTTGCTCGCCGTGATCTGGATCCCGGTGTCGCGTCTCGGCGGCGAGTCCGTCGATGTTCGTCATCCCCGTGGCGCATTACCTCCTGCGGCGGCGGCGCCTTTGGCCGGCAAGTGACATAGGTCACGGCGATACAAACGATTACATCCGGGCCGGTCCCGGCAAAACCGTCGTTACAAGTGCCGACTAGTCTGGGCGCGTCTCATCACCAGGAGAGACTGCGATGAAACGACTGCTGACTGGCCTTGCCACCGCTTCGCTGCTGATCAGCGCGCCGCTCGCGGCCGCCGCCAACGATCGCGACGACCATCGCCGCGGCTGGGAGCGGCATGGGCATCACGGGGACTGGAACAAGCCGAAGCAGGTTTACCACCACTACTACCGGCCGGCGCCGCCACCCGTCGTGTACTACCCGTACTACCCTGCGCCGCGGGTCGTCTACCGGCCGGTGTACGTGCCGGCGCCGGTGGCGTATCCGTATCCGCCCGTCGACGGTCCGCGGGTGAGCGTTGGGTTCCGCATCCTCTTCTGACGCGGTGTGGTTCCCCTCCTCGGATGAGGAGGGGTGCCGCCGTCAGGCGGCGGGGTGGTCGATCACACCACCCCGTCCTCGCCCCGGCTTCGCGCGGGCTCGGCCACCCCTCCTCATCCGAGGAGGGGAACGGGACGGGAGAACTTCTCCGGCGCACGGCGGTCTAGGCGTGCGTATACTTCCGCCCCGCATGACGCGCATCCTAAAGACGGCGTTCCTCGTCTTCCTGCTCGGCTGGCTGCCGCTGCAGGCGTCGGCGTTCCCGCTGATCGCCCTGCTGTGCGAGCGCGATCCCTCGGGCATGCACGGTCACGCCGCGGTCCACGCCCATCACGGGCACGCCGGCGAGCACTCGGGGAATGATCATCACGGCGATAGCGGCGACGATGGCTCGTCCCCGCCGCCGCCGCACAGCTGCTGCCACAACCTCACTTCGGCGGCAGTGCCCGCCGTGACGGCGGCCTCGGCTCCTCCGGCGTCGGGAATCGAGCCGACGCCGCTGTTTCACCTCTCCAGCTTCTCCCCCGACCAGCCCAAGCGGCCGCCGCTAGCGGCGTAGTCCTCGCCGGTCCTCGACAGGACCGGATTCCCAGCATTTCGCCCGTGCCGGTCGCGCGCTGCGTGCCGCCGGCGGGCGTTCAGAGCGCGCGCCTCGCGCGTCGCGCTCGGAAACCGAACGAGGACCCGAACACGTGAACGCGTTGCGAATCACCCTGGCGTCGGCGCTTCTGCTCGGCTCGCCGGCAACGCCCGCCCAGACGACCGGCGCGCGGCCCGACCCGGCCGATCCGCGCCTGAGCGTCCCAGCGCCGACGACGGAGTCGGCGTTTGCCGGCTACCGCAGCTTCCGCGACGAGCCGCTCGCCGACTGGCGGGCGGTGAACGACGAGGTGCGCGGCTTGCGCGGCCATGCCGGTCACATCCGCGACGCAACCGCGCCCGCGGACCGCACGCCGCCGCCAGCGGGCGATCGCGCCGGGCCGAAGCCGGCCGCCGCGGCGAACCCGGGAGAAAAGCATGCGCACTGAACGACGCGCGTTGGCGCTCGCGATCGCGGCGCTCGCCCTTGCCGGCTGCACGACGTTCTCGGCCGACGGCGGGTTCGGCGAGGTGCAGAAAATCGCCTCCGAGCGCCTCGGCAGGAACGTCGTGTGGCAGCGCACCGACGAGGACACGGCTCGCGCGCGGGACGACGTGCAGCGGCTGCTCGCGAAGGAGCTGTCCGTCGGCGACGCGGTGCAGATCGCGCTGCTCAACAACCCCGGGCTCCAGGCCTCGTACGCCGAGCTGGGCATTGCGGAGGCCGATCTAGTGCAGGCCGGCCGCATCGGCAATCCGCGCTTCTCGTACTTGCGCACGCAGCACGGCGGCGAACGCAAGCTCGAATGGGCGCTCACCTTCCCGATCATCGACATCCTGACGATTCCGCTGCGGACGAAGATCGAGGACCGGCGCTTCGCGCTCGCCAAGGTCGACGCAGGCCGGCGCGTGCTCGAGGTCGCCGCCGAGACCCGCCGGACCTACTACCAGGCGGTCGCCGCGCAGGAGACCGCGCGTTACATGGACCAGGTGAAGGACGCCGCGGAGGCCGCCGCGGAGCTCGCGCGGCGCATGGCGCGCGCCGGCAACTTCCCGCGGATCGCGGAGATGCGCGAGCAGGTGTTCTACGCCGAAACGGTGGCGCAGCTCGCCCGCGCACGGCAGGCGGCCATCGGCGAGCGCGAGCGGTTGACGCGACTCATGGGTCTCTACGGCGACGACGTGCGCTTCAAGCTGCCGGAGCGCCTGCCCGATCTGCCGGCGAGCCCGCCGGAGCTCAAGGACGCCGAGCAGACCGCGGTCGCGCAACGCCTCGACATTCAGGCCGCGCGGCGCGAAAGCGAGGGTCTCGCGGAGTCGCTCGGTCTCACGAGGGCGACGCGGTTCATCAACGTGCTCGAGCTCGGACCCGCGCGCACCAAGGAGGACCCGGAGCCCTGGAAGAGCGGGTACGAGCTGTCGCTCGAGGTGCCGATCTTCGACTGGGGCTCGGCCAAGGTCGCGAGGGCGGAGGCGACCTACATGCAGTCGGTCCAGCGCATCGCCGAAGCGGCGGTCAACGCACGCTCGGAGGTGCGCGAGTCGTACTCGGCGTACGCCACCGCCTACGAGACGGCGAAGCACTACCGCGACGAGATCGTGCCGCTGCGTAAGAAGATCTCGGAGGAATCGCTGCTTCGCTACAACGGCATGCTGATCAGCGTGTTCGAGCTCCTCGCCGACTCGCGCGAGCAGGTCGGGGCGGTGAACGGCTACATCGAGGCGCTGCGCGACTACTGGGTCGCCGACGCGGAGCTGCAGGCCACCCTGAATGGCGCAGCCGGAGGCCGGCGGGCGTCCGCGCGCGCCGCGGCGATGACCGTCGCGTCCCCGCGCGGCGGTCACTGAAGAGGAACCACACCATGACTACACGACGCAACTTCCTCGCTGGCGCAGCAGTGCTTGGCGCCAGCGCGGTATCGAAAGCTGCAATCGCCGCGGTGCCCGAGGCGCCGGTGCAGACGAGCGCGGCGACCCAGCCACCGCTCGCCCCGCCGAACGGCCGGCCGTATCAGCCGGTGGTGACGCTCAACGGCTGGACGCTGCCGTGGCGGATGCAAGACGGCTGGAAGGAGTTCCACCTGGTCGCCGAGCCCGTCGTGCGCGAGATGGCGCCCGGCATGAAGGCCAACCTGTGGGGCTACAACGGCCAGTCGCCCGGCCCGACGATCGAATGCGTCGAGGGCGACAAGGTCAGGATGTTCGTCACCAACAAGCTGCCGGAGCACACGACGATCCACTGGCACGGGATCCTGCTGCCGAGCGGCATGGACGGCGTCGGCGGCCTCACCCAGAAGCAGATCCCGGTCGGGAAGACGTACGTGTACGAATTCACGATGAAGAAGTCGGGGACCTTCATGTATCACCCGCACGCCGACGAGATGGTGCAGATGGCGATGGGCCTGATGGGGTTCATCGTCGTGCACCCGAAGAACCCCGGCTTCATGCGCGTCGACCGCGACTTCGTGTTCCTCATTAACGCCTACGACATCGAGCCCGGCGCCCGCACGCCGAAGGTGAGCACGATGCTCGACTTCAACCTGTGGAGCTGGAACAGCCGCGTGTTTCCGGGCATCGATCACCTCGCGGTGCGCAGGGGCGACAAGGTGCGCGTCCGGATGGGCAACCTGACGATGACCAGCCATCCGATCCACATGCACGGCTACGACTTCAAGGTGACCTGCACCGACGGCGGCTGGGTGCGGCCCGAGGCACAGTGGCCCGAGGTCACGATCGACGTTCCGGTCGGCGCCATGCGCGCCTTCGAGTTCGACGCCACCGAGCCGGGCGACTGGGCGTTCCACTGCCACAAGTCGCACCACACCATGAACGCGATGGGCCACAACGTGCCGACGATGATCGGCGTCGATCACCGCGGCGTGGCGCGGAAGATCATGAACCTCGTGCCCGACTACATGGTGATGGGTGAGCGCGGCATGGCCGACATGGGCGAGATGGAGATGCCGCTGCCCGACAACACGCTGCCGATGATGACCGGCCAGGGTCCGTTCGGGCCGATCGAGATGGGCGGGATGTTCACCGTCGTGAAGGTGCGGGAAGGCCTCGCGCGCAACGACTACAGGGACCCGGGCTGGTACAAGCACCCG
>Ga0184639_10000905_pt1 | contig 12319 bp, 10 predicted proteins | sample PLM31_170_b2_FD_133155 | JGI IMG/M metagenome (GOLD analysis project Ga0184639, IMG submission 133155) | Groundwater sediment microbial communities from an aquifer in East River, Colorado, USA - PLM3-1_170_b2 | ecosystem: Environmental > Terrestrial > Soil > Riparian zone | place: USA: East... | reverse complement strand
TCACGCCTCCTGGAATGAAAATCGGTTTAAGCCTCAAGCCATGTTTTTCGAATGAGCCGGAACGGTAGGCAACCCAGAAGTAGCTGCTCGAGCCGCCGAGAAGGTAAGAGGTATTGAGATCTTTCAGTCCCTTCGCCTGGGCTAAGAGATCGGTGGGCGCGATTAAGACGACCGCCACAATCGCCATCAGCCGATAGACGATTCGGATGACCCTACCCTCCCTTCGGCATGACATCTCTGATCATTGCTCTCCGAATTAAGTCGCCACCGAAACAAAATCCGAAATCCGAATATCGAAATCCGAAACAAATTCTAATCTAAATCCGAAACAAACCGAAACACGCAATGCAGAAAACAAAAACTCGAATCCCGAAACGGGCTCGTTTGGAACTTTGTGTTTTTTGATCATTTAGATTTGTTTCGAATTTCGGATTTCGAGTTTCGAAATTGTTCTCTGCCTCTCATTCCTTTGTGGATTTGCGCAAGCCGTCAAAAGTAGCCGTCACTCATTTTTCACCCTCAGTTCGTTTCACGGGCTCGAATCCGGGCCGGAATTTTTTCTCGTCCAGGAACTCGCGCATCCCGCGCGCCCGCGTCTGGTCCGGATCGACCGCGCGCAGCGCCACGCCCTTGGCGGACAGATACTCGTAGGCTTACGCCATGTTCATGTCGCGCACCGCGCGTATCCCTTGTTTAGTGAAAGCAAGCACAGTCGGGCTCTTGGCGATCAGTTCGCGCGCGATCGCCACGGTCTCGTCGCGCAATTTATCCGCCGGCACCGCCAGCCGGGTCGTTGGCTAGCGCGCCGATCTCAGCGCGGCACGGCCGCAACCGAAACTCGGAATATCTCGCGCAAAGACGCAAAGGCCGCAAAGGTGACGGGCCGAGGCCCGTCATCCTGAGCGGATGCGAGGGATCTAAGAAAGATTTCTCCCTTCGGTCGAAATGACAACAAGTCTTCCTTGGCGCGCTTTGCGCCTTGGCGGGAGTCAATTCTTCTGTTCGAGTATTTCAGCTCAAATAAAGTTGCGCAGAGCGCTAAAATTCTCAAGGATGGTGGTACGGAAAGACCGAATGACGATCATATCGGGAGTTTTCCAGAACGTTTCTCGAATGAAATACTGCGACCCCCTCATGCTTCCTTGACAAGCGCGAAGAGCTGAGGCTAGAAGAACTAGATGCCCGCAAGCAAACGCCGCGAACAGCGGAAACTCAAGAGAGACTAAGGAGACTCATCATGGCAATCGGCTTCGAAGACCACTGTTGGAAAGATATCGTCACTCCGGAGATCCTGGAAACCTACACGCCCTATCACCGCCAGACCTACATCGGGCAACGGCCGGCGTTGCTCGCCATCGATCTTTATAACCTCGTCTACCAGGGCGGGCCCAAGCAGCCCCACGAGCTGGTCAAGGAGCACAAAAGCTCCTGCGGCGTCTACGCTTACAATGCGATCAAACCGACCGAAGAGTTATTCGCGCTCTGCCGCTCCCTCAAGCTGCCGATCTTCTACACCACGACGGAAACCCGCAAGGAAGTCAGACCCGACAACGTCTACGCGACCAATCGCCAGCGCGTCGAGATCGATCCCAAGCTCTTCGAGATCCGCGCGGAGTTCAAGCCGCAGCCCGGCGACGTGATCATTTACAAGGAGCGGGCCAGCGGGTTTTTCGGCACGCCGCTGGTGGCGCACCTGACTCAAAGGGGCATCGATAGCCTGATCGTGTGCGGCGAGAGCACCAGCGGCTGCGTGCGCGCCAGCTGTGTCGACGCCTATTCGCTCGGTTATCACGTCTCCATCGTCGAGGAATGCGTCTTCGATCGCAGCCTGCTCTCGCACAAAGTGAACCTCTTCGACCTGCATCACAAGTACTCCGACGTGATGACGCTGGAAGAAGTCAAAGAAAGCCTCCGGCAGGAACGGCCGCGGAAACCTAACTAGAATTTGTTCAAGTCGTTCAAAATGTTCAATTCGTTCAAAACGTCCGAAGACTGACGATTTGAACGGAGCGCAGCGGTTGAACGGTTTGAACCTTTTGAACGCCGTTATCCTAGATTCATGTATTCCACTACCAACGGAATTAGGATCTATTACGCAGTCCGCGGCCAAGGCATCCGGTCATAAATGTCCACAGACTTCTCTGGCGCTGGCCCGATAGATTGGGTTCTCTCCGGCCTCTGCTCTACGACTGTGATCCAACAGTGCTGGCTGCATTCGAACAATCCAGGCTAGCGCCATGACCAGGACGGAAAAGCTGGGAATCGTTTATCGGTCTTTCTCCCAGTTTCACGAGAACGAACGGCTCATCGCCTGGGTGCAGCGCCAGCGCATCATCGTCTGGCTGACACCGCGGCGGCGCAAATTGATCTTGCTTTTCGGCGCGCTGATCGTCGGTTTCCAAGCGACGATACAACGCTACATGAAGTGGGACGACACCGGGGCTCTAACGTGGCTGGTTCCTCCGCTCGCTTTTTCCGTCCTTTTAGCGCTTGTATATTTACTCTACCTGGCTGCGGCGCATTTCCAGAAATTGCCGAGCGTGATCCGGCGGCGCCCGCAGATCTCGCTTCACCTGTTGTTTTGGACATTGCTCGCGTTTCTCTGGCTGACACCGGACGGCGGCGGAGTCCCGCGCAACGCTCTCGTTCTCGTCGCTATCTCGCTGCCGTTCCTGCTGTGGCGCTGCGGCTACATGTTGCTGTCGGGACAACGCGGCAAGGCCCGGAGCTCGACCTTCCGAGACCATCTGTTTTACCTCTGGCCCGTGTGGGGAGGAACCCACACACCGATCGGTAAAGGCGCCGACTACCTGTCACAGTGCGAAGCGCAAACCCCGGAGCGCTACGCCAGGTCGGTGCTAGCGGCGCTCAAATTAATTCTCCTGGCGCTTGCGCTCGAGTGGCTCAGGCTGGTCTTCGGAGCGATACTCTACGGTGAGACCAAAAACCCCGTGACGCGCATGCTCGGCGGCACTAGCCTTGCGCTACCGCGCCTCAACGAACTCGTCACCGGCCAAAAGGCCGGTTCGCTCATGACGAGCTGGATCACCATCTACCTTGACCTCATATGGGCCACGCTGACACACGCCATCCACGGTCACAAGTGGGTGTCGCTCTTGCGGCTCTGTGGCTTCAACGTGTTCCGCAATACCTACAAACCCTTGTTGGCGGAATCGATCGTCGATTTCTGGAATAGGTATTATTATTACTTCAAGGAGCTGCTGGTGGAGTTTTTCTTTCTTCCGACCTACGTGCGCTGCTTCGTCACGCGTCCGAAGCTGCGCATGTTAACGGCGGTCTTCGCGGCCGCCTTCGTCGGCAATATGTACTACCACTTTCTGCGGGCCAACGAAGCCCTCGTCGCGGGCGATCTCGCGTTGGTATGGAAAATTCTGAGCCCACGAATGATCTACTGTTTTGCGCTGGCCCTCGGCATCTATATTTCCATGCTCCGGCAACAGCAACGGCGGGGCAATGTCACGACCGCTAACTCCAGGGACAAAAAATTTGCCACGGTGCGGCGCATCGCGGGTGTCTGGACTTTTTTCGCCCTGGTCAACTATTGGAATACCCGATCGACTGCGTCGATTGCGGATCAGGTCAAATTTTTCCTCTCGCTCTTTGGCCTGTAGCGCGGCGATAACCATTCGTCATCCAACAGCCCGCATGTTTCCCGGACCGCGCCTATCCTCATTCTCGATAAAGATTGTTCTCCCGAAGACCGTTGTTAAACCACTGAACATAGGCCTTAAGTTTGTTTTCGAGCTTTTCTTTGATTTCCGGTTTGTCCGTGACCGGAGTACCTAGCTGTTTCAGGGAAAACAACTGACTCAGCCCCTTGAAACGATATTCCATATAATAGTTTTTGTCCGCGATCCAGTAGTTTCCGCTTAGCTCGCCGTAGGCTAATCCGCCGTAGGAAGCATCGAAGATCGAATGTCCGAAGGGCAGAGTTTTGTCCGTTTCGATTCCCAAAAAATCCAACAGGCTTGGCCCGATGTCGACGTGTTGTGCGATCCGATCGGGATTAACTTTGGGCAATGGGTGGCCGGGATGAAAAAACACCAGCGGAATGCGGTAATTGTCGATTAATCTCGGCGAGACCGCTTTGGCGGGGCCGATGTGATCTCCGGTGATGACGAAAAGCGTGTTCTTGTACCATGGCATTTGCTCGGCGGTCTCAAAAAATTTTTTCAAGGCGTGGTCGAAATAGCCGACGGTCTGGTGAATCGGGAGTTCCCCTTTCGCGAAAAGGCCCTCATATTGCGACGGAATCTGATAGGGGTGGTGCGTGCTCAATGAGAAGAGCACCGTGGCGAACGGCTCTTTGCGCCGGCTCATCTCCTGGGCCAGGAACTGGAGCATGGGCTCGTCGTAAATTCCCCAAATGCCGTCGAAGTCTTCCCGTTTGGGGTACTCGTTCAGGCCGTAATAACGATCAAAGCCCATGCGCTGGGAAAAAACGTCGAACTGCATCGTACCGTTCATGCCGCCGTGAAAGAAGCTCGTGTCATAACCTCGTTCCTTGAGCACCGCGCCGATTCCGTGCAGCTGCTTCATCCGGGTGCAATAAAAAGTCTCGTCCCGAAGATGCGGTAGGCCCGCCAGGATCGACGGCGCCGCATCGATGGATCTACGGCCATTGGCAAAGCTGTTATGAAAATAAATGCCTTTTTTCGCCAGTCCGTCCAGGAACGGCGTATAGCCCTGGCCGGAGCGTCCCACCCCGGTATAATCGGCGGAGAGGCTTTCGACGATGATAATGACGATGTTGTCGCGGCGCGCGGGTCTTGCACGACTCGCCGGTTTCGCCGGAGGGAGCTCCTTCCTGAGTTCCTCGTCCGTAGCATAAAAATGAAGCCTGGAAAAATTTCTCGCATCGCATTTGCGATCGCTGTGCAGCAAAGTAAAGCTGGAATTCAGCGCCAATTGCGCCAGGAGGGGTTTATTGAATACGTCGGCTTGGGCCACCGACAGGCGGGCTAATTGCCAGCCTCCCCGACCCCCGAGAATCCCGAGGCCCACAACGACCATCAGGACCAACAAATCCCGACCCAGGCCCCAGGACTTTTGCGTCCCGTGCGTCGTCGGTGGAAGCAGCGCAGGTTTCGTGAGAAAGTAGCAAAAAGCAAAAATAAGGAGTCCGCCGGTGGCCACGAGATACCAGTAGTGAATCGACAACTGAGCAAGTTGGGCCGATATATCAGCTCCCATATCGAGCAAACTAAGCGACGAACGCTGGTCGATGAACTTGAAATACTCATAGTCAACGACATTGATGATCAGGAACGGAATGTTGGAAATGAGAAAAACAACCCTGAGAGATTTTTGATACCAAGTCGAATACGCAAAAGGGATCGGCAGGAGCGATAGGACAATAAAAAGCGCGTTGATACGGCAGATCGCCGCCACGTCAAACCGGACGCCGACAAGAAAAGCGCCGAGAAGCTCCGGCGCCGGTATCTGAGAAAAAGACTGAAAATTGAAGGCAAGAAACAGCGCTCGGGAGATGCTGTAGAGCAGCACCAGCTGACCCAATCGCATAAGCAAGAGATTGACTCGTTTCATGAGATGATACTTGCGACTATTGGTTGTTGCGCGGGGCTCACGATTGAGAAGTTATGATTTTTATTGGGCGACGGAAGTTTTTAGCGGTCAATCTTGACACCCCCAAAAGCTAGGGTTACAAGGCTATCTTACGACTCTGTAATCTACACGATGACAGAAACATGTAAAGACCCTCGCACCGAGACCGTCTTGGTTTCAAATGACCGGCGCGGAATCGTAAAACAACTTGAATCGCCCTGCACGGTTCGATTAACTGCAAGTGCCGGGATGTGAGGATCGCCGATGTCTTACAGCACGACCCATGGTTTGCGCATCTACTACGAGGTATCCGGCGAAGGATTTCCTTTCGTCATGGTTCACGCCAATCCCTTCGATCACAATCTCTGGATGTATCAGATCGCGCATTTTTCGACTTACTTCAAAGTGATCGCGCTCGACATCCGCGGCTATGGCCGCTCGGATAAGCCGACTACTCCGTTTAGTCTCCAAGACATGGCCGACGACGTGCTCGGCGTCTGCCGCGACGAGGGGGTGACCGAAGCGATTCTCGGCGGCGTGAGCGTGGGCTCGGGCATTGCGCTCTTGCTTGGCCTGGAGCATCCGGAAATGTTCAAGGCTCTGATCCTCGTCGGCGGCAATAGCGGCGGCGCGGGCAGCATCGACGATCGCATCCATGGTTACACCAAGACCGGCGTCGAGAAATATCATACTCAACATTTGCGCGAACTGGTCGCGCCGGAATTTCCCGAGACCAAGCTGGGTAGATATCTATTGAACGCTTTCGTCGAACGCGACCCTTGGCTCTCCGGGGAATGCATCGCGCAAATCTTTCGCGCCCGCGGCGGGACGGACATGACGCCGCGGCTTGGGTCAATCAAAGTCCCGACGCTGGTTATCAACGGCGAATACGACAACTCGCTCAAGGCCGGCCGCCGCACGGCTTCGTTGATCCCCGGCGCCGTCCTTAAAGTACTGCCCGGGACCGGCCACGCCTGCAATATTGAGGATCCAGCCACCTTCGATGAGTTCGTAGTGGACTTCCTGCGCGCCAACGGTCTAATGCCCATTTCACCGAATTGATATTGCCCGTTGATTCCCCGCACCATTTAGTGTTCAACGAAACAAAAGGAGGAAGGATCATGGCCGTCGATATCCAGAAGCTGAAGGGTATGTCCCCTCCCAAGGGAATGGATTTCCATATCAGCAAAGTAGGCCATGTGGTGCTGCAAGTGAGCGATCTCGAACGATCGACGGCGTTTTATACGCAAGTTCTCGGCTTCAAGGTTTCAGACGTTTATCCTGACGAGATGATGCCCGGCGGCATGGTTTTCTTGCGCTGCAATACGGATCACCATTGCTTGGCTTTGGTCGGCGCCGGCGACGGAAAGAACGCCAACCGCGAACTGCATCACCTGGCCTTTGAGGTTCCGACCCTCGCCGAGGTGATCCGCGCGCGCGACCGCTTGCGCGCGCACCATGCAAGAATCGATTTTGAAGGGCGGCGGCGCGCCGGCTGCCAGATCGCCGTCGAGTTCCGCGACCCCGACAATCACTCGCTCGAAATCTACTGGGGCGTCGATCAGGTCGGCAGCGACGGCCGGGTGCGCCCATCGAACGAATGGCATGGCGTCAAGTCGATGGATGAAGCCATCGCCAATCCCGTGCCGGGACAGGACACGCATATCCCTAAATGATCCCCGGCTCACAGTCCCTCGAAGATCTGATCCGTGCATCCAAGCGTGCGCTCCTGATCGGCGTCGGTGGCGGCGGCGACGTCGTCGGCGCTCTGGCCGCGGCGCGGTTTTTAGAGTTCTGCGGCCTCGAATTCGTCCTCGGCGGGCTCTCTTGGGAACGCTCGGTTTATGACCCGATTCCCGGTCCGCGCAAACTGAGCGAAGTCAGAAACGTCCGCGTCCTCCACGACTATGCGTGGATGGCGAATGGTGAGAGCCAAACCAACACTGGAGTCCTCTTCGCCGAATCGAAGATGGCGGCGGTTCAGGGAAAAGAAGTTCTGCTCGTCGACATCAATGGCGGGGTTCGTGGCGTCGTCGACGGGCTCGAAGTCGCAATGCGGGAACTGAACACCGACCTGCTCGTCGGCCTCGACGTCGGCGGCGATTCTCTCGCCGAAGGCGACGAGCCCGGATTACGCAGCCCGCTGGCCGATTCGATCATGCTGGCCGCATATGCCGAGTTGGAAAGCCGCGGACATCGCACGCTCTGGGGCGTCTTCGGCTACGGCAGCGACGGCGAACTGACCGTCGATGAAATCGAAGCCGCGCTTAACAAACTCGCCGGCGCTGGCGGTCTGCTGGGCGCCTGGTCGCTGACGCCGAAGATCGCTGCGGAGCTCGAAGAGGTTATCAAGACCGTGCCGACAGAAGCCAGCGCGATTCCCGCGCAATGCTTTCGCGGCGCCTGGGGCGAGAGCAAAATCCGCGGCGGCCAGAGAAGCGTTAAGCTGACCCCGCTCACGGCGCTTACTTTTTTCATGTCGGTGACGAAGTTGTATGAAACCTTGTCGCGCCCGGCCCGGGCCGTCCGGGGGAGCGCATCCCTGGAAGACGCCAACGATGCGTTGCACGCCATCGGCATCAGCACGGAATTGGATTTCGAGCGTGGCAAGTACCGGGCGGCGATGGAATCCTAGTGTGATGTTTCTTACCTTCGCTGAAAATTTCCTGGCATCCCATCCTGATACCCCCCTTTGGAGACTGTGTCGCAATGCGTGCAATGCCGAGAATGTCATGCTGAGCAGCGCGAAGCATCTCGCATTTTCAGGATGTTGCGAAGGCGAGATTCTTCGGCGGAGTTTATCCTGAGTAAGTCGAAGGGCCTCAGAATGACATTAAGACACAGTCTCTTGGCAAAGGAGGGTTTGGGGGGATTTAGACTGCGCTGGCGAGCAAATCCCCCTCAGCCCCCCTTTTTCAAAGGGGGAATTGAGCCGCTGTCGAGTGTGAAAATTATTGAACGAACTTTGACTCCAGGACACTAGAACCAGTCATGTTCAATAATCTGCAACGGGACGTCGTCATTTTGATGGCTTCGCGCGGAGTGCGCGCCTTTGCCTTCTCCTACTTGAGTGTGGTCTTCACGATTTACCTTGCGCAACTCGGCTACTCCACGGTCACCGTCGGCCTGGTGGTATCGACGGCCTATGCCAGCGGCGCGGTGCTGACGGCGCTTTGGGGATTTCTCTCGGACCGATTCGGCCGCAAGAAAATTCTCATGCTGCTGGCGGCGCTCACCATCGTCTCCAACACGATCTACGTTTTCTTCAGCCATCTCTTTTTTATCCTGTCCGCGGTGATTATCGCCAACGTCGGCGCCGGCGGGTCGGGCGCCGGCGGCCAGGGCGGCGGGCCCATGAGTCCCGTCGAACAGGCCCTGCTCGCTGAGAAATGCACCTCGGCAAATAGAAACCAGGTCTTCGCGACCAATTCCTTCGTCGGTTCGACCATGGGATCGCTAGGCGCGCTAGTCAGCGGGTTGCCCCAGTATCTGCAAGAAACCTGGAATTGGCAGCCCATCGCTTCCTACAAGCCGCTCTTTCTGTTGACGATCGCGTTCAGCGTAGTGTTAATCTTCGCCTACGGCAGCATCGAGGAGCATCACGTGCCCCTGAGCCGCCAGCCGCGAAAACAAACCCGTGGGCCGGTGAGCGGGTTCGTGATCAAAATGTCGCTCCTCGGCATGGTCGATAATCTCGGCGGCGGCCTGATCAGCCCGCTGATGTCCTACTGGTTTTTTCTCCGCTACGGGGTCGAGCTTAAATCGTTGGGCTTCATGTTTTTTCTGTCCTATCTGCTCGCGGCCTTTTCTTTTCTCGTCGCGCCGGTGATCGCCCGCCGCGTCGGGGTCGTGCGCACCATGGCGTTTTCTCATGGCGCGGCGTCGCTGATCTATTTGTTCTTGCCTTTGGCGCCGACTTTCACCATCGCCGCAGCGATGACGATCCTACGCTCTTTCCTGGCGTACATGGATAATCCGCTGCGGAGCTCCTTTATCATGGGGGTCGTCAGGCCGGAGGACCGTGGCTCGGCGGCGGGCATTACCAGCCTTTCGCGCCACGTCCCGGTGGCGGTCAGCCCGTCGCTCTCGGCTTACATGATGCAATCGTTCTCGCTCAACGTGCCGATTTTCCTCGGCGGCTCTCTGCAATTGTTTCATGACTGCGTTTTTTACTTCATGTTCCGCAACGTGAAACCGCCGGAGGAACAGGCTTCCAAGGCTTGAACGGCGCCGGCATGGCACGACGACGCTGCCGCCAAAAAATTAAGAACGGGGTTCACCACGAAGGCTTAGCGCGGCAGAGCCGCAACCGAAAAGAAAATGCAATTTTTACCACGAAGGTCACGAAAAACACGAAGTTAAGAAGTTTAAAAATATCAATGTCCGAAACCTTCGTGGCCTTCGTGTGCTTCGTGGTGAGATTGGATTTGTCGAACAGGGTAGCCAAGAGGAGTGGGCAGCAGAAAATTTGCATAGGCTGCGAAAACACTCAATTATAGTAATATGGAATTCTTTCGTGAGCTTCACCGCGACGCCAAACTACTGATGGCTTCGCGCGGCATTCGCGCCTTCGCCTTTTCCTACTTGAACGTCGTGTTCGCAATCTATCTCGACCGGTTGGGCTATTCGACCATCACCGTCGGAATCGTCTTCTCGGTGGCCTATATCAGCAGCGCGCTGCTGACGGCCGTCTGGGGCTACCTCTCCGACCGCATCGGGCGCAGGAAGATATTGATGCTCCTTGCCCTGCTGACTATCGTTTCCAACGTGATCCTGATCTATTTCAGCAGCCTCGTATTCATTTTGGCTTCGGTCATTATCGCCAACGTCGGCGCCGGCGGTTCGGGAGGCGGCGGATCGGGAGGCGGCCCGTTCAATCCGGTGGAAGAAGCTCTGCTGGCCGAGAAATGCCGCCCCGAGAATCGTAATCAAATTTTCGCCGCCAACTCATGTGTCGGATCGCTCATGGGCTCGCTGGGCGCCTTGGCCAGCGGGTTGCCGCAGCACCTTCAAGAAGAACGGGGCTGGAGCGCCGTCGAGTCCTACCGGCCCCTCTTTGTGCTGACGATTTTTTTCAGCGTCGTCCTTTTCTTCGTGTACCGATCCATCAGCGAGCAACATCAACCGCGCAAGGTTCAAAAGACGATGTCCAGGAGCACCGGGACCTTCGTCACCAAGATGTCCTTGCTCGGCATGGTCGATAATTTCGGCGCCGGCATGGCCGGCTCCTTGGTCTCCTATTGGTTTTTCCTTCGCTTCGGCGTCGAGCTGAAATCCCTCGGAGTGATCTTTTTCGCTTCCTATTTTCTCGCGGCGCTCTCGTTCCTCATCGCGCCGGTGATCGCGCGCCGTCTCGGCGTCGTGCGCACGATGGCTTTTTCTCACGGGCTGGCGTCGGTCATTTATTTATTTCTTCCGTTGGCGCCGACCTTGGCACTCGCCGCGGCGCTCTTGATCATCCGCTCCTTTTTCGCCTACATGGACAATCCCCTCAGAGCCTCTTTTACCATGGCGATGGTTCAGTCCAACGAACGGGGTTCCGCCGCCGGCGTGACGAATCTCGCCCGCGTCGTGCCCTTCGGCATCAGCCCGACCATTGCCACCTATCTCATGCAGAGCGTATCGCTGACCCTTCCCATTCTCATCGGCGGTGGGTTACAATTGATCAATGACGTGGCGTTCTTTTTAATGTTTCGCCACGTGCGTCCGCCGGAGGAAGAAGCGAAGACACAAGCGAAATGAAATGGAGATTGCACCACGAAGGCACGAAGGACACGAAGGAAGATTTTTCGCGCAAAGGCGCAAAGCATGCCCTGAGCAAGGTCGAAGGGGCCGCCAAGGAAAAAAGCGTTGTCATTTCGACCCCTTCGGCAAGGCTCAGGGTAGACTCCGGGAGAAATCCTTGTTTCGAGCAAAGCGAGAAATCTTCTTCTTATATCCCTCGCAATCGCTCGGGATGACGGACCGTGGCCAGTCACTTTGCGAACTTGGCGTCTTGGCGGAGGATAAGGGACCAATGATCGCGGACCGAATAGTGCTGACCGCCGGAAAAATTTGCGCAAGCTGCGCAAACTCTTAGGAATAGTAATATGAAGAACACGAAGCTTTCGGATTACTGTTAATTTTAACTTCGTGCTCTTCGTGTCCTTCGTGGTAGAATTGGATTCTTGTTGAATTCGTTAACCACGGATCTGCATTACAAAAACATACGGCGATGAAAAGGCCGAGACAACCAACAGGCGCGGTTCCCTTGTTTCAAAGGCTCGCCGAACAACGAATCCTCGAAGCCCAGCGTCGAGGTGATTTTGACGATCTTCCAGGCAAGGGCAAACCCCTGGAACTGGAAGACCTGACCTGGGTGCCCGATGAGCTTCGCATCGGCTATATGGTCCTGAAGAATGCTCATATCCTTCCGCCGGAAGCGGAGCTGCTGAAAGACATTCACATTCTCGAAGATTTATTGAAGCATGTCGACGAGGAAGGGGAACGAAAGGCGCTGGCCAAAAGCCTTCAGTGGAAGGTGATTCGGCTCGACCTGCTCAAGCGCCGCTCCATGTCCGGCCGATCCAATGGCGACTACGGCCGAAAGCTGGTTAAAAAGTTTGGCTCCAGATGAAGCTCCACGGCCTTACGCCTGTGGAATTTTTGATTTATTCGGCGGAATCCGCCGAAGCACTCACCCTCCTTCGCTCTTCGAGCTACGGAGGGTCCGTCCGACGCATTCATCCCCGGG
>Ga0184639_10000903_pt1 | contig 12321 bp, 11 predicted proteins | sample PLM31_170_b2_FD_133155 | JGI IMG/M metagenome (GOLD analysis project Ga0184639, IMG submission 133155) | Groundwater sediment microbial communities from an aquifer in East River, Colorado, USA - PLM3-1_170_b2 | ecosystem: Environmental > Terrestrial > Soil > Riparian zone | place: USA: East... | reverse complement strand
GAATTCAAAAATCATCCTGTTCTTAATTATATCATTTATATTTTCTACACTTTCTTTTTCTCAGGAACTTTTAACACCCGAAGAAGCAATTAAAATAGCCCTTCAGAATAATTATTCAATTAGCATCGCAAGAAATGAAGCAGAGATTGCAGCCAATAATTCTACAATCGGTAATGCTGGTATACTTCCCAATCTTGATGCAAGCGGTTCATACTCTAAAAGTATTAACAACACAACACAAGAATTTTTTGATGGCAGAAGAGTTGAAAGGGATGCTGCTGAATCGTCAACATTAGCTGCAGAAATTTCCCTGAACTGGACTATTTTCGATGGGTTAAGGATGTTCGCATCTCTCGATAGATTAAAAGCATTGAGAGAAACCGGGGAACTGAATTTCAAATCTGAAGTTGAAAATAATATTTCCAATATAATTATAACTTATTATGATATTGTAAGATTAAAAGAAGTGCTGGAAGTAATTCAAACCAACATTCTGATTTCAGAACAAAGAGTGAAAATAGCGAAGGATAAGCTGGAAGTTGGCTCGGGTTCAAGATTTGATTTGCGCCAGGCACAGGTTGATCTTAATGAAGATAAATCCTCTCATCTTAGAGAAGAGTTGAATTTATCGCAAACCAAAATTTTATTGAACACACTGCTCGGAATAGAAACAAATTCAGATTTCAATGTAATAGATACAATTATTTTAAAAGATGATTTGGTATTTGAAGATATTTTTTCTGCTACTAAAGAAAAAAATAGTCAATTAAGAATTGCAGAAGAGAACAAAACAATTTCTGAACTTGATATAAATCTTGCACGCTCAGAAATATTTCCATGGCTGAGTTTAAATGCCGGTTATAACTTTACCAAGTCTGAATCTGAAGCTGGGTTGCTCCAGGTAAACAGGAACCATGGTTTTAATTATGGTATAACTGCCTCACTAAATATTTTTAACGGGCTAAACACCCGCCGGAGTATTGAGAATGCAGAAATAAATTTCAGGAACAATGAGCTTGTTTATAAAGAAGTGGAACAATTAATTGAAGCTGAACTTCATAATACATTTAACAGGTATGAAAATAGCCGGCAGATAGTGGCACTTGAGAAACAAAATTTAATTGCTGCAGAAGAAAATCTTGATATTGCACTTGAAAGACTTCGCCTGGGAAATATAATCCCTCTTGAATTCAGAGAAACACAGATTGACCTGTTTAATGCCAAAAGCAGATTGGTTGCTGCTCAGTTTGAAGCTAAATCGGCCGAGACTGAATTGTTGAGACTGAGTGGTCAGCTTGTTACCGATCCATAAATCCTGTCAGGATTCTTACCCCAAAAAATGTTAAATTTATAAATAAAATTATATACTTAAGGCAATATGCAACTCTGTATCTTCGAGGATAAAAAAGTTTCCAACTTTTTACCGTTAACATACTCAAGACCTGTATATAGTCTTATTTGCGGATATACTTCCTTAAAAAATAAGATCTTCAGAGTATTCCCATCTTTAAAGCATTCAACTCATTGCAGAGGTTACTTGAGTAATGTTACTGCACAAAATAATCCGGGGATTTTAATTAATTCTTTTGAAGATGAGGAATGTTTATTTATTAATGGAAGAATAATAGCCGACAGCAGTCTGTCTAAAATCGTTCCTAAAAAGAAAAAAGAAAATGTTGTTTATGTTTCAGGTGATACTGTTATCGCTGCTTTCCTATCTGGTTCTAAGTTAGAATCATTTAAGAATAATTTTAAGGATAGTATTGATATTGAAGATTTTGATGGAATCCCTGTTGAAGAGATTGAAGTTAAAACCATCAATTATATCTGGGATATTATAAATCTTAATGGGAAAGAATTAATTAAAGAGTTTGAATCTCAAATCAGCAAAAGAAAGAAAAAAAATCAGAAGAGAATAGCCGGTGAGATTTTTGATGGGGTTCATTTATTAAATAAAAAAGAAATTATTATTGAGAATGGTGCTGTTGTTAAACCGGGAGTTGTAATTGATGCTTCCAATGGTCCTGTTTTTATTGATAGGAATGCAGAAATATTTCCCAATGCTGTAATTGAGGGACCAGCCTATATCGGGGAATCATCAAAAATTAAAAGTGCAGCAACAATATATGAGAATGTAAGCATTGGCAGAGTTTGCAAAGTAGGCGGAGAAGTTGAAGGTACTGTAATAATGCCTTACAGTAATAAACAGCATGCCGGATTTATAGGACATTCATACCTGGGAAGCTGGGTAAATCTTGGTGCCGACACAAACAATAGTGATCTCAAAAATAATTACAGCACTGTAAAGGCTTATGTAAATGGTGAAGTGATTGACAGCGGGTCTCAGTTTTTAGGCCTGACTATGGGAGACCATTCTAAGTCTGCAATAAATACTATGTTTAATACCGGAACTGTTATAGGGTTCTCTTGTAATATATTTGGCTCAGGCTTCCCAAATAAATTTGTACCTTCATATACATGGGGCGGTGCTGAGAATTCAAAAGTTTATGATGTTGAGAAATGTATAGGAACAGCGAAAATAGTTATGCAAAGAAGAAATAAAATAATGAGTGAGGATGAAGAAAATCTTTTCAGGAAAATATTTGAACTAACGGAGAAAGAACGAAATAGTGTAATAACAATTTGATTATATGCCTCAGCTTGAAGAACATAAAATACAAAACTTATACGAGGGTGTAAGAGGGTTAGCAGTAAAGATTTTAAACAGGGTAGAAAGAACAGACAGCTATCTTGATAAACTCCTTGACCATGAAATGAAGAATTCAGAACTTAGTGGTCCTGATAAAGCTTTACTATTTGAAATTGTGCATGGTGTAATAAGGTGGATGGGAAGATTGGATTGGGTGCTGAATGGATTTTATAAAGGGCAGTTTTCCAAAGCAATTCCAAATCTTAAAAACGGACTTCGTGTTGCTCTTTACCAGATTTTATTTTTAGACAGAGTCCCTGATTATGCTGCCGTTAATGAAGCTGTGGAGTTTGTAAAAAAACTTCAGGGGCAGAAACCTGCCGATCTTACAAATGCTGTTTTAAGAAATATTGTAAGAAGCAAAAATGGTATCCGTTATCCCGATCCAAATGAAGACCTCATTGGTTATCTCAGTGCTTATTATTCTCATCCTTCCTGGATGGTTAAGAGATACCTGACAAGATTTGGAAGAGAAGAAACAGAAAAGCTTCTCACTGCAAATAATGAAAAACCTTTTCTTACTCTTAAAATTAATTCTGTAAAAACAAATCCTGCTGAATTTAAATCTCTGCTGGATTCTGTTAATCTCCATTTTCTTTCCGGCAGGTATTTGCCTGAATTCTTTAAGCTTCAGAATCTTACCAACATTACTGCATGGGAATATTATGGAAAAGGATATTTTAATATTCAGGATGAAAGTGCAGGCCTTGCCTGCAGATTGCTTGATGTAAGGCAGGGGATGAGAGTGCTTGATATGTTTGCAGCACCTGGAGGTAAAACAGCTTACATTGCAAGCCTTATGAATGATGAAGGAGAAATTACTGCCATAGACAGGTTTGAAGGAAGGCTTCGTTTACTTGAGAAGAATATGGAAAGATTAGGATTTAAATCAATAAAAATATTTGCCGCCGATGCAATGGAGTATAATAATGATCTGTTTGACAGGGTTCTTGCAGATGTTCCCTGTTCAGGTACAGGAACTCTTTCTAAAAAACCAGATATTAAATGGAAGAAAGATTTGCTGGACATAAGAAGGATGAATGAATTCCAGCTAAAGTATATTACAAAAGCTGCTTCACTTGTTAAGCCGGATGGTTATATTGTTTACAGCACTTGTTCTATTGAACCTGAAGAGAATTTCGGTATTATTGAAAAATTTCTTAATAATAATTCAAACTTTCAGCTTATCAGTGCAAGAGGAATATTTCCTGATGAACTAATTGATGAACATGGATGCATTCAAACTTTGCCTCATGTGCACCAGATGGATGGAGCATTTGCTGCAAAAATCTGGAGAGTTGGATAGCAGGTCTGTTGAATAAACCTGAAAATGTCATTTCGAAGGAGTCCTCGACCCTGCTTACCGCAGGCAGGTGAGAAATCTTTCGAATTAAATTAAGGAAAGAGATTTCTCCCTTCGGTTGACATCTGCTAAAATTTGTATTATGGACTTTTTAAGTTTGATGTTAAAATAATTTTGGAATGATATGCTAGATAAATTTGCAGAAGAATTACACGAAGCCAGAGAAAAGAGTGGTTTAAGTCTTCAACAGATGGCAATGAAGACAAGAGTTGATATTAAATTTCTTGAAGCAATTGATAAAGGCGATTTTGCATTCCTGCCTGAACCTTATGTTAAAGCTTTCTTAAAAGATTATGCTAAAATGGTTGGGCTGGATGAGAATAAAACAATTCAGAAATATGAAGCTGCAAAAAAAGGAAAGCAGATTGAAGAAAAGACCGAAAGCGTTTCAGAAATTACAGAAAAGAAAATTGAACCTCGTAAAAAGGTTCAGACATATGATGCAACTCCTCCCAAAACTTCAACTGAGTCATCTTCTGATAATAAAAACCTGGTTTTTTACGGACTAATTGCAGGAGGTGCAATTTTAGTTATTATTTACTTCCTCTTTTTTAAGGGTTCAGATGAAATTGTAATTGCAGAAAAACCTATTGAAGAAGTAATTGAAGATAATCAGCAGCGTTTTGAAGAGGAACCAGCTCAAAATATAGTTGGTAACTCTCAATCGTCCGATAGTTTGACTCTTACTGTTTTATCGAGTGATACTTCCTGGGTCCAGATTATTTTTGATGGTAAAAATCAGGAAGAATTTACTCTCTTTCCTAACTCACAAAAGACAATTAAAGCAGAAAATAATTTTAAAATAACTCTTGGTAACTCAGGGGTTATTAAATTCCAGATAAACAACAAGCCTCTTAAATACACTGGACAAGAAGGCTCTATAGCATATGTTCAGATTAACAGGGAAGGTTTAACCAATTTGAAAAACCCTCCGGCTTTAGAGAAAAATGAGTAAGCAGGTTGAAAAAAGAATTGAAGATTTAAGAGATAAGATCAGGGAACATGATTACAAATATTATGTATTGTTTGAACCGACAATCAGCGACCAGGAATATGATAAGTTAGTAAAGGAACTTGAAAAGCTTGAAGATGAAAACCCTGATCTGGTAACCCCCGATTCTCCCACACAAAGGGTAGGGAAAGATCTTACAAAACATTTTAAACCTGTGCAGCATATTGTTCCAATGCTCAGCCTTGCAAATACTTACAACGCAGATGAGCTTTATGACTTTGACAGGCGTGTAAAAGATGGATTACTTAAAGGAGAAAAAGTTGAATATGTTGTTGAATTTAAAATTGATGGAGCTTCAGTCAGCCTTATATATGTTGATGGTTATTTAAAAACAGGAGCAACAAGGGGAGATGGTATTGCTGGAGAAGAAATAACAAATAATGTTAAAACGATCAGGTCAATTCCTCTTAAGCTGAAGAAACATTCTTCCATTCCATATTCATTAAGTGATTTTGAAGTACGCGGTGAAATTTTCATGAAGATTAATGAATTCCTCAAACTAAATAAGGAGAGAGAGGAAAAAGGAGAAAAGCTTTTTGCTAACCCAAGAAATTTTGCAGCCGGTAGCTTAAAGATGAAGGACCCGCAGATTGTTGCTTCAAGAAAATTAAACATATTTGTTTACAACATTATAAGCCTTGAAGAAAATTTTGATTCCCACTTTGAAAATCTTAAGATACTTCAGAAGCTTGGCTTTAATGTTAATAAAGAGTACAAGCTTTGCAAAAATATTGATGAAGTGCTTAAATACTGCAAAGATCTTGAAGAAAACAGAAGCACTCTTGAATATGAAGTTGATGGTGCTGTTGTAAAGGTCAATTCATTAAGACAGCAGAAAATTCTCGGCAGTATTGCAAAATCTCCTAGATGGGCTGTTGCTTTTAAATTCAAAGCCAAGCAGGCAATAACAAAATTAAATAAAATTAAATGGCAGGTTGGAAGGATCGGGACAATTACTCCTGTAGCCGAACTTGAACCTGTTTTTCTAGCAGGCTCAACAATTAGCAGAGCAACTCTTCATAATGTAGATGAAATAAGAAGAAAAGATATAAGGGAAGGCGATAAAGTTGTAATTGAAAAAGGCGGGGATGTAATTCCAAAAGTAGTTTCGGTTGTATTAAGGGAAAGACCTAAAAACAGTAAACCTCCAAAGCCGCCGGATAAATGTCCCGCCTGCGGTTCAATTATTTTTAAACCAGAAAATGAAGTTGCTTATTACTGTGAGAATACCGAATGTCCCGCCCAGATAAGAGGAAGGCTTGAACATTTTGCTGCACGCGGTGCTATGGATATTGAAGGTTTGGGAGAAGCTTTGATTAACCTCTTTGTTAACATGGGCTTTCTTAATACTTATGCAGATATTTATGATTTAAAAAATCACCGTGAAGAATTAATTAATATTGAAAGATTAGGTGAAAAGAGTATTGATAATCTTTTGACTGCAATTGAAGCAAGCAAGAAGCAGCCCTTTGCAAAAGTTCTTTTTGCTTTGGGAATAAGATATGTTGGTGCCGGGGCAGCAAAAAAACTTGCAGATCATTTTCTTTCAATTGATAAGCTTATTGAGGCTTCAGAAGAAGATATAACTGCTGTGCATGAAATTGGTCCGAGCATAAGCAGGAGTGTAAAGAAGTTCTTTTCTGATAAGCATAATATTGATATAATTAACAGGCTGAAAAAACAGAGACTTGTATTTGAATCGGAAAGAAAAGTAGTGAAAGAAAATTTCTTTACTGATAAAACTTTTGTAATTACAGGTACATTAGAAAATTTTTCGAGGGAAGAAGCTGGTGATAAAATAGTTGCTTACGATGGTAAAGTAACTTCAAGTTTAAGCAGCAAAACAGATTTTTTGCTTGTTGGTGAAAATGCAGGTTCAAAACTAAATAAGGCAAAAAGTCTTGGAGTTAAAACTCTTTCTGAAAAAGATTTTATTAAAGAGCTGGATAAGATAAAATAAAGATGTTCGATTTTCTAAAAAATAAAATTGCCGAAATAATTGTTGACAAACAGCTAAAAGAGCAGCACTTTGAGCCGCATACTTTTACTGATTTCTTCAGCAAGGCTTTTACTTTTTTTATTGCAATGCCGGAAGATGACAGGGATTTTACTTATTCCCTTACTGTTTTGAATTTCCTTGCAGATTATAAAAAAAGTGCCATGGTTATGACAAAAGATTTTAAAGTCAGCCTGCTTCCTCAGAAGTACAGGGGACGTGCAATTGAATATTCAGATAGGGATATTAGTAAATGGAAATTGCCTTCCAAAAGACTTGCTGATAAACTCAGCGAAATGCAGTTTAATGTTTCTATTGATTTAAACAGGAAAGAAAATCTTTTCTACAGATACTCTTCAAACCTGGTGCAGGCTCCGTTAAAAATAGGGTTTGCTAAGCCGGATGCGGATAAATTTTATAACCTCCAGATAATAAATGAAGAAGATAACCCTGAGATTTCTTATGAAAATTTCTTAAATTGCCTTAGAATGTTTGCAGGACTAACCCAATGAATTATGAAATCAAAAAAGTAGACGATATAACAGTTTTTAAATTGAATGAAAAAAGACTTGATACGAATATATCAGGGTTGGTTAAAGGTGAATTTACTCTGCTTCTAAAAGTTGAAGGAGCGAGTAAGCTTATTATTGATTTAAGCGATGTTGAATCATGCGATTCATCAGGTTTGAGCGCTATTCTTGTTGCAAACAGAATTCTGAACTCGACAGGTGGAAGCATGAGAATTGCTGCACCGAGTGAAAAGGTTTCCTCACTTATAAGAATTACACAACTTGACCGTGTACTTACTGTATGCAATACAGTTGATGAAGCTTTTGAAGAACTAAAAAATGAAAAAGGTTAGTTCCTATTGAAAGGCAATCCTGCCGATTACATAGTTATTATTTCCTACCTTATTGGTGTTGCTGCCTTTGGAATTCTTACTGGCGGTAAACAAAAATCCGTAAAAAATTATTTTCTTGGTTCCAAAACTGTTCCCTGGAAAATTAACTTAAAGAATCAATTATGAATAATGAATTAAATAAAGAAGCTTTTTCTTCTTCAGATATAACAGCCTTGGTTCACTATTATCGTGGTGAAGTCCACAGGATGAACACATGGCGGCAGAGGCTTGATGTAACAACTAACTGGGCAATAATAACTTCTGCGGGTTTTCTTTCATTCGGTTTTGGTAATAAAGAGATCACTCATTTTGTAATTGTGCTTGCAACAATTATAGTAACCTGCTTTCTTTTTATAGAAGCAAGACGCTACAAATATTATGCGTTTGGAGATGGAGGATTGCTCTCATTAATGAAAATTTTTTTGCAGGGATACTTTCACCAAATAAAAAACCTTTAATTCCGGATTGGCGGGAAATTCTCGCTGAAGATCTTCAGCGTACACGGTTTAAAATAACTTTCCGGGAAGCATTCGGCAGAAGATTCAGGAGAAATTATAGCTGGCTTTATATTGTGCTTGCTATTTGCTGGATAACAAAAGTTCTGATTCATCCTGATCCGGCAGAAAATTTTTCTGAAATATTTCAACGGGCATCAATATATCATCTTGTTCCAGGCTGGTTAGTAATTGCTTCAGGAATAATTTTTAATGGGGCTTTGTTTGCAGTCGCTATCAGTACTATGAAAAAAAGAACCGAAACTATAACAATCTATCCTTCAGAAAGAAGTAAATTTAAGCTGCCTAATATTTGAAGGTATAGGGTATAAAGGTATAAGGTATAATATCTTTTCATTTTTTATTGAGGATGAATAAATATTGCATACTCAAAATATCTTAACCACAGCTTATTTAAACTTTGTTGCGTTTAGGTTATTCCCTTATACCCTATACTTTTATACCCTATACTTAAGCTGATTGAAACTTTCTTTAAAGAAAGCTATGTTAAGAGTAAATATAATCTTTACGAAATACTGATATTCATAACGAATTTGAAAATAACTTGGCGGAAAAATTCAACTTCAGAAAAAGTTTGAGAATAAAAATCCTGCTTGGGTTCCTGACAGTCCTCGCAATTGCATTCATGTTCCCCAAAGGGGAATCAATTGAATCTGAAGTTGCAGTAGGTTCAATCTGGATTCACGATGATATTATTGCGCCATTTAGTTTCCCGGTAATAAAAGATGAGGTTATTTACCAGGAACAATTGCGTGCAGCTGAACAGAGTATTTATCCTGTTTATCTAAACGATAGACGAAGCTCAGGTTTAATTATTGACTCACTGAAGTCATATAATGTATTTCTTATCAGGATAATTGATGAGACAATTAATTCTGATACTTCAGCAGTAATTAATCCTACCTTCTTAAGCACAGAATCTTTTAATGAGTTTTTAGGATTGAGAAGACGTGAGGTTAATCTTTTACAGGGAAGGGAGTTCAATCTTAAAACTTTATTTAGCAGGGCTCAGGAGATTTTAAGCAAAGCTGCTGATAAAGGTATTTTAAGTGAAGCTCCTGAAAAAGATAGTATAGCTGTAAGAGAAGGGAATGTAGATAAAATAGAAGCAGCAGAGATTTTTTTTTCTATTAATGAAGCACGCGAAGAAGTAATTAGAGAAATAAATAAAACCGGTTATTCATCCAATATAAAAAATGCACTTACGGAATATGCAGCACATTTTATTTTTCCAAATCTTATCTACAGCCTTGAACAGACTACCGAGGAAACTGAACAGGTAAAAAGTAATGTTTCAAGATATACTGGCATTGTTAATGAGAATGAAAGAATTATTGCGAAGCATGACCGTGTTACAAAAGAAGCTAAGTTAAAGATTGATTCATATAAGATTGCGAAAGGGGAGAAAATAGGTGAGGAAGGTTATTTAATTCAGACATTAGGAAATTTTCTTCACATATCTTCACTGGTTACTCTCTTAATAATTTATTTTTTTCTTTTCAGGAAAAAGATTTTTTATGACAATCAAAAAATACTTCTGATTGCTGTTCATTTTCTTTTTATTGCTTTCATTACCTACCTTATCAACCAGGTAACAATCAAAGCACCGATGCAGTATTTAATATTTATTCCAGCTGCATCAATGCTTCTTACAATTATTTTTGATTCGCGTGTAGGATTTTATTCTACAGTAATTATGGTTCTGATTGCAGGAGCCTTAAGAGGCAATGATTATACTTTTGCTGTTATGAATCTTTTTGCAGGTGCCCTTGCAGTTTATACTGTGCGTGATATTAAAAACCGTTCACAAATATTCAGATCATTTCTTTTTATACTGATCGGCTATACAGTAACTGTCATCGGATTTAGCCTCGAGAGATTTGCATCATGGGATAATATCCTGATCGAACTTGCATTTGCTGGCAGCAACGCTTTAATAAGTCCTGTGCTTACTTATGGCTTACTTATTTTCTTTGAAAGACTATTTAAAATAACGACGGATCTGACTCTCCTGGAATTATCTAATTTTGATAAACCTTTATTAAAAGATCTTTCAAGGAAAGCACCCGGTACATTTAATCATTCGATGACACTGGGAACATTAGGCGAAACTGCTGCTGAAAAAATCGGGGCGAATTCATTACTTACAAGAGTTGGTGCATATTACCACGATATTGGTAAAACCTTAATGCCTCAGAATTTTGTTGAGAACCAGCTTAACAACCGGAATATTCATGAAGATCTTTCACCTGAACAGAGTGTTAAATTGATTCTTCAGCATGTTAATGAAGGAATAAAATTAGCTGAAGAACATAGCATTCCCAAAGAGATAATTGATTTTATTCCGATGCACCATGGAACAATGACGATGTCATTCTTTTATGAAAAAGCAAAAAAGCTTTATGGAGAAGAAAAGGTGGATATAAATGATTACAGGTACCCCGGTCCAAAGCCAAACACAAAAGAAACAGTAATTATTATGCTTGCCGATGGATGTGAATCTGCAGTAAGATCAATTGAAGAACCTGATGCAGCTAAAGTAGAAAATGTTATTGATAATATTTTTAAAGCAAGAATCGCAGACGGACAGCTTGATGGGTCTCCGATTACATTCAATGATATAAATAAAATAAAAGAAGCTTTTAATACTATTTTACTCGGGCAGCATCATAAAAGGATTAAATATCCAAAGCAGGAAGAGATTGAAAAAGGAGAGTAAGATGGAAAATGGAAAATGGAAAATGGAAGATGGTGAATGCAAAATGCAAAATGGAAAAACAAAAACAATTAAAACATTTTCAATCTTTCAATCTTGTAATTTTTCAATTTTGATTCAACAACGACATTGATGATTATAAGTGACCAATGACCAATGACAACCATGGTATGAACATCTTCCTTAAAGAATACCTGAACGTTCTCAGGCTTGAAAAAAGTTTATCGGAAAATACAATTTCATCTTACAGGAATGATTTAGTTTCACTCATTGGCTTCCTTGAATCAGAAAAAATAATTGATTTTTCACAGGTTGATCATAAACTGCTTAACTCATTCTTTAAGAAATTACAGGAGTTAGGTCTAAGCAGAACATCAGCAGCAAGATATTATTCATCCATTAAAGGATTTTTTAACTATCTTTTTTCAAACAAATATATTAAAGCTAATCCTGTAGAAAAAGTTTCTCCCCCAAAACTTTCAAAAACTCTTCCTTCTGTTCTCACAGTTGAAGAGATGGATAAGATATTATCTATGCCCATTATAGATGATAAACTTGGCCTTCGTGATAAAGGTGTGCTTGAAGTGCTCTATGCCTGCGGCTTAAGGGTGTCGGAATTAATAGAACTAAAAATATCAAATCTTTTTTTTGATGAGGAAATTATCAGGGTTTTTGGTAAAGGCTCAAAGGAAAGATTAGTGCCTATCGGAAGCAGCGCAATTAAATGGACAAAAGAATACCTTATGAAAAGTCGTCCTTTACTTGAAAAAAAATCAAAGAGTGAAGGGATAGTTTTTCTTAATAACCGGGGAACTAAACTTTCAAGAATGGGAATATGGAAAATAGTTGAGCGCTATACAAAAGAAGCAGGACTTGAAAGGGATATTCACCCGCATACATTCAGGCATTCATTTGCTACGCATCTTCTTGAAGGCGGTGCAGATTTAAGAGCTGTCCAGGAAATGCTTGGACATGCTGACATTTCAACTACTCAAATTTATACACACATTGACAGAGATTATATTAAACAGGTTCACAGGGATTTTCATCCAAGAGGTTGAATGATATTTTACCGAATTGCCACTGTAGTCTTTTCAATTCTTCTTCT
>Ga0184639_10000902_pt1 | contig 12332 bp, 10 predicted proteins | sample PLM31_170_b2_FD_133155 | JGI IMG/M metagenome (GOLD analysis project Ga0184639, IMG submission 133155) | Groundwater sediment microbial communities from an aquifer in East River, Colorado, USA - PLM3-1_170_b2 | ecosystem: Environmental > Terrestrial > Soil > Riparian zone | place: USA: East... | reverse complement strand
TCCTCGCGCGGCTCGTCCGGCAACGCTAGCGCCACACGAACTGTCGCTTGCTAACTATCTGCTGTGTTACGGAAGTTCCGCTTGCTCACTACCGGTCGCTGTAGCGATTTCCCTTGGTTGGAATGGTGAGCTTTTCGCCTCCGCCAGCGGAACCACCATGAGCAGCGCAACAACTTCGATCAGACTCCCGTAGAACACCCTCATGGCCCTCCTCCTTTCCTTGAACCCTTCCTCGCTGCCTGCCACCTGCAATGGACAAGCTGCTCCCTGTAGATCACATAGTACCCGGCAGCTTATAATCAAGCGCCCCCTGTCAAGGCAGAACTGCCCCACCCTCAGCCCCCTGGCGCGTGCGCGGCCGGGGGTTTTTCTTTGACATCGGCCCTCTTCACCATTAGAGTGAAAGGGTATCCTTCAATGAATGGAGACATCCGGCGAAGTGAGAGTTGACGCGATCTTAGCCGATCTGAACCCCAAGCAGGAGGAGGCGGTCCTGCATACCGAAGGCCCCCTCCTGGTCCTGGCCGGGGCGGGGTCCGGCAAGACCCGGGTGATCACCCGGCGGATCGCCTATCTGATTGGCTGCGCCGGGGTCCCGCCCTGGAACATCCTGGCCGTGACGTTTACAAACAAGGCGGCCGACGAGATGAAGCGGCGGGTCGCGGACCTCTTGGGACAAGAGGGTATGAAAGTCTGGGTCGGGACGTTTCACTCGACCTGCGTTCGGATCCTCCGAAAGCACGGCGCATCGCTTGGTCTCAGAAGCTCGTTCGTCATCTATGATGAGGGCGATCAGTTGAGCTTGATGCGGGATTGCCTGCGGGCTCTCAGCCTGTCCGAGCAGGCACTGAACCCCCGCGCGGTCCTCTCCCGGATCAGCCGAGCCAAGAACGAGCTGCTCTCGCCAGAGGAGTATGCCCTGGTCGCCAATGACCTGATGGAGGAGCGAACCGCACAGCTTTATCGCATCTATCAGGAGCGACTGGAGGGGTGGCAGGCCCTTGACTTCGACGACCTGCTGATGCAGACGGTGCGACTCTTCGAGCGGCATCCCGAGGTGCTGGCCGCCTACCGGGACCTCTGGCGCTACATCCTGGTGGACGAGTACCAGGACACGAATCACGCCCAGTACCGGCTGATCCACCTGCTGGCCGGCGCTCACGGAAACCTCTGCGTGGTCGGCGACGACGACCAATCGATCTACAAGTGGCGCGGGGCCGACCTGAATAACATCTTGGACTTCGAGCGGGACCACCCCGGCTGCGCCGTGGTCCGGCTGGAACAGAACTACCGGTCCACCCAGCAGATCCTCACTGCTGCGGGGGGCGTGGTGGCCCACAACGCCGACCGCAAGGGGAAGACACTCTGGACCGACAAGGCGGCGGGAGAACCGATCGTCCTCTACCGATGCCTCGACGAAGCGGATGAGGCGCTGTTTGCGGTAGGGATTATCCGGAGGCAGGTCGCCGAGGAAGGGGCGACGTACGACGACTACGCGGTCTTCTACCGGACGAACGCCCAGTCCCGAGTCCTCGAAGACGCGTTGCGACAGGCCCTGATTCCACATGTGATCGTGGGCGGACTTCGCTTTTATGAACGGAAAGAGATCAAGGACCTCCTGGCCTATTTGAGGTGGATCATCAACCCCGCCGACATCGTCAGCTTCAAGCGAATCCTGAATGCGCCGGCGCGCGGGGTCGGACCCGCGACGGTGGCAAAGCTTGAGTTGCTGGCGATCCAGGACAAGTGCACGATCTGGGAGGCCTGTCAGCGGGCCGTGAGGGAGAAGCTCCTCGCCACCAGGCAACGGGCGTCCATGGACGGATTGCTCAGGCTCATCGAAGAGGCGCGATCAAAATCCGATGTCATCCCGTTGCCGGAGTTGATCGCGGAGTTGACGACCGCCTCGGGGTATGCCGAGGAGCTGCAGGCGGAGCGGACCCCTGAGGCCCAAAGCCGCCTGGAGAACCTGAAGGAGCTGGTGACGGCCGCCCAGGAGTTCGTGGAGCGCCACGAGGAGGGGCTTCAGGGGTTCCTCGATTCCGTCGCCCTGATCTCGGACATCGACCAATACGCCGAGGGTCGAGGCGCAGTGACCCTCATGACACTCCACATGGCGAAGGGGCTGGAGTTTCCGACCGTGTTCATGGCGGGGATGGAGGAAGGAATTCTCCCGCATGCCTTCTCCATGACCGATGAGCGGGAGGTAGAGGAAGAACGCCGCCTTTGCTACGTCGGCATGACCAGGGCAAAGCGGCGACTGTATCTGACATCGGCACGGCAGCGGCGCCTCTATGGCAGCAAGAGCTTTAACCTTCCTTCCCGGTTCCTCGACGAGATCCCGCCAGACGTGCTCGAGGTCCGAGATCGATGGGGAAGCGAATCGCTCATGGCCTCCCACGCAGCAGCCGAAGGCCCTTCTATCTACGAACGATCCTCTATGATCTCTGAACTGGAAGAGGGCGAGCCCTTCGTGGATCGCCTGCATCCCGGCGTCAGGGTTCGCCATGCTGACTGGGGGATCGGGGTGATCCGCGAACGCAGTGGCAGCGGGGAGAACCTGAAAGTGCTCGTCAGGTTCAACGGCGTCAGCGACAAGAAACTCCTGGTCAAGTACGCCCAGCTTGAGGCGGTGTAGGGGACTTCGGTGATGGGCGCGTCAATTTCAGGGGCAATGGGCGGGCATCGCCACAGCGACTGTTCAGCCGACCCTTCGGTCATGGACCGCGGGATCAGAGCTGTCGTCGTCTCCAGTGTGGGGCTGCTTGCGACCTTTGGCTTGCAGATCGCGGTGGTTTGGCTCGGTCAAAGCGCCGCGCTCTTGGCCGACGCCATCCATAACCTGGCCGATGTGTTCACTTCGGTCCCCCTCTGGATCGCCTTTGTTCTCTCCCGCCGTCAAGCGGACCGACGCTTCACCTACGGCTACGGGCGAGCCGAGGACCTCGCCGGGGTGACCGTCGTCCTTTTTATCATCGCAAGCTCCGTCTTCGCAGGGTACCAGGCGGCGCAGAAATGGTTTACCCACACACCAACCACCCACCTTGGCCTGGGGATGGCCGCTGCCCTGATCGGCGCGGTCGGTAACGAGATCGTCGCCACCTACAAGATCCGCGTCGGAAAAGCGATCGGCAGCGCCGCGCTAGTGGCTGATGGCCAACACTCTCGCGCCGATGCGCTGACCTCCGTGGGGGCCTTTCTCGGTATCCTGGGAGTGTTCTGGGGCTTGCCATGGGCCGATCCACTCATGGGGCTCCTGATCAGCATGGCGATCCTCTACATTGCGTGGGATACGGGCCGAGAAGTCTTCGCGCGCATGATGGACGCGATCGAGCCGGAGGCGGTGGAGCAAATCGAGCGAGTCGCGGGCGCAATCGATGGCGTGCACGGGGTGGATGAGGTTCGGGCTCGCTGGATCGGCCATCGGGTGAGGATCGAGCTGGCGATCCAGGTCGATCCGGGCTTGACAGTTGCCGAAGGCCATCGGATCGCGGAGGAGGTGCGGCACGAGCTGCTCCACCACATCCCCCGACTCGCCGATGCCCACATCCACGTCAACCCGGCCTGGGAAGGGGTCGATCAGTACCATGCGGTCACAGCACCGCACTTCGAACCCCTCATCCCGTCCTTCTCCCCTGAGGGGAGCCTTCGACGAGCTCAGTCGAGTGAAGGGAAGGTTGGGGGGTCAGGAGACACCCGGTGAAGATTACGATGGCGGAGGTCGAGCATGTCGCCAGGCTGGCCCGTTTGGAGCTGAACGAGCAGGAGAAGGAAAAGATGCGGGCGCAGCTCGACTCGATCCTGAGCTACATCGACAAGCTCAATGAGTTGGACACATCCGGCGTCGAGCCGACCTCGCACGTGCTGCCGCTCACCAACGTCTTCCGCGAGGACGAGGTCCGGCCTTCCTTGTCTCAAGAAGAGGCCCTGGCCAACGCCCCCGACAGGCACGACCTCCTTTTCCGTGTCCCGAGGATCTTGGAGTGACCCGGTGGACCTCTGCCGCCTGACCATCCACGAGCTGCAGGACCTGCTCCGCAAGCGCGAGGTCAGCGCGAGCGAGATCGTCCGCTCGGGCCTCGAACGAATCGCGCAGGTCGATGGTCAGGTCAGGTCCTTCCTGACGCTGACCGAGGAGCAGGCCCTCTCTCAGGCTGAGCGGGTGGACCGGAGGTCCGCTGCTGGGGAGGCCCTCCCGCCGCTCGCCGGGATCCCCCTGGCGATCAAAGATGTCCTCTGCACGAAGGGGGTTCGGACCACCTGCTCCTCGAAAATCCTCGAGCGCTACGTGCCGCCCTACGACGCCACGGTGATCGAGCGCCTGAAGGCGCAGGAGGCAATCCTCCTCGGGAAGACCAATATGGACGAGTTTGCCATGGGCTCGTCCACCGAGAACTCGGCCTTCTTCCCGACGCGCAATCCCTGGGCGCTTGCCCGCGTCCCTGGCGGAAGCTCAGGCGGCTCCGCCGCCGCGGTGGCGGCCGACCTCTGCGCCGCCGCCCTCGGAACCGATACCGGCGGCTCCATTCGCCAGCCGGCCAGTTTCTGCGGCATCGCCGGCCTGAAGCCAACCTATGGCCGGGTCTCCCGGTATGGCCTGGTCGCCTTCGCGTCATCGCTCGACCAGATCGGGCCGCTGGCCAAGGATGTCCGTGATTGCGCTCTGCTGCTGCAGGCGATCGCCGGACATGACCCGCTCGATTCGACGTCGGCAAACCTCCCCGTTACCGATTACGCCTCGGCGTTGGGCGACGAGATTCGCGGAATCCGGATCGGCATTCCGGACGAATACTTCATCGAAGGGATGGATCCCGAGGTCGAGGGGGCGATCTGGACAGCGATCCGGACCCTGGAGGAGCTGGGAGGGAAGCAGGAAAAAGTCTCCCTCCCCCACACCGCCTACGCCGTCGCGACCTATTACCTGGTGGCAACAGCCGAGGCCAGCAGCAACCTGGCCCGCTATGACGGGGTCAAGTACGGCTACCGCACGCCGAGTCCCGCCGACCTGTTGGAGATGTACCAGAAGACCCGCCGTGAAGGATTCGGTCCGGAGGTCAAACGACGAATCATGCTCGGGACCTATGCGCTGTCGGCCGGTTACTACGATGCCTACTATCTCAAGGCGCAGAAGGTGCGGACGCTGATCCGGCGAGACTTCGAACAGGCCTTCGAGCGATGTCAGGTAATCGCCACCCCCACCTCCCCGACCCCTCCCTTTACGTTCGGGGAGAAGACCGAGGACCCCCTGCAGATGTACCTCTCAGACATCTTTACGATCTCGGTCAACCTGGCCGGCGTCCCGGCGATCTCCATCCCATGCGGATTCACAAAGGCGGGGCTCCCGATCGGACTCCAACTGATTGGGAAACCGTTCGACGAGGCAACCATCCTGAAGGTGGCCCATGCCTTTGAGCAGGCGACGGAATGGCACCGCCGCAAGCCACCTCTCTGAATCAGTCTCAGAACCCAAAAAGACATAGGGGGAATCCAGATGACGAAGCGCGCGAAGGCGATCCCCGAGGGGTATCACACGATCACGCCGCATCTGACTGTACGGGGCGCCGCCCGGGCCATCGAATTTTACAAGCGAGCTTTTGGCGCCAAGGTGCGGATGCGCATGCCCGGGCCGGATGGCAAGAGCATCATGCACGCGGAGCTCAAGATCGGTGACTCCATCGTGTTCTTGAATGACGAATTTCCGGATATGGGGTGCCCCTCCCCCCAATCGCTTAGAGGCACAGCCGGCGGGTTGTTTCTCTACGTCAAGAACGTGGATGCCGCCTTCAAGCGAGCCGTCGAGGCCGGCGCTCAGGTCCGGATGCCGGTCGCGGATATGTTCTGGGGCGATCGCTATGGCAAGGTCATTGACCCGTTCGGGCATGAATGGGGGATGGGGACACGCAAGGAGGATCTGACGCCCAGCCAGATCCGGAAGCGGGGACAGGCCTATTTCAATCAGATGCCGAAGCAAAAATGATACGGTCGCCAAGGCTCCGTGACTTTGCGCTCCTGGGATCTGTAGCAGGCATACTGCTGGCACCTTGGACTGTCGCCTCGGGCGCCAACAAGGATCTGGTGATCATCCACTCGGAGCGATGGATCGACACCCTCAAAGGCACGGTGAAAAACGTCAGCGCCGACCGAGCCGACGATATCGTCATCATCATCCAGTTCTTTGGCGACCCGGGAGCGTCCGCGCCAACTCGTCGCCCCCGCAAGTCAGCCGGCAGGCAGGAGTTGGGCCAACAGACCGCCAGGGTCGCGGCGCTTGATCCCGGCCAGGAAGCGCCCTTTGAGGTAGCGATCGCCGAGAAGCATCGAAAGGCAAGCTTCTACAAGTTTAAACCCCATGCCATCTGGCCCAAGCGTGGTACCGGGCGTTCCCGGGGGAAATAACGCGATGCTCTACTTTGCGTACGCCTCAAACATGGAGCGGGTGCAGTTGAAGCGCCGCTGCCCGAAGGCCAAATTTGTCTCGGCCGCCGTGCTGGCCGACCATGGGCTGGTCTTCTCCGGAAACTCCCGGATGTGGGGAGGTGGGATCGCCGATATCCGAGAGACCGCTGGGAAGACGGTAGAGGGGGTCCTCTGGGAGATCAGCGAATCCGAGCGGAAGGCGCTGGATGAATACGAAGGCTACCCCGATCTCTACCTCCGGAAGGAGGTGCAGGTCCGGACCACGGCAGGGAAGGTTGTCACGGCCTTTGCCTACGTGATGCCGAACCCGGGACGGGAGGCACCCCCCTCGAAGCCTTATAAACGGCTGATGATCAGCGGCGCCGAAGAACATGGCCTGTCCGATACCTATATCGCCGTTCTCGAATCGATCCGCCCGGTCTCATTGTGAGCTCGCCGTGAGCAATTGACTGCGCTCGGCGCGCGCTCACTCGAACGAGTTCAGGCAAAAAGCGATAAAGGGATCAGGGAGTGCGCTGCAGATGCCCACGCACACCACCTTTGAGGCGGTCATCGGGCTGGAGGTTCACGCCCAGCTCCTGACCCGATCCAAGATCTTCTGCGCCTGTAGCGCCGCGTTCGGCGCCCCCCCGAACAGCCAGACCTGTCCGGTCTGTCTGGGAATGCCGGGCGTCCTGCCGGTGTTGAACAGGCGCGTAGTGGAGTTCGCCATCAAAGCTGCGCTGGTCTTGGGCTGCGAGATCGCCGAGGGGTGCCGGTTCGCCCGGAAACACTACTTCTATCCCGACATGCCGAAGAACTATCAAATCTCTCAGTACGAACTCCCGCTGGCTCGGCGCGGGTCAATCGAATTCCCTGTGAATGGCCTCACACAGCGGGTTCGCATCCATCGCCTTCATCTGGAGGAGGATGTCGGAAAGCTGCTGCATGCCGGTACACTCCAGGCGGCGAACGTGAGCTTCGTGGACTTCAACCGCAGCGGTGTTCCATTGATGGAGATCGTCAGCGAACCGGACATTCGCACCCCGGAGGAGGCGGCAGAATACCTCCGGCAGATTCGGGCGATCCTGGTCTACCTTGAAGTCTGCGACGGGAACATGGAAGAAGGGAGCCTCCGCTGCGACGCCAACGTTTCGGTCCGGCAACGCGGGACCCAGGAGCTGGGGGTCAAGGCCGAGATCAAAAACTTGAACTCCTTCAAGCATGTCCAGAAGGCGCTGGCCTTTGAGCTCGAGCGGCAAGTTCGGGTCCTCGAACAGGGTGGGCGGATCGTCCAGGAGACTCGGTTATGGGACGCCGAGCAGGAGCTGACCTTCCCGATGCGGAGCAAGGAGTACGCACACGACTACCGCTACTTTCCCGAGCCCGACCTGGTCCCGCTCAGCATCCCGAAGGCCTGGATCGATGAGGTCCGCGTCACGATGCCAGAGCTGCCGCAGGAGCGCCGCGCCCGGTTCGTGGAGGAGTACGGGATCCCCGACTATGACGCCGCAGTCCTCACCGCCTCCAAGCCGTTGGCCGGCTATTATGAAGAGGTCGTGAAGGCGTTTCCAGAGCCAAAGACCGCCAGTAACTGGGTGATGGTGGAGCTCTTGGGGCAGTTGAATAAGGAGGGACGGGAGATCACCGCCAGCCCGATCGCGCCCAACGAGTTGGCCGCGCTCCTGACGCTCCTGAAGCGCGGGACGATCAGCGGCAAGATCGCCAAGACGGTCTTTGAAGAGATGTACCGGACCGGCAAGACGGCTGCGACCATCGTCCAGCAGCAGGGCCTTACGCAGATCTCGGACCAGGATGAGCTCGTCGGATTGATCGAGCAGGTGCTGGGTTCGCACCCGGGCCCGGTGGCCGACTACCGGAGGGGAAAGGTGCAGAGTTTCACCTTCCTGGTCGGCGCGGTGATGAAGGCCAGTCGAGGCAAGGCCAACCCGAGACTGCTCAACGAGCTACTTCGCGCCCGTCTGGAGAGAGAGGTGCCCGGAGGGGGCGGATGACCAGCCACCGGCAGAAGCTGTTGCGCTGGTCGTTGCTCGGTCTGGCCAGCTTCGCGGCCCTGCTCCTCGCTGCCCCGCTCGTCCTGAATCAGGAGCGATACCGGGATCTGCTGGCCGATCGGGCAAGCCGGCTCCTGGACCGCGACGTGAGGGTGGACAGCCTGCGAGTGCGCCTCCTGCCCAGACCTGGCGCGACTGTCCGCGGCCTGACCGTGGCCGTTAAGACCCCACGGTCAGGAGCCTTCATCGAGGCCGATCGCCTTCACGTCAGCCTCAAGCTTCTCCCGCTTCTCAGGGGCGAGCTGCACGTGAAGGAGATCCGCATCGATCGGCCACGGATCCGACTTACCCACGGACCGGATGGCTGGAACCTCGAGGACCTGATCAGGCCTGCCGCCCGGGCAGTCTCATCTGAGCAGCGTCGCGGCGAGGGAGCGAAATCGGGCAGAGCGGAGCCTCTCCTGCCAGCCCTGCTGGCAGGGGCGCTGACCGTTCGGGACGGCACCATCCTCCTTGACCAGCCCGGTCAACACCGACGATCAGCGCCGCTGGAAATCCGGGGCCTGAACGTGGAGGCCGTGGCGCCTCCCTCTGGCCCGATCCGGATCCATGCCAGCGGGCAACTCCCCGGCGAGGGTCCAGGCTCTTTTGAGCTGGTGGTGAACACGCGACCGGAGGCGGGGGATCGCCTGCCGATCGACGCTCACCTGACGGTGCGCGGCGCCGGCGTCCCGCAACTGGCCTCCCTTTTTGGCCTTTCGGGTTCCACCGCCTCGGCCTTCAGCGGCGGCTTCGATCTGGAGCTGAAGGCTGTGGGCGACTGGCCCACTTTGAATCTCCAGGCCGATGCCGATCTACGGCGGCTTGGCCTCTCGCTCGGAGGGGCGCCAGGCAAAGCGCCTGGGGATGAGGGGCGACTACTGGCGAAGGGGCGATGGGACGGCGATGCGCTCGACATACCAGACGTGAACCTCCGCTGGAAGGGCCAGACCATCACCGCTCGTTTCCACGTCGCCCACCTGCAGGCACCTAGGATCCACTATGAAGTGAACGTTCCCGAACTGGCACTCGACTCCCTGGTAGCGATGAGCAGCGCCTTTGGCTCAGGAGAGGCCACCTCAGATACGCCTCGCCGCAGTCGGGAACACGGTGGCCGGTCGGCCGCAGCCGATCGGAGGACACGGGCCGGCCAGCCTGATGGGTTGCAGCTTGAGGGCCGGATTCGGTCCGGCGCGGCCCGGTGGGGAGGACTGGTCTTGACCTCAGCGGACGGGGAGACGAGCTACGCGGATGGGATGGTCGCCATCCGCCGACTCCGAGGGAGCTTCTACGGCGGGAGTCTCTCCGGCCATGCCGCGCTCGACTGGCGCGGGCGACAGCCGCGCACCATGATCTCGGCCCGCTTGGAGGGAGTCCAGACCGAGCCGCTCCTCAGGGCGCTCCAGGAGGAACGCTGGAAGTTGCGCGGAGTCATGACCCTGGACTCACAACTGGAACTCGCCGGACGGTTCGGGCCGGACGCGCTCACGCGAGTTTCAGGCAAGAGCGAGCTGGTGGTGACAGATGGTCACCTCATCGGCTATCCCCCGCTGGACCGGGTGTCGCAGACCTTCAGTCCTCTCCTGAAGAGCGCCGGGATCGCTTCCGGGCTTAACGAGTTTGACCGCCTCAGCGCCCACTGGACCCTCGACAAGGGCCTGTTACGAACCGACGACCTGTTGCTTCAGCGAGAGGGTGCCCGCATCTCCGCCGCCGGGAGCATGAACGTGCAGGATCAGCGCCTGAACTTTGACGTGACGGCCAAGGCTGTCAGGGCAACGCTCGAGGCGAAGGTGAGCGGGACCCCGTCTGAGCCGGTGGTGACACCAAACGTGGGCCGCATCGAGCGGCGCGTCAAGACGGAGGTCGGCAAGTTCCTGAAAAGCGGAAAGGGCGAGGCGCTGGGGAAGGCACTCCGTGAGTTCCTTCCGCGGTGACGTAAACGATGAGACTGGCGATCGTCACTCCATATTACTATCCATCCGTTCGTGGCAACTCGATCACCGTCCAGCGGATCGAGTCAGGGTTGCGCGACCAGGGACTGACGGTCCGCATCTGGTCCCTTGAGCAGGTCGCCTCACCCGATGAGATCCTCAAGGGGCTGAGCGAATTTACACCCGACCTTGTGCACGGGTTCCATGCCACTGCCTCTGGCGCTCTCGTGATCGAAGCCGCACGCCAACTCCACATCCCGTCGATCGTGTCGGTCACCGGGACCGATGCAAATAATGATCTCTTCGATCCCTCGCGAAGAGTGGAGATCATCGGAATCCTTCGGCATGCAACGCGGATCGTGGTTTTTCACGATGTGATGCGAGCTAAGGTCGCCGGCGAGGTGTCCGATGTGGATGGCCGTATCCGGGTCATCGGCCAAACCGTCCGGTGTCAAGAAGCCCCTTTCGACTTCCGCGGCCGACTAGGGTTCGCTCCCGATGACCTGATCTTCTTTATCCCATCTGGGATTCGGCGCGTGAAGGACGTGACCTTGTGTCTGAGGCCGCTCGAAGTTCTCAGGGAACGCCATCCGCAGGTCAAGGCTGTCTTCGTGGGGCCCGTGATCGAGCCGGAAGAAGGGACGCGGCTCCAGGAGGCGCTCAAGGGCCGCCCCTGGGCCTTCTACCTTGGGCCGGTCTCTCACGAAGAGTTGTGCGCCATGCTCAAGTCAGTGGACGTCGTAATCAACTCATCCCTCTCAGAGGGAGGGATGGCCAACTCTATCCTGGAGGCGATGAGTCGGGAGCGGGCGGTGCTGGTCTCTGACATCGAGGGAAACCGAAGCGTGGTACGGGATGAAATCGATGGACTCCTCTTCGGGTCGGAGGATGAGTTCCTCGACAAGGCCGAACGGCTCATCCGCGACCCGCACCTTCGCAGCGAGTTGGGCAAGAGGGGTCGGGAGAAGATCGACCGGGAATTCTCCAGGGAGGGAGAGATCCAGGAGTATCTTCACCTCTATGAGGAGGCGATCGGCGCGACGACGCGCCGGTGATGGACGGCGGGCCGTGGATATCCATGTCCTCGAGCTGTTCTGTAAGATCGTCGAACTCGGTACCTTCTCGAAGGCAGCCGATGCGGTCTATCTGACTCAACCTACCGTAAGCGGCCATATCAAGAACCTGGAGGAGGAGGTCGGCGTCCGGCTGCTGGATCGCCTCGGGCACCGGGCGACTCCGACGAAGGCCGGCGAGCTGTTGTATCACCATGCCAAGCGGATCCTGGCCGTCCGGCAGGAGGCGAAGCAGGCCCTCGATGAATTCAAGGGGGGATTGAGGGGAGACTTGACCATCGGTGCGAGCAGCATCCCCGGCGGCTACATCCTCCCGCCTCTGATCGGCAAGTTCAAGACGCAATACCCCGACATCTCGATCGTCCTGATGGTCTCCGACTCGAAGGAGATCGTGGAGGCGGTGATCGGAGGGGCCTACGAGGTCGGCGCCGTCGGAGCAAAATTCGACGACGCCAGAATCGCCTACCAGAAATTCGCCGAAGACGAGATGGTGCTGGTCGTCCCCCCCAAGCACCCCTGGGCCGGCCGGGGCAGCGTCAAGGCGAAGGAGCTATCGAGCCAGCCGTTCTTCATCAGGGAGCGGGGCTCCGGGACACGCCAGATCATGGAGAAGGCCCTGGAGCACCACAACATCTCAACGAGCGCCTTCAAAGTGGTCGGAGAGATGGGCAACAACGAGGCGATCCGCCAGGCGGTCAAGGCAGGAGGGGGCGTGGCCATCATCTCGAAGCTGGCCGTCGAGAGCGACATCAAGTGCCGAGACCTGGCTGTCCTCCATATCGAAGGGCTGAAGCTGACCAGGGACTTCTACCTCATCAGCCACCGCCATCGCTCGCACTCGCCCATCTGCAAGGCCTTCCTCAAGTTCGTCGGCC
>Ga0184639_10000901_pt1 | contig 12335 bp, 11 predicted proteins | sample PLM31_170_b2_FD_133155 | JGI IMG/M metagenome (GOLD analysis project Ga0184639, IMG submission 133155) | Groundwater sediment microbial communities from an aquifer in East River, Colorado, USA - PLM3-1_170_b2 | ecosystem: Environmental > Terrestrial > Soil > Riparian zone | place: USA: East... | reverse complement strand
TGCGCGACGAACTCGCCGAATGGGCCTGCGACAAACGAATGGCCCCAGAACTTGATTTTGCCTTCGCGTCCCACCCGGTTGACCGACGCGACGAACACACCATTGGCAATCGCATGTGAGCGCTGGATCAATTCCCACGCGCTGCGTTGATTTTGCGCCACTGTCCGGGGCTCGTTGGGAATCCACCCGATCGCCGTCGGATAAAAGAGAATCTGCGCTCCCGACAATGCCGCCGAGCGGGCGCCCTCAGGAAACCACTGGTCCCAGCAAACCAACGCGGCGATTTTCGCGTAGCGCGTTTGAAAACTCGGAAAGCCGAGATCGCCCGGCGTGAAGTAAAACTTTTCGTAGTAAAGGGGATCGTCGGGGATATGCATTTTACGATAGGTCCCCGCGATCGAGCCGTCCGCATCGATGACCACGGCCGTGTTGTGATAAATCCCCGCCGATCGCCTTTCGAATAGCGAGGCGACGATGACAATTTCTTTTTTGCGCGCTACGGCGCCGAGCGCTTCTGTGCTCGGCCCCGGGATCCCTTCGGCCAATTTGAAGTTGCGCTGATCCTCACTCTGGCAAAAGTAGCGCGAGCGAAACAGTTCTTGTAAGCAGACGACCCTCGCGCCTTTCTTTGCCGCCGACTCGATCCGCTCGAGCGCCTTGGCGAGGTTCGCCGCGGGATTATCCGTGGTGCTCATTTGAATGAGACCCAACTTGACCCGCTCTTTGACCATTTTTCGCGCCATTATCAATTCCTCGTTCGATCGATCAGTCTAGCCGCAAAAAAAAGGGAGAGGAAAGGAGCCATCCCTTCCTCTCCCAAAATCATTTGCACTTCGGACTTACTTTAAGTGCTGAGCGAAGAACGCCTTGGTCTTTTCCCACGCGTCTTTCGCCGACGCTTCATGATAGCTGCCTCGGTCGTCGCAGAAAAAGCCATGGCCGGCTTCGTCATAGATTTTCATCTGGAACTGAACTTTATTCGCAGTCAGCTCGTTATTGATTTGGCCGACATGATCCATCGGGATCAGTTGATCCTTGGCGCCGAAGAAAAGATACATCGGGCATTTAATCTCACCCGTGCGCGACAGTGGACTCGGTTTCCCCATCGGAATGCCGCCGCCGTAGTAAGGCACGGCACATTTCACGTCATTAGCGTGCTGCGCGGCGGCTAAATAGGTGAGCCGCCCGCCCATACAAAAGCCGATGACGCCGAGTGATCCGGATTTGACATTGCTTTGCGACTTGAGATGGGCGATAGCCGCGCCGACGTCTTCCATCGCCTTGCTGTCGACCACGCGTTGCAAGGTCGCGATGGCCTTGGGCATCTCCGAGTAAGCAATGATGCGCTCCGCTTCCCGATGGAAGATATCCGGCGCGATCGCGACATAACCCTCTGCGGCGATCCGTTCTGTGACTTTCTTTATATGACCATTGACTCCGAAAGCTTCCTGGATGACGACGACGCCCGGATAGCTCCCCCCATCCTTCGGCTGCGCCACGTACGCTTCCATCATTCCGTCTGAAGTGTTCAATTGAACCGTCGAGCCGGTGATGTCCATCTATCTCCTCCTGCTGGACTGATCTTGATTATCCAAGTAGCACTTCACTATCAAATTTCTTTTTCGTGGTCTATACCTGGATGCATCGATCGCAACTGAACCTTAATCGTGCTTGCGGCAAAACTGCAAAATCCCATCGCAGACTTTTTGCGTTGTCTGATCCGGCGGCATGACGTTCCAGAAATCGGACTTAGGCAAAAGCTCGCGCAGGTAATGGGCACCGGAGGTCGCGTGCGACGGATCGTCGCCGGGAATGATTAGCGCGGGCGCGTTAACGCCCATGACTTCTTCCGGGTCGGCGCCGGGGGCTGTATCGCGATCGAACAGGCTGTGGCCGCTGGTAATGATGATTCCCAGATATCGCTCTAAATTTTGCCCGGCGAATCGATCGGCGAATGCGCTATCGCGTGCGATCGCGGTCGCCCACGGACCCGATTCCGGGTCCATCCAGAAACTTTTTCCACCTTGCGCCCGGTCAACGAGACTTTTCAGGCCATTCTGCTTGGCGAAATTGTAATGTCGCACGAAGCGCTCCTGGCCGTTCACTTTCCAGCGATAGCCGCCCACCGGCCAGTGAAGCAGTAAACCACGCGTCGTTACTGGGTAGTGGACTCCAAAGGCCAGTGCCACCGAGCAGCCCATGCAGCCACCCATGATCCACGCCGTGTCGATCTTAAGATGATCGAGTAGCGCTTTGGCTTGCCGAGTGTAGCTTGCCCAACTCAACCGTTCGACGCGACCGCCGGATTGGCCGCACTCGCGCCGGTCGTAAACAATGATTGTGTGTTCAGCGGCGAGCGCCTCGATTGCATCCATTCCCGTCCACGCGCTCGCCACGCGCCACTTGTCGACCGTCGCGTCGAAGCCGCCGGGCGCGAACATCAAAATCGGCGAACCTGAGCCATGGGTTTCGTAATAAGTCTCGATACCGTTAATGTTGGCAACCGACATAGTCTGTCCTCCGTGGATTTGCTGGACATCGAATCATACGCCACGTAAGATTTAGCACGCTACCCATTTGGAAGGAAGTTCGCTTTTTCTATGGAGAATGAATCGTGAATCAGAACGACATCGAACAAAAATTCGGCGAATTGCTCAAGGTGATGGCTCAACTGCGCAGCGAAACGGGGTGCCCGTGGGACAAGGAGCAGACCCACGCCTCGCTCAAACCTTGCCTGCTCGAAGAAACTTATGAGCTGCTCGACGCCCTCGACGACGGTGACCCAAAAAAGCTGCGCGAAGAGCTTGGCGATGTTTTGCTCCAGGTGGTCTTTCACGCACAGATCGCGACGGAGGAAAGCCGGTTTACCGCCGGCGACGTTATTTCCAATCTCACCGACAAGCTCGTCCGCCGTCATCCCTACGTGTTCGCCGGCGAACCCATACCCGAAGACACCGCGGCGGTATTGAAGCAACGCTTGCAGATCAAAGCGAGTGAGAAAAAAGCCGGCGAATCGAAATCCGCCCTTGGAAATGTACCGAGGGCAATGCCGGCATTGGCGCGCGCTCAAAGCATCGCGCGGCGAGCTTCTCATTTAGGATTTGACTGGCCGAAGATCGAGCCGGTTTGGAACAAAATCGCCGAGGAAATGAACGAGCTAAAATTCGCCGCGTCCTCCGGCGACAAGACGCGAACCGGCGAAGAGCTGGGCGACTTGCTCTTTTCCATCGTAAATTTGGCGCGCTTCCTCGATGTCGAAGCCGAACAGGCGCTCGCCGGGACCATCGACCGCTTCACGCGCCGATTTCATTACATCGAAACCAAACTCACAGAAGCGGACAGGAGCTTCGAGCAGTCGACCCTCGAAGAAATGGACAAGCTGTGGGAAGAAGCAAAACGACACGAAGCGCATGAAAAATTAACATCATGAGCAAGCAGCAACCCCGCATCGTTTTTCTCGACGCCGCGACCTACGGTGACATTTCGTTGCGGCGTTTCACCGATCTGTGGAGTTGCACGATCCATCAAGTCACACGCCCGCATGAAACGATTCAGCGTTTGGCGGGCCACAGCGTTACTGTGACTAACAAAGTTGTGCTCGACCGTGCGGCGTTGAGCTCACCTGAAGCGAAAGATCTAAAGCTGATCGCCGTAGCGGCGACCGGCACCGATATCATCGACCGCGAGGAAGCGGCGAAGCGCGGCGTCAGAGTCTGCAACGTGCCGGGCTACGCGACCCAGTCGGTGGCGCAGTTTACCATGGCGCTGATTTTGGAGTTGGCCACCCGCGCCGCGCGATACGGCGATGCCGTCAAGGCAGGCGAATGGCAGAAGAGCCCGGTCTTTTCATTGCTCACCTATCCGACCGTCGAGCTCAGCGGCAAGAAGCTGGGCATCGTCGGCTATGGCAATATCGGTCGGTCTGTCGCCGGGATGGCACGGGGATTCGGAATGGAAATCATAGTCGCTGCTCGTCCCGGCGTGGACGGACCGACTCCAAAGGATCGTGTGCCGTTAAAACAATTGCTCCGGGAAGCCGATGTCATCTCGCTTCACTGTCCACTGACACCCGAAACGAGAAACCTAATCAACCGGCAATCGTTGTCGCTCATGAAACCGACCGCGTTCTTGATTAACACGGCGCGCGGCGCGCTCATCGATGAAGCCGCGCTGATTGAAGCTCTGCGCGAAAAAAGAATCGCCGCAGCCGCCTTAGACGCAATCTCAAAGGAGCCGCCCTCCGCCGATCATCCGATAATTCTCGCAGCGAAGGAGCTCGACAATTTGATCGTCACGCCGCACACCGCCTGGAGCGCGCGCGAAGCGCGCCAGCGCCTGCTCAATGAAGCCGAAGAAAATATTCGCAGTTATCTTAACGGGAGATCGAGAAATTTAGTGGCTTAAGGCTCGCAAATTTGCCGTCACCCTGTGAGGTCGAACTCAGAACGGGACATCGTCATCTGCCGGCGGCATTCCCCCGCCGGCCATATCTTCGGCGCCGCCGGCATCTGTCTCCTGCGCCAGGCGAGTTCCACCACCTCCGCCGAGAAACTGAACTCGCTGGGCGACGATCTCGGTGACGTAGCGCTTGGTACCGGTTTTGTCGTCATAGCTGCGTGTGCGAATGCTCCCTTCGACATAAACCTGCCTGCCTTTGGCGAGGTACTGACCGCAGCGTTCGCCCTGTTTGCCCCACACGACGATGTTGTGCCACTCGGTTCTTTCTTGCCGCTTGCCGTCGCGGTCGTTCCACTGTTCGGTTGTGGCGATTGAAAAGTTGGCGACCGCGCTACCCGTCTGCGTAAAACGAACTTCCGGATCTTTGCCGAGGTTGCCGACCAAAATTACTTTATTGACGGACATATTAGTCTCCAAGCCGCTCAGGTTGCGGCCTCCAGCGAAAAGGTGCGGCCAACTTAGCGCCGGTATATCGCGGAGTCAACCATAGAATTGTTTGTCTATGCGCGCCGAGTCAGATTGATTTTTCGCTAACCGTAAACTACTATAAAGTAAATTTTTCTCATAGGTTCTGCTGCTCAAATTTACACTTACCTTGATGTCTTACGCGCTTCGGCTGACGCTCATTGCGCTCCTGACGGTACCGTTGACTCTACTGACGGTCGTGTTCGGGCTTATCGATCCTTATGGCAAGCAGGTTTACCGCATCAGCCAATTTTGGGCCTGGGCGATCCTGCGCGCCGGCGGCGTCTCTTTAAGAGTCGAGGGGCTCGAACATCTCGATCCTGACCGTCAATATGTATTCATGGTCAATCACCAGAGCAACGTCGATATTCCGGTATTGGTGCGAAGCTTTCCCAAGTTTCAACTTCGTTGGCTGGCCAAAAAGGAACTTCTTTGGGTGCCCTTCTTCGGTTGGGCGATGTGGGCATCGAAACATATCACCGTCGATCGGTCCAATCCGTCGGACGCGGTGAAAAGCCTGCAGCGCGCCAAAGAGCGCATCGCCGCCGGCATCTCGGTGGTCATCTTTCCGGAGGGAACGAGAAGTCGAGATGGCAATCTTCTCCGTTTTAAGAAAGGCGGTTTTCTCCTGGCAGTTCAATCCGGCGCTGCCATCGTGCCGGTGACCATCAACGGCAGCGGCGCGTTATTGCCCGCGGGGGCATGGCGCTTACGGCCGGGAACAATCGAAGTCATTGTCGGCGAAGCTATCACGGTCGACGGTTTTCGGCCGGGGAAATTGCGTCTGCTTTCCGACCAGGTTCGCCAGCGAATGGCCGCGCATCTGCGTGTGCCGGCCATTGTGCCCGGATCGAATGTCACGTCATTGAATCGGCCGGCGATGGACAAGCAATCGCTGGAGAAACAGAGCATCTGAAATATGGAAGCGCTAAAAATTATACCCCTGGGTGGTCTCGGCGAGTTCGGCCTGAACATGATGTTGATCGAGTACGGCGAGGCGGCCATCGCCGTCGATTGCGGTCTCATGTTTCCCGACGCCAATCTACTAGGCATCGATCTGGTCATCCCCGACGTTTCTTACCTGCTCGAACATCAGAACAAGCTCAAAGCCATCGTGCTCACCCACGCCCACGAGGATCACGTCGGCGCCCTGCCTTACATTCTGAAACATCTCGACGCGCCGATATATGGGACGCGGCTGACGCTCGGCTTATTGGCAAATAAGCTTAAAGAGCATGACCTCGAAGACAGCGCGGATATTCACGAGATCACCGCAGGTGCTCCTTGGGAGATCGCGCCGTTTAAGATCGAGGGCATTCGCGTGACTCATAGCCTGATGGATTGTCTGGCACTAGCCGTCGAGACGCCCGTCGGCACGGTGATTCATACCGGCGATTTCAAGATCGACAACACGCCCATGGAAGGCGAAATGTTCGATTTCCAGCGCTTCGCCGCTTACGGCGAAAAAGGCGTGCTGCTTTTGATGTCGGACTCAACCAACGTCGAACGCTCCGGCTACACACCTTCGGAACGGGAAGTCGGATCGAACCTCGAACAGATTATTCAGAAGAGCACCCGCAAAGTGCTAGTTTCGACGTTTTCCTCAAGCATCCCGCGGATTCAACAAGTCATCGATGTTTCCGAGCGCTGCGGCAGACGGGTCGTTTTGAGCGGGCGAAGCATGATTCGCAATAGCCAGGTGGCCGCCGATTTGGGTTACCTGCGCCTGCCGCGTAATTTCATGACCGAGACCGAGCGCTGGCACGATCTACCGGCCGGCAGTCTCACATTTCTCACCACCGGCAGCCAAGGTGAACCTCTCTCGGTGCTGCACCGGGTGGCACTCGACGACCACAAGACCCTCAAAATCGAGCCGGGCGACACCGTGATACTTTCTTCGAAATTTATTCCCGGCAATGAAAAAACCATTGGCAATCTGATCGACCATCTTTACCGCCGCGGCGCCGAGGTCCACTACGAGAGAGTCTCGGAGATTCACGTCTCGGGTCATGCCAGCCAAGAGGAGCTGAAAACCATGCTCCAGCTGACGCGACCTCGTTATTTTGTGCCTATCCACGGCGAGTATCGTCATCTCGTACGCCATCGTCGATTAGCCCAAGATGTCGGCGTGCCCGAGGGGAACTGTTTTATCCTCGAAGACGGCGATGTCCTGGAATTGACCGCGCACAGCGCGCAGAAGATAAAACCGATCCAGGTTGGCCGCGTTTTCGTCGATGGTAAAGGCGTCGGCGATGTCGGCGATATCGTCATCCGTGATCGCCGGCACTTGTCGGAAGACGGCATGGTGCTGGTGGTGATGGCGATCCACCAGCAGTCGGGCGAATTGGTTTCTGGCCCCGATCTGATCTCGCGCGGGTTCATGGGCGCGGAGGAAAGCGAGGAGGTCTTAGAGCATGCCAAGAAAGTGGTTCTGGAAACATTAAACGGCATGAACCGCGAAACTCGCACCGATCCGGCGGAGCTAAAAGAGGAAGTCCGCAAGGCGCTGCGCCGCTTTTTTAGAAAGAAATTGGAGCGCCACCCGGTGGTTCTACCCTACATTATCGAAACGTAAGGAAAGAAGCCTATGTCAGTCGCCATGGAAAAAGGCCGGCTCAATCGCGAAATCTGGGGTGTTCTTATAGGCCTCACGGCGTTATTGATCGCCATCAGTCTGGTTTCATTCAACGTCAACGATCGCTCTTTCAATACTCCCTCCGGAGCGATCGATACCCGCAATTGGGGAGGATTTGTCGGGGCTTTCCTCGCCGACTTGCTGTTGCAGGGATTGGGATTGTCATCCTATTTATTGCCGGTCTTTCTTTGTGTCGCCGCGCTGCAAATGTTTCGCGCCACCGACAAAGGTATCGGCGTCACCAAGGCTGCTGGCTACGTGATTTTGCTCGTCAGCATCGGGGTAATACTCAGCGTCGTTATCGATTCGGAGAGCGCGCGAGACGCCGGCGGCATCATCGGCGGTTTCTTGAAAGAGAGCGTTTTGGTACCGCTCTTCGGCCGTTTCAGTGCGACCTTGATCGCCGTCTTTACTCTGCTTTTATCGATCATGTTGCTCACACAGTATTCTCTCGTCGATATGATCGGCTACACGAGAAGGAATTTTGATGTTTTCAAAAAGTCCTGGATTCCCGTCGTTAACGATAGGCTCAAAGATTTTCGGGAAAGAAAAGACAAACGTAAAGGCGAAAATACCAAAAAAGAGAAGAAGGATTACATCCCGCCGCCGATCCTGCTGAAGGATGAAGTAAAAGACGAACTGGTCGTCAAGAAGCCATTAAAGAAACCGGCGGGCGCACCGGAGCAGTACAAGCTGCCTGAAGTCGGTGAAGGTTACAAACTGCCGCCGCTCGAATTGCTCGACCCGCCCGAGGGCCAACAATTCAAAATCGATAAAGAAACCCTCCATGCCAACTCTCTCATCTTGCAAAAAAAACTCGAGGATTTCGGCGTCGCCGGCGAAGTCGTCGCGGTGCGTCCCGGACCGGTTATCACCGTGTACGAATTCAAACCGGCTGCCGGCGTCAAGGTTCGCCGCATCGTCCTGCTGGCCGACGATCTCGCCATGGCGCTGCGCGCGGTGAGCGTGCGCATCCTTGCGCCGATCCCGGGTGAATCAGTGGTCGGCATCGAGATTCCCAATCCGCGACGGGAAACCGTTTATTTGCGCGAAATGATCGAAAGCGACGCCTATCGAAGCTTGGACTCCAAGCTCACGCTGGCTCTCGGTAAAGACATCGGCGGGACACCGTTTGCGACCGATCTAGCCAGGATGCCCCATTTGCTCGTCGCTGGCGCGACGGGAACCGGTAAATCGGTATCGATCAATGCGATGATTTTGAGCATTCTTTTCAAATCGAGCCCGCAAGACGTCAAATTCATTATGGTCGATCCGAAAATGCTCGAGCTGACCATTTACGAGGACATTCCCCATCAGCTCGTTCCGGTAGTCACGGATCCCAAGAAGGCCGCCGCGGCGCTTTTTTGGGCCATGGACGAAATGGACCGGCGCTATCGTCTAATGAGGGACAAGGGCGCGCGCAATATCGATAACTATAATCGGACGCTCGAAAGGGAGGCGGGGAACAAGAAAACGGTGATCGATCTCACGGAGCCGGAATTAGTCGAGGAACATTTAACCGTGGGTGGAAATCTTTCGAGTAACGCCCCGTTGGCGCACGAGCGATTACCACGAATAGTGATCATAATTGACGAATTGGCCGATCTGATGATGACGGTCGGCCGGGACATTGAAGAATATATCACGCGGCTGGCGCAAAAAGCCCGGGCCGCCGGGATTCATTTGATCCTAGCGACGCAGCGGCCGTCCGTCGACGTGATCACCGGTTTGATCAAGGCCAATTTTCCCGCACGGATTTCGTTTCAGGTGACTTCGCGGGTCGACTCGCGGACTATATTGGATTCCATGGGCGGCGAAAAACTATTGGGCAACGGCGACTTGCTATTTCTCCCTCCAGGCACCGCAAGATTAACTCGCGTGCACGGCGCATTCGTGTCCGATCAAGAAGTCCGCAGAGTGATGAAGTTTATCAAGCAGCAAGGCCGGCCCAACTACCGGCCGGAAGTATTGGAAGCTAAGAAGGAGGTCGAGGCGGCAGCCGCTGCCGATGAGGAATACGACGAAATGTACGATCAAGCCGTCGCCATCATCACTGAAACCCAGCAAGCGTCGATCTCTATGATTCAGCGAAGATTGCGGGTAGGATACAATCGTGCGGCTCGTATGATTGAGCAAATGGAAAGAGACGGCGTCGTGGGTCCGGCCGACGGCGCCAAACCGCGAGAAGTTTATGCGAGAAAAATCGACGATTCAGATTAAATTCGCGCTCTTATCCTGGCTTCTATTAGCCTTGACGGCTTTGCCGGGAACTCCAGTGCGGAGCTTTGCGGCGGACGGCAGTAGCGCCGAGCCCATCGTCGATCGCTTGCAGAAAAGCTACGACGCGACACAGGATTTCGTCGCGGATTTTCGCCAAGAGACCGAAGTTAAAACGCTCAATCGAACGCTCAAAGCTTCGGGAAAGCTCTCCTTCAAGCGACCCGGCAAGATGCTCTGGCGTTACGACGAGCCGAAGGGACAGTTCGTCCTTGCCGACGGCAAACATCTTTATTTTTATCAACCGGAACAAAATCAGGTCATCAAAAGTCCGCTCAAAAATGCTTTTCGCGGTGACATACCGCTCTCCTTTTTGCTCGGATTGGGCAACCTGAAGAAAGAATTCAACGCGACGTTGAAGTCGACCGAAGAAAGCAATTACATCTTGCGTTTGGAGCCCAAGGGCGAGAGCGGCGGATTTGGCGAGATCTTGCTCGCAGTTAACAAATCGACTTCGGATATTCAATGGGTCAGCATCCGCGACGCCAGCGCAAATCTGACGGCGATCCGCTTTTCGGGAATGCGCAAAGGCGTCGGCGTAAGTGACTCGCTCTTTCAATTGCAAATTCCCAACGGCGCCGACGTCGTGGAACTGGGTCAATGACGTATCGAAAACAAAAGATCAGCATCGTCAGCCTCGGCTGTGCCCGCAACTTGGTCGATTCCGAGGTGATGGCAGGCCTGCTGCAACAAGATCAATACACGATGGTCGAGCGGCCGGCGGATGCCGACGTGGTCATCGTAAACACCTGCGGCTTCATCGGCGCCGCCAAAGAGGAATCCATCGACACGATTATCGAGATAGGCCGCCTCAAAGAGGAAGGTCGACTCAAAAAACTGGTAGTCGCGGGCTGTTTGTCGCAGCGCTATCCTGAAGAGCTTGCCCTAGAGCTGCCGGAAGTCGACCTGTTTATCGGCACCGGTGAAGTGCCGCGCGTCGCCGAAATCCTTCGTGAACATGAGGCAAATTCGACTCGTAGACAGTACGTCGGTGTGCCGAGCTACATTTACGATCACGCCACTCCGCGGTTACGATCGACGCCGGCTTACACTGCGTTTGTCAAAGTTTCGGAAGGCTGCGACCATAAGTGCGCGTTTTGTATTATTCCCCAGCTCCGCGGGCCCCATCGTAGCCGTTCCATCGAATCGGTCGTCACGGAAACCAGCGCTCTAGCCAGCGAGGGCGTCAAAGAAATCAATCTCATCGCGCAAGATCTGACCGCCTACGGCAGAGACCGCAAAGACGGCACCACGCTTTACGGCCTGCTCTCGGAGATGGCGCAAGTTCCAAACCTCGTGTGGATTCGGCTGCTCTATGCCTACCCCAACTTTCTCGATAAGCCGCTCCTCGATCTGATCAGTGACAGTGAAAAGATTTGCAAGTACATCGATATCCCGTTTCAGCACATAAGTCGCTCCTTGCTGCAACGCATGCGGCGGGGAAAAAGCGGCAGCGCGGTGCGCGAAGCCGTTCAGAAACTTCGCGATGCGATCCCGGGACTCACGCTTCGCACCTCTATGATCGTTGGCTTTCCGGGCGAAACCGAAGCCGATCTCGAAGAGCTACTGGATTTTGTCGAACAAACGCAATTTGACCGCCTCGGCGTTTTTAAGTACTCCGAGGAGGAAGGCACCGCCGCTGCCACGCTAAGTGGCAAGGTTTCTGAGGAAGAAAAAGAAGAACGTTGGCAGAAATTGATGGAAGTGCAAGCTAAAATTTCACGAAAAAAGAACGAGGCCTTGATTGGCAGCATTCAGCGCGTTATGATTGACGGCACTGACTCAGATTCGGGCAAAATTGTTGGGCGAACCCAGGCCCATGCGCCGGAAGTAGACGGCATCGTTTACGTTGGGGGCGCAAAATTGAACGAAAACCTGCCGCAATCCGGCGAGATGATCGATGTTAGAATCGCTGACGCATTAGATTACGATTTGATTGGTGAAACACTCCATGGCTAAAGCCGACCCAGAAAAAGAAAAAAAGCAGCGCAGAGAGTTCCTCCGGCAAGCTTCGGAAATGCTTCAGGAAATGAAGCGCGGCGTGATGAAAGAAATGCAGGGCCGCGTCAAAGAGGAGACCGAAGGCGTCAAGGATGAGGGCCGAGATACCTACGACTTGGCGAGCGACGAGCGGGACCGGGAGATTAACTTTATTCTTAACGACCGGGAGCGCGAGAAGGTGCTTGCGATCGATGAGGCACTGCAACGCATCGCCGACAAGACCTACGGCATTTGTGAGAGTTGCGAAGGTGAAATCCAGCTGGGCCGCTTAAAGGTTCTCCCGTTCACGCGGCTTTGCGTCAAATGCCAGGAAGAAAACGAGAAAGAAAGTAAACGGCAAAAAAGCTTAGAAAACGAACGTACCTATCGCAAGCTCGACATAGCCGATATCGAAGAAGACGGTTTTTAGGCACATCTTCTTCTCTGCTAGTCAATCACCGTAAACCATTCCGAATTTCTGAGGGGCACCCGCAAGGGCGCCCCTTTGCATATCTAAGGC
>Ga0184639_10000900_pt1 | contig 12336 bp, 10 predicted proteins | sample PLM31_170_b2_FD_133155 | JGI IMG/M metagenome (GOLD analysis project Ga0184639, IMG submission 133155) | Groundwater sediment microbial communities from an aquifer in East River, Colorado, USA - PLM3-1_170_b2 | ecosystem: Environmental > Terrestrial > Soil > Riparian zone | place: USA: East... | reverse complement strand
GACGACTGTAGCGTTCGTTGACAGTAGCAAGCACGAGGGTGAAGCTTGAGGTGATGGCGAAACTAATTTTTAAGAACTTCCGATACGGGCACGATGATGATCGGCAATTCGGCTGGATAGACGCAAGGGTAGAGCCAATTTCAATACCCACGCGCGCTTCATCTTGAATGAAGAGGAGAAATCGCATCTCGATATTCAATCGGTTCGCGACTGAACTTTCGCCAAGAACGCGCGACGATAATCGTCTTGGTGTTCGGGCGCGATCTCGAAGTTAAGCAACTTAGGCAAGCCAGGCACCGGCTGAGGCACCGGCTGACGGCACCGGCTGACACCGGCTCTCGCTCTAAAACGGCTCGAGCAGTTGAGCGATTAGTAAATCTTAACGTCGATCGATTTTAATAACTCGACGTCTTCAAAAGAACCTCTTCAAAAAACACCTCTTCAAAAAACCCTTGTCAGGAGAACTCTGAATCGCATAGAATCCCCCCTTGCGTAAAGAACCCTTCAGGAACGACATAGACAACAGCGAAGGCGACGCCAACACGAGAAAAAGCCTGCCGCTATGTTAACAACTAGCATTAAGGCATTTATGGCTTCATTCAATGTTCCAGACCCAGATGTTCTCATTAAATGGGTTCGGACCATACGGGATTGCTTTAATTGGATATGGAAAACCGTCTCCCTGCGTGAAGCAAGGTCCTCCCGCGAGCTGGCAAAAAGATTGGACGTTTTGGTAGGCAACATTTGGCCTTATTTAAGTGTCGGTAGTGCCAGATTAGATTCTCTCCGCTGCGTCCTCGACGAGGTAACGCGGACCACCACCGACGAAAATCAGAAGATACGGGCCGAAATTTTAAGGCGTTATAGAGTCGTTGGGGAGTGGCTGTCTTTTCTGAATATGCATTTAAAACACCACCTCCTGATTAAACCGACGCGAATCGGCGTAGTAGACAGCGTTGTCGAGCTGCGTGCGATAATTACCGAGTTTGAGAGAGTAATGGACGACTTTAGCCTGAGCAGTTCAATTGCTTCTGCTTCTTCAGAGCAAAAAAAGAATTACGCAAGATTCCGAGACACGTACAATCGGTTTCTGACCGACTATGAAGCATTTTGCAGAGAGGTGCGGACAGATTTCCGCGAGATCCAGGAACCAGCCTTCAAAAGACTTGAATGAATAATCAAATGCCAGGCACCGACTACAGGCACGAAACGTTCTGATCTAAGATTTCATTCTTTTCCCTCCTCCAATAAACCAGTATTATGTCGTCGGAATCAATCCGGGACACGTGATACGATGAAGGCCACGCCAAAAGAGAAAAAAGCTATCCTTAACGGACTGATTGAACTTCTGAGTCAGAACCGACGATGGCTTTTGTTCGTCGGTACGGGAGCGTCATGTGAACTGGACAGACGGCTTGGTATGCCTGAGCTTGCGGCGCATCTCCGAAGCAAGATACCTCACGACGCTCTCGGATGGCCTGACATTCGATCCCGGCTTGATTCAGGGCAGAGTCTGGAGATGGCGCTGACGGGAGTGGCCTTGCCGCCCAAGACGAAGTCTCTCATCCAACAGGAGACTGGCGCTTATGTGGCGGGGATCGACCGAGAACTTCGAGACGACGTTCTTACAGGATGTAAGCGATGGGTCGGAGAAGAACTCGTGAACGCGCTGGGACAACGCTTGCCGCCCTACAATCCGCGTTTGACCATCGTGACTCCAAATTACGACATGCTGATTGAGTATTCATGTGCAAAGAACACGATGCGTTATACTTCGGGGCATGTAGGTGAAATAATCCGCACTTGGAACTGGCAACAGGCACAAGGTAACCTGACTCGCGCGTCCCATGTCGTCCAGAGTAGCAAGAAAGTCGGCACCCGAGAGCCTCTCCCTCGGATTGAACTGCACAAAGTCCATGGATCGATTAACCTCATTCGAGATCCGAAGAGTGGTCGCCAATGGGAATGTGATATCTGGGCTGAAAAGGTTCCAGATGGATTTGAACGAGTCGTTGCCGTCCCAGGCGAACAAAAGTTCGAGTCTTACGCGAGTAATGTGCCGGTTGCGAATTGCGCACTGGAAGCCGAAGCCAAGGCGGCGGCGTTTCTTGTAATCGGCTACGGTTTTAATGACGCGCATCTACACCAAGGCATCTATGATCGAGTACGGCGGAATGACGGCCCGCTTCTAATTTTGACACTCGAACTAACCGACAATCGAATCACTGAATTGCGTACTCTGGGCAAGCGGGTGTGGATACTCACTGCGAGTAGAGACGCGAGTGGAAACCTTGACATGGATCACACGGTCATCCATTGTCCGCTATCAGACTCTCCTCTAGTAATCGAGGACGAAAAACTCTGGAGTTGTGATTCATTTGCCAAGCAGATACTAGGAGATTGAACATGCCGTTTTTCCCATTTGATCTGAAGAACGCAGAACAAGATAGCCGCTACGCGGGATCCGTCCAAAACGTCGACACTCGCAAAGTCGTGCTCGATGTCCCAGATGATAGCTTGGAACGCATCAGTGTAGGGAAATTGGCGACGCTACCCGTGGGGAATTCTGATGAGTGGCTAATTGGTTTCGTCGAGCGGATCGTCTGCAAGGTGCAGTACACTAACGTTACTACTGAGAGTGCTCAGGAGAAAGCGGAGGAGGCGACACCTGGCGAAGGAATGGGTAGCGGCTTTGCTCAAGGGAATGCTGTCATGATTACGCTGGTGGGCACCGTAAAGCGAAAGGCCGATGACCAAGGTCGAATCGAGCATGGTTTCACCCGCTCATTAATGAACGTTCCGGATGTGAAGGCCCCTTGTTTCGTGCTGCGCGAGAAGGCGTTGGAGACGTTCATGGGCCTCTTGGTGAAAGCTGGCGACACGGAACACGCGCTTGCGTTCGGCCACTACGCGTTAGACCCGTCCGCTACGGCTTACCTGGATGGAGACAAGTTTTTCCAGCGCCACGCCGCACTGCTCGGAAGCACTGGATCTGGAAAGTCGTGGACTGTCGCCACAATCCTGGAACGCGCCGCGCGACTTCCATCGGCCAACCTGATTGTACTCGACTTGCACGGGGAGTACGCGCAACTCAGTTACGCTCGACAACTTCGAATTCCGGGACCCGACGACCTGGGCGAGTCACAGACCGACCTGTTGTACTTACCCTACTGGTTGATGAATGCCGACGAGCTCGTGGCAATGTTCGTGGATCGCAGCGAGTTCACCGCGCACAATCAGACGCTCGTTTTCCAACGGGAGGTTGAGAAGGCTAAGCGGGGTTTTTTAGAGAAAGCGAAAAAGACGGAGGTCTTGAGCGCATTCACTGTAGACAGTCCTGTTCCGTTTTCCCTCGAAAACGTCCTCGGCAACATCGAGTCTCTGAATACAGAAATGGTTCAAGGCGCACGCGGTCTCAAGCAGGGAGATTTCTTCGGGCAGTTCAGCCGACTGCTTGTACGCATCGGGACGAAGCTCCAAGACAAGCGGTACGGATTTCTATTTCAATCTCCGCCGTCGTTTCACACCTACGAAGCGTTCCATACCTTAGCGAAACAACTGCTTGACTTCTCGGACCAACACTCCAAGGTGAAAGTCATCGATTTTTCGGAAGTCCCAGCGGACGCGTTGCCGATCATGCTGGGTATCGTCGCGCGGCTAATCTACTACCTCCAGTTTTGGATGCCCAAAGAGATACGCCATCCGGTGGCACTTATTTGCGATGAAGCGCACATTTATCTGCCGCGCGATGGTGGTAATCCAATCGAAGAACGCGCCATAGGATCTTTCGAAAAAGTCGCCAAGGAAGGCCGGAAGTACGGCGTCTCCATCGTGGTCGTGAGTCAACGCCCATCAGATGTTAACGCCACAATCCTCAGCCAATGTAGTAACGTCGTCGCCCTGCGCCTGACAAACAGCGCCGACCAGGATGTGGTCAAGAAACTCATGCCGGAAAGTCTCAACGCTCTCCTAGAGATGCTGCCCATTCTGGACATCGGTGAGGCGCTAGTTGTGGGGGATGCGGTGTTACTGCCAAGCCGTATTCGCGTCACTGCACCAAAAGAGGCGCCGCAAAGTGTCACGATTGATTTCTGGACCGAGTGGAATAAGTCTGATCGGACTCCCAATTGGCCCCTCGCGGCAGAAAACATGCGCAGGCAACGGAGGCGACCCTCGTGAAACGTCGCCCACATGGCGTCAACCTGGATGATGGCGTTGCCCTAACCTCAGCCGAGGATTTCGACCGTTTGTATGTAGACGCACGATCAGAGGAGAGCCAGAAGCTTCGCGATTGGCTTGCTGACCCTGAGGCCCGCGCCCTAATCCTTGCCGGTCAGATTGGGAGTGGGAAGACTACGCTTCTGCACAAGATGCTTCGTTCCGTACCCCCCGAGGGTATCGTCCGAGTGGAGTTTGACCAGACGCCACTGGAGGAAACTCACGACGCCTTTCTTGCAGTTTTGTTCGGCTACTTGCTGAAAGAGGCCTTGGCCTTAAACTGCACCTTCGATGGACTTGGTGTTGCCTTGTCGGACTTTGACGACCAGCGTTTGAGTGACTGGCACTCTGTTCGAAATATTCTCCTTTCTCCTCCCTCATCCGTAGCCGACGCTGGCCGTGTCCGAGCGGTGTATGCCGTATTCGGCGCAGTCCCTGCTCAGGGGTTGCGGGCCTGCGACCGTTTGATCGACGTGATCAAAATGAAGATCGGCGCCAGCCCGCCGATCATCGCTGAGGGAGTGGACAAGTTCCTCATCTCCCGCGCAGGATACCAGGGTCTCGGCGAGATTCTGAATTTCTTGAGCGCTTACAAAACACTCTATGAGGCTAACGCCGTTCATCTCTTCGATGCTGGACGTACTTGGGTTGGCTCACAAAAACTGTTCATCGGACCTCTTTCCGACGAGATGATCGCTGCAATGTATGAGAAGCGACTCGGGAGTTATGAGCCTCTCTACCATGATTCTTTCCCACTACTGGTACAATTTGCGGGCGGAAATGCTCGCCAAGCGTTGCGCCTTCTTAATGCGTACTATTTTCGCCGAACGCAGCGTGGAGACAAGCGGGACACGGCTCTAGCTATAGCTGCACATCGGGTCACCCAAGACCTTCTGCAGTTCGGCTTCGAACGCTTTCCGTCCAACACATTAATGGTCCTTAAACGTGATGGCTTTGTCGAATCCTCTGTGCTTTCTCACCCTCAACCTGATCACACGAGGGAGGAAGCACGCGACATCCTCTATCACAACTGGGCATTCTTGTGCTCCGTTCCAGGACCCGGAAGTACGCGCTGGCCGGTCGCCATCAACCCTCTGGTTTCCGATGCGGTGGCATGGGAAAGGGGAACACCGGAACCTTTCGAACTGGCTGCGGTACGCCGCTGGGCGAGAGATCATCACACCAGCCCAATGGGTTTAAGCATGCCGGAGGACGAAAAGGGGAGGCCCGAGGCTTGGGAGAAGATCTGGAGGGAACTGTCTTCGTCTGAATCCTCTGAAGACAAACTTAACATCGTCCGACTACTCGAAGAAGTCGCATTCTCGCTATTCTCGACCTACCGCCAGGATCGTATCATGATAAGTTACCGCGATTCCGAGAACCTGAGAATTGGGCTTGATTACCTCATCGGCAAGGCCGCGTCGTACGGCATTTTCGAATGTCGCGAAATCCACCTCAGAGGTGGCGGCGGTGCAGACCCGATGTTGGCATTATTGGAACAGATCAACGAGAAGGATGAAGCGACGGTTTACGCCGTCTTCATGGAGGGGGAATGGACGGCGGAACAGCTTGAGATTCTTGAGCGCCTGCGTGATCGTTTCGTCGATATCGACATGCTGTGGTTTGTCGAGCATTCTGCTCAGTTGCGCTACCTGCCGCACTGGCCACAGTTCAGGCAACTCTTGCGATTCTACGTTCTCGAGGATGACTTCCTCGCGGCGCTCTCGAAGGCCGAGATTGAAGCGGACCTCAGTGTTCTGTCCGATCTGCCGGAGCCTGGAGACAACGGCATCTTGCGTCTTCGGCGCGTCCTCGAGTACCTGCAAAGCAATGAACGAAAAGCATGAATCCTGAAGCACGCCAATCTATCGTCTGGGCAACAATCGAGAGAACGGCATTCCGACCCAATCCCTACGACCGCTGGATCGCATTGTACGAAAAAACTTTGCACGAACTGTGGGAGTTGGAGCCTGGCGATGTACAGATACGGCGAAATTCGGGATTTGACTCCTTCTCCCTGAGCATCTCGTTTGATTACGTCTTCGAAAGTGTCGAGAAATACTCGGCATCGATTCGCTCGCCGGCAGATTTGCTCCGCCCAATATGGATTATCCACGTCGATCCGGCATACGTAAGCAAATCCGCTCTGCATACTGCAAATGGCCAGTATCCGCAGCAAGCCCGCGCACGCTACCTACATAGCGATGTAGGAACTGTATTGGATGGCATGTTGTTTCATCCCCGGAATCACGCTCACATTGAGGAGGTTGGCGTCACCGTTCAATTAAACGGCCCGACGGCGCTTAACGCTCACGAGATTCGGATGGGTGGAGGGATCGAGAACTTCTACATCTTCCTGTTTCATCTGCGTTACCAGTTCTGCGTTGTTTCTGATGACACCCGTGCGCAAGAGAGAAACCGTCTGGTCGAGCTTTTTACTTCGGCGATTAGTGCCAGACGGTCAAACGTGCCACCCGCCGAGTTATTCAACTTCCGTCAGTAATTTAGTAATACGAAAACCTTTAGAATTGGCGGCCGAACAGGAGACGCAAACTTTTTCTGATGGTCATACTGATTTTTTGTTCGGATTTCGTGTTCGGATTTCGTGTCACGTGTTCGGATTTCGTGTCAGGCTTTGTTTATTTGATATTGTCTTTTCTAGCCTCACTCAGTAGAGCAGTGCTAAGTTTGTGGGTTTGGTGCCAGGCATTCGTATTAACTTATTGCTGGCCCGAGCCGAATTTGAGTAACTCTTCAATGTCTCTCTTGCTTCGTGCCGCTGCTCCCTTTAAAACTTCCATATTTTACTTCACAACGCCCTTGGTTTGCGGACTCCAGTAATTCACGCACCTCCAGTGGTCGATATTCCTATTTTCTCCGAGCGCGGCTTGTTCTCTGGAAGAATCCAAGTCAGGCAGGGAAGGTAGAGAGCTTTCCGTAACGACGTGTCTACACGCATCCAAAAAATAAGGCAGCACAGAGGGTGCCAGGCTTGACAGACGGGAAATGAGTGACGCCGAAGCAGTGATTGGGCCAACCTGACCGGCGTCCCAGCGCGTCCCCGCATCCTGTCACCGCTACCCTGAATTATTAAAAGTAACTCAACGTTATTGGTCGACTTCAGCCACCGCGTATGAACGCGACGATCTCCGCCTCCAGCGCGGTCATGTTGGTGGCGCCGATGATCTTGTGGCGCACCACGCCGTTTGCGTGGAGCACGAAGATAGCCGGAGGCCAAACAAGGAACTACATGGGGTCAAGCGTGATATTTGCGATTCGTTCACGATTCGCAAATATCAACCCCGACCCATGAGCCGCATTTCTCCCTTTTTTGTCTCGCGTGAAATGAGTATTATGTCGCCGCAATCCAGAATCATCCAAAGTGGGAGGGCCGACGATGAAGTGGAAAAAATTCTTTCCCTGCCTGGGGCTGGCTTCGTTCCTACTGACAATTTCCACTGTCTCCATCTATGCTCAGGTCCCTTTTTATCAGGGCAAAACGATTACCATCATCGTCAGCAGCGACGCCGGCGGTACCAGTGATCAGCGGGTTAGATCGCTCGTTCCATTCCTGCAGAAATACATTCCGGGAAATCCGACCGTCGTGGTCGAGTACATGCCCGGCGGCGGCGGGCGAAAAGCCGCCAACCATGTTTTCCGCTCGGCCCGGCCCGACGGGTTGATCATCGGCAGCATGGGGACGACACTGCTGTCGGCGGCGATTCAAGGCGAGTCGGGAGTCCTGTACGATTTGGGCAAATTTATCTACTTGGGCTCGTCCGATGCCACCACGCAGCATATTTTTTCGACGCGCAAAGAGATTGGGCTGACAAATATCGAGAAGCTCCGCTCAGCAACAGGTTTAAGAATCGGCGCTCAGTCCATCGGGCACAATATCTACATCGTCGGAAGATATTTCGCGTATTTCCTCGGCATAAAAGACCACAGGTTTGTTGTCGGTTATTCCGGACCGGAGGTTGATCTCGCCCTGCTGCGCGGCGAGGTTGATGCCAGAGCGAGCTTGGTCGCTTCCATCGTGCAGCGCACGCCGGAGTGGATCGATAAAGGGCTCGTCGATTTTCACGCTGTCCTCGAAACACCCAAGGGCAATCGCCATCCTCGCTTTGCTCATCTGCCGGAACTCGATACCTTTGCTAAAACGGATAAGGAGCGAAAAGTGCTGGCCCTGCAGCGCGCCATTCGCCTGGGCGGCTCGGCCATTGTTCTCCCGCCAAACACCCCGCGAGAACGAATAGAAGTTTTGCAGGAGGCCATGCGGAAAGCTTTTAACGATCCTGGATTTCCAGCAGCTTTCCGCAAGCTCGTCGGCGAAGAGCCCACGCCCCTGCTGCCCGAGGATCTTCAAAAAGTCATCCAAGAAGTCCCCCGCGAACCTGAGGTGATCGGACTATTCAATAAGAACGCCGGTGCAGATCGACTGCCAGACCGGTAAGAGTTGAAGGTAAGCTTTGCGCGTTGTTAATTTCCGGCTTCGGTCGCTGCGCGTCTAATTCCCCACAGCTTGGCATACAGAGCTAATCCCATACCAAAGTCCGTCATTCCCGCATGTTTTCAGCGGGAATCCAGGCGAAACTCTGTACTCTGCGAGAATTATCTCTCAGCAATGCCGAGTTCTTTTTGCGCTTCCCTAAGAATCGAGAGATCCGCCACCTCACTCACTGAAACTTCACGGTCCACCTTGCCGATTCGTTTAGCCTCCTCGATGGCGAGGCGGAGACCCTTCTCGGGAAAACTTCCGTCGTTATTAAATGCTTTCGAAACGCTTTCGTATGTCGCGGCGGCCATCTCTTTATCGATTTTCAGCCACTCCATCATCACCTGAATGGTTCCGTCGCGATTCTGTTGAATATAGCGGTTGGCCTTGATACCTGCTTTGATCACGCGCTTGATCTCATCCCGCCCGTCTTTGATCTTCTTCACGCTTGCTACCAGACCGCTGGCCGGAAAACTGAAAAGCTCGTTGGAGCGCACCAGGACGATGAACCCTAACTTCTTGCCGAGAAAATCCAACGGCGCGGAGCCCAACGTGGCGGCCGTCAATCCTTGCTTCATGGCGGCAAAGCGCGAGTCGGCGGTGCCCGTGGCGAGAAATTTTATATCCTTGTCCGGATCGAGACCGAAATGTTTGACGATCAATCTTGAGATGGATTCGAGAGTGCCGCCGAAGGTGTTGAGCCCGATCGCCTTGCCCTTAAGATCCTGGACCGATTTGATGTCGGGCCGAGCGATGATAGCGATGGGCGTGGCCGGCATGAAGCAGGCGACGAGCCTGACCGGAAGCCCGCGGATCGCCGCGCCGATGCCGTTTCCAATGACCGCATCGTAATCGATCTCGCTGCTCACTAGGGCCGCCGATGAAATAGCCGGTCTTATGCGAATGAACTCGCCTTGAATACCTTCCTCTTTAAAGAAACCTCTTTTCTCTCCCAGAGGCAGCGGGAGAAATTGCGCCGCGAGATCCGGAAAGCCGATCCTGAGTTTTTCAGCTGTGTGGGCGGGCGCACAGTAAAGAAAAAAGGTGAGACTGATCAGACAAGCCGTCTTCATACCAGACCTCCCGTCGCCTTTGGTGTGCCGGCCTTCAATAATCACCTCGATTCGCGAGTGCGGTAGTAGATTTTTCTTGCCAGAGAGTACACCCGCGAATCGAGGGGCATTAATCGTCGAGTCATGTTGACCGAGCGGTTCTCGAACTGTCGCGAACGCGGGATGAATGTTTTTGACGCGCTGAACGCGCCGCCGGCGCATCGAGCGCAGTCTAGGCCGATTCTGCGCCGGCGGATTCTTCCGCTCTCACCGGACGCACGCCGAACGGCTCGGAGCGATTGCCGAAGAGAACCAACGGACCGGTTCCGGTGTTAGTAAGCTGGTAGTATTCCTTTGCCGGCAGGAAGACGATATCGTTTTTCTCAATGACCCGTTCATCCCCTTTGATACCTTTGACCGAGCACTTGCCGTCGATGACGAGAAAAGTCTCCGGCGATTGGTGGAAGTGCATCGGAGTGCCGTCGCCCGGCTCGAAGTAAAGCATCCACGAGCGGAAATTATCCGTGCCGAAAAGGCGGACGTTTCGAAGATTGTCTTTGCCCGCCTCGTCGATTTTTTGGTTTAAGCTGATGAACTCCATGTTTGCCCTCCTCCATGGGTTGCGCTGCGCGTACACTATTGCAGTTGGACTCGAGTTGTCAATTCAACTGAAGACCATCGACAATTCCATGTAAGCTTGCTTTAACTGAACAAGGGGCTTTCTCTGAATTGAAAAGCTAACTGCAGCAACTTGTGCGAACGCCATGTCAGATCCTAAAGCGGCAATCGGCGCATCGAGCGCGCATTCCCAACGCCGTATCAACGATTGGTTTCGTCGTCACGGTGAAGCGCTTTGGTGGCTGCATAGCTTCTACGCGCTGGCGTTGGGCATCGGCGTCATGTGGCTGGGCAACCGCAACTTTGCTTACCTTCGCGTCGCCATCTTTCACATCGGCTTTATTTGGCTTTCCGGTCTGCTGCTGCCCAAGCTTCTCAACCATCCGCGCCTGACGCCGGCCTGGGCACCAAGGCTCCGGCTGGTCGTAAACTATTTCAATAAGAACCTTTACCAGCAGATGTTATTCTTCGTCCTGCCGATCTATTACGCCAGCGCCACGTTCGGATCGCCCAACATGGGCTTTGTCGTGCTGGTTGGGTTATCCGCGATCCTTTCTACCCTCGACATCATCTACGATCGGCATCTCTCGGTGAAGCGGCGCCTGACGGCGGGATTCTTCGCGTTCAATCTGTTTGCGCTGATCAATGTCATACTGCCGATCCTCTGGAGTATCAGCAACACACTGACGACTCGTGTCAGCGGCATGGTTGCGTTCTTGGGATTTCTGACCCTTGGCTATCCGGATTCGCCGTCGGCGATTCGACGCATCGCGGTCGTTATTGGCACCGCTGTCTTTATCCTGGCGGCGGGTGAACTGGGGCGTTCGTTCATTCCGCCGGCGCCGCTGCGTTGGGCCGGCGCTGAATTCGGCACCGACTTCGAACGCGAGTCATTGCGCGTGGTCTCTCCCGTGACTGAGCTAAAGCCAACTGGCTCCTTGCCACTTTACGGCCTCACGGCGATCAAGGCGCCGTTGGGACTCAGAGAAATGCTTCAACACCGCTGGTACGTTAACGGCAAGCTGATTTGCGCGTCGCCGTTCTACAACGTGGTGGGCGGCCGCCAGGAAGGTTTTCGACTTTGGACAAGCTGTGTTTTCGACACTGTGCCGAGCGGCACGGAGCTACGGCTCGACCTTGAAACCGAAGGTGGCCAACTTGTCGGTCGCGCCAGACTGAAAAGCAAGGGTTAGATCTAATGAAAATCGCCATCGAAATCTTCAGCTCCGGGAAAAAGCATGAAAGCGAAATTTACCAGCGCGAGCCGCTAGGCGCCCTTGGTCGGGCCGGATAACTGGCCGCGGTTGTTCAATGCCGCCCTTAACGACTGCTTGACACCGGTTGTGCGCTTGAACTATTTTTCGCCGCACTGACTTCGCATCACTTCATTGACGGCTCCTCGGTTCAGTTTCCGTCATGGAATTTTTGGATGACGAAGCTCGCGAGGGAATAATGAATCATCGTATTTTGTTCATGCTAACAGCGCTGTTTTGCGCGAATCTGAGTGACGACGCCGGCGCGGCGGAGATGATCACTTTACGCTACGGCCAGAATGCCGCTTCCGCCGGCAGTTTGTCGTCGCTGCCGCTGACCGTCGCCGAGCGCAAGGGATTTTTCGTCCGTGAAGGGCTAAATCTCGAAGTCGTTCCGATTCCCGGCGGCACGGACAGAATCGTCGCGGCGCTGGACAAGGGCGAGATCGACACCGGCAAGAATGCCACGCCTTACTTGATCCAGGCGGTGCTCAAGGGATCCGACGCGGTCGCGATCGTCGCCCAAACTACCAACCCAGTCTACAGCTTGGTCGTCAGGCCCGAGATCAAAAGCTTTGCCGACCTGAAGGGCAAAGTATTGGGTTTGTCTACCCCCGGCGACACCATCACACTCTCGACGCTGAGGCTGCTCAGCCATAAGGGCATCAAAGCATCCGATTTCCACGCCAAGGCCGTCGTC
>Ga0184639_10000898_pt1 | contig 12352 bp, 10 predicted proteins | sample PLM31_170_b2_FD_133155 | JGI IMG/M metagenome (GOLD analysis project Ga0184639, IMG submission 133155) | Groundwater sediment microbial communities from an aquifer in East River, Colorado, USA - PLM3-1_170_b2 | ecosystem: Environmental > Terrestrial > Soil > Riparian zone | place: USA: East... | reverse complement strand
GGATGCCGTGCCAGATGACATCCGGGCCGCCCTCGTTCGTCCAGAAACGTTCCTGCTGAAACAGGTGATGCTCGCGGTTAAAACGGATTATGCGGCGCACAAAGCGCAGCATGTCTGCGTGCACCTGCACGCCGCGCCAGTCGAACCAGCTGATCTCGTTGTCCTGGCAATAGGCGTTGTTGTTGCCGCGCTGCGTCCGGCGCACCTCGTCGCCCATCAACAGCATCGGCGTGCCCTGTGAGACGAGCAGAATCGACAGCAGGTTCTTCATCTGCCCGTCGCGCAGGGCTTCGATCTTCCGGTCTTTGACCGGCCCCTCCTCGCCGCAGTTCCAACTGAAGTTGGCGTCCGTGCCGTCGGTGTTCGCGTGGCCGTTGGCGTCGTTGTGCTTGCGGTCGTACGAGACGAGATCGTTGAGCGTGAACCCGTCGTGGCAGGTGACGAAGTTGATGCTGCGGTTAGGCTCGCGGTCGTGCTGCGGGTACAGGTCGGGGCTGGCCGTGATCCGATCAGCCAACTTGCGCACCACGCCCGGCTCGCCTTTGACGAACGCGCGCACGTCGTCGCGGTATTGCCCGTTCCACTCCGCCCAGCGATGCCCGATGAACGTGCCGACCTGATACAGCCCGGCGGCGTCCCACGCCTCGGCGATGATTTTGGTCCCGGCGAGCACGGGGTCGGATTCGATCTCCCACAGGATGGGCGGGCTGCGGAGGGGCTGCCCCCATTCGTCGCGCGCGAGCACCGAGGCCAGGTCGAAGCGGAATCCGTCCACGTGCATCGCCTGCACCCAGTAGCGCAGGCAGTCCACGATCAATCGGCGCACGATGGACTGGTTGCCGTTGACCGTGTTGCCGCAGGCGGTGAAATTGGCATACAGCGCGGGGTTGGACTGCGAGAGAATGTAATACGCGCGATTCTCCAGCCCCCGGAACGAGAGCGTGGGGCCGGTGTGGTCGCCTTCCGTGGTGTGGTTAAAGACCACGTCGAGGATCACTTCGATGCCCGCCCGGTGGAGCGCCTTCACCATATCGCGGAAGTCGTCCACCGGGCCGAGCGGATCGGCGCGTGAACTGTAGCCGCGATGCGGCGCGAAAAAGGCGACCGGCTGGTAGCCCCAATAATTCTTGCGGCCCGGCGGCGCATCCTGCTCGTCGAACTGCTGAACCGGGAGCAACTCCACGGTGGTGATGCCGATCTCATTCAGATAGGGTATCTTCTCGATCAACCCGGCATACGTGCCGCGCCGCACCGGGTCTACGCCCGAACTCGGGTGACGCGTGAAGCCGCCGACGTGCAGCTCGTAAATCACCGAACCGGCGTAAGGGCGTTGCAGGGGCACGTCGCCCTCCCACTTGTAGGCGCGCGCGTCCACCACCACGCTTTTCATCGCCTGCGCGCAGTTGTCGCCGGGCCGCAGCGCCGCCGCGCGCGAGTAATTGCTGCCGTACATCACCGCGCGCGCGTACGGGTCAATCAACACCTTCGTCCCGTCGAAGCGATGCCCGCGCTCCGGGTCGAACGGGCCATACGCCCGGTAGCCATACAATTGCCCCGCGCCGATCCCCGGCACAAAGACATGCCAGTAATAGAAAGTACGGTTCCGGGCAGGATCGAGCGGGATGACGCGCACGGGCCTGGGGTCGTCGTGGCGATCAAACACCAGGAGTTCCAGCGCCGTACAGTTCTTGGAGAAGACGGAGAAATTCACGCCGCGCGGGTGATCGCGCACCGTCGCGCCAAGGGGGTAGGGGTGGCCGGGGAGGAGATCGGCGTCCACGCCGGTAATAGTAGTCCGGTTGGCCGGAAGGTCAAGCGGAGGCTATAATCTCGCCGCCTTCACTCTCCACCACACCCCCACCGGGTACCCGACCACCTTCGCCACGTCGCCTACCACACGGATCACGAGGATGTAAACGAGCGCCTTCAATTGATCGCTCAGCGATAATTCCTTCGACCTCGGCCTGAGGCGGCGCAACGGCAGACGCACGTAGGCCAGCCCGGCGAACACGCCCACCAGCCACAACCACGGGCTGACCGTGATCGCCGCATACACCAGCAGCGGCGCGACGACGAGATACGTCAAGTAGCGGATGGCGTGTTGACGCGGGAAGAGGTTGGCCTTGCCATCGCCGCGCGCATACCGGTGATACTGCCGGAAAAAGGCGCGCAGGTTCGGACGCGGGCGAAAGTGGACGACGGCCTCCGGCACGAACACGAACGGCCCGAACTTCTCGCGCATCTTCAAATCGAAGATCACATCCTCGCAGTAATCCAGCCACTCCGGGTAGCCGCCCACCGCCTCCCACGCGCTCTTGCAGAACGCCACACTGCGGCTGGAGGGCAGAAACGTTTGCGGGTTCACGTCGCGCACATCGGGCAGCGTCGTCGCACCCAGCGCCATCTCAAACACGTTCTGCGGATCGGAGCGAAAGAAACCGGCGACGGCCCTCACCCCCGGCCCCTCTCCCGTTCCCGCTTGGCGGTCACGGGAGAGGGGAGCGACAAATGGCGCCGTAATCTTTTCCAACCAGTCCGGCTCGCAGCGCACACCCGCATCCGTGGACACGATGATCTCCCCGCTCGCGGCCCGGATGGCGGCGTTGCGTCCCTGCGCGATGTTCGCCCCCGGCGCCTCGATCACCCTGAGCGGCAGCCGCCCGGCCTCGTCGTATTCGCGGAGGATGGCGAGCGTGCTGTCCCGCGACCCGCCGTCGGCGATGACGACCTCGTCCGGCGGGCGCGTCTGCGCCGCGAGCGCGTCCAGCACGGCCCGGATGGACTCGCTCTCATTCAGCACAGTCAGGATGACGGAGACTTTCATCGGGCTGGATTATAGACTGGAAGTTGGAGATTGGGATTTGGGATTTAGCCCTTTGTCCTTTATCATTCCTCCATGCCGCAACCCTACCCCATCCTCGAATTCGACCCCACGCCCGAGGCCCTCATCGAACCCAAACGGGTTATCCGGCCCCGGGACACACCGGAGCACTGCGTGGCCTGCTTCTTTCGAGAAGTGATTGAGAAAGTGTGCGGCGACCGCAAGGGCAAGGTCATCGTTCAGAACCGGTGGGAGGACGGCCCGCACCCGCTGTACGAGATTGACGTGGATGGGAAGCGCCTCGCCGTCTTTCATCCCGGCATCGGCTTCTGCCTATCCGTGTTCTCCCCCTGCCATGCTTGAACTCACGATCACTGCTCTCTCCCACGCCGCCGAAGGCATTGGCCGCCACGAAGGCCGCGCCGTCTTCGTCCCCTTCGCACTCCCCGGCGAGACCGTGCGCGTCGAAATCGTCGAAGAGAAAAAGAACTTCGCCCGCGCGCGGCTGGTGGAAATCCTCAGCCCCTCGCCGGATCGAATCGCGCCTCGCTGCCCGCATCACTTTTCGCTCGAATCTCTCCTCTCCCGCGCCGAAGAAGCGGGAGAGGGGCCGGGGGTGAGGGCCTGCGGCGGCTGCCACCTCCAACACCTCGCCTACCCCGCCCAGCTCAAATTCAAACAGCAGATCGTTATCGAACAGCTCACGCGCATCGGCGGCTTCACCAACCCGCCTGTCCTCCCCACGCTGCCTGCGCCTGCACCGTTCAACTATCGCAACCGCGTCCAGTTCTCACTCACACCGGAGGGGCAATTGGGCTTTCGGGCCGTCGCAGATCCCCGAGGCACAGCGCCGGGGACCAACTCGCACCGCCTCATCCCCATCCGCGAGTGCCACCTGCTCCATCCCGCGCTCGCCGAGCTATTCCCGCGCATCAATATTGAATCGGCGCCCGAGATTGAGCGGCTGACCCTACGCGCGGGCGCAGAGGATGAAACGCTCGTCATCTTCGAGTCCGAGAGCGACGCCCCGGAGGTTGAGCTTGACCTGCCCGTCTCGGCGGCGCTGCTCCGGCCTGATGGCGCGGCGCTCACACTGGCGGGCCGCGACTATCTGGTCGAAGTCGTCCGGGGCCGCGCGTTCAAGGTTTCGGCGGGATCGTTCTTCCAAGTGAACACGCCCGTCGCGGAGCGGATGGTCGAACTCGTGTTGAACGGCCTCGCACTCGCCCCCTCCGCTTCGCTCCGGGGACCTTTGGCGGGCGGCGAAACCGTCCTCGATCTATATTGCGGAGTCGGGCTGTTCACCGCATTCATCGCGCCCGTCGCCGCGCGTGTGATCGGCATCGAATCCTTCCCGCCCGCCGTGAGCGACGCCGCCGAAAATCTGGACGAGTTCGACAACGTGGAAATCTTCGAAGCCCCGGCGGAAGCCGTGCTGTCCGACCTGGGTATCAAATTCGACGCGATCGTGCTCGACCCGCCGCGCACGGGCTGCGCGCCCGCGGTCGCAGACGCGCTGGCGGCCGCGGGCGCGAGCCGCATCGTCTACGTCTCGTGCGATCCCGCCACCCTCGCGCGGGACGCCAAACGCCTAGCCGCCGGAGGCTACACGTTGGACTGGGCTCAGCCCCTCGACATGTTCCCGCAAACCTACCACACTGAGTGCGTCGCAAAATTCAGCCGCCAGTAACCAATGACCCATCCCCAATCTCCATTTTGCCCTTGACGCCCTCCTCTCCCGCGCCTACAATCCTGCCCACTTTGGCATTCAGGAGTCAGTCGTGACTGTCCGCACCGGCCCCATCCTCGTCGTCGAAGACATCGCCCACGTCCGCGACCTCATCGCCGTGCAGCTCCGGCTGCGCGGCTACACCGTCGTCACCGCGCGCGACGGCCAGGAAGCGCTCGAACTCATCGCCCAAGATAAACCGGCCATCGTCATTTCAGACATCCTCATGCCGCGCGTGGATGGCTTCGCCCTCGCCCACAAAATCCGCAGCGACCCGCAAACGGCCGGCATCCCCCTCCTCCTGCTCTCTGCCACTTACGTTTCCGCCGAAGATGAACGGTTTGCCCTGGGGGTGGGGGCGATCCGTTTTCTCCCCAAACCCGTGGAGGGCGACGACCTGCTCGTGGCCGTGGCCGACGCGCTCACCGGCCAGACCCCCTCCGGGCCGCCCATGTCCGAGCGCGAGTTCTACATCAACTACCGCCAGCGCCTGAAAACCAAGCTCCAGCAAAAGACCCAGCAAATCGCGCGCACGCAGCAGCAGCTGGACAGCGCCGCCGAACCGCAGCGCGAGACCTACCGCCACCTGCTCGCCGAAGCGCAGGAGCAGTACGACGAAATCCAGCGCGAACTGTCGGTGCTGGTCAACGTCCTGCAAGACGTGGAATGAAGCCCCGCCCCACAGATCCCCAGAGCAGCGCGCTGGGGATCAGTCGCCGCGCGTTTCTACAACTCAGCGCCGCGCTCGGGGCGGCCCTCCTCCAACAGACAGCGCGACCTTCGACTGCGCCCCGGCGGGGCTTCGCTCACGCGCAGTGTGCGCCGACGGCGGGCAGCCTGTCTATCGCTTCGACCTTCCCCCTCCCCTTCCCGCATCGTTACTTCCCCGACGCCGAGCGCCTGCTCGACCACTGCCTCGACGCTTTTGATCTGTTGCTCGTCCCGGCTTATGCCGCGGTCAATCTCATCCGCCGGGGGGCGCTCCAGATTCTCCCCGGCGTTCCGGGCCGCCCTCATGATCCGGATGGCGCGTACACCTTTCCATATCTCACGGCGCTCAGCGCCCTCATCTATCGCGGCACACCGCCCTCATCGCTCGACGACTTGTGGGCGCGCGACGCGCTGTGGCCGGACTCGCCCCGCCTGGTGATCGGCGCGGCCCTGCTCCGGCGGGGCTATCCATTGAACGACTCTCACCCCGGCCACCTCGCGCAAGTGGGAGAGGATTTGCTGCGGCTGCGCCCGCGCCTCGTGCCTGACCCTCTGGCCGACTTGCGCTCCGGCCGCGCCTCCCTCGCGATGGCCGTGATTCCTGCCTCGGGGATGGACATGAACTTCCTGCGGCGGGCGCGTCCTTCGACTTCGCCGCGCTCCGCTCAGGACGCGACGGCGGAGGGGTTGGGGGTGGGGATTTTCATTCCTCCCGAAGGCGCGGCCCTCATAGAGTACGATTGGGTTATCCCGCTCGGCGCGCGCAATGCGGAGGCCGCGTTGGCATTTGTCGCAAATGCTCAATACGGGATACGCAATATCGCGAAGCATCCCCGTGGGACGCAATACGCTTTCGACGCCTCAGCCCCCAAACTCATCCCTCTTACACCATTACCGGCAGCAGCCCTCGCCCAGCGCGCAAGCATCTGGAAACGCCTCAAGGAGACGACCACATGAAACACAGCGAAGGCAAGTTCACAGGCGCAGGCGGCCTCGAACTGTACTATCAATGCTGGCAGCCAGACGGGCAGCCCCGCGCGGTGGTGGTCATTGTGCACGGCATTGGTGAGCACAGCGGGCGCTATATGAACGTGGTTAACCAACTTGTCCCTCACGGCTACGCGGTTTACAGTTTCGACAACCGGGGGCATGGACGCTCGCCGGGCCAGCGTGGCTACCTCAATGCATGGGCGGAATTTCGGGAGGACGTGCGGGCCTTCCTGAAAAAGGTCAGAGAGCAAGAGCCGGGTCGCTCCGTGTTTCTGATGGGGCACAGCCTCGGTTCGCTTATTGTCGGAGACTACGTTCTGCGCGATCCGAGCGGACTGAAGGGGACGATACTCAGCGGGCTGGCCACCGAACCGGCGGGAGCCGCCCCGGCTTACCTCGTCGCCATCGCACGCCTCCTGTCCCGCCTCTGGCCCACTTTCTCAATGGCCAGCGGACTGGAAGCCGCGGCCATTTCCCGCGACCCGGCCGCCGTGCAAGCCTATCAAGCCGACCCTCTGGTGCACGACCGGGTGACGGCCCGCTACGGCACAGAGGCGCTGGCGACCGTCGAATGGGTCAAGACTCACGCCTCCGAGATGAAGATACCGGTGCTGCTGCTTCACGGCGGCGCCGACCGAATAGTTCGTCCGCCGGGAGCCAGCGCTTCTTTGAGGTCGTGCTGTTGACGGACAAGGAACTGCACATCTATCCGGACGGCTACCACGAGCCGCACAACGACCTGCAACACGAGCAGGTGACCGCCGACCTGGAAAATTGGCTGGAGCGGCACCTCTGAACCCGCTCGTCACCCACTATCTATCATCACGGTGCAAGCATGACCTGCAGGAGGATCACCCACGTAGGTCACGCTTTTAGCGTGACAACCTATTCACGGTGAACCATGTCAGAATGGATGACGATTGCCGAACGCATCGCCCGCGAAGCCGGGGCGATCTTGCGCGAGGGCTACGGCAGCGCGAAGACCATCGAACACAAAGGTGTGATCGATCTGGTCACCGAGTTCGACCGCCGCTCGGAGGCGCTGATCGTGAGCGCGCTGCGGCAAGCCTTCCCGGATCACGCCATCCGCGCCGAGGAGGGCAGCGGCAATTCGTCGGCGAGCGAGTACGAGTGGCTGGTGGACCCGCTCGACGGCACGACCAACTTCGCGCACGGCTTCCCAGTCTTCGCCGTTTCGCTCGCGCTCACCCGGCGCGGCCAACTCGTGTTGGGTGTGGTGTACGATCCGCTGCGCGACGAGCTGTTCGCCGCCGAAGCAGGTCACGGCGCGACGCTCAACGGTTCCCTGGTCAAAGCTTCCACGCAAACGGAGTTGAGCAAATCCCTGCTCGCCACCGGCTTCCCCTACGACGTGCGCACGAACCCGCACAACAACTTCGCGCAGTTCAGGCAATTTCAACTGCGCGCGCAGGCGGTGCGGCGCGCCGGTTCCGCTGCGCTGGATTGTGCGTGGGTGGCCGCCGGGCGGCTGGACGGGTATTGGGAGTTTCGAATGAACCCGTGGGACGTGGGCGCGGGCGCGCTGCTCGTGCGCGAGGCCGGGGGCCGCGTGACCACCGCCGGGGGCGACGAGAACTTTCTGGGCCGCGATTCGATTGTGGCGTCAAACGGCCACATTCACGAGGAAATGTTGAGGGTGTTGAGGGAGGGGGATGCAGCGCCGTTGCCGTCACACGAAGGATGAAAGATGAGGGCGGAAGGATGAAGAAAGCTTCATCCTTCATCCCTTATCCTTCATCCTTTGCTTCCGCAAATGCCTCGATAAACTCCCCGATAAACTTCTGCCCCAGCCAGTAATCCTTCAGCCGGATGTGCTCGTTGGGCGCGTGCGCGCGCGAGGCATTGTGGGACAAGCCGGCCAGCACCGCCGGGATGCCGAGCATGTCGGAGAGCGGGTACATCGGCCCGGAGCCGGGCATGAGGGGGTAGATCATCGGGTCGGCGCCGTAGATTTTGCGCGCCGCAGTGATCGCCGCCTGGACGACGGCGCTGTCGGCGCGGGAACGCGCATTGCGCTCCGCGCTGAACCGGGCGATCTCAATATCGCTGAAGCCGCGCCGGTCGAGGTGCTTGCGCAGCAGGTCATAGACAAGCTCAGGAGTCAGGTTGGGGACGAGGCGGAAATCCAGCTTCACTTTCGCTTCTTTTGGCAGGACGGTCTTCGTCCCTGCGCCCGTGTAGCCTGACTCGAACCCGCAGATCGTGATCGTCGGCTCGAAGTAGTGCGCGCGTTTGGCGGCGGCGGCGTCCATGTCGTTGATGAATGCTTTCGCGCCGTACGTGCTCTTGATCTTCTCCGCGTCGAATGGGACTTTTTCCAGCAGGGCCACCTCGTCCGGCGCAGGCGGGACGACGTGTTCCCAGTAGCCGTCGAGGGTGATGCGGTTGTTTGCGTCTTTGAGCGTGCTGAGCGCCCACACCAGCTGCCACGCCGGGTTCGGAAGCATCGTCGCGTTCCCGGAGTGCGCGTCAATCCCCATCGTCTTCAATCGCAGCTCGAAGTACGCGATGCCCTTCAGCCCGAGCCACAGGCTGAACTGGTCGAGCTCGTTGTAGCCGCCCGTCTCCCACAGGCAGCCGTCGGCCTTGAGCAGGTCGCCATACTGGTGCGCGAAGGCTTCCAGATTCGGGCTGGCGATTTCTTCCTCGCCCTCCATCACCCACTTGATTTTGAGTGGCAGTTTGCCCATCGTCGCGAGCCACGCTTCAATGGCCTGCATGCGGCACATCTGATCGCCTTTGTTGTCGGCGACCCCACGGGCGTAGAGATTGCCGTCGCGCACCGTCGGCTCAAAGGGGGGCGACTCCCACAGGTCGAGCGGCTCGGCGGGCTGCACGTCGTAGTGGTCGTAGATCAACAGCGTCCGGGGGCCGTCGCCCAACTCGCCGTAGACCACCGGATGCCCGCCCGTCGGCAGAATCTGCACTTTGAAGCCGCGCGCCTCCAGCCGCTCTTTGGCGAGCGCCGCCATCTCCGTCATGCCGAGATTCTGCGCCGCCACGCTCGGCTGGCGGAGGTAGCGCTTGAGCTCATCGAGGAATTGATCGTGGTGGGAGTCGAGGTAGTCGTAGAAGGGTTGCATGAGGTCTCCTGTGAGTCGGCGGCGAGATTGTAGCACATGGTTACCCCCCTCCCTGGCCCTCCCCCGTCGGGTACACGCTCGCTTCGCTCGGTGCGCTTCGCGAGTTCCCCGACAGGGGGAGGGAGACGCGCCTTCTCTATTTCCTCCAAACTCTCAACCGGGCATATAATCCCGACGAGGCCCGGCTCTCACTCCCCACTCATTCTATAGACGGTATTGATCTCACCTCGCAGGGCGACACCACCGTCGGCGGCGACATCGTCGGGGGCGACAAGATCGTTCAACAGCACTTCGGCCACACGACCGAACCGCGCCCGACGCCGCGCATGGCCCCGCGCGTGCCGCAAGTGTTCGTGGGCCGCGACGAAGCACTGCGCGAATTGATCGCCGCGCCAGGGTGCTCGGATACGCGAGGTCATCCGTTTATCCGTTTCGCCGAAGGCCATCCGCTGCCGCTTTTGACTCTTCCGGCCTCCGCGAGTATCCTATAGGCCATCACGGACTCATTCAAAAAAAGGAGATTCACCTCATGGCAACCAACTGGGAATACTGCATCCTCACCCGCCTATCCAGCGGGCTGGACACCAAGTGGCACGGCAACCGCGTGTTCCAGCATCACGCCAACGAACTGCCGACCGAGGTCACCGAGGCGGGGTTCAAAAAGCTCAACGCGCAGTTCGACAAGCTGCACGCCCAGATGAAGTATCCCATCCTGGCCGCCGTGCTCAACCTGATGGGTGCGGAAGGCTGGGAGCTGATTGACGACATGAACACCGGCATGCCCGGCGGCGAGGGGCTGGTGTTCAAACGCCCCATGGCCGCCAAAGCCCCGGCACGCCGTGGAACGGCGCGCGCCTCGGCCCGGAAAGCCAGACGCTGACATCCGCAGGCACCGCCGGCCGCCGGAGCCAGCGCTCCGGCGGCTTTTTTGTTTGTGCGGCCCACTTCCCCAATCATCCCAAACTGGCTATGATTAGCCCCATGAAGACTCAGCGTGAGCGCAGCTCGCGCCGGATGGACTGGCTGGTGTTCAACCTGCGCTGGCTGGTGCTCATCGCCGCCGGGTTGGTCGTCATGTCGACGCGCGAGTCCAGCACAGGCACGGTGGCGATCACGCTCCTCGCTGTCACCGGCCTGTACAACATCGGGCTGACGGTGCTGGAGTTCGTCGAGTTCGGCCACCGCTACTTCGTGTGGGGTCTGCTGGCCGGGGATTTCGTGCTGGCTCTCAGCCTGTTCGCGACGACCGGGGGCAGCGCCAGCCCACTCATCTGGATGGGTCTACTGCCCGGCCTCACCGCCGCCCTGCGCCATCGCCGGAGAGTGGGGATGGGCGTCATCGTCGCCTTCACCCTCCTGCAAGCGGCCATCATTGTGTTCACAGAAGGCTTCACCGGGCTGATTCCATTGGCGACGACCGCCGTGATCCTGTGGCCTCTCACCTTCGGCGCGTCTATCGTCGGCCAGCGATTGCAGGACCTCCTGCGCGCCGCCGCGCAGAAGGAGCAGCAGGCGCGCGACGACCAGGTGCAGCTTCTCCGGAAGCAGGCGCGCGCCATTTACGAGATGGCGTCCACGGTCTCCGCCACGCTCGACTACCGGAAAGTGCTCGACGCCGCGCTCAACATCGGCTCGCTGCCCGCCGAAAGCAAGCACGCCAGCGTGTATCCATCCGTGGTGAGCGCCGTCCTGTTCTTCGACGAAGATCAATTGCACGGCGCCTCCGCACGGCGGGTTCCGCCGGTGGATCACCGCGTGGTCTGCCCGGGGCGCGAAGGCGTGCTGGGGCAGGTGATCCGGACCAGCGAGTCGGCCGTCATTTCCGACCCGGTCAACGACCCGGAGCTGCAGCAGTTCGTGGCGTTCCGCGGCTGCCGCTCGCTCATGGCCCTGCCCCTGCGCGCCGGGTTCGAGACCCACGGCGTGGTGCTGTTCGGCCATGCACGCGTGGACTTTTTCGACCAGGACCAGCGCGCGTTTCTGGAGGCGGTGGTGAATCATGCCGTCACGGCGCTGCAAAACGCCCAGCTCTACCGCAACCTGAACGACGAAAAGGAGCGGCTGGTCGAGGTGCAGGAAGAAGCGCAGAAGAAACTGGCGCGCGACCTGCACGACGGGCCGACACAGAACGTGGCCGCGCTGGCAATGCGCGCGAACTTCGTGCGCCGCCTGATGGAGCGCGACCCGAAAGCGGCCTCCGAAGAACTCTTCAAGATGGAAGACCTCGCCCGGCGCACGGCCAAAGAAATCCGGCACATGCTCTTCACGCTGCGCCCGCTGGTGCTGGAAAGCCAGGGGCTGGTGGCGGCGCTCAAGCAGCTCGCCGAGAAGATGCACGAGACGCACGGGCAGAACGTCATCGTCGAGGCCGAGCCGGACATCGAAGACAAGCTGGAAATGAATCAAAAGGGGGTGCTGTTTTACATCGCCGAGGAAGCGGTGGGCAACGCCCGCAAGCACGCGCAGGCCGAGCACATCTGGGTGCGGATCAAAACACAGCGGGACGTGCTCGTCCTCGAAATTCAGGACGACGGGGTCGGGTTCAACGTGGGCGCGGTGCAGGCCAACTACGACAAGCGCGGGAGCCTTGGCATGGTCAACATGCGCGAACGCGCCGAACTGCTCAACGGCGCGGTCAAGATCGACTCCACCGAAGGCCGGGGCACGCGCATCACCATCCTCGTCCCATTGAGCGAGAACGCGGCCGTGCGGTAGAGCCCCGCGGCCGTGGCGCTTCCCGGTTTCGCTCCCGGTCCCTTCTCGCGTCCGCATCATGGTCGAATGGCCCGCGCGCAGCCGCGCGCTCACGGCGCTCACCTACGCCTTCGGGATCGCGTTCTTCGTGTGGATCGGCTACGAGGACACCACGCTGACCCCGGTGACGATCCTCGGCGCGGCGCTGCCCCTGATCTTTCTCGCGCAGTTTTTGACGCGCCGCTTCGGCGGCTCTCCGCTCTCCGCCCGCAAGGGAATGCTGCTCCTCGGCGCGGGCGGCCT
>Ga0184639_10000897_pt1 | contig 12353 bp, 11 predicted proteins | sample PLM31_170_b2_FD_133155 | JGI IMG/M metagenome (GOLD analysis project Ga0184639, IMG submission 133155) | Groundwater sediment microbial communities from an aquifer in East River, Colorado, USA - PLM3-1_170_b2 | ecosystem: Environmental > Terrestrial > Soil > Riparian zone | place: USA: East... | reverse complement strand
GATCGTCGACGTGAATCGGCTCGGGCAGACCGGCGAGACGATGCACGGCTGGGATCTCGACCTCTATGCGCGCCGCGCGCGCGCCTTCGGCTGGCACGCGATCGAGATCGACGGGCACGACCTGGCCGCCATCGACGGCGCGTACCACGAGGCGCTGGCGACAGGTGACCGGCCCACGGTGATCCTGGCTCGAACGGAGAAGGGCCACGGGGTCGCGTCGGTCGCCGACAAGAACGGCTTCCACGGCAAGCCCCTCGCCGACCCCGATGCTGCGATCGCTGAGCTCGGCGGCGTCCGTCGCATCACGGTGGCCGTCGCGAAACCGGATGGCGACGCGACGCCGCAGGCCTTCGCCAGCAGCGGCGCGCTCGAGCTGCCGCGCTACGCGCTCGGGTCGAAGGAGTCCACTCGCAAGGCCTACGGCGACGCGCTGGTGGCGCTCGGGGATGCCCGCGGTGACATCGTTGCGCTCGACGGGGAGGTGGGCAACTCGACCTACACCGAGCAGTTCGCCGCCGCGCACCCCGAGCGGTTCATCCAGTGCTACATCGCCGAGCAGCAGATGGTGGCCACCGCGATCGGCCTCCAGGTCCGAGGATGGCGACCCTTTGTCGCCACCTTCGCAGCATTCCTGTCGCGCGCCTACGACTTCGTGCGCATGGCAGCGGTCAGCCGCGCGAACCTGGTCCTTGCCGGCTCGCACGCCGGCGTGAGCATCGGCGAGGATGGTCCATCCCAGATGGCGCTCGAGGACATCGCGTCGTTGCGCGCAGTCCATGGCAGCACGGTGATCTATCCATCCGACGCGAACCAGGCGGCTGACCTGGTTGCTCGCATCGCCGATCGGCCCGGGATCGTCTTCCTGCGCACGACACGCGAGAAGACGTCGGTCATCTACCCCCCCGGCGAGGCGTTCGAGATCGGCGGCAGCCGGATCGTGCGCCGGAGTGACGCCGATCGGGTCACCCTCATCGGCGCAGGCATCACGCTGCACGAATCGATCGCCGCTGCCGACCTGCTCGAGGCCGATGGCATCGCGGCGCGCGTCATCGACTGCTATTCCATCAAGCCGATCGACGCCGTCACGCTGCGCGCCGCGGCGGCCGAGACCGGGGCGATGGTGACGGTCGAGGACCATTGGCCCGAGGGCGGATTGGGCGATGCAGTGCTGGAGGTATTCGCCGCCGATGCCGGCCGTCCGCCGATCGTCAAGCTGGCGGTCCGCCACATGCCAGGGTCGGCCACGCCGGCGGAGCAGCTCGCGCTGGCCGGGATCGACGCCAGCGCCATCGCGGCCGAGGCGCGCAAACTCGTACGGGAGACACGCTCGTGAACGCACTGCAACGGCTCCACGCAGAGCAGGGCCAGAGTCCGTGGATCGACTTCATCGACCGTCAGCTGATCGACAGCGGGCGCCTTGCCGAGCAGGTCGCGGAGGGGATCCGCGGGCTCACCAGCAACCCGACCATCTTCGCCAAGGCGGTCGCCTCCGGCCAGTACGACGCGCTGATCCGCCGCGAGATCGCGGCCGGCCACGACACCCGCCAGATCTTCGAGGAGATCGAGATCGCCGACCTCGGCGACGCCGCCGACATCCTGCGCGGCGTCCACGATCGGGCCGATGGGGCGGATGGCTTCGTCTCGATCGAGGTCGAGCCCGACCTGGCGGACGACACGACCCGCACCCTGGAGCGCGCCCGTCACCTGTGGCGCCGCCTCTCCCGTCCGAACGTGCTCGTCAAGATCCCGGCCACGCGGGCCGGCCTGCCGGCCATCGAGGCGGCCATCGGCGAGGGGATCAACATCAACATCACGCTCATGTTCAGCGTCGACGTCTACCGCGACGTGGCGCGCGCCTACATCGCCGGGCTGCGGCGCCTGCTTGCTGATGGCGGCGACATCCGCCGGGTGGCATCGGTCGCCTCCTTCTTCGTCAGCCGGGTCGATACCAAGGTCGACAAGGCGCTCGATGCGATCGGGACCGATGCGGCCCTCGCTGCCCGGGGCAAGGCGGCGATCGCCAACGCCAAGCTCGCCTACCTGGCCTACGGTGAGATCTTCCACGGGGCCGAGTTCGCTGACCTGGCGGCGGCGGGGGCACGGGTCCAGCGCTGCCTGTGGGCCAGCACCTCGACCAAGAACCCGGCCTACCGCGACGTCATGTACGCCGAGGAGCTGATCGGGCCGGAGACGGTCGACACGCTGCCGACCGAGACGATCCAGGCGTTCCTTGACCACGGGGTCGTGCGACGCACGCTCGACGCCGGCCTCGATTCGGCGCGCGACGCGCTGCGCGCGGTCGAAGCGCAGGGGATTCGGATGCAGACCGTCACCGACCAGCTGATCGCCGAGGGGGTGATCGCCTTCGCCAAATCGTTCACCGAACTGATGGAGGTCATCGACGTGCAGCGGGAGGCGCTTGCTCCCGCGTGACGAACGCGATCGGCTCGGAGTCCCTGGCGGCCGCGATCTCGAGCAGGCTGGCCAGCTGGGCAGAGGATCGGGTCGCCGAGCGCCTCTGGGCGCGGGATGGGACGCTCTGGTCGACGTCCGGGAAGAGCCCGCAGCAGCTCGCTGCCTGGCTCGGCTGGCTGGGGCTGCCGGATGCGATGCGCGGGCGCGTGGGCGAACTCGAACGACTTGCCCGTGACGTGCGCGACGACGGCTACACCCGCGCCGCGGTGCTGGGGATGGGCGGCTCGAGCCTCGCGCCGGAGCTGTTCAGCCGGGTCTTCGGCGATGCGCTCGGCGCTCCTGCGGGCGGCGCGGCTGGGCTTGAGCTGCGGATCCTTGACTCGACCCACCCCGATGCGGTTCGCGGCTTCCGCGAGTGGGCCGAGTCGGGGCGAACGATCTTCTGCGTGAGCAGCAAGTCCGGCTCGACAACGGAGCCTAATGCCTTCCACGCGGCGATGAGCGCCCACGCGCCCGCGCTCGACTTCATCGCCATCACGGATCCGGACAGCGCCCTCGCCGAGCTGGCCCGGTCGCAGGGCTTCCGCGCCATCGTCGATGGTCAGCCCGACGTCGGTGGACGCTACAGCGCCCTCTCCGTCTTCGGGCTGGTGCCGGCGGCGCTCGACGGGGTGGACCTCGACGGGCTGCTGGAGCGCGCCGCCGCGATGGCCGAGGCGTGCCGCCAGCCGGCGCCTGAGAACCCCGGCCTGCAACTGGGTGCCGCGCTCGGCGAGGCGGCGCTCATCGGGCGGGACAAGCTGACGATCCTCACCACCCCGCGCCTGGCGAGCCTCGGCGACTGGATCGAGCAGCTGGTCGCGGAGAGCACCGGCAAGGCCGGGGTCGGGATCGTCCCGGTGGTGGGGGAGCCGATCGGCGAGCCGTCTTCCTACGGTGCCGACCGCCAGTTCGTGTTCATCACCCTGGCCGGCGACGGCGACCCGCGCTGGCCGGCGCTGGCCGACGAGCTTGGGCGACGTGGGCATCCTGGGTACCACCTCGAGCTTGCCGATCCTCTTGACGTCGGTGCCGAGTTCGTGCGCTGGGAGGTGGCGACCGCGGCCACGGGCATGATCCTGCGGATCGACCCCTTCGACCAGCCCAACGTGCAGGAGGCGAAGGACGCGACCACGGCCCTCCTGGAGGCCTATCGACGGGATGGGGCGCTGCCGCTGCCGGCCCCACTGGTCGCCGAACCGGGGATCGCGGCCTACGCCGACCCGTCCGTGCTGGGGGACACGCCCGTCTCGGTGAGCGGCGCGCTGCACGCGCAGCTGGCCACCGCCCGCGCCGACGACTACATCGCGCTGCTCGCCTACCTGCCCGGCGATCCGGGCACCACCGAGCTGCTTCAGCGGCTGCGGACGAAGGCCCGAGACCACCTCGGGGTGGCCACCACGCTCGGCTTCGGCCCGCGCTTCCTGCACTCCACGGGGCAGCTCCACAAGGGCGGGCCGGAGAGCGGGATCTTCCTGCAGCTCACCGCCGACCCGCATCGCGACCTGCCGATCCCCGGCTGGGCGGAGAGCTTCGGGACGCTGCTGGCGGCCCAGGCAGCGGGCGACCTTGCCGCCCTCCAGGGACGCGGCCGTCGCGTGGTGCGCCTTCACTTCGCCGATCCGGGCCCAGGGCTGATCCGCCTGGAGGCGATGATGGACGCGGCGCTGGCACAGCTGGCGCGCGGCTGAGCCGCGCACGAGAAGGAGACGGGTCAGAGACGATGCAGATCGGGATCGCGGGGTTGGGACGGATCGGGGCGGGGATGGCTCGCCGGCTGGCGCGGAGCGGCCACGAAGTGATCGCCTGGAACCGCACCGCGGCGGTGGCGGTCGAGCTCGCCGGCGAACCGGAGAACGCGGGCCAGGTGCGGGTCGCGGATCCGCTCGACGCGATCGCGCAGCTGCTGACCCCACCCAGGCACGTCGTGGTCAGCGTCCCCGCGGGGGCCGCCACCGACGGCCTGGTCGAGCAGATCGCCGCCATCCTGTCACCTGGCGACGTGATCGTCGACGCGGGCAACAGCAACTTCCACGACTCGCAGCGCCGGGCCGGGGCCCTGGCGGCCCGCGGTCTCGAGTTCCTGGACATGGGGGTGAGCGGCGGGACCTGGGGGCTGCAGGTCGGCTTCTGCGCCATGGTCGGCGGGAAGCGCGAGGTGTTCGATCGGTTCGAGCCCGCGGTCAGCTCGCTCGCCCCCAAGGATGGGTACCTGTACTGCGGCCCCGCCGGCGCCGGGCACTACGTGAAGATGGTGCACAACGGGATCGAGTACGGCCTGATGCAGGCCTATGGCGAGGGCTTCGACATCCTGCACGCGTCGGAATTCGACCTCGACCTGGCCGCCGTGGCGCGGATGTGGAACCACGGCTCGGTGATCCGATCGTGGCTCCTCGAGCTGGCCGGCGATGCATTCGAGAAGGAGGGGAACGACCTGGAGCAGATCCGCGGCTGGGTCGCCGACTCAGGGGAGGGGCGCTGGACGGTGGCAGAGGCGATCGAGCATGACGTGCCGGCGCCGATCATCACCCTGGCCCTGATCCAGCGCCTCCGCAGCCGGCGCGATCCGGACAGCTTCACGGACCGCGTGCTGGCCGCGTTGCGCAACGAGTTCGGAGGGCACGCCGTCAAGCCCCCCGGCGAGGGCTCCTGACTGACCCATGGCCAAGCGCAGGGCAACGGTCAAGGCGCCTGCAGCTCCGCCGGCACCTCCGCGCGAGGGGCCGCGACCCGCGGCGGCGCGGAACCCGCTGCGCGAAGGGCTTCGCCTGGAGCGCATGCCGGAGCCGTGCACGATGGTCATCATCGGGGCCACCGGCGACCTCACCGAGAGGAGGCTGGCACCAGCCCTCTACGACCTGATGCTGGGCGGGGCCCTGCCGCCCGAGTTCACGGTCGTCGGGTTCGCGCGCCGTGACCTCACCGACGCCGCGTTCCGCGACCACCTCCGGAAAGGCATCAACCGCCACAGCCGCAACCGGCCCGCCAAGCCGTCGATCTGGGCGTCGTTCAGCCGCGGGATCGAGTACCAGCGCGGCGAGTTCCACGATGCAGCAGCCTGGGCCGCCCTGGCTCAGCGGCTGGAGCGAATCGACCGCGACCGGGGCACCGCCGGCAATCGGCTCTTCTACCTGGCCGTACCGCCGACGCTGCACGGCGAGATCGTCCGTCAGCTGGGTGCCGCGGGGCTGGCGGGCGGCGCCGGTCGCCGGATCGGTGGCCGCCGCGGGTGGTCGAGGGTGATCGTCGAGAAGCCATTCGGGTCCGACCTGCCCACTGCGCGAAAGCTGAACCGCGAGATCAGCGAGGTCTTCGACGAAGAGCAGATCTATCGGATCGACCACTACCTCGGCAAGGAGACGGTCCAGAACCTATCGGTCTTTCGATTCGGGAACGGACTATTCGAGCCGATCTGGAACCGCCGCTACATCGATTCGGTGCAGATCACCGTTGCCGAGACGGTCGGGGTCGAAGGGCGCGGCGAGTCGTATGACGAGACCGGCGCCCTGCGCGACATCGTCCAGAACCACGCCCTGCAGCTGATGGCCGTCTTCGCCATGGAGCCGCCGATCGAGTTCAAGGCGTCCGACCTGCGCGACGAGAAGGTCAAGGTGCTGCGCGCGGTGAAACCGATGTCACGCTCAGACGTGGCCGAGGCCACCGTTCGCGGCCAGTACACGTCCGGCTGGGTGGAGGGCGAGAGGGTGCCGGCCTATCGCGACGAGCCTGAGGTGCCGCGCGATTCCGTGCGGGAGACGTATGTCGCGCTCAAGCTGGCGATCGAGTCCTGGCGGTGGGCCGGCGTGCCGTTCTACCTGCGCACGGGCAAGGCGCTCAGCAACCACGCAACGGAGATCGCCGTGCAGTTCAAGCAGGCCCCGCTGGCGCTCTTCGCGCGTGCCGGGGCAGGGCCCATGGACCCCAACATCCTCGCCATCCGGATCCAGCCCGACGAGGGGATCCTCCTGCGTTTTGGCGCCAAGGTGCCGGGGCCCGGACTCCAGATCCGCGGCGTGAACATGGACTTCCGCTATGGCTCCAGCTTTGCGGTCGACTCGCCCGATGCCTACGAGACGCTGCTGCTCGACTGCATGATCGGCGACGCGTCGCTCTTCACCCGCGACGACGAGGTCGAGCGCGCCTGGGAGATCCTCGACCCGATCCTCGACGCCTGGGCCGCCGGCGAAGGCGGGAGGCTGCACCTCTATCCGGCAGGGAGCTGGGGCCCGGCGGCCGCGGACGAGCTGCTGGAGCGCGAAAGGCGCGTATGGCGGCGGCCGTGAATCGGCCCACCGCGGCCGCGAGGGCGTTGGCGGTCCATCGCCGCCTGATGCGCTTCGGCGAGGCGGAGTCGATCATCAGCCAGCCGTGGGTCGAGCGCGGCACAAGCGTCCGCGCCATCGAGGCCCATCTCGCCCAGCTGTGGATCGACAAGCCGGGCCGAGAGGACCCGATCGTCATCGAGAAGGGTCGGCAGCATGCCCGCGCGTCGGTCCTGAACCTGATCGTGTCGGTGCCGGACGAGGTGGCCGCCGCGCGCGTGGTCGAGACGATGATCGGGCTCGGCTTCCGGCATCCGTCCCGGGCCATCGTGCTGGCCGCCGACCCCCATGCCGGCGGGCCGGCGCTGAGTGGCAGCATCACCGCCCACTGCCGCCCCGGACCCGATGGCGGCGAAGCGGTCTGCTGCGAGGTGGTGGTGCTGACCGTGCGGGGCGAGGCGGCCGAGCACCTGTCGGGGGTCGTGGCCCCGCTGTTGATCCATGACTTGCCCACGCACGTCTGGTGGCCCGGCGATCCCCCCTTCGCCGACCCGATCTTCGACCAGCTGGTGGAGATGAGCGATCGAGTGATCGTTGACAGCAGCGATTTCGGGGAGCTGCTGCACGGCCTGCGACGCCTCGCCACCCTCCGCCGCCGGAGCGGAGTCGGCGACCTCGCCTGGCGCCGCCTGGGGTGGTGGCAGGAGCTGACCGCCCAGTTCTTCGACGCCCCGCGCTTCCGTCGCTACCTTCCCAACCTGAATCGCCTGACGATTCGGTACGCGGTGCCCGAGGCCCGACGCCGGCCTGGGCGCCCGCGACGGCGCATGGGTGCGGCGGACCTGTCGCCCGGCGTGTCGTCGCCCTTGGCTTCTCCGATCCTCTATGCGGGCTGGATCGCGTCACGCCTCGGCTGGCGTCGGTACGCAACGAGCGGACCGCTCAGCGACGGCCGTCTGCAGCTGACCCTCGAGGGACGATACGAGATGGTCAACCTGCTGGTCGAGCCGGTCGCGACCGATGCGCTGCTGCCCGGCGAGCTCATCTCCGTCCGTCTGCGGGCCTTTGGGGAGACGGGCGCGGCTGAGTTCATCATCGAGCGGTCGGCCGATGAGGCGCTGGTGGCCTCGAACTGCGACGGGATGACAGCACTCCTGCGGAGCATGCCAATGGAGCAGCCGACCGAGTCCGAGCTGCTGGCGGCGGACCTTGTGAGCGATCGCCACGACCCGGTCTACGAGGCCAGCCTGCGCGCAGCGGCAGTCTTCCTGGCCTCGGCCCGACAGGTGGAAGCGGCCGGGTGAGCCGTCGCGTGGTGGTCCTGCCGACACCGGCCGCGGTCGCCGAGCGGACCGCCGATCGGGTCGTGGCGGCGGCGCGCAACGCCATCCGTCGCCGCGGGCGATTCCGGATCGCGCTGCCCGGGGGATCGACGCCGCGCACCGCGTACGCCCTGCTGTCCGCAGCTCCGCGCGTCGGCCGGGTCGACTGGTCCCGGGTCGAATTCTTCTGGGGCGACGAGCGTCACGTGCCGCCCGACCATGCCGATTCCAACTTCGCGCTGGCGTGGAGGCTGCTTCTCTCCCACCTCCCCGGCCTTCGGTCCGCGGCGCTGCATCGCATGCGGGCTGAGCGGGGCGACCTCGACGCCGCGGCGGTCGCGTACCAGCGCGACCTGGCCCGCGCCTTCGGAACGACCCCCGGCGCTCCGCGGCCTCCCGCCCTCGACCTGGTCTGGCTGGGGATCGGGCGCGACGGCCACACGGCGTCCCTCTTCCCCGGTGCCGATGCTCTCGCCGAGCGCCGGCGCTGGGTGGTGGCCACCCCGGCGCCCCCGCCCCACCACGCGCGCCTGACGCTGACCCTGCCGGTGATCAACGCGGCACGGGCAGTGCTGGTGGTGGCCGTCGGCGCCGACAAGGCGCCGGCGTTGCGCGCCATCCGCTCCGGCTCGCGTCTGCTTCCTGCCGCTCGGCTCCGAGCTCGCGGGACGCTCTGGCTGCTCGATTCCCTCGCCGCCGATGGCGCGGTGACGTGGTGAGCAGCTGGCCCTGGCTGCTCGGCGCCGCCATCGCGGGGGCCGGAAGCTACCTGGCGGGCTGGCCGGCCTGGCGCGCGTCACGCGACCGCAGCGCGCGCGACCTGAACGCCGAGCGCTATCTGGCGTGGCGTGGTCGAGCCGATCGGCGCCCCGTGGCCACGGGGAGGACTCGGCGCGAGCGTCAGCGGCTGGTCATCGCCGCGCTGCTCGCGCTGGTCGCCGCCTTCTGCCTGGTCGGCTTCTTCACCTACGCCTGAACGAGCCGATGCGGGTCGAGCTCCTCTACTCCGACGACGATCCGCACTACATGACGGCGCGCCAGCGCCTGGTCGAGGTGCTGACCGAGGACGCGTTCGAGACGCCGATCCAGATGATCGCCGTCAACTCCGTCGAGGACGCGGAGCTGCTGGACTTTCTCGGCTCGCCGACGATCCGCATCGACGGGATCGACATCCATCCCGCCGCGGCGGCATCGGCCCGGCTGGGGGCGCGTCGCTACCCGGCCGACGACGATCTCGAGGGGCCGGTGAGCGAAGCGACCCCCGGCAAGCGCCTCATCCGCCGGGCGGTGGAGCGAGCGCGCGGCTGGGGTCACGGGCGGCAAGGTTGACCCCCTCGCAGCGGCCCGGGCAGACGAGGGGTAGACTCGGACCGACCATGGTCGCCCGCTCATGACCACCACCAAGCGCCCGAGCACCTCGAGCCTGCGCCGCTTCATCACCTCGCGGCCGTACGTCGCCATCGCCGAGCTGCGCCGGCGCTTCGTCCTCGACGAGCCGGACGCCGTCTCGCGCCTCGAGCGCAACGGGATCGTGGCCTGGGTCGGCCTTCCGCAGCGCGAGGCGGCCAAGGTGCAGGATCTGTGGCTGCGCGACGAGGTGGGCCTGGAGCTGTCGGTGGAGGTCCGCGCTCCGGTGGTGGTGGGGATCTATCCGATGCGCATCGCCCGCTACCTAACCGATGGAGCCGCGTTCAGCGGATCGAGCGGCAACGGGGTCCAGCCGCAACCGGTGCCCCCCCTGGAGGCGGCCCCGTCCCTCGCGGAGTGATGGTCGCCCTCCTTGCCCGCGATCTGATCATCGGGTCGCGCATCGAAGCCGCGGCAGCTCAGGCCGGTGTCGGGTTGGCGCGGGTCGACGATCCTGATGGCCTGCCGGCGGCCTCGAACGTTCGCCTACTGCTGGTGGACTGGGGCGATCGCGACGAGGATTGGGGTGCGCGCATCGCAACGTGGTGCGCCGGGGCACCGGAATCGGCCCGACCGAGGGTGGTGCTCTTCGGGCCGCACACCGACCTGGTGGCCCACGCGGATGCCCGTGCCGTCGGCCTGGGGCCGATGCTGGCACGCTCAAAATTGCTCGCCGACCTGCCGTTGCTGCTTGCTCCCCCTGGCTGAGCACGCCGGTTCTGCAACCCGTCGTCCGCGCGATCTGCGACGAGCCGCAACCGCGCAGATTTGACGTTTTCTTGTTGACGCACTAGTACCTTGGTACTACAGTCGCCGCAGGCCGGGGACGACCCCGGTCGACTGTCCCGACGGGGAGATTCGCGAGTCTTCCTGCGTTTGGGACCGGACATCGGCGAACTGCCAGCCGCCATACATCTCGGTTGCGCTGCTGTCGTGGCAGCGCGTCGCGGGCCCGTGCCTCATCCGCACTCATTCGCCTTTCGGGCTCGCGTGGAAGACGTCATTTCGGCGCCGAACCCGGGAGACGAGGAGTGCGCGCGCGTCGGCGAGGACGCGACAGCGGTGCCCTCTGTTGGAGGTTCTGGATGGCCCGATCCCGATCAACTGACCCACGTAGTGGTCGCGCTGCGCCACGGCCCTGGCGCATCTGTACCGGAGGAATTGCATGACTACTACCACGATGCGCCCCGGCGACTACGAGGCCATGCTTTTGGCGCGCCTCACGGAGCTTCGTGCCGCAGCCAGGCCCCGGCGTAGGGCATCTACTCGCGCTGCTCGACCGCGGCGCGCCCTCGCGGTTGTCTTCATGACCAGCATCCTCATGGTGTTCGGCGCCGTGATGGCCCTGGCCGTTCACAACACGGGTGTATTCGAGCTTGATGGCAATACGGCGGACGGAGGGGGGGCAGGCGTCGACTGGGACAACGTATTCGCCGGCACCGCCGGAGCGCTAGATACCTCCTTCCAGCACGATGAGGCGCAGCCCGACCCCACTCACCACGAGCCCAGCAACAAGGATGAGGCCGGCATCAATGCCGGAACGTCTGGCGACTGGGGCTGCGTGACGAAGATGAACGTCAACAACAAGGACGACATCCGTCACGCCTACGCCGCGGCGTACGAGATCAGTGGTGACCTGCACGTCTTCTTCGGCGCCGATCGCGATACCAGCAACGGCGACGCCAACATCGGATTCTGGTTCTTCCAGACGCCGGTGTCCTGCACCAGCCCTGGCGATTTCAGCGGACACAAGGTCGACGGCGACCTCTTCGTGGTCAGCGAGTTCGTCAACGGAGGTTCGATCTCGGAGATCCTGATCTTCCAATGGACCGATCCGGACGGGATCGTGGAGAACGGCGACGAGTGTCTCGGCGACGGAGTCGACTGCACGGCCTCCCATTCTGGCGACGACCACCCCCTCGCCTCGGGTATCGATTGTCAGGCGGCCGATCCTCACATTGGCAGCCCATTCGTATGCGCCACGGTTAACGGCGCCACGATCCCCGTCCCCTGGGAGGACGCAGCCAACGATCCCGACGAGGCGGAGTTCTTCGAAGGTGGGATCAATATTGAGGAGCTGATCCCCGATGCTCCGTGCTTCACGGGGCTTCTCGCCGAAACCCGTTCGTCCCAGTCCCTCGACGCCAACCTCTTTGACTACGCCTTCCTCGATCTGAGCACCTGCGGCCAGATCACGGCCCACAAGTACCTGGACGTCAACGGAAACGGCCAGGACGACGGGGAGCCGGCCCTTGAGGGCTGGACCATTGATCTGTACGCCAGCGATGGAACCACGCTGCTGGACAGCGACACAACCGATAGCGGTGGTGACGTTGTCTTCGGGACCCTTGATCCAGACACCTATGTGGTCTGCGAGCAGCTGCTATCCGCAACCCCAGCCTGGGTGAATTCCGACCCGGCCGGAATAACGCTCTGTGAGACGGTTGTTGTCGATCCGGGCGATTCCGACACCGTCGACTTCGGAAACGGGCAACCGGATATCGATGTCACCAAGGAGCCGTCGGCGACAGACATCTGCGACGGCGACACCGTCACCTACACGATCACCGTCACCAACACCGGCAACGTCGACCTGACCGTCGACGTGTCGGACGACGTGCTCGGGACGCTGGCCACTGACGTGCTTATTGCCGCAGGTGCCAACGCCGTCTACACGCCATCCCAGGCAATCACAGGGACGGTGACGAACACGGTCACTGCCACTGGAGACTGGGATGGCGCGACACCGGCAGCTAGCGCGACCGCCACCGCGTCGGTGACTTCGTATGACTGCACGATCAGCCTGACCAAGACGCCGCGCCAGACCGATGTCTGCAACGGCTCGACGGTCTTCTACGACTACGTCCTGACCAACAACAGCCCCCAGTTCACGTGGAGCGGGTCGCTG
>Ga0184639_10000895_pt1 | contig 12361 bp, 15 predicted proteins | sample PLM31_170_b2_FD_133155 | JGI IMG/M metagenome (GOLD analysis project Ga0184639, IMG submission 133155) | Groundwater sediment microbial communities from an aquifer in East River, Colorado, USA - PLM3-1_170_b2 | ecosystem: Environmental > Terrestrial > Soil > Riparian zone | place: USA: East... | reverse complement strand
TCTATTGTTGGCTAACGCCGACACGAAAGCCTGGCATACCTTCGGCATGGAGTGGAAAGAACATGTAGGTTGGTTCGCTCCAGTTTTGGCAACGGCAGCAGCCTTCATTGTGACGTACTACGGGCCAAGGTTGGCCGAGAAAAACCAGCTACGCAAGGCAGCGCTAGTTCTGTTTACGATTGCATTTCTAGCCGCCGCCGTAGCCGGATCTTTTGGCGCCTTTCTCAACAAGGTAGCTCCGATTCGATAATTGGAGGGAGGGTCGCAAATGAGTACGCAAACAGATTTAGTAAAATCAAATGGCGCGGCGGGGGCCGCAGTTCTGGCCTCGGCCCTCGGTGTTTTTATTACCGGTTCTCTGACGACATTGGCCGAGATCAGCGGATCGTTAAAAACGGCCTTGGCCTGGTCCGGGGCAGTCGGACCCCTTATAGGTAAAACCGGCGTTGGCGTAATCGGCTGGCTGATTGTTTGGCCTATACTTCATGCGGTCTGGCGGGACAAAGAAGTAAACTTTGGTACCATCTATATTGTATCCTTGGTCCTTATTGCCCTGGGTTGGCTTCTTACTTTCCCGCCTGTTTTCGAGGCATTCAGCGGTTAAATAATTTACGTTTTACCCGGACGCATTTTTAGTGAGGAAAATAGACTTAAGGAAAATGCGCTTATGATGCGCAAGAAGATACAGCGCATGTCTAAAATGATGGGGGACTTGTCCGCTATGATGAGAGCGGATGAAGATGGGGATGAAACAAACACAGTGAATATCATGCCATCGCTTGACGGTTGCACTATTCTTGAAGGAAATTACCTATGAGTGAAATTTCTGCATTGACAGGTTTGGAAAAAGTTTCGCTGGTAGCGCAGCTTCAGGCAGCGGGCAAAACCGATACCGTCTACCGAGATCTATACTTGGAGCGCGCACACGCGCTTTTGGGCGCGTTGCTGCCGCACTCGGAATACCTTCGCCTGAAACACAGCAAGGTGGAGATTGATGATTTGTTGCGGCAGGTCGCACCGGCGCTCGAACGTCAGGACTGGGTGAAGGTGAAAGACTTGACCGGTCGAATACGTGTCTTGCGCGAGGCGGTCAAAGTAAAAGACACTCTTTTGGAATTGGCTGAGAAGATTTATGAACCCATTGACGTCCCTTTCAACCCGTTTGATCGAGGGCTCCAAGCTGTATTGGCCTTCTCAAAGCAAGAGTCGGCGCGGTTACGGGATAGCATAGTCGTGAATTTGGCTACTTTCGAGAAAGAAGATCCGGTCTTGCGAAACTTTTATGCGCAACGGCGGGCCTACTTTCAGAGTCTTTCCTTCGGTCAGTCTGAAGACGTTAGCGTAATGAAAGAGATCGATCCGGTGCAGATTCAAAGGGAGGCTCGCTGGGCACTGGACAACAGGGATATAAACGCGCTCGAACGGTTAGCCGAGGAAATGCTCCGATCGAAGGCGCCCGTTCAGCGCGAACCGGTTCGGCCAGAACTGGTTGCCCGCTCGATTGTGAATGGCGAGGACCCGTCCTTTAGCTTTTCGGAGAAAACTCTTAGCGCCGCGCGCCGGTTCCAATTAGTCGCGGCGCGAGTCGAATCCTCTCGTGAGTTTGGTGATTATCTTCGGTGTTGTTGTGCGTGGCAGGCTAGGATTCCTGACCGGCCCCTGACAGAGGCGGGAAAACGTGTCGAAGGCTGCACTTGCGGTCATCCCTGTCCCCCCAGTACGCCGGAGGCACTTAAAGAAACATTGGATCTCTTGATGCTCCACCCGTTCATCAATTCCGCGGGTGTGCGCTATCTCCCTCGCTTTGTTCCTGAGGTGGTCTTGGTCGAAGATTTTCCCGAGGAGGAGAAGTATGCCTCAGTCTCGGAACTGCTCAGCGCGCTAGTATTGCCACGACGGACGGCGCTTTCCAGGATGGAAATCGATCAGGCGCTACTTCAGCGTGGGGCGCACATTGTGAAGAGCGAACTTGGCCTCGATCCGCAAGAATTCCGGCTCGCCTGCATTCCTTTCGACCTCTACAGCCGTCTTGCGGAGACGCGCGGCTGGGGGCGACAAAAGTCCTGGACTCACTTTGATGGATTTCAGATTTGGAAGGGCGGCAGGTTGCGGGCGCTTGTCGGAGGCGATGTTCGTTTCGGTGGCAGATATGATCTATGCAGCATCAGCCGTGCGGACGAAAGAGACGGAGTGGTTGCCCGCTTCGCTGTCATCCGACGGGAACGGTTTCAGGTCGGTTGAACAATGTCAGAATAAAGCATCTATTCGCGCACGCAGCATGTGCTGAGGGTTTGGGGAGAGCACCAATGAAACTTACAATCGGTGTCATGGGATCAAGCGGTGGTGACCTAAGCGCCGAACTGAGAGAGAAGGCATATCGACTTGGTGAAGCTATCGCCGAGCACGACGCAATCGTTATCACTGGTGGCGGTCCGGGGCTACCCTATGAGGCTGTTCTTGGCGCAAAAGCTAAAGGCGGATGGGTAGTTGGTATTTCGCCGGGACTTTCCGTTGAGGAGCACCAGGGTAAATACAAGTCTCCTACCGAAGGTTTTGATGTTCTAATTTACACTGGCAGCGGTCTCATGGGACGCGAGATTACAAATATCCGGTCGTACGACATCGTCGTGTTTGCGGGCGGCCGCACCGGTACGCTTGGGGAGCTGGCAATCGCTTACGACGAGGGACGGTTGGTTGGCATCCTGACCGGCACCGGAGGAATCACGGAGATCGTGGAGGAAATTATCCGGGTCAGCGGCAAAGACACCGGAGCGTGCCTCCTCTACGACGATGATCCGGAAATGCTCGTTGAGCGGCTTATCCAATACTATCGAACCGAGCACATTCGGAAACCATCGTGTTTCTGTGAAGGCGGAGGGGGAGGATAGGATCACTACTATCGAATCTTTCGGAATCGTTGGTTTCTGTGAGTGAAATAGTCTGGCGAAAGGAGAAAAGTCCAAATGGCAAAAGATCCAGTGTGTGGGATGGGCGTAGACGAAAAAAACGCGGCGGCGACCGCACGGTATAAAAGCAAGACCTACTACTTCTGCTGCAATGCCTGCAAAGGAAAATTCCAGCAGGTGCCGGAACAATACCTTAGGACCTGACAATCTCTCTATGGGCTAAGGAGCCACAAGATATTTTTCTGAGGATACCAGGATGCTCAAATTAACTGCACAGGAAAATAAGATCGCGTATTTTTCGATGGAGATAGCTCTCCAGGCAGAGATACCAACCTATAGTGGCGGTCTAGGTGTCCTGGCAGGAGACGCGGTTCGCTCTGCGGCCGATCTGAACGTCCCGATGGTGGCGGTGACGCTTCTTCATAGGAAAGGCTATTTTCGCCAGAGGCTGGATGCGAGCGGATGGCAAAACGAGGAACCAGCCGGGTGGAGTGTCGAAAACCTTTTAGAGGAGATGCCAGGCCGAGCCGCCGTTACGTTGGAGGGTCGAACAGTTCAGCTTCGCTCCTGGAGATATGAAGTCCGTGGTAGCGGAGGTTGCCGGGTACCGGTTTATTTCTTGGATGCTGATCTGGCGGAAAATTCCAAATGGGACAGGACGCTCACTGACTTTCTATACGGAGGAGATCAGCATTACCGTCTTTGTCAGGAAGTCATCCTCGGAATCGGCGGCGTAAGAATGCTTCGTGCGCTTGGCCATAAAAACATCGAGCGATTTCATATGAACGAGGGACATGCAAGCTTGCTCGTTTTGGAGCTTTTGGATGAAGAGATTAAGAAAGCCGGCAGACCCTCCATCACCCATGACGATATCGAAGCGGTCAGGAAAAAATGCGTCTTCACGACACACACCCCCGTTCCCGCCGGGCACGATCAGTTCCCGATGGACCTGGTGCAAAGCGTTCTTGGCCGGCGCGACGTTTACGACATGAAGGATGTCTTCTGCTGTGACGGCCGTCTGAACATGACGTACCTGGGTTTCAATCTGAGCCATTATATCAATGGAGTGGCGAAGAGACACGGCGAGATTTCACGACTGATGTTCGCCCGCTACACCATCGATTCCATTACCAACGGCGTCCATGCGGCCACCTGGGTGGCAAAGCCGTTCAAGGAACTCTACGACCGCTACATTCCAGGGTGGGAGCAGGAAAACTTAAGTCTTCGATATGCCTTGGGCATTCCCAAACAAGAAATTTGGAATGCTCATGGTGAGGCGAAAAGAGAGTTGATCCAGCGTGTGAACCGAGAAACCAATCTTGGGATGGATGCGGCCGTCTTCACACTCGGCTTTGCTCGGCGGGTGGCGACCTACAAGAGAGCCGATCTCCTTTTCCAGGATATCGGGAGGCTTAAAAACATCTCATCGACCGCCGGTCCCTTTCAGGTGATTTATGCAGGTAAAGCGCATCCTCAAGATAACGGTGGAAAGGAACTCATCCAACGGATTTTTCAGCTCAAAGAATCGCTCAAGAACGACATCAAGATCGCTTACCTTGAGAATTACGACCTGGAATTGGGCAAGACCATCACTTCCGGGGTTGACCTGTGGCTGAACACGCCCCAGCCGCCCCTCGAGGCGTCAGGAACAAGCGGGATGAAGGCAGCGCTTAACGGTGTCCCTAGTCTGAGCGTTCTTGATGGCTGGTGGGTAGAAGGCTGTATTGAAGGAGTGACGGGATGGTCGATCGGAGCGAACGGTCGGGGCACAGAAGAAGCTCGTGACCGATCCGAAGACGCTTTGTCTCTGTATGATAGATTGGAACAAATTGTAGTGCCGTTATTTTATCATGATCGGGACGGTTTCATCGACGTGATGCGTCATGCCATCGCGCTCAATGGGTCGTTCTTCAATACGCATAGAATGGTGCTTCAGTATGTTTTGAAAGCTTATTTTGAGTGAAGGCGGCTACGCGCTGTGGAGGGGATGGGAGATGAGAAACTAGCCAGAGGAGTGGCAAAATCAGCAATCATATGAGGTTGGAGACGGACTAATTTAAAAAAACTAAAAGGAGGGTGCTATGAAAAAAGTCGCGCTTGTTGGACTGTTCTCTCTATTGGTCCTGTCGGGAGTAACCCTGGCGCAACAGTCCGGCGATGAGAAAAAAGGTTCATCCATGCAGGACATGATGCAGCAGATGATGAAACAAAAACAAGGCGGTGAAGGCAGCATGGAAGGCATGGGCGGGATGATGGGAATGATGAAGATGATGGAGCAGTGCAGCGACATGATGAAGTCGGCCCATCATCAGGGCGAGAAGCCCAAGGAAAGCCAAAACAAGTAGAGCCGGCTGAAGCAGGGGCCTGCGGCCCCTGCTTCTCCACTTGGAGTAAGAAAATGATGATGGACGGGATGGGCATGATGATCTGGGGCGTCTTTAGCTTCCTTCTGGGATTGCTGCTGATCCTGCTCTTTGTACTCGTTGTCGTTGCGGCCGTGAAATGGCTGTGGGGACGGAAGTTTCCCTTCGTGGTGAATGATCGAGATAATGCTTTGGAGATTCTTAAAAAGCGGTATGCCAAGGGTGAGATCGGCAAAGAGGAATTCGAAACCATCAGACGGGATATCGAGAAGTGAGCACTGGTCACTGCTGTTGCAGGAAAGGAGTTCGATGTCGAACGAGATCTGGTTGAAAAAAGCAAAAGAGAGTTCGCAAAGTCCGTCGGATGTCGTAGCCCCAGCTCAGAGCAGCTCGTCGTGTCAATTGCAGGGCAAAGGCTGGCTCAAGGGCGGCCTCACTATGGCGATATGCTGCGCGGCGCCTCTTCTCCTCATCGCTGCGGTTACTCTTTTTGGGATATCGCTAGGTGCGCTGGCAAGCGGTTTCTTAACTCTTGCGGCGCTGCTCGCCTGTCCTGTTGGCATGTATCTCATGATGCGGATGATGAATAAGAAGGAGTAGGAAGGCCATGAGGAAGGTGATCGTGTACAGTCAGCCGGGCTGACTGTTCTGCGGCAGAGCGAAGGAGTTCCTTTCGCAACGGCGCGTTGCTTTTGAAGAGAAAGACATAACGAAAGATCCGTCGGCAGTCGATGAGCTTGAACGTCTAGGGGCGATGACGACTCCCGTGATTGTCATCGATGGAGAACCGGTGATTGGATTTAACCAGAAAAGGCTTGAAAAGTTGCTAAGTTAGTACCCTTATGCCGTACGCGGTTAGCCGTTTATGTCTGTAAGCCGACTTTGTCGGAGTTCGCCACGGCACGCTCGATCATTGGACAAATCTCGTTCGCATGGGGCCGGGCGACTCTGCGCCGAAGCAAGGTGCGAAGTTCTTTTCGAAGCATTAGCAGCTCACGGATCTGCCGATCGAGTTGTTCTAGGTGGCTCCGCGCTAACTGCTTTACGTGATTGCAAGGCTGTTGGCCCTGAGATGCCAAATTGAGGAGCGGCTTTATTTCTTTCAACGTTATACCGAGAGACTGTGCGCGCTTTACGAACTGCAACAGGTTGACCGCATCATCGCTATAAAACCGGTACCCGTTAGAGCCGCGTCCGGCCGGTTGAAGCATCTTCTGCCTCTCATAGTATCGAATTGCTGACGGTCGAATCCCGGCGCGCCGGGCCACTTTCCCTATGGTCAACATTTTTGGAACCCCCCTTGACCTTAAACTATGGTTTAACGTGTAGCATGATCTAACAGGAGGTCAAGATGAACACTGTAACATTCAAGATCGAAGGCATGCATTGCGACGGCTGTGCGACAAACATCCAGTCTCTTTTAACGCGCAAGGCCGGCGTTCAAAAGGCGGTCGCATCCTTCAAGGAGGGAGAAGCTCGGATCCTTTACGATTCCAATGCCGTCAGCGAGGAACAACTGGTCGCAGCAATAGAAAATAGCGGGTACCAGGTTGGGAATCGAAATCGTGGCTAAGACGGATCTGCGCTTTGAATGAGGTGTCATGATGAATACCGTAAGTTCTGCTGAATCGGTGTCCGGCTATTGGACTGAAGAATCTGCAAATCGGCCCGGTCGGGCCAGGATTCGCGCCCGGATCGGAGGATTGCACTGCTCGCTCTGCACCGGCACCATCGAAAAGGCGCTCGGCAAACAGCCCGGCGTCGATAAGGTCGCGGTGAGCCTCACGCACGAGCAGGCGCTAATCGAGTATGACCCGCGTATTGCGCATCCTGAAGAGCTGCTTCAAACGCTACAAGACATCGGCTATACGATCTCCGATCCGCGCAAGCTGCGGCCGTTCGAAGAAGAAGAAGCAGCGCTGGTACGGGAAGGCCGGCGCTTTTTAGCAGCGCTCGCTTGTAGCCTCGTGGCGATCGGGCTGGTGGCTCACCCGGAAGGATTCTGGATGACACTGCTATCTACTGTTGTCTTCGCAAGCCTGGTTGTATTCGTTTTTGTTGTTCTGAGAGCCCGTGGGTTTGGCATCGCGTTAGGTGGGGCAGCGGGTCTAGGTATGATCGGGTTGGCTTTGCATTTCGCCAAAACCCAGGGCTGGCTGCTTGAACCAACCCCATGGATCACTGCTGTCCTGGCCTTTGCGGTGGTTTTTGGTATCGGGAATCACATTCTCATTATGGCGTTCCAGGCGCTGAGGCGCGGGATTTTGAATCAACACGTGCTGCTTGAGACGGGTGCCTTTGCGGGGATTGTTGGTGGTTTGATCGGCGTCGCCCTACGCCCTTCGGGTTATCCCACGGCTTCCTTCTTTGCGGTCACGGTGATGGTTGCTACCTATCACATCTTTTCGGAGTGGCTGTCGTTGATCGTCAAGACGCGAAGCTCACAGGCGGTCAAGAAGCTGCTCGACCTGCAACCCGATACTGCCCGAGTGGTACGGGGCGACCGCGAGGAAGAAATTCCGATCGCCCGAGTAAGGATCGGAGACCGCGTGCGCATTCGACCTGGCGAGCGCATCCCTGTCGATGGAGAGGTAATCAGCGGCCATTCGTCGGTCGACGAGTCCTTTGTCACCGGGGAGCCTGTACCAGTCGAGAAGGCGGAAGGTAGCCAAGTCGTTGGCGGCTCGATCAATCGCATGGGGACACTATTGGTACGCGTTAAGACAATTGGAGAAGAGACCTTCCTGCAACAAGTAATCCGTTACGTGGAAGACGCGCGTGCCTTAAAGCCAGGGCTGCTTCACCTGGTTGATCGTGTGCTGCAGGTCTACACTCCCACGGTGCTCGTGATTGCCTTACTCGCGGTCATCGGCTGGGTGGTCGGCTCCTGGATTGCGAGCGGGCATGTCGACATTGAGCGCGCGGTATTTGCCGGCTTGAGTGTACTCGTCATGGGTTATCCCTGTGCTGTCGGTATCTCGGCGCCGCTGTCGATCGTGCGTGGTGCAGGCGAAGCGGCGGAGCGCGGCATTCTGATGCGCACGGGTGAAGCGTTTCAGGCATATCGGCTGGTCAAGCATGTCGTATTGGACAAAACGGGAACTCTAACCGAGGGCCAGCCACTGGTGCAAGAAATCTTGCCCCTGGGATCGACCGAAGAAGAACTGCTCGGACTGTCCGCCGCCGCAGAAATTTCTTCCGAGCACCCACTTGCCCAGGCGATCACGAATGCTGCGTTCGAACGCAAGATTACACCTCCTGCAGTGGAAAACTTCCTGGCGGTTCCGGGCCGCGGTGTGTCCGCCGTTATCGAGGGCGCAAAGGTTCTGGTTGGGAGTCCGAAGTTTTTGGAAGAAGAAAGTATCGACCTTGCGCCTCTCGCGGCACGTATTCACGAATTGGAAAAAGCGGGGCGCACCGTCATCGCGGTCGCTAGAAACGGTAATGCGTTAGGCATTGTCGCGCTGGGCGACCGGTTGCGGGCCGACGCGGCGAAGACGATTACGGCGCTTCGCAAAATCGGGATCAAACCCGTTCTTCTCACTGGCGACAACGAGCGCGCGGCAAAGCGAATGGCTAGGGAGGCCGGCATCGAAGAAGTCTATGCTGGTGTGCTGCCTGATCGGAAAGCGGATGTCATACGTCAACTTCAGCGAGCAGGAAAAGTCGCGATGGTTGGCGATGGTATAAATGACGCCCCTGCGCTCATGCAGGCGGACGTCGGCATCGCTATGGGTAGCGGTACGGACATCGCGATCGAGTCGGCCGATATCATCATCCTGGGAAACCGCCTCGAATCGATTCTCGTCGCGCACGACATCAGCCGGCGCGGCTATCGCAAGATGGTGCAGAACGTGGTGCTGGCGTTCTGCTTCAACGGTATCGGTATTCCGGTCGCCGCGACTGGACTCATTTACCCCATATGGGCCATGGCGGCGATGGCGGGAAGCGTCACGGCGATCTTCTTCAACTCGCTGTGGGGGAAGCCATCTCTCTTCTTCAACGCCGTGATGAGCGTGGGACGCCCACAACCTCGATTGCCGGAAAGTGCGAGCTGATGAGATTGGATTGATCTATGAAGACCGCAAGAAAAAACCGGGGCTGGTTGGTTCTTGGGCTTGGGATCGCTGCAGCAGCTTACATCTCGCTCGTCGCTCCAACTGCTCAAGTAAATAGTTCGGCCAGTAACGTAAGTGCAACCGTGCCAGCTCCAGGGCCGGGCCAGAAGAAGGTTGTTCTTAAAAATCTCGGCATGGCCTGAGTGCTCTGCAGGGCCGCAGTTGCGGCAAAATTGAAGCAAGTGCCAGGAGTCCTTACCTACGATGTAGATCTGAAGAACGATAGTGCAACGGTCCTTTACGATCCGGCTAAGGTGACTATCGAGCGACTGAAGCAGGCCATCGCGGAAGCCGGCTTTCAAGTCAGAGGGATCGAGGAACTTCCGAAATGATCGAGACCATCTTCCACTGGATGCAACAGCTTTATGAGGCGCTGGGTTCCACAACTCAGCTTTCGCCTTGGGTTTATCTACTCGTTACGGCTGGCGGCCTGGCCAGTGCGCTCAGTCCATGTTACGTGCCCGTGCTCAGCATGTTTGGCGGGTATATAGGAGGCTACGCTGAATCGAATAGGGGAGGAGGTCTCCGCCTGGCCATACCGTTTATCGTGGGGAATGCAGTTATGCTTGCCCTTGTTGGAGCGATCGCATCAATTCTAGGAAATTCCGTCTTGACGATTTTTACTGATTATCAACTGGACCGATGGATTCCTGGTGTAGTCGGCTTGCTGATGGGCCTTCAGCTTCTCGGGGTCTTGAAGCTAAAGATGCCCGTCATGCCGATATTCCATTGGGCAAACCAACCGAGCACGGCGTTCGGCGCTTTTGCTTTGGGCCTTCCCTTCGGGCTTGTCGTCACTCCCTGCACGATACCGATCTTCTTTGCCATCCTGGCTTTCGTCGCCGTTCAGGGCAACGCGGTGCACGGCACTTTACTGATGGTCGCATATGCACTTGGTCGTGGTGGAATTCTATTAGCCGTGGCGATTTCTGTTGGCCTCCTGAAAGCGCTGAATATAGCGCGCACGTCCTTATATATAGAACGCATCAGCGGCGTTCTTATTCTGGTTGCAAGTGTCGGCCTCTTGGTCTTTTACAACGGTTTTGTCGGTTTCACCATGCAATGGATGCCGATGAGCGTGATGAAGTGACGGAAGTGTATGAGCGCGATTCAGCGAGGGCTTAGAAATCCTTTCAGGAACAAGGTGAGGACAACCGTCGTCTTGCTCTTGTTGTCCATTGTCATCGGCCTCTTCGCGGTGATGATTCAGGCCGCGCTTCAAACTCAAGAGCAGTTGGAAAACCTTCAGGCTCGCCTGCGCACGCTTATCGAGCTGCGCGAGGCGGGCGCCTTTGGGACGGGAGGATTCGGCGGAGACAGGCCGGTCGGCGCGGACGTGTTTTCGCTCACGACTCTGGAAATGATTAAGCGGATCCCCAATGCGAAGCACATTACGAAGATTGAGGAATATGTGCATACGCCTCAAATTGACTCTACGAAGCCGAATGCCTATGCCATGGTGATTGGTCTTCGACCCGGCGCGCCGATGCGGGCGATCGGAGAGGTCGATTATGAAAACGCCAAGATCATCGCCGGGCGGGCACTGGACGAGAAGGATGCGAGTGAGAATGTGACTGTAATTGGCCGGCTGTACGCAAAAGAGCGGGTCGGTGTTGCCGAAGAGATAAGCGCGTCCGTTCTCGATGGAAAAAAAATCACGCTGAATGGAGAGCGTTTACGGGTCATCGGCATTTACGCGACGGGAAACGATTTTGGCGACAATCACGTCTTCGTTCCCTTGGAGACTTTTCGGCGCATCTTTAAGCCGGGCGATAAGCTTTCGAAGATCCGAGTCACTGTAGACTCGGTTGCCAATGTTGAGGCAGTTGCAGCCGATCTCAAACGCATTCCGGGAGTCGATGTCGTGACAGCGGCCGAGCAAGTCTCTACGGCTAAGACAACTCTGGGCACCATGACGGCTGCAACGCTCTATGGGTCTGTTCTCCTCTTCATCATTGGGGGCGTCTTAGTCGTCTTCGTCATGGTGATCACAACCAGGGAGCGGATTCGAGAAATTGGCACATTAAAAGCGCTTGGCGCGTCGAATCTCGAAATCACCAAACAGTTCCTAGCCGAGGTCGCCGCTCTGATCCTGATCGCCGGATTGGGAGCTGTGCTCGTCGCCGCTTTATCATTAGAGATTCTTCAGCGCACTCTGGGCCTCGCCACAACGTTGGACCGAAACACACTTGTTTTGATCATCCTCGGGGGCTTCGCCTTTGCCTCGATTGGCAGTCTTTACCCCATCATTAAAGGGATTCGCCTGAGTCCGGTTCAAGCGATGAAGAGCAATTAAGGAGTTGCTATGGGAATGGTTCTTCTGGGATTACGCAATCTCTTCCGAAACAAGGTGCGACTCGCCGCTGTCGTCATCTTGATCGCTGTGCCTTTTTTTCTGCTTCTCGTCATGAAAGCGATCGGCGACGCGATTCAAAGCCAAACCGAAGTCCTGAAGCGCGACGTGAATACGTTACTCCAACTCCGGGCCCGAGGGTCGATGGGGCACATCAATATGGTGGGGCAAGACCGAATCCTACCGCAGAATGTGTTGGAAAAGGTAAAGCAGATCGAGCATGTGGTGCATGTGGAGCCTTATCTTCTCGCGATGGCGCCGATCACGGAGCCGAACTTTGTCATGCATGTCGGCCTTGAGCCAAGCGCCGAGAAGCGGCTTGAGTCACACGGCGAAGCTGGAAATCCGAGAATCATAGCGGGTCGTGACTTCACTTCCCAAGACCGGGGACAAGACGTCGGAATTATCGGGCAGGGCTACGCCAAGTGGGCCGGCATCACACCTCAGGATATCGAAAGCGGTCGTGCAACGCTCGTCATAGATCCTACTCGCACTCATCCCGTGATTTTTCGCATGGACCGACCTAAGCGCACCCTGAACATCGTCGGAATGTACGCCAGCGGGTATGTTTTCGGTGATCTCCAGCTATTTATTCCTCTGGATACCTTCCGCAACATCTAT
>Ga0184639_10000894_pt1 | contig 12369 bp, 9 predicted proteins | sample PLM31_170_b2_FD_133155 | JGI IMG/M metagenome (GOLD analysis project Ga0184639, IMG submission 133155) | Groundwater sediment microbial communities from an aquifer in East River, Colorado, USA - PLM3-1_170_b2 | ecosystem: Environmental > Terrestrial > Soil > Riparian zone | place: USA: East... | reverse complement strand
CAGGCTATTAATGAAAATATCTGTCGTTCCGGCACTACTAGTAGTGGAGGAATGACCGTAGAAATAGACTGGGCCGGGACCACGAAGGTCTAGGCCGCGACTGGTGAAGTCCGCAAAGGCGGAGTCGTAGAACTTGATGACGTTGGTTAATGTGCCCCGAAACAGAGCGGCGGTTGTCGTTGTGAAGATATACACCCGACGGAAGACAATCTCTGACGTTTGGGCGTTGCCAGTAGTCGGGCCAAGGGCAACACCAGTAGTAACATTCTTGATAACAACATCTCGGATCAACGTCTCGATCTGTGTTTCCGTGTTGTCTGGGTTGAGTTCCAGGCCCGTCGTTGTCGCAACGCTGTTGCCGTTCAGGACGAGGTTCTGGACGATGGAGCGCTCTTGACGCGGAACATTGCCAGCCCCGCTTCTTAAGACAAGTAAGGACGAACTGGCAGCTCCCTGCCAGAACAGTTCGGTCCCGCGATTCGCCACCACGCCATCGCCAGCGCCCTGGAGAATGATGGAGGGGTTGCGGATGGTGATGGTGGAAGAGAAATTGATGCGGCCAGGAGGAAGGATGATACGCCCGCCATCAGTAGCGGGAAGGGCGGTTAGGAGGGCGGTGAAGCCAGTATCATTCTGTGCCGCCGTGCGATCTGGTGAAATGTCGAAGTCTTCGGCATAGAAGATGCGGCCTTTGGCGGACCAGATGGTGCCGGTATCCGTGCGCAGCCCTCGGTTATCATCCGTCACCCGCGCCAGCCGCCCGGCGGTGCCGGCGAGGGGTAAGTCGGCTAACGCGAACGATTCGAGAATGAGACCTTTTAGTGCCGAGGTGATGGTGCTGTAGAGGGCCGGATTGCTAAGAATCGCCCCCACGTCGAGGGCGGAGAGGACCACTTCTCTGCCGTCAGCGAGCTGGACGGTAAAGGTTCCAGTACCAACCTTTACGTCCTCACGGCCCAGGAGGCCGAAGCGGATAAGTTCGGTCACGAATTACCCCTTGACAGGGCGGCGGGGAGGGACAATGCTTGGGATGCGATGGATCCCCAAGCGCTTGGCTGGTTCCTATTTGCTGTCTCGTGTTTCCTCATCGCCTCTACCTTGCGCCGGTAGTTTCCCCTGTCTGTGAAGCCGCAAATGCCCCGAGCATCCCTGCTACATGAGGCGTGATTGCGCCGTCACTTCCGCTAAGTAAAGCTCCCAGAAGCCTTCTTCCTTCCTTCATGCTTAGGGCTAATCCAACATTTCTGTATAAATCAGCGGCAACAGGAATGGCCGCTCCCGCTACGGCACCACTAATTGGTCTTCCCGTTTGTGCGCCGACACCAAAGCCAAGTCCCAAGGCTCCGACTCTCTGCCAGAATGGACCGGATCCAAACGGCTGCCCCCCAGGAGGTGGCAACACCGGGATTTTGTTCAGCATTTTCAGCAGTCCTTCGATTTCTTTGCGTTCCGCCAACGTGAAAGCCGATTCGTAGAAACGGTCTGACTTGAGCTTAGTTAACATGGCGTTGGGATTGAATTGTGCGGCTTCACCAAGACCTCTGCGTATCTTGGTGGCATCCTCCAGATAACCAGCCAAGTCCTCCACGGTCTGCTCCCGAAGGAAGGTCTTTCTCGCCTCCTTCAGGGTGGCCGCGCCTGGGATATTGGACTTGGCCGCATCATCAAGCGTATTCGCTAATCCAACCTTTAACTCGCTAATAAACTTGATTCCTGGGCCTCCCTGGCGCTGGATAGATGAGGCAATTTCCCCCACCGCGTGCAGTTCGTTCTGAAGCTCGCCTGGGCTGAGTGTGCCCTTAGCCAGTTTGGCCTCCAGTCCCCTAGCGTAGTCAATCACCCTGGCAAACTCCCGCTGTGCCCCCTTGGATGGGCCTTCTGGGCCCGTCAGCGCCTCTAGGACCGACGCTACGGCCGTCTGAGCCCTGGATACCGGGATCTGACTCCCTTGCTGCCTGGCCAGCTCGAACAGAGGCCCGGCCTTGGCGGCAGGGGCAAGGGCCTGGATGGCTCCCCGGACCTCCTGTTGAGCGAGAGGGTTAAGCTCTAGGGCGGCCCGGCCAGGAGCGGCGAACCTAGCGCCGATTCTACCAGCCCCAACAGCAGTCCTAGCCGAAGGCGGCGTAGCGCCAGAGAGGAGAAGGGACATGGGGTCAAATGTGGCCCCGCCGATGCCCGTAGCCTGAGCAATGCCTTCGCCGGCCATGCCGCCTAGGGCAGTCAGGATAGGGGCACTCAGTGGAAAGGCGGGGCCCGTCAGGGCTGCCAGGCCACCCCCCGCAGCCGCGCCGATAGCGGCTGGGGCACCCCTTTTGATAAACTGAGGAATCTCGGGGAGTTCTGAGCCCGGTGAGAACCCCTCGAAGCCGAAGCCTTCGGGGATTTGCTGCTGCCCCTTCCCCTCTAGTAGCGCCCGCTTGATAGCCCCCTCCATCGTGGCCTTTGGCGTGCCATCGGGAAATTCCACATCGCCAAGCCCAGGGACTTCCACGATCTGCGGCACTATTCAATCGCTCCAGTCTGAGGATTGAACTTCAACTTGCCCTTTGGCCTTCCGCCCCCCCCCACCGCCGTCGCGGGCGTCCCGGCTCCTGGCTGTTGCGGCACCCGCTGCGGCCCCGCAATTCCCCCCAGCCTCTGCTGAATCATCGCATCGAGCTTCACTGGGTCAATCTTGCCGCCAGATGTGCGGGCGAGATCCAATCTGGCCTGCCTCCCCAGCTCGGTGAAGGCGATATACGAGTTCACCTTGGTCAGATATTCAGCCGCCGTTGTCTCACGTCCTGTTGGGGTGAAGCCGAATACCACGCTGGCCTCGAATGGAGTCAACTGCTTACCGCCAGCCTCGAATGCGGTTTTGCGTAACCGTTCATTCGCCACCTTGAATTGGGCGAAGCGGCTTTCCATGACGGGGCCACTCAACCCGAGCGCGAAGCCGAGGCCCTTCAGGGCAAGTTTTGTCTCTTGAGTCGGGCGCTGGAGCATGCCCACGAATGCTTGAATCTCTGTCTCGCTGAAGCTATTGAGAACAAATCTCGCATTCGCCAGTCCGATGCTGGCCGTCTCAATCGCCTTCTGATCTTCCTGCCCCAAACCGCCAAATTCCAGCTTGGCCTGTTCTCTGGCCGCTGTCTCCTGCGTGATGCGGTCTGCTTCGAGTAAGCTGGCCTGCTTGAACTGTTGCGTAAAGGAGCCCGCCGGCTTGGTCTGGCCCTGCTGGACAGCCTGCGATTGCAACTGATCGAGGGCAAGCGAACGCTGCGCCTCTGGTAACTTCTCCACGATCCCGAGTCTTCCAACGGCATTCTCGAACTCAGGCGTCCCTTCCTTAAAGCCCAAGCTTCGCGCCTCTGCCCTAAGCTGTTCCAATCGTTGACCGACTGGAGCACGCCCGATAGCTTGGGGTGCCCCGAACTGGCCGGTCCTCGGGTCGAACGTGCCTTGGAAGCGGGTGGGTTGGCCGCCCACATCTAATGTCGTCTCGGTCTTCTGAAGGTTGGGAGGCTCCAACTTGAAGCCAACGCCGCCTTTTTCGCTGATGTTGATGCCGCCAAGCTGGAAGCCGGCTGGACCTTGTGCTGGTGCGCCACTGGGCGGCACCGGCTGGCCCATCGCTGGCGCTTCGATACCAGGAGTGGCAGGGGGCTGGCCACCGGGCTGCTGACCCCCAAGCAACTTCTCCAGCAGTCCCATCATGCCGCCCTGCTGCTGAATCTGTTGCTGGAGCATCTGCATCTTCAGGGCGGATTCTTGCTCCTCCAACTTGAATTTCTTCTGCTGAAGGTCGAGCGTCTGCTTCTGGAAGGCCCGCTCTTGTGTGATTTGCTGCCCCTGTGCGAACCCCTTCCCCGCCCCCCCCAACGCCGCGATCGCAAACTCGCCCATTACCGTGCCCTCTCGGCCCGAGCGACGGCCAGATCAAAGAGTGGCCTGAGCGTAAGACAGAGTAGTCGGCTTCTGGCGACCCGCCTGCCAGTCAGCCGATAAAGCCAGCGGCAGGCGGACGCGAGCGGCCCGGACCAGAGGCGGAAGATCCAGAGGCGGGCCAAGGCAGCCTCTACACTGTGCTGCCCATAGATGGCCTTGGCGATCCAGCAGGCTGCAACTAGGGGGGCGGCTGCTGCGGCACCTTTTCCTGCTCCAGCCCCAGCACCAGTCTTCCCGGCCATCCCCAACCCCGCCGTTAACCCAGCCGCCTGCCCCAGTTGTCCGGCCAGCGCCGCTTGCTGTCCCGCTAGGCCACTAAACGTCCCAGCCGCAGAGCCTAGGCCGCCGAGCGAGAGCTGGTTCTGTCCTGTCACCAAACCGCCGGTACGAAAGATGTTCTCAATCTGCCGCTGCTGGCCCTGAGAGGCGAGCCCCGTCAGGCCGAAGGCGCGTTCCGCCTCGTTCTGGGCCAGAAGGCTCGCCTGGAGACCGCCACGGCCTGGGCCGCCGGAGATGATGCCTTCCCTTGCCCGCGAGAATTGCGATTCCAGCATGTCGCGCTCGGCGGGGAAGATGCCTGATGGCTGAGTCAGGAGGCCCTGCACAAGTCCGGGAGTTCCCGGAATTCCCGGCACGGCCGGTCTAGCTGCTATGTCGGGGAACTGATAGCCTTCACTATCTCCTCCCGGAATAAACCGTCCAGGACTAGCCGCTACTGCTGCTGTTCCAGCAGTCCCAGGAGTTCCGAAGAGCAAATCTCTCAGCGGACCAGACTGCTGAAAGAGTTGCTTGGCAAAGTCGGCCTGCATTCCAGCGGCCGCACTAGCCTGGCCGCCGCCCTTACCCACGCCCATTCCACACCTCCCGTGATAACGCAGTCATAATCACATCCATCGGCGTTCCGTTGAAGGCCACGAGTTTCGGAATTCTTGCAATCACTTTGAACCCCAATCGCTTCGCCTGGGCCAAAGCCATACGATTCGCTACGGGCGTGAGACCAAAGACCGTGAGCACTTCAAATGCTCCGAAGATGTAATCCAACGCGATACGCGCCGCCTCTTCCGTATGCGGTCCCCAATACTTCTTCCGCATGCAGACGTTTGCCGTCGCCCGCAATCCTTTTTTCACCTGGTCAAACCATCCGAAGCCTGCTCCATCCCCGGTCTTGGTAGTGAACAAAAGCAGCAGACGGTCGGGCGAAATCCTCTGATCGAAGTACCGCACCATCTCTGGAAACGTCATGGCACTCCCATGCTCGTAGAACACGCGATGGAGCAAGCGATCTTCCTGCATCCACGCCCACATCTTCGGGAGCGTCTCGGCAGGAAAGAGCGGCTCGTGATATGGCCAAACGTCCACCAGTTTTCCCTGGAGTCGGCAAACGTCAAACGTTCCCAGCCCCGTGGAGATCGGTGCCATTAGTGTCGGTGTACTTCCAATGGTCTGTGGCATAGGTCATCCGCCCTGCTGTTTGAGCAACAAAGGTATCCTGAGCATCGCCCAAATTGATCGCATCCTGTGATTCGGTCGGATCATCCACCCGTTGTCGGTCGAACACTTCAGACCTACCACGCAACCCTTTTAGGCTGTCTACGCGCTCTGATAGTTGACGAAAAGCATCATTGATGGCAAATAAATCGGTCCCGAACACCTGCACCGGGCCGAGAGAGAGTCGGTCGCTCACGACGCCCCCAGCGGCAACCAGACCGTCGCCACGCCATAAATGCGCACGCGCCCCGTGCCTGTATAGGTGAAGTTCACCCTCCACTGGTAGCCGAACGTCGTTTCAGGGAGCGGGAGCAAGAGTTTCGTGCGCGAGCCCGTCACACTCGCCGCCCGCTTGAGCGTGCCGTCTACGTAGAAGTTGGCCGTGAGCGTCCCGCTCGGCACATCGGCGTCCACTCGGAAATAGCGGAATAGCCGGCGCACGGTGGGGGACTCGCCCGAGTAATCCTTCGTCTCCACGTCGAGGCTGATGTTGGTTCCCGCGTCATTCGTCCCGTCTTCGAGAATGTAGACAAAGCCATCGGTGGAGCCGCCCACCAAGTCGTCCACATCCTCTTCTACGAAGAGGCTCCGTAGGCCCGTTGGATAGTCAAAGTGATACCACTTCTTGGTATCGCTACTGAACACGGCAACCATGTCGGGAGTGGTCTCCGAGCCGGACGGATAGGAGAGGTAATACTTGTTCTTATACGTCGCTGCCGCCATTGTGGACACGGCATCCCAGTTGATCGGGCTCATGCCGTTCACGGTCTGTCCAAAGAAGAGAGGCAAGAGGGCATCCCCGAAGGGCACATCGGGGGCTACGAAGTTGGTGGCGAACACCCCGTCTCGAGCCACGAAGATGGTGCCTTGCTCCGTTGGAACGGCTGAGAGTGGGGCAGGCGTGCCGCGCCGACTCAACGCCTCCTGATGCACGAAGCCACTCACGGCGTTGCCCAACACGCGGTACTTGGTGAGACGCGAGAACACGCCAAGAAGGCCCGCATTAGACACCGCGCATTGGAGCGGGTCGGTCGGGTTGCCAATCTCCAAGAAGTTGGCCGCAGGCACCGATTCCGGGCGGAACCGCTTGCTGAACCAGAGATAGTGCGGGTTGTCGGCATCCCGACAGAGAAAGACGTGCTCCTGGTGGGCGATGGCCCACGAGGCGTCGGGCGGGACGTCGTTATCCGTAGCCAGGGCGCTACCCAAGGCGGAATCGCCAATCGTGAGCAGCCAGGCAAAGGCGGTAGTACTCGAAACTGGCGGCGAGTTAGAATCGAGCGTCGCCTTCGCATCCTGGATGTTCTTCTCCCACAGGAATGCGCACTCGATAGTCGCGTCCGCCGAAGCCTGCGTGAACTTGAACTCATTGGTCGCGCTGACTTCTGCCGCCTCCCAGGTGAACGCATAGCCGACTGTCGTGGTATCCCAGAACGGGATTTCCGACTCGAACAGATGCGAGGAGCCGCCGGCTACCGTCCGGTAGAAGCGGGCATGGGTCACTTGAGGATCGGTGGTGTCCTCCAGCCCGCTGATAACGATGTGCTGGTTCGCCGGGGCCAAGAGAATGGGCACCGGGCACGGGTTGCTCTCATGGGCAATAGAAGTGCCCACCTTACGCACGAAGGTATAACGCACGGTGTAGTTGCCGGTGAGGCCGGGACCGGCCCCCGCCTTGATGGTCGGCGTAGCCGTAGCCGATGCAATCCCCCAAATGCGCACGGTGGTGCCATTATCTTTGCGCATCAGGGAGTCGTCCGCGATGAACGCCCATTCTGTCGTATCATTCAGGGGGCGGAAGCCTAGGAGCGTCGTAATGAGGTTGGAGGAAAGGCCGGTAAGGATGCTCACCTGATCCCGATAGACAGCCGTGCCGGCCACCTGATAGCGCTTGCTATTAATCTTGGCGAGGCGGCGGATCACGAGGTCAGACAGCGCCGAGACGAACTGCTTGGTGCGGCCTAGGCGGAGAACGATGGTGCCGGGCTGTACATGAAGGTCGGTATTCACGGCCTTCGCCAGCTCCTCGTCAGCCAAGTCCACACGCTCGGTGCGAAGGTTCACGCCTAGGAAGCCGCGAATTTCTTGTTTCATCAGCCCAAGTTGTGGCATCTATCTCACACTCGGGAAAGTAGACGGCAATCGCACCAAGGGCGGCCGTGGCGGTGCCTCAGACGGCATATCCCTCGCGTAGATACGGTCCTTGTGCGCCACATCGGCTAACCGCTTCATCAGCGCCACCCCGCGCTTGAACCGCGCCTCGTAGTGAGCGGCCATCTCCGGCTTCTGCCCTTCGCCTTCTCGCCCAAAGGCCCGAGAGAGCACGTAGTAGCGCAGGTACTTCTGCATCTGCGTCGGGATCAGCGCTGGCTCGTCGGCCTCGGTCAAGTCCTGCTGCGGGATCACCACTTCCAACGCACTCAGAGCATTCTCGGTAGACCGCCAGTCGCGGGCGCTTCCGAGAAGCGACATGACCGTGGCATCGGTGACGAGGGGGAGATATTGCCGGTCGGGGCTAGTAGCCCCCCGCACCGGCCCGAGCCCGAAGATGACGCTAGGAGCGCCAAATTCCACTTCCCAGGAATAGGAGCCCTTTGTCGCCCCTGTGGCGGTTGTAATCCCGTCCTCCCATGCCTGCGTCCCGAAGCCATCAGCAACGGCGGCAGCCGCGATAGTAAAGCGCCAGCCAAGGCCAGCAATAAGCGCCGTTGTGGCCCGCGTGAGGCCATCGGAGTCCCCAGACGTGGTGTACCCATAAGCGTTGTCCTGCTCAAAACCCGGCGACGTGACCGAGTAGGTGCGCCCCGTGAACTCCCGGGGGATACCATGCTCATAGTCCAAGAGGCTCCACCCCTGGTTGTAGTCGGTCTTGATCTCGTAGACCTCTACCGTACGGCTGCGGCCTAGCCCCGTCGTCCACCACGTTGGCTCCCCCACCCGCCGCATCCAGGCGTCGTCTACCTCGTCAAACTCGCGCACGGACACGGGAATGAGCAACTTGTCATCCCAGGCCAGCCGCCGCACGCGCTCATGTTCCTTGGGGAAGCCGAACTCGAAGTGGGCCTGCACATCGCCACTATGCGCACGCTCCCACTGGTAGGTGATGCCCTGGAGGCTCTTAGTGGGCGTCAGACCTTCCAAGAATTCCACTTCCCAGGCGAACATGGCTTGGCGTGTGGCGGTGAGTGTGGCAAGGCCGGGGAACCAATAGGTGCCGGTGACGTGACGGTCCTCCCACTGGTAGAGGCAGGAGTAAGTGTGGCGGCCAGGTACGTCGAGGGGGAGGATGCGGGAGAAAGCCCCGGATTGCGCCATGAGTTGGCGGTAGCCGTCGTTGTAAATGCGGAGCAACTCGGCGCGAGTCCAGAGGACGTTGCTGTCGTGCAATTTTTCCTCGACTTTATCGAGGTCGGAGTCTACGGTGCTCATTACACCAACACCTCAAGTTGAACCGCGAGAGCGCGGGCGCTCAGATTGGCATCAGCAACATTGTGCTTAAAAGTAACTTCAAGGGTCTTGGCGACAGTAGAGTCTTCCGCAATGCTATTATGGCCGCCAAACCATTCCCGTGCAGTTGTACTCCCTATCCCTCCAGCCGCTCCCTCTGTCCCGAAGAGGATACGACCAAGCGAGACCTGAGCATTTGTTGCATTCGCAGCAGAAATAGTAATGACAGCACTTATCATTCTTCTACTGGCGCTCGCCGTCACTGCAGCCCAAGTGAAATCGAAGATTCCCGTAGCGCCAAAGTTCACGAGGATATCAAATTGTCTATTGACTCCGGTGTTGTTAAGATAATCGCCAATCAGCGTCAGTCGCAACGCACGGTTCGTGCTGAGCGTGCCACCGGGGACGGAGAAGGAGTAGACCGTCGTCTGTGTAATCGTATTGACCACATCGGCGGTGACTACATCGCGGTCAATGACGCCAGTGACGATGTTGCCCGTCCCTGTAGCAAGAAGCGTCTTGTTGGTCAAGGTGTCCGCAGTAGCCAGAGCAATGAGTGTGTCTGTTGCATTCGGCAACGTCCACGTTCTGTCAGCCGTAATCCCATGATCGAGCGTGCCCGTGAAGCCTGTCCCGCTCTTAAAGGTTAGGTTTGCCTCGCTGAGAATGATGCCGACGATGTGAAGCGGTTGGGAAGGGGAGGCCGTACCGACTCCAAGGCGATTGTTCGTGTCATCCCAGAACAGATTGCTATTGTCTTCCCCGGCCACGCCGCCGGCCTTGACAAAGAGCACGGAGCCCACGGTGAGGGTAGAGAGGAGATCAGTCAAACGGATTTCATCAAGGATCACCACACGACCATCACCTAGACGGACCTCGAAGGTGCCGGTGCCGATCTTTAAGTCCTGCCGACCAATCAGCGCATACCGTACCGTCTCTGTCATTTCAGCACTCCCGTCCTGAACCCTGGCGTATCCGCCGTCCCGCGCTGAAATGTTCTCGCCTGCGCTTCCTTAATTCCTGCCCTTGCTCTTGCGTCAGACCAGCGCTCCATAAACAATCCAAATATCTCAGTCGCTCTTTGCCAGGACCATGATTTCATTAAGCCATCGTAAATTCCATATAAGACTAAAGCGTCGTGATCTGCTCGTCTTATTTCTGGTTCGTCTTCGTCATCTTGTAATGACCTGGGCCAAGCGAGATAATCGACTCTCATTATTCCGCCACCAGTACTTGGGTGTGGCCAGATACCGAACAAATCCCAAGATACACTAAACCACACTTCAGGATCCCCCGTCACATCAATCCAATGCTCATGGCGCACGTCCAGTTCTCGGAGAGAGACAGCCGTGAGCCTCCGGTCTAGATGCGTCAGCCAAATGCGGTAGGGAGCCATCACGTCGCTGGCGATGCTGCGCGTGTAGTAGTACGTGCTCCCGTCTTTGAGCGCCTGGTACGCCGTGCGCTTGACGGCCTGGGCCTCCTCGGACAGCACCTCCTGCGCCTCGTCTATCACGGCGTCTATCTGGGCCGTGGAGAAGAAGACGGGGGAGGAGGCGGATTCGTTTAAACTTTCCAGGATGCGGGTGCGAATCTCACTCCGCTTCATGGCCCTTGCATCCCTCGCAAAGAGGCCGACCGTGAAGAATGTCCTCCACGGAAGCGAATATCAGTTGTCGGCAGGAGCGACAGAGCGTGAGATGGTTCACTTCACTCCCAGCATCGCATCGCGCTCAGAGAACCAGTCTTTGGCGTGGTTACAGTCTGGAATGAACCAGGGGCCGCCGAGAGTATAATGAAGAATCTTCGCCTGTGGATTCGGGTCGTACTCACCGATTAGCCAGTTCCACTCCAGTGGCAGGCTTCCGATCCGCTCATCCTCACACCACTTGAAGCGATGCAGCTCTAGTCCTGTCGCGCTGTTTACGTATTCCGGTGTCAGCCGGCGACACGCCATATTGTTGCAATTAAACAGCATCACGCTAGACCAGTTCTTGCGCGGATACGCCGTCTGGGGCTGGCCGAGGAATTTAGTTGAATCCTTCGGTGTATAGTCATGCTGGCACACCCACACATCTTTGGAATTATTCTGTTTTACATATTCCATGAGTTCTGCAACGTTTGTAAGGCACACCATGTCGCAATCAACGAAAAGTGAGTAGCCGTGGTAGTCGGAGAGATAGGGCACCAGGAATCGCGTCATGGAAAACTCGGTGGATTCCGTCTGCCCGCGTGGTCGTGTGTAGATACCTGACACTCTCAACTGTGACTGCACAAGTGGAGTGACGGAGACAGGAATAGACGCCCGGCTGAGAATGGAGTGCATGAGGACGTGGAGCGCAGCCGGTTCCTTGGTATCGTAGCCGATGAAGATTCTCACGCGATCTCCTTCACGAGCCACGAAACATGGGTCGTGCCGCCGCTGCCGCAAACGCCCCCATCCACCCGAGGTCGAAGCCGAAGGGCGGGGCAATGGGAGCGTGGGCGGCAACGACTGCCCCCGTCACGGTCCCATTGAGGCTATTGCCACTGTAATCAGGCTCGGGAGACCCCGTACCAAAAAGAGGCCAGTATCCAGTGGGCTGCTCACCGATAGTTCGACGTCCCGCTCTTCTGGCCAGTGCCAAGATTTTGGCATCAGATAGACGTGTGTTGTTCCAATACATTACCTCTGCAATTTCCCCTGGCCATCGTTCTGGGCGCACCGTGTCACTGAATTGCACATCCGAAGCAATAGCTATCGAGCCGGTCGGACCGGTCGCGTCGCTTCCTACTTCAACGCCGTCTACGAACATTCGCGTGGTCCCGTCCGTCTCTCGAACACCACATAGGTGATGCCAGACGCCATCCAGGATGCTAGAACCTCCGACGGCAGTTCCATCGGTAGTTCCGTCGCTAATCTGAAACCGCCCGGTCCCGGTCCCGGTCGTTCCAAGAACAATATAGCCTCCTACACCCTGTTGGGAATAACATCGACGGGAAGTGGCGCTCGCGCTGCTTTTGGCCCAACAAGCGACAGTAAATCCGGTGTTAGCAGGAATATTAAACAGGGCGCTATCGGGCACAGTAATATTGTCGTCAACGTCATCGAAAGTCCGGGCCATCGTTAGGCGTCCGAATACTCGAACAGCACCGCGAACACAATCGCCGCAGCCGCCATCGTGTCTCCTGCGTCGGTGCCATCGCGGAACAGTTCGAACTCCACTTCGTCGTCCACGGCGAGGTTCGCGGCCGTGAGCGCCAACAGGGTTTCCAGCCGCCGATGGGCCGCGCCCGGCGCGGTATCGTTCAGGTTCACGGTCTCCTGCGTACCCGCTTGGTCCAGCGACTCCGTGTCGTTCCCGCCAACGGCCCGGTAGTCGAAGTCCCACTCTACGTCGCCCGTGATGGCTGTTGAAGTCCAGACGACGATGATCTTGGGCGCGCCAACGTAGTTCTTCGGGACGGTGAAGCCGCCTCTCAGGCCAAGGCGAGTCGCGGTATCATTGAAGATGCAGACGAGGCGGT
>Ga0184639_10000893_pt1 | contig 12372 bp, 11 predicted proteins | sample PLM31_170_b2_FD_133155 | JGI IMG/M metagenome (GOLD analysis project Ga0184639, IMG submission 133155) | Groundwater sediment microbial communities from an aquifer in East River, Colorado, USA - PLM3-1_170_b2 | ecosystem: Environmental > Terrestrial > Soil > Riparian zone | place: USA: East... | reverse complement strand
GCGCCGTACTTCTCTCCGCCGCGGCTGATGTTGTCCTTCAGCCGGCCTTCGAAGACGAAGCAGCGCTCGCCGTCGATCCAGGTCGCCCGCAGGACGTCACCGGTACGGAAGAATCCGTCGTCGGTGAAGTGCGCCGGATCCCGCGCCGTCCCGTAATAAGAGGACAGCACCGACGCGCCCTTGAAGCACAGCTCCCCGAGCTCGCCGTCCGGCACCGGCCCGGTCCCGTCGATGGCACGCAGCAGGATCTCGTCGCAGCGCCCGACCGGGTTGCCGATGGTCCCATGGCGCCGCTCCGGCGATGCGTTCGGGGAGGAGCACATCAGGATGCCTTCCGTGATCCCGTAGATGTTCTGGGCGGTCGCGCCCAGCCGGGCCTCGAGGTCGTCGGCGCGGTTGAACGCCCAGATCTGGCGGAGCGAGCGCAGGTCGTAACGCGCGAGATGCGGCGATTCGAGCAGCCGGCCGGCGATCGGGCCGATGCTGCCGGTGTAGGTCACCTTGTGTCGCGCGACGGCTTCGAGGAAGCTCTCCTCGCGGAACGCCGGCTGCAGGACGAGGGCGCGTCCGGCGACCAGGCACGGGAGGAAGGAGGTGATGATCCCGGCGTTGTGGATCAGCGGCAGGCACCACAGCGACACGTCGGCTGCGCCCAGGTGATGGCGCTCGTTCCAGTCGCGGGCCTGCGCCAGGTACTCGCCGTGCATGCGCGGAATGATCTTGGGGACCCCCGTCGACCCGCCGGAGAGCTGGAAGATGGCGACATCCGACGGCTGGAGCGTGAGGCCATCGACGCGGACCGCCGCTCCAGCCGCCGGCTCCATCAGTCCCGCCAGCGACCGCCCGCTTGCTGCGCTGCCGCCGGCGACGATGAGCATCGGACGCGAGCGCAACGACTCGGCCATCTTCCGGGCGAACCCGGCGAGGTCGAACGTCGGGTGGAAGTCCGCTTGAACGAAGTACGCGCGCGGCGCCGCCAGCTCGCCGATCTGGCCGATCTCGATCTCGCGGTGCTGCGGCAGCGTGCACACCGGGACGATGCCCGCCTTGAAGCACCCGACGAGCGCGATGGCGGTGTCCGGCGTCGTCCCCATCTGGAAGAGGGCACGGTCGCCGGGTGCGAGACCCTCGTTCAGGAGCGCGACGGCGAGCCGCTCCGTTACGGCGTCGAAGTCCGCGAAGCTCGTGGACGAGCTCTCGGCGATCAGGAACGGCCGGTCGCGATAGAGCGTCCCGGCACGGCGCGCGGCATCGCCGATGGTCATCCGCAGCCAGGCCCCGCTCCGGTAGTGCGCGAGCGCCTCGGACCCGGTCCGATAGCTCACGCCTGCAATGGGGTGGGCGGGAAGTGCGGCGGAGCTCATCGCGTCTCCCCTCTCAGACCGTCGACGGCGAGCCGCCCGAACTCGGCCGCGATGCGCTCGACGGTCGCGCCCGGCTCCTTCCCGTACCAACCCGGCGCCGCGTTGCACATCCCGAGCAGCGCGAGCGTCGCGAGCCGGCAATCGAGCTCGGCAGGGAACTCGCCCGCGCGCACTCCCGCCTCGAGCACTTCCTGGAAGATGCGCTCGAGCCGGCGCGCGAGCCGGCCGACCCGGCGCCGGCTTTCGTCGGGCAGATGATGGCGCTCGCGGAGGAACACCAGCACGAAGTCGCGCCGGTCGAGCAACGGGCTGAGATGCGCGTGGATCAGCGCGCGCACCTTGTCCACCGCGGCGCCGGGCCCGGCGGCGATCGCCACCGCCCGCTCGACGAACCCTTCGCCCCCCATCATGCACACCTGCTCGAGCGCCTCCTCCTTCGACGCGAAGTAGTAGTAGAGGCTCGCCTGCCGGATCCCGAGCACGTCGGCGATGGCCTGCGTGGAGGCGCCGTGGTAGCCGCGCTCGGCGAACACCCGCGCCGCGGCCTCGATGATCTCGGGGGCGCGGCGGTGGGTGTTGCCGGCGATCCGGCGGGCGGCGACGCTCGACATGGTCAGATCGCGACGACCTCGGGGTCGGCCGGGCTCGCGTACAGCCGCTCGACCAGCGCGGCGCGGCGCTCGAGCACCGCACGCTGGTTGATGTAGCCCTTGTCGGTGATCTCGTTGGCGTCGATCGAGGGCGGCTCGGACAGGACGAGCGCGCGCACCGGGTGCGTCGAGCTCCCCGGGCCGGACTCCGCGGCGAGCTTCCTGAGCGCCTCGGCGATCGCCGCCCGCGCCGCCTCCGGGGTCACCCCGGCCGCGGCCGCCGGGTTGAGGAACACGAGCGCGCCGACGAGGTCGCGGTCGTGCCCGGTGATGACCGCGTCCTGGATGAGCGGGTTGCCGGCGGAGATGAGCTTCACACGCACGGCGCCGACGTGCACCCACGTCCCGGTCGCGAGCTTGAAGTCCTCGGCGACGCGTCCGTCGAACACCAGGCCCTTGACCGGATCGGCGGGATCCACGAACTTCAACGCGTCGCCGATCTTGTAGAACCCCTCTTCGTCGAACGCCGCGCGCGTGAGATCGTCGCGCCCGTAGTAGCCCGGCGTGACGTTCGGGCCGCGCACGCGCGCCTCGAGCTTGCCGCCGGACGGCACGAGCTTCAGCTCGCAGCCCGGCGCGGGCAACCCGATCACGCCCGCGCGCTCGATCGGAAAGTGCACAAGCGCGACGCCGGGCGCGGTCTCGGTCGCGCCCCACGCCGAGACCATGGCAACGCCGCGGCGCTCGGCGACCGCGAGGCGCTCGAAGCGCTCCCAGAGGTTCTGCGGGAGCGCCGCGCCCGCGTAGCACACGACTTCCAGGTCGCGGAAGAAGCGCGCGCGCAAGGCGGCGTCCGATTCGAGATACGGCAGCAGCAGGTCGAACCCGCGCGGCACGTTGAAATAGATCGTCGAGGAGATCTCCTTGAGGTTCCTCACCGAGGTCTCGACCAGTCCGGGCAGCGGCTTGCCGGCGTCCACGTAGAGCGTGCCGCCGTTGCGCAGCACGGCATTGAAGTTGTGGTTCCCGCCGAAGGTATGGTTCCACGGCAGCCAGTCGACGAGCACCGGCGGCCGGTCCTCGAGGAACTGCCACGCCTGGGCGTGCATCTGCTGGTTCGCGCACAGCATGCGGTGCGTGTTGATCCCGCCCTTCGGCGCGCCGGTCGAGCCGGAGGTGAACAGGATCTTGGCGATGGTGTCGGGCCCGATCCGGGCGAACGCCTCGTCGACGCGAGCCGTCGGCGCCGCGGCGAGCAGCTCCGCGAACGGCGTGGCGCGCGCGCGCACGGCGTCGAGCGCGGGCGCGAACCGCGCCGGATCGCTGCAGTAGACGAGGCCGGGCCGGACCAGGTCGAAGATGTGCTTGAGCTTCCCGAAGTCCGTCGACATCAGCGAGTACGCCGGCGACACCGGCGCGGCCGGCACGCCGACATGCATCGCCCCCAGCGCGGCGAGCGCGTGGTCGATGCCGTTCTCGGAGAGGATCGCGATCGGCCGCGTCGCGTCGAGCCCGCGATCGAGCAGCGCCTGGCCGACGCGGCGCACTGCGTCGAGGGCTTCGCGGTACGTTAGCCTGCGCCAGGCGTCGCCGGCGCGCTCGGCGAGGAACACGCGGTCGGGCGCCTGTCCCGCCCAGTGGACGAGCCACTCGCCCACCGCGCGCGCGTAGCCGCCGAGGCGCTGCGGCGAGCGGAGCAGGGTCGAGCCGTCGGGACGGCGCTCGACCTCGACCGCTGCCGGCGCAAAGCGCGGGGCCATACGGACTCTCCTTTGGCGGCTGCCGCGGGGACGTGCGATGCGGCTTGTTGTATTCGACCCCCGGAGTCGGCAAAATTCTATCAAACGATAGAACTGCCGGCGAGCAACTCCCCTCCTCAAAGAGGAGGGGTGGCCGAGGCCCCGCGAGCGCGGGGGCGAGGACGGGGTAGTGCAGAATGCTTGCCCGCCAAAGGAGCGTCATGAGGATCACCCCCACCGGTCGCCCGCCGTTCCGGGCCGATCACATCGGCAGCCTGCTGCGACCCGCCGGGCTGCGGCAGGCCTTTCGCGACTTCAACGAGCGGCGGATCGGCGAGGCCGAGTTCCGCGTGCTCCAGGACGACGCGATCCGCGGCGTCGTGAAGCTGCAGGAGGAGGCCGGGTTCCAGGTCGTCAACGACGGCGAGTTCCGCCGCGGCTCCTACTGGGGCCGCTTCGTGCAGCTCACCGACGGGCTCACGGTCAAGGAGGCCACGTTCAAGTTCCACGACGAGCACGGCCACGAGCTCGACTTCACCGCCCCGCACGTGAGCGGGAAGGTCCGCCGCGGGCAGGCGATCGCCGTCGACGAGGTCGCGTTCGTCCGCGGCGTCACCGCCCGGGTCGCCAAGGTGACGCTGCCGTCGCCGTCGACGATGCACTTCTGGCGCGGCCGCCAGTGGGCCGACCCCGGCGTGTACGAGAGTCCCGAAGCGTTCTTCGCCGACCTCGGGAAGGTGTATCAGGAGGAGATCGCCGGCCTCGCCGCGGCCGGCGCGCAGTACGTGCAGCTCGACGAGGTCGCGATCGCGATGCTCTGCGACCCGGGCGCGCGCGCGAAGGTCGCGGCCGACGGCCAGGATCCGGAGCGGCTCGTCGATCTCTACGTGGAGGCGATCAACCAGGCCGTCGCGAACCGGCCGGCCGAGGTGGTGATCGGCGTGCACATGTGCCGGGGCAACTTCAAGGGCAAGTACCTGGCCGAGGGCGGCTACGACTCGGTCGCGGAGAAGCTGTTCCAGCGCGCGAAGGTCAACCACTTCCTGCTCGAGTACGACACCCCGCGCGCGGGCGACTTCGCGCCGCTGCGCTTCGTGCCGAAGGGCAAGGGCGTCGTGCTCGGGATGATCAGCTCCAAGGTCGGTGCGCTCGAGCCGATCGATGCGCTCAAGCGGCGGGCCGACGAAGCGGCGAAGTTCGTCTCGCCCGAGCGGCTGGCGATCAGCCCGCAGTGCGGCTTCGCGAGCACGGTCGCCGGCAACCCGCTCACCGAGGCCGACATGCGGGCGAAGCTCGCGCTCGTGGTCGACGCGGCGCGGGCGATCTGGGGATAGCGGGAGATCTGCCCCCCTGTGAGGGGGGGCGGCGCGCGTCAGCAAGCCGGGGGGGTTTCCCTTGCGTCATACCAGCCTCACCCGCCTCCTCGATCCGCAATCGATCGCGGTCGTCGGCGCGTCGACCTCGCCCGAGAAGGCCGGCTACCAGGCGTTGCTCACGCTGCGCGGTTTCGGGGGCCGGCTCTTCCCGATCAACCCGGGCGCGACCGAGATCCTCGGGTTCAAGGCCTATCCCTCGCTCGCCGCGGCACGCGATGCGACCGGCGTCGCGCCCGACCTCGCGCTGCTCGTCATCCCGGCCGCGGCGATCCTCGAGGCGATCCGCGATGCGGTGCGCGCCGGCTGCGGCGGAGTGCTCATCGTGAGCGGCGGGTTCGCCGAGGCGGGCGGCGAAGGCGCGAAGCTCCAGGAGGAAGCCGCGGCGTTGTGCCGCGAAGCGGGCCTCCGGATCCTCGGGCCGAACACGTCGGGGTTCATCCGTCCACGGACGCGCTGCGCCGCGAGCTTCGCCCCGGGCGTCGAGCAGATCCCGCCGGGGCCGGTGGCGGTGGTGGCTCAGAGCGGTGGCGTCAATCTCGTGCTCGCTTTCCTCGTCCATCGGCTGGGGCTCGGGCTCTCGCTCGCGGTCGGGCTCGGCAACGCGGTGGACGTCGATGCCGCCGACGTGCTCGAGCATCTTGCCGACGACGCCGACACCAAGGCGATCGCCCTTCATCTCGAGGGCGTGCGGGACGGGCGCAAGCTCTTCGATGCGCTGCGGCGCGTGACGCCGCGCAAGCCCGTGGTCGCGGTCACGCCGGGGCGGGCCGACATCGGCGCGTTCGCTCGCTCGCACACCGGCAACCTCATCGGTGCGTGGGACCGCCGCATCGCCGCGCTCCGCCAGGCGGGAGTCGTCGTGGTCGACACGACGGATGAGGCTGCCGATGCGGTCGCCGCGCTCGCCCGCGCGCGCATCGCGCCGAAGCAGGATCCGGGCATTGGCGTCCTGACCGGGCAGGCGGGGCCGGGGCTGCTCATCGTGGACCGGCTCAAGGCTGCGGGCGTCAGCGTGCCGGAGCTCGCGCCCGACAGCCTGCGGCACATCGAGTCGCTGTTGCCACCGCTCACGTTTCTCCGCAACCCGGTCGACACCGGGCGGCCGAGCCCTTCGTTTCCCGCCGTCCTGCGCGCGATCGCCGACGATCCGGGGGTTGATGCCGTCGCCGTGTTCGCGCTGCACGAGCCGGCTGCGCTGGACCCGGTCGCCGTGCTTGCCCCCGGGGTCTCGAAACCGCTCCTCTTCGCCACGACCGGCCTGCCCGAGTCGATCGCGTCGACACTTGGCGCGTTGGCCGCGGCGGGAGTTCCGGCCTTCGGCTCACCCGAGCGCCTCGCGACCGCGGCACGCGCGCTTGCCGAGGACGCGCGGCTGGCGTGGCGCGTACAACGAACCGCGGCGACGCGAGCCGCGACGTCCGCGGTGCGTGCCGTGCCCGAACCGCCGTTCGACGAGGCGAAAGCGAAAGCACTCGTCGCCGCATACGGGATCCCCGTGCCCCCCGGTGTCGCGTGCCGGACGCACACCGAGGCGCTCGCTGCGTTCGCCGCGCTCCGCAAACCGGTGGTCGCCAAGATCCTCGCCGCCGAGGTGGCGCACAAGACCGAAGCGGGCGGCGTAAAGGTCGGGATCGACAGCACGGCTGCGCTGCAGGCCGCGCTCGCCGAGCTGGACGCGATCCCGCTCTCCGGACCTCGGAGCTATCTCATCGAGGAGATGGCGCCGGCCGGCGTGGAGCTGATTGCGGGCGCGGTGCGCGACCCGAGCTTCGGCCCGGTGGTCCTCGTCGGGTTCGGCGGCACGGCCGCCGAGGCGCTGCAGGACACCGCGGTGCGGCTCGCGCCGCTATCCGAGGACGACGCGCTCGACATGCTGGACGAGCTCCGCGGCCGCCGGTTGCTCGACGGCTGGCGCGGTGCGCCACCTGTCGATCGTCGCGCGATCGCCCGCGCGATCGTCGCGCTCGGACGCATTCTTGTCGAGCATCCGGGGGTCGGCGAGATCGAGATCAATCCTCTGCGCGCGACGTCCGGGGGCGTGCTCGCGCTCGACGCTTTGGTGGTGGCGGGCGAGGGTTAGAAGGCTGCGCGTAGCCGGCCCGTGAAAATCGGGCAACCCCTGTTGCGAGAACCAGACGCCCGGTTCTACCCGAGTCGCGCGTATCGACAAATCTCGTCGAACGCATCTTGGAACGAAGATCGGAGCTTCACATCCTTACTGTGAGGACGGGTTGCGAGCGCCCAACTCTCGAACTCCCTGATCGAGGCTGAGTCGGGCGTGCAGTAAACCAGTGTCGCGGAGGTAGACTGCAAGGGGCCCCAGATATGTCGATCATGCTCCCGAACCTTTACGCCGATGATGACAATGGTTTCGGCCACGCCAATCGCTTTTCCCAGCAGCATTCTCTGATTCTCGAGAAATTCCGGAGCTGTTACAGCTACCTTTGAAGGCTCGAAATAGGACATTGCCGGGGGCACGAACTCATCCTTCAATCGCTGCCGGGCTACGTGGACATCGCGCTCGAAAACGACAGGAGCCTCAATCCGATTCCCGAGACCGACGAGCACAGCCTATCCTTTCACTCGGTCAGGCTCGATCAAGAGCGCACTGGACCCATGGGGCAGGCAGAGCCGCAAGCAATTGTCAGCCCAGGGGCTAACGCAAACGGTCATCCGAGATTTGTCTAGGGCGATCGGTAGCAACAAGTCATAGTTCAGCGAGGCCAGAACACCGCGCCAGTCATTCTTCTTCATCTTTTCCGCTAGCCTGAGATAGAGGCTGTTGTCTGTTGGAACAAACTCGAGGAAGAACTGCGCCATCTTTCTCAGGAGAGGGCCAGTGAGCTTGGCGGGGTAGTCAGCAGTTGGGTTGAACGCGGGCGACAGGGGTGAAGGGCTATCATTCCCCAGTTGTCGAAATGCATCCTCAAAATCTGTCCTGAAGAGGTCCGGATACGGAGTCGGCAGCGCGCCCCATAGTTCGGGAGAGAAACGACGCAACTCATCGTATAGACGCGCGGATAACGGTGGTACCCGAACCCCGGGAAACTCTGAGCCGAAGCTCGCTCCGGCGCCGAACAATATCAGTATTCGATTGCTATTGATTTGAACTGGGTTGGTGCGTTCTGGAAATGACCGCCGTGTTTCTATGACGCGATGCGCCCAGACCCCACCCGCGGTTGCTCCTACGAAAGCGCCGCCCATCATCAGCAATCCAACAAGAATCCCCCCTCCATGTGGATCTGAGTATTCCTCACCAGCAATAACGTAGCCTGCGCCGAAACCTACCGCGCCTCCTGTCAACAGTCCGCCGATCACGAACCCGATTGAGATCGCGACGTTGCGCCAGACACGCATACCTTTGGCGCAATCCCTCCGAGTCGCTATTGCGCCGGCGCGTTAGAGGTTGCGACGACGTAGGCCTCCATCCGAACGCGCAGGTCGTCCGGAATCGCGACCGCCTTGAAGGTCTGCTGCGAAAAGCAGCACACCGTGTGTCGGGCCTTGAAGCAAGGCTGATCGCCGACGAACGCGTCGATGCCGAGCTCAATCGAGCTGCGCCCGAGCTTGAGCACCCGCAGCTCAATCCGCAGCAGGTCGCCGAACCGCGCCGGGCCCATGAAGTCGACCTGCGTCCCGACGGTCGGGATCCCGAGCCGCTTCTTCACGATGAAGTCGGCGAAGCGCTCTTCCAGCCCGAAGGTGAACCAGTCCTCCATCGCCCGGTGCAGGAGGTCGAAGAGCCGCGGGAAATACACGATCCCCGCCGGGTCGCAATGCGAGAAGAGGATCGGGTACTCGACGCTGAAGACCTTGGACATGGGCGACGTCAGATCCAGAGGGCGCCGCGGTCACGCCCGGCAAGGCTTCCCTTCCGGCCGTTCCTGGGCGGCCTACTTCCGCTCAATCCCGCGCCGCCCTTGCGCGGCGAACGCGATCTCGAGCGCCGTCTCGAGCCGGATGACCCGTGCCGTCAGATCTTCGATCTTCGCCTGCTGAGCCTTCGTGAGCTCGGCCAGTCGCTCGATCTTGTCGTTCATCTTGATGACCGTCGTCAGGGCATCCCAGATCCTGTCGCTGAGCGCCATGCTAGGCGGCCCTTCGCGCCGTCCGCCTCGACGCTGCGGCTTCCAGGGCCCCGATGCGCCGCTGCGAGGCTGCAACCGCGCGCAACGCGCTGTCGAGCGCCTTGGACGCCCGTTCGGTGGTCCGCGCGACTTGAAGGAGCAGACCGTTCAGCGTGGCCTCGTCCTCGTCGTTTGGCGAGTACGACTCGGCTGCGCGGCGCATGAACTCCCCGACCGGGAGCTTCGCCGCCTTGGCGCGGGCGGCGATCCTGGCCTTCTGCTCCGGCGTCACGAGAACCGGGATCCGTTCGGTGTTGGGCATTTCGCTGGTCTCCGACTATGGACATGTGCTGACCATGACCATTGTAATCTGGGAGGGAGCACTTCGCAACGGGCGGGGTCGGGGTGCCTTCCGGCGGTTTGAGGCCCCAGATCGCGGCGTCTGTCCACCACAAGGGAGCGCGCTGCCCTAGGATGGGCGGCGTTCGACGTACACCTGCATCCTCGCCCGCAGGTCGTCCGGGATCGCGGTCGCCTTGAAGGTCTCCAGCGACACCATCGCCACCTTGTGGCGCGCGCGGAACTTTTCCTCGTCGCCGACCCGCCCGCGGATCGCGAACTCGATCGAGCTGCGGCCGAGGCGCGCGATCGAGAGCTCTAGCACCAGCAGGTCGCCGAGATGGCAGGGACGGAAGAACTGGCAGCCGGTGTCGACGATCGGAAAGCCGATCCGGCGCCCGCGGTGCATCTCCTGGAAGGGGAGGCCGATCGCCTCGCCGAACCAGTCCTCGACGACGGCGTTGATCATGTCGAAGAAGTTGACGAAGTAGACGATTCCCGCCGGGTCGCAGTGCGAGAACCGGATCTTCCGCTCGATCGTGAAGACCTTCATCTCCTCAGGCGGGCTGCAACCACCCGATCACCGTCGAGCACATCCGGTACAGCGCCCGATCCCACTCCTCAGGTGGCGCGCTTCTCGCCGCCGGCCGGCGGCCGGCGGAAGAACTGGAGCGGCTTCGCTTTCGGCGGCAGCGGCGCGATCCCGACGGTCTCCAGCGACTGCTCGAGCTTGCGGCCCTCGGGATCGGCGAGCGCGGCCTCGCGCGCCTTGCGGATCGCCGCGGCACGCTCCGCGTCGGAGGCGAACGAGCCGCCCGCAACGATGGTGTCGAGGATGCGCAGGAAGTTGGCCTTGGCGCGGCGATGCGTCTCGCCGTAGCCCTTGATCAGCCGGCCGCACAGCGCGATCTCGAGGGCGAGCCCGAGGTCGCGCGCGGCGGCAGCGCGGATTGCGCCGAGCCAGCGCTCGATGAGCTGCTGCTCGTCGTGGAAACGGCCGGTCGCGCGGCGGAACGGCCGCAGCCACGCCATGGACCGCAGCAGCAGAAAGCCGAAGACGCTCGTCGTCTTGACGTACATCCCTACGTTGAGCTTGTCCGTCAGCCCACGGCGCTCCGCCCAGCCCGCGAGCCACCGGGAGAGCCGGCGCGGCAGCACCGCGGCGACTTCCTCGACGCCCGGCTTGAGGTACTCGATGATGTGCACCGGCTCGCCGGGCTTCGCGAGCACCTCGCTGCGGACACGCTCGAACCGCGACCGGCGCGACTTGAGATCCGCGACGCGGATCACGTCCTCGTAGCTCATCCACAGCGCGAGGAAGCGGCCGGTCTCGTTCGTCAGCTTGTAGCCCGTTCCTCCGCCCCCGCCGTCCCGGTCGAGCTTCGCGATCGGATCGAGGCGATCGAGATAGAGCGTCGCGTAGGCGGTGTCCTGGTGGTCGGTCACGCGTGCAACGCCTTCCTCGAGGATGCGATGCGTCTCGGCGGGAAAGCTGGCGCGCACCCGCTCCACCGGATTGGTCCGCCACGCCTTGAGCTCGGGCTGCGACGGCGGCGTCGCCGCGCCGGTCGCGTGCGCGTAGCCGAGGCCGAACCCCTTCAGGCTCCCTTCGACGCCTTTGCCCGCCCGCCGGATCGCCGCTTCGCACGCTTCGCGGGAGAGCGGCAGCACGCCGGCGCCGACCATCGCGCCGAACAGCACCGCGTTGATCACCGTGCCCGAGCGCGCCGCGAGCTCGGCCATGTCGAAGAGCAACGAGCGCTTCGCGAGCTCGCCCGCGGCCTTGACGATCCGGTCGACGTCGGCGCGCCCGTCGCCCATCGCCATCTTCTCCGCCACCGTGTAGACGCGATGCGTCGAGGCGACCAGCGTCGTGCGGTCGGGGCTCACGAAGCCGTTCTGCATCGCGCGGCCGGCCTCGATGAGCTCGGAGGCGACCATCAGGTCGACGTTGCCCGGCGACGGGGTCAGCGCGAGCACCGGACGGCGGTCGCCCAACGCGTCCCACTTGGCCGGGAAGATCTCCAGGTAGTACGTCGTCGCGCCGGTGCGCTGCGCGACGCCCGGGATCGAGGTGCTCTGCACGGGATACCCGGCGTCGCCGGCGGCGGCGACGAGCCAGTCGGCGAGCACGCCGCCGCCTTCGCCGCCGAGCGCGGCGACGAGGATCGTGATCGGTCGCGCCGGAAGCTCGCCCGTGCCGTGGAACGTGATGGTGTCGGTCATCGTGTTCATGCTCAACCTCTCAAGCAATCAAGCCGGCTGCAGCCACCCGATCACCGTCGAGCGCACGCGATGCAACGCCCGGTCCCACCACCCCGGGTTCTGCACGATCTCGGCGCGGAAGAACGACGGGCACAGGATCGCCGCGTGCGCCACCTCTCCGCACAGCCCGCAGCCGACGCAGCCGTTGTTCACGTGCGCCACCGGGTCCACCTTCAGCGGGTCGGTGGAGTCCTTGATGGTGAGTGAGGGACAGCCCGAGAGCCGGATGCAGGAGTGATCGCCCGAGCAGACGTCCTCGTCGACGCCAAAGCGGGTACGTACCACCCGCTCGCCGCCCTTCAGCGCCGCGGCGACCAGCGGCCGGATGCGACGCTGGCGCTCGAGCTGGCACTCGCTGTCGGCGATGATCACCTTCAGCCCCTTGAAGGGCGTGGTCATGGCCTCTTTGAGCGTTTTCGCGACCTTCGCGACCTTGTAGGTCGTGACGCGCCTCACCCACTGCACGCCGACGCCCTTCAGCGCCCGCTCGATCGACATCCCGGTCATCTTCTCCGCCGTCTGGTGCAGCGAAGACGGGATGTTCTGGGTGCCGGTCGCGGACGTGTAACCGTTCTCCATGATGACGAGGATCCCGTCGTCCCGGTTGAACACGGCGTTCGCGATGCCCGAGG
>Ga0184639_10000891_pt1 | contig 12379 bp, 12 predicted proteins | sample PLM31_170_b2_FD_133155 | JGI IMG/M metagenome (GOLD analysis project Ga0184639, IMG submission 133155) | Groundwater sediment microbial communities from an aquifer in East River, Colorado, USA - PLM3-1_170_b2 | ecosystem: Environmental > Terrestrial > Soil > Riparian zone | place: USA: East... | reverse complement strand
GCCATCAACGAGTATCTGGACAATCATAATCAGAACCCGCGCATCTTCACGTGGACCGCGTCCGCGGAGCGCATTTTGGCCAAAGTCGCCAAATGTAAAGAAGCGTTGGGGACACTACACTAGTATGGCGTTCTTGTACCGGCACCGCATCAGCATGGTCCTCCTGATCCTCGCCGTTGTGGTGGGGGGACTCGTGGTCTTTCGCAGCAAGGGCCAGCAGGCGCGCGCGGTCCCCCGCCGTCAGCTCGAGCTGGTCGTCGGGGTGGCGAAGCCGATCCGGAAAGATCTCGAGGTCAAGCTTTCCTATACCGCGGACGTGCACCCCGACAAGCAGGTGGCCATCTTCTCCAAGGTGAGCGGCTACATCCGGCGGATCCTGGTCGAGCGCGGCGACCTCGTGAAGCCCGGGCAGCTCCTGGTGGAAATCGAGGACACCGAGCTTCAGGCTGCCGTCGAGCAGGCCGGGGCCGCGGTGGCCACCGCCGAAGCCAACGTCCGGGTGGCCCAGTCAAACGTTGAGGCGGCACGGGCCCAAGTACTCAACCAGGAGGCCAACCTGCTTCGCGCGAAGGCCGTCCAGGCAAACGACTGGCGCAACTCCGAGCGGCTCCAGGAGCTTCACACCCGGGGACTGATCTCGGCCATGGATCGGGATAACGCCCGGACCACCGCCGAATCATCCAAGGCGTTCCTGTCCGCGGCCGAAGCCCAGGTGGCCGTGGCGCGGAGCCAGGTCGAGACCCAGGAGAGCCAGGTGCATCTGGCCCGGGCCCAGCTGGAGCGGGAGCGCGCCAGCCGCAAGATCGTCCAGACCAATCTGGCGAACACCCGCATCATGGCACCTTTCGCCGCCTATATCTCCCAGCGGAACCTGGACGGGGGCGCGGCGGTCAACGCCCAATCCGCCGGAACCAATACCTCTTCGGTGGGAATCCTGGTCCTCCAGAACATCGACACCGTAAAAGTGCAGGTGGAGGTTCAGGAGCGCGACATCTCCCTGGTCCGAGTGGGGTCAACGGCCCGGGTGGTGGTGGATGCCTACCCGGACAAGGTGTTTGCCGCGCGGGCCACCCGCACCGTGCACGCCCTCGACCCCCGGACCCGGACCATGGGGCTCGAGATGGAGATTCAGAACACGAACCACCTGTTGAAGCCCGGCATGTACGCGCGAGTGGAGCTCCTCGTGGCGACCCACCCCCGATCCCTGCTCGTCCCCGGAGAAGTCCTCAAGTATGAGGAGGGCAAGCCTACCCTCTACCTGGTCAAGGATGGGACTGTGGCGCGCCGAGCGGTGAAGGTGGGCGTGACCGAGGGGACCCTGGTCGAAGTGACCGAGGGCCTTTCCGGCGACGAGTGGGTGATCGTGGAAGGCAAGGAGCTGGTCCGGGAAGGCCTGAAGGTCAGCGCCGTCCAGGCAAAGTGAGGGCCCCATGTGGCTGACGTTTCTCGCGCTCCGAAACGCCATCGCGGTCTTGATGGCCTCCCTGGCGATCGCCCTCCTGGGATGGGTGGCGCTCACCCGCCTCCCCATCGACCTCTTTCCCAACATCAATCTCCCCATCATCAACATCGGCACCCTGTACACCGGGGCCGGCGTCCCCGATGTGGAGAAGACGGTCACCTACCCGATCGAGAAGGCGGTCAGCGCCGTGAGCGATGTCAAGTTCGTGGAGTCCAGGTCCCGCCAGGGACTCTCCACGGTACGGGTCTGGTTCAACTGGGGCGCTGACATCAGCGCGGGCCAGGCCGAGGTCATCCAGCGGATCCAGCAGGTCATGAACACGCTCCCTTCCGGCATCAAGCAGCCGTTCATGCTGCGCTTCGACCTCTCCAACATTCCTGTCTGCCTGATCACGGTTTCGGGCGGCGGCCTGGACGAAAAGCAGCTCTACGACCTGGCCTATAACACCGTCGAGCCGCAGCTCGAGCGGCTGCCCGGCGTCGCCTCGGCCTCGGTGGACGGCGGCAAGGTCCGCCAGATCACGGTGAACCTGAACCGGGATCTCCTCTTTGCCAAGGGGATCTCGGTCCTGGACGTGGTCCGGTCGGTCAACGATTCCAACTTCCTCCTTCCCTCCGGCGACATCAAGATCGGGCGGACCGACTACAACATCTACACCAACAACCAGTTCCAGATCATCAAGCCGATGGAGTCGATCGTGGTGGCGCGCCCCGGCGGCGTGCCGGTCCACGTCAAGGATCTGGGCTACGTGGTGGACTCCCATGAGAACCAGACCGCCATCGTCCGGGTCAACGGGGAGCGCGCCGTCTTTCTCCGGGTGAACAAGCAGCCCGGGGCCAACACGGTCGGGGTCGTGGATGCGGTCAAGGACCTCATGCCCAAGCTCCTGGGGATTCCGAAGGGAGTCAACCTCAACCTCACCTTCGACCAGTCCCTCTACATCCGCCAGGCCATCGAAAGCCTCTGGCACGAGGCCATCATGGGATCTGCCCTGGCCTTCCTGGTGATCCTGGTGTTCCTCCGGAGCTTCGTCTCCACCCTCCTCATCTCCATCGCCATCCCGCTCTCGATACTCCTGACGTTCATCAGCATGTACTTCCTGAACCAGACCCTCAACGTCTTCACCCTCGGGGGGCTGGCGCTCGCCGTCGGGCGGCTCGTGGACGACTCCATCGTGGAGCTGGAGAACATCAACCGGCATCTGAACATCCCCGGAAAGCCCCGGCGCCAGGCGGTGCTGGACGCGGCCCGGGAGGTGGCCATGCCGATCTTCGTGGCCACCATCACCACCATCGTGGTCTTCCTCCCCACGATCTTCCTGGAGGGGCAGACCAAGCTCCTCTTCATCCCCCTCACCTTCGTCATCTCGTTCTCCCTCTTCGGGTCATTCCTGGTCTCCCGGACCGTCACCCCGCTCCTCTCCCTCTACTGGCTCCGCCCCGCCGGCGAGACCGCCCCCCGGGCGGGCAGGCTCAAGGACCGGGTCTTTGGCTGGAGCCAGCGGTTCTTCGATGCCATGGATGCCAGGTACCAGCGCATCCTGGAATGGGCCCTCCTCCATCGGAAGACCGTGATCACCTCCACCCTGGTCGCGTTCCTGGCGAGCCTGATCCTGGTCCTGACGCCCTATCTGGGGCTGCCGCCGCTCATCGGTACTGAGTTCTTCCCCCCTTCCGACGAGGGCCAGTTCGGCGTGATCGTCCGCGCCCCCATCGGCACCCGCGTCGAGGAGACCGAACGGGTCGTCAAGCGGATGGAGGAGATCATCCGGGCCAACCTCAAGCCCGACGAGTACAAGGCCATCGTGGCTAACATGGGAATCCCCCAGGGCCGCTCCGCGGTCTTCACCGCCAACACCGGCCCCCACTCGGCCCAAGTCCAGGTCTACCTGGCCTCGCCCGACAAGCGGAAACGGAGCGACCGGGAAATCGTCAGCGCGCTCAGGCCCAAGTTCTCCGCCCAGTTCCCCGGGACGACCTACTACTTCAACCTCGGCGGCATTGTCTCCCGGGTCATCAACTTCGGCGCGGGGAACCCGCTCGAGGTCGAGCAGCTCGGCTACGACCTCCCCACCGCGCAGGCGTTTTCCAAGGAGGTCGCGCGGGTCATGAGCGAGACCGCCGGCGTGGCCGACGTCACCGTCTCCCGCGAAGAGAACTACCCCCAGTTCGAGGTGATGGTGGACCGGCAGAAAGCCGCGTCGGCCGGCCTCTCCCAGCGGGAGATCGCCCAGGCCACGCTCTTTTCGCTGAACTCCAACGCCAGCGTGAACCCGTCGATCTTCACCGATCCGGCCACTGGGAACCAGTACAACGTCGTGGTCCAGCTGGACGAGCCGTTCCGGAGCGAAAAGGGCGACCTGGGAAAGCTCTTCGTCACGACCAACGGAAAACCGGTTCAGCTCTCCACCATCGCGGAGATTCGCCAATCAACGGGGCCCGTGGAGATCGAGCGGAAGTATCAGCAGCGGCTGGTGCGGATCTCCGCCAACCCGGTGGGCCGCGACCTGGGATCGATCTCCGACGAGCTGGACGAGAAATTCCGGCAGATGCCGCTCCCGCCCGGATTCGCGCTGAAGCTGGGCGGCCAGACCGAGCAGCAGCGGGAGGCCTTCGGGAGCCTTTTCTTCACCTCGATCTTGGCGCTCATTCTCGTGTACATGGTGCTGGCCTCTCAGTTCCGATCGCTGGTGGATCCCTTCATCATCATGTTCTCTGTGCCCATGGGGCTCATCGGAGTCTTCTGGGCCCTCTTTTTGACCAACACCACGCTCTCCACCAGCTCCTTCATGGGGATCATCATGATGGTGGGGATCGTGGTCTCGAACGGCGTGCTCCTGGTGGAGTATACGAACGAGCTCCGGCGCCGCGGTCTCGGCCTCCACGAGGCCATCCCGCTGGCCGGCCGGACCCGGCTCCGCCCGATCCTCATGACCACCCTGACCACAGTGGTCGGCCTGCTTCCCATGGCCCTGGCGCTCGGCGTGGGAACTGAAGCCAACGCGCCCCTGGCGCGGGCGGTCATCGGCGGCCTCATGGTCTCCACGTTCTTCACGCTGGTGCTCATCCCGACTCTTTACGCCATCCTGGAAGAGCGCTTTCCGCGGCGCATGAGCCACGAGGCAGAAGGAGGAAACGCATGAGACGAGTCCTGGTGATGTGGGTTCTTGCCCCGGTGTTGGTGCTGGCCGGGGCCAGGGGCGGTCACGCCCAACCGCCTGCTTCCCCGCCCCCTGTGCCCACTCCCGCGGCCGGGAAAGTCCTGACCCTGGAGGAAGCCGTCGCCATCGCGCTGGAGCGCCAGCCCCAGATTCAGGCCCGCCTCGGCGACTACGAGGCGGCCAAGGCCCGCGTCGACCAGGCCCTGGCTCCGATCCTTCCCCAGCTGGGCAGCTCCTGGACCGCTGCCCGCGACCAAACCGTGGCCCAGCGCGTGCGCGGCCCGCGGCTCCAAACGAATTTCGAGTGGGACACCTCCACCACGCTCAAAGCGACGCTCTCCCAGAAACTCTTCGATTTCGGCAAGACCTGGGCCGCGACGGATACGGCCAAAGCCAACGCGGGCTCTTCCCTGGAGGATCTGGAGCTCCAGAGAGACCTCATCGTCCTCGCCGTGAAGGAGTCGTACTTCAACATGCTCTTTTCCCAGCGGCTGGTGAAGGTGAACGAGCAGGCGCTGGAACGCGCCGCGCTGAACTTGCGGAGCGCCAAGGGGTTCTTCGAGGTGGGGACCCAGCCCAAGTCCGTCGTCACGCGGGCCGAGGTGGACGTGGCCAACGCGCGGCTCCAGATCATCCAGGCTAAGAACGCCGTGCGGCTGGCCCGCGCGGCGCTGAACACGGCCATGGGGATCCGGGCTGACGCGCCCACGGAGGTGAAGGACATCCTGGGGGACCAACAACCGTTCTCCGTGGACCAGTCCCAGCTCCTGACGGAGGCCCTCGGCCGGCGGCCCGAATACCGGCAGATCAAGGCGCGGACGGAAGCCGCCGAGGCCACCGTGCGGCAGACCTTCAGGAACTTCTTCCCCGACCTGACCGGCAACGCCTTCGTCGGAACCACCCGGTCCGACATGAACGAGATCTGGGAACTGGGGATCACGCTCAGCTGGGACATCTTCGACGGCGGCGGCAAAGTGGCCAGGTACCGGGAGGCCCAGGCCAACCTGCAGGCAGCCCGGGAGCGGGTCCACGCGCTCGAGCTGGATATCTCGAAAGAAGTGGATCAGGCCCACTCGAGTCTCGTCGAGACGTCGGAGCGGATCCAGGCCGCGCAGGCCAGCGTCGCCTCGGCAGAGGAGAACTTCAGGCTGGCGCAGGGACGGTTCGACGCCGGCGTCGGGACTATTCTGGAGCTCACCGATGGCCAGCTCGCGCTGACCCAGGCCCTCTCCACCGAGGCGCAGGCACTCTCCGACTATCGAATCGCCATTGCCAGGCTGGAGCGCTCCCTGGGACGGCGGTAAACGGTCAGCGGCGGGAAACAGTCCTATGGGTATGCGGCGGAGTCTTCTCTCCTCGCTCCTCGTCGTCGTGCTGGGGGCCGGCGCGACGTGGGGCTACCTCTACGTCCAAGGGCGCGGGAGCAGTCCCAAGTACCGGCTCGCGAAGGTGGAGCGGGGTCCCCTCACCGCCACGGTCTCCGCCACCGGAAACCTGAACGCGGTGATCACCGTCCAGGTGGGGAGCCAAGTGTCGGGGATGATCAAGCAGCTGTTCGCCGACTTCAATACCCGGGTGAAGAAAAACCAGCTCATCGCCCGGATCGATCCGGAGATCTTGGAGGCCAAGGTCAATCAGGCCAAGGCGGAGCTCGAATCCGCGCAGGCCACGGTGCTGAACCAGCAGGCTGCTGTGGAGCGGGCGCGCGCCGACGTGGAGAACGCCCGGGCGGCGCTGGCCGGAGCCCGGGCCCAGACCGCCAAAGCCCAGGTCGCCGTCGTGGACGCCAAGCGCGACCTGGATCGGAAGAACGATTTGCTCAAGCGCGAGCTGATCGCCCAGAGCGACAAGGACTCGGCCCAGGCCGCCCACGATTCGGCGGTGGCGCAATGGGAGTCGACCCGGGCCCAGGAACAGGCGGTGGCCTCCGGCATTCGTTCTGCGGAGGCACAGTTCAAGGTGGCCGAAGCGCTACTCCAGGCGGCCCAGGCCCAGGTCAAACAAAAGCATGCGGCCCTGGCCCAGACCCAGGTGGATCTGGACCACACCTATATCCGGGCGCCGGTTGACGGCGTCGTCGTCTCCCGGAATGTGGACGTGGGCCAGACCGTGGCAGCCAGCCTCCAGGCCCCTATCCTCTTCACCATCGCCCAGGATCTGACCCAAATGCAGGTGGAGACCAATGTGGACGAGGCCGACATCAGCAGGACCAGACTCGGCCAACTCGCGACCTTTACCGTGGACTCCTTTCCCGGCCGGAGCTTTGGGGGAGAGGTGACGCAGATCCGGCAGGCCGCGCAGGTGGTCCAGAACGTGGTCACCTATATCGTGGTCATCTCTGTCCAGAACCCCGAGCGAAAGCTCCTCCCCGGCATGACCGCCAACGTCAAGCTCGTCGTGGACCAGAAGCCGTCGGTGCTGAAGATTCCCAACGCCGCCCTCCGCTTCCGCCCCACCACGCCGGGCGAAGAGCCGCGCGCCCAAGCCCCGCGGCAGCCGCCCGGCGGCGGAGGCGCGGGAACGGGCCGCGCCGGGGCCCCGGGACGTGGTGGCGGGCTTTCGGGCCGGGTCTGGGTCCTGGGGCCTGACGGCAATCCTAAACCGGTCATGGTGCGGCTCGGGATCACCGACGGCAACCTCACCGAGGTGGTGGACGGCGACCTCAGCGAAGGACGGGCGGTGATCGTGGGCGGGGCCGAGCGACCCGGTTCGCGCCCCACGGGCACGGGTGGCGCCGGGCCGCGGCTCAGATTTTAATGGGGCGCGCGCTCATCGAGACCGAACAGCTCGTGAAGGACTACTACCTGGGCGCCCACGTGGTTCACGCCCTCCGCGGCGTCTCGATCCGGGTGGAGACCGGGGAGTTCGTGGCGGTCATGGGACCGTCGGGCTCGGGAAAGTCCACCTTCATGAACCTCCTGGGTTGCCTGGACGGCCCCACGGCCGGCCGCTACGTCCTCGACGGGGAGGACGTCTCCAGCCTCTCCCGGGACGCGCTCGCGGGAATCCGGAATAGGAAGATCGGATTCGTCTTCCAGACCTTCAACCTTCTGCCGAGAACGAGCGCTGTGGAGAACGTGGAGTTGCCGCTCCTCTACAACGGCAGCCCCCCAAGGGAGCGGCGGGCCAAGGCCCGGGCCAAGCTCGAGGCGGTGGGGCTGGCCGATCGTGAACACCACCATCCGGCCCAGCTCTCCGGCGGGCAGCAGCAGCGGGTGGCCATCGCCCGGGCGCTCGTCAACGATCCCGCGCTGATTCTGGCCGACGAACCCACCGGCAACCTCGATACTCGCACCAGCGTGGAGCTGATGGTCCTCTTCCAGGAGCTGAACCGGAGCGGGCTGACCCTGATCCTCGTCACCCACGAGCCGGACATCGCCAGCTACGCGTCCCGGATCCTCACGTTCCGGGACGGGAAAGTTCTCCGGGATCAGGCGGTGATGGAGCGGAAGGACGCCCGGGTTATCCTGGCGACGCTGCCGGCTGAGGAGGTCACCGTATGAACATCCTGGCCAGCGCGCGCATCGCGGTCAGAGCGCTTCGGGTCAACAAGCTCAGGAGCATACTGACCATGCTCGGGATCATCATCGGGGTGGGAGCGGTCATCGCCATGGTGGCGGTGGGCTCCGGGGCCCAAGCGCGAGTGGCTGAGCAGATTCAGAGCCTGGGATCCAACCTCATGGTCATCCTCTCGGGAAGCACCACATCGGGGGGGATCCGGATGGGACACGGGACCCAGCTCACCATCACCGAGGAGGACGCCTGGGCGATCCAGCGCGAGGTCCCGAGCGTTCAGGTTGCGGCCCCCTCCATGCGCGGCACCGGCCAGGTAGTTTACGGGAACCTCAACTGGTCCACCGTGCTCCAGGGAGTCACTCCCGAGTACTTTGAGGCCCGGGACTGGCCCCTCGTGACCGGGAAGCCGCTGACCCAGGAGGACTTCGAGGGCGCCACCAAGGTGGCGGTCGTCGGCCAGACCGTGGCCCAGAACCTCTTCGGCGACTCGGATCCCCTCGGTCAGGTGATCCGGATCAAGAAAGTTCCCTTCACAATCATCGGAGTGCTGGACCGCAAGGGGCAGTCGACCTGGGGGCAGGACCAGGACGACGTCATTTTGATTCCCCTCTCCACAGCGAAGAAGAAGGTCTTGGGAGTGAGCCAGGCCAACGCCCGGTCCGTGGGCGCCATCTCGGTGAAGATCCGCGAGGCGGAACAGATGAAGGAAGCCGAGGGGCAGATCCGGGATCTCCTCCGCCAGCGCCACCGGCTCCAGCCTTACCAGGACGACGACTTCTGGCTCCGAAACCTCTCCGAGGTTCTCCAGACCCAGGAAGAGTCCTCTCAGGTTCTTACCCTGCTCCTGGCCGCCATCGCCTCGGTCTCCCTCGTGGTGGGCGGCATCGGCATCATGAACATCATGCTGGTCTCCGTGACTGAACGGACCAGGGAGATCGGTCTCCGGATGGCAGTGGGCGCCCGCGGCCGGGACATCCTCACCCAGTTCCTCGTAGAGGCGATCACGCTCTCGCTCATCGGGGGCGTGATCGGAGTCGGCATGGGCCTGGCCGGCTCCTACGCCATCGCCTACTTCGCCGAGTGGGACACCCTGATCGATCCCCAGACCGTCGCGCTCGCCTTCGTCTTCTCCGCTGCCGTCGGGGTCTTCTTCGGCTTCTACCCGGCGCGCAAGGCCTCCCGCCTGGACCCCATCGAAGCCCTCCGCTACGAGTAGCGCTCCCGTTTCCCCGCTGCCACAGGCAGGTACCGTGCCAGCCATCTCCTGATGATCTGCAGGACTTCCGGCTCGCTAAAGGCGAAGTGGTTGTTGCCGGCGAGGATGTGGAGTTCGCACGGCGCGCCGGCGTTGGCAGCCAGATGGATGGATTCCGCCTTTGGCACCACCAGATCGCCTTCCGGATGCAGGAGCAGAAGCGGCCGCGGCGCAATCTGACCTACGACCTTCTCGGCTTTGAATCCCAGCATGCTGATGGCGGTTTCCGCCGGGAACTCCATGCAGGAGCCGGGCGGCAGCCCCTGTCGCATGTGCTCGGGAATGAACACGATCTCGAACCGGTTCATGATCCGGGACCGGCCCGTCGCCTTGCGGTACTGCCTGGCCTCTTCGAGCCGCGCGAGGAACCGCTCCCACGCCGCGTCGTCGCGGTGCTGCCAGCGACAGAAGCGCTCGCCGTCTGCCACCGCTCCGCTGGCCACACAGGCACGGATGCGCGTATCGGCCGCCGCCCCGCAGATGGCCACCGTGCCGCCCATGCTGGCGCCGATGGCGGCGATGCGTCCGGCGTCCACCCCCGGCTGGGCCGCAAGGAAGGCGACCGCTACCTTCAGATCCTCGACCTCTTCTTCAAAGATGACCCGGCCCGGTTCGCCGCCGCTGGCTCCGCAGCCGCGAAAATCGAAGCGCAGCACGACGTAACCCGCCTCTGCCAAGTCCTGGGCAAGGATGCGATAGCCGTCCCCACCGGAGTTGCCACCGAAGCCATGACAGACCATCAGCCCGGGCACGGGTCTCTGCGCGTTGACGGGTCGGTGGAGACTACCCGCCAGTTGCAGACTGCCACTTTGAAAGGTGACCTTTTCCACGTTGGCGTCCTCCTTGACAGCCCCGGGTGATCTCAATAGCATCTCTGAAAGCGCAAAGCTCCCCATCTTTCTCCGCTCTCCAACAAGACAACAAGGGAAATGGCGGACAGGTCCTACGCGCAGCTGCCGACTCTGACTCAAAAGCACAATGTCAAAATTGTCGCTGGCTATCACCTGGACCCCGAGCACAGGGCGATGGTGGTCGCCGAGGCACCCAGCATCGAGCGGTGAGGGATCTTCTCTATGAGGCAGGCTTCATGCACTGGAACGACGCCACGATCTATCCCACCACTCCGCTGCACGAGATCCACGAGTGGGTCAAGACCCAGCCGACCATCTTCTGAAGGCCGGGGGAATCCAAACTTCAACGCCGCCGAGTAAAATCGCTCCGATTGACCGGGCGAGCTTTCAGTCCCCTATTCATCGGGGAATCCACTTCAACTTCGTGGACCTTGAAGGTCCCGTCGTCCGTCATCAGCTTTCAGTCCCCTATTCATCGGGGAATCCACTTCAACTCGTCCAGCCGGATGACCTGGATGCTCACGGACCCGCCTTTCAGTCCCCTATTCATCGGGGAATCCACTTCAACCAATAGACCGTTGCGTCAGGGCGGTCCCTTCATCCCTTTCAGTCCCCTATTCATCGGGGAATCCACTTCAACTTGGGCGCTCCTTCTGTGCGATTGGTTCGCCGGTGTCTTTCAGTCCCCTATTCATCGGGGAATCCACTTCAACCAGGAACTCCCGGGCCGCTGCGATCCCGGCCCGAGCCTGCTCCTCCGAAATCGCGGCCAGGCCATAGTCTCCCTCGGCTCGATCCTCAAACCCATCTCGCAGCCTCAGGAAAAGATGATGGGGAAGCTCTCCGCTCTGTATGAAGTGCTCGTTGAACGCTGCGATGAGTCCCGAGTGCTTGGATCGCCGGACATCCCGTGTCAGGAGAAGCGCCTGGGTGGGGTAGAACATGGTGTAATAGGCCCGAGACACCGCAAAGTCGTGGTCTCCGTACCGCAGGAGCCGCTCCGCGGCGTGGAGACTGCGCCGGGCTTTCTCAAGAAGCTCCCGGATCTCCTTCTCGCTCATACGGCGATCCCTTCTTCCCGAATGTTCTGGAAAATTGAGAAGTCACCGCGCTCCCTTCGTAGGCGTCGATCCGAGATCAGAACAGATATCACCGCGCTGTAATCAATCGAGACCTCCCCCGCCACCCTGCGAAGCCTTTGTTTTGCGGCGAAGGAAACGTGCTCAGTCTCCACTTCGAGCAGAACGTCCATGTCGGAGTCGGGGTCTGCATCCCCCCGGGCCCTGGAGCCGAAGAGGATCATCTGGAAGGACCACTCAGGGAATTCCTCTTGGATCCGCCTTCGAAGTTCCCGAAGCACGCTTTGTTCTGTTTCCGGGAGGTCCTGAACCGTTCTCACGACAAGCTCCTCTACCCTTTTCGGGCGCTCAGGTGCGTTCTCCCTGCCGGCGAGGGGATCAGGTCACGTCCATATCCCGGAGCCGAAGGACGATGCTATGCCCTTCATTTTCTTTATGAGCGCCTCGTCGGCGGTCAGGAAGGGAAACCCCAAGCGCTCGGCCAAGGCCACGTACCCGGCATCGGAGAGCGCAATTCCATACACCCAGGCGATGGCGGTGGCTTTTCGAAGGAGGTCCCAATCGAGCGGTTCGATTTGAAGTCGGGGTCACTCAGCACTTCCAGGGCTTCGGTGGTATCCGCTTCCCTGGCCTGTCGGCTGAACCTGACGGCGTTCAGGATGTAGCGGGAGTGGATCGCAGGGATCACGACCGCTTTCGCGCCCGGAGGCGCCGACTTGGGCGTCGCACCCCGCCGTAGCGGGAGTCACGAAATTCCCTGATGATCGAGACGGGGTCCCAGTCTCCCAGCTTTTCCGCGAGCGCATCCATCCGCTTACAGGCCTCATCCATCCGGCGCTGGACCTCGGCTTCCTCGCGCTCCCGACGGCGGATATCCAGGGAGCTCTGCAATGCCGCCTGGAGAAGCCCGCTGCGGCTCAGCCCGGCTTGCTCGGCCTCGGCGTCCACTGCCTTGAGCAGATCGTCATTGAGGAACACGTTGACCCTTGCCATACCTCACCTCACACCACACTTGATACCCTTAATAGTGTGAGTGTCAAGTGGCTTATTTCGGTG
>Ga0184639_10000890_pt1 | contig 12383 bp, 11 predicted proteins | sample PLM31_170_b2_FD_133155 | JGI IMG/M metagenome (GOLD analysis project Ga0184639, IMG submission 133155) | Groundwater sediment microbial communities from an aquifer in East River, Colorado, USA - PLM3-1_170_b2 | ecosystem: Environmental > Terrestrial > Soil > Riparian zone | place: USA: East... | reverse complement strand
TACCACGGGATGCAGCTTCTCGGGGGCGGGGCGGTGCTCGCCGGGCTGGTGCTCGGCGCGATGGCGGCGTTCATCATCGACCGGCAGTTCAAGAACGCGGCGTTCTGGGCGTTCGCCGGCGCACTGCTCTCGTTCTTCGGCTTCATCCACGGCGAGACGCTCGGCTGGGCGCAGCAGCCGCTCGTCGCGCTGGGCTACGTGCTGTTCGGCGCGATCTGCCTGATCTTCGGCGGGCAGAAGCGAGCGGCGGCGTAGCGCGCGGCGCGCGTCCTCCCCGCCTCATCCGAGGCGGGGAAGGCGCGCACCTTTCGCTCACTCGGGCTCGATGCCCGCGGCCTTGATGATGCGGCCCCACTTCTGCGACTCGGCCGCCTGAAACTTCGTGAGCTCCTCGGGCTTCGTCACGAACGGATCGATGCCGGACGTCTGGTAGAAGTTCTTCGCGGCGGCGCTCTCGGTCGCCTTGACGAGCAGCGCCTGCAGCCGATTGACGATCGCCGGCGGCGTGCCGGCAGGGGCGTAGGCCGCGAACCAGAACGTCATCTCGTAGCCCTTGACCCCGGCCTCGTCGATCGTCGGCACGTCGGGCGCGAGCGGCGAGCGCTTGCGGCTGGAGACCCCCAGCGCGCGCACCTTGCCCGCTTTCACCTGCGGGAGCCCGGTCGCCGTATCGGTGATCATCATGTCGATCTGGCCGCCGAGGAGGTCATTGATCGCGAGCGGGTTGCTCTTGTAAGGCACGTGCAGGAGCTGCACGCCCGCCATCTGCTGGAAGAGCTCCCCGGCGACGCGGCTCGACGAGCTGCCGCTGCCGAACGTGAGCTTGCCGGGCTGCTTCTTCGCGAGCGCAATGAAATCGGCGACGCTCTGCGCCGGGACTTTCGGGGCCACGACCATGATCTGCCCGCCCCGGCCGAGCGCGGTGATCGGCGCGAAGTCCTTCACCGCGTCGTACGGCACCTTCTTGAACAGGTGCTCGTTCGCGGCGTGGGTGGTGTTGGTCGCGATGATCACGGTGTAGCCGTCCGGCGCCGCCTTCGCGACGTACTGCGCAGCGAGAAAGCCGCTTGCGCCGGGCTTGTTCTCCACGACGACCGGCTGCTTGGTCTGCTCGGTGACGCCCTGGCCGAGCGCGCGCGCGAGCTGGTCGGTCGCGCTGCCGGCAGCGAACGGCACGATGAAGTGGACCGGCTTCTCGGGATAGCCCTGGGCGTGCGCCGCCGCGGCGACGGCGAGCGCGCCGAGACAACCGGCGACGAGGTTGCGGATGCGTGACATGGGAACTCCTCCTTGTGGGTCCAAAGAAAATCCTCAGCGCGGCCCGGCGAGCAGGGGCTCCAGCTCGGCCGGCACCGCGATCTCCATCTCGAGCAGCCGGAACGCGAGCGCCTTGCCGTGGCTGTCGAGGTTCAGCGAGTCGTTGACGCCGCCGTCGAGCACGTCGTCGATCACGAAGTTCAGCGCGCCGAGCTTCGGCAGCACGTAGCGTCGCACCGCGGTCGGCCGGCGGTCGCGGAACGCTTCCGCGACCCGTGCCTCGGTCACCTGCTCGACGAGCAGCGGATAGAGCTCGGGCCGATAGGCGATGACGCTGATGTTCGAGCGGTTGCCCTTGTCGCCGGTGCGCCCGTGCGCGATCCGATGCAGCGGGACCCGAAGCGTCGCGTCCGGCATGGCTATTCCAGGATCTCGAAGCGCGCCGGCACGCGCTCGCGCGGCACGAGGCACGACACCGTCGACAGGCGCGAGCGCAGGCCGGTCCGCACACCCCCGCCGCCCGCCGGGCCGCACGTGTAGAGCGCGGTGACCTCCGCGAGCAGGCGCTCGATCTGCGCCCGGTCGGCATGCGCCGCCGCGACCCGGAGCCGGACGTCGCGGGCGTCCCCGTGTGGCGCCGCCGCGAGCGCCCGCCCGGAATCGTCCGCAAAGACGCTCAGCACGCCGATGAGATCGAAGCGCGGCCGGAGCGCACCGCCGAGCCGCCGGCGAACGACCTCGGCGGCGAGCCGCGCGCGGGCCTCCGCGTTCGGCCCGGCGTAGGAGATCTCGGCCTCTCCCAACCAGCCCCCGTCGAAGCAGGCGTTCACCTTCAGCGTCGCCGGGCGCGGATGGCCGCGAACGCCGGTCACGGCGACGCGGTCGCGGCCGATCTCGCGCACTTCCGCCTCCGAGATGTCGGCCACGACGTCGGGCGTCAGGTAGGCCGCCGGGTCGTGGACCTCGTAGAGGAGCTGTTCCTTCACCGTCCGCGCATCGACCAGGCCGCCGGTCCGCTCGGCCTTGGTGATGACGAACGAGCCGTCGGCCGCGACCTCGGCGATCGGGAAGCCGACGGCGTGAAGATCCGGGACATCCTTGAACCCCGGATCGGCGAAATAGCCGCCGGTGACCTGCGCCCCGCACTCCAGCAGATGGCCCGCCATCGTCGCACGGCCGAGCCGGTCCCAGTCGGTTTCGTTCCAGCCGTAATGCGCCATGGCCGGCCCGACCGCGAGCGAGGGGTCGGCGACGCGTCCGGTCACGACCACCGCGGCCCCGGCGCATAGCGCGTCGGCGATCGCCTTGGCGCCCTGGTAAACGTTGGCGCTGACCAGCTCGCGCGCGGCAGCGCCTGGCGGAAGGTGCTCCCGAAGCAGCGCCCGCCCGCGCTCATCCGAGAGGTCATCGCCCTCGACCACCCCGACCCGCAGGCGCGTCAGGCCCTGCTCGCGCCCGAGCGCCTGGAGGCGCGCCGCCGCCGCCCGAGGATTGGCCGCGCCGAAGTTGCCGACGATCGGGATTCGATGCTCGACACAGGCCTTGAGGACAGGGCCCACGAACCGGTCGAGCTGCGGCTCGTAGCCCGCGCCCGGGTTCTGCCGGCGGGCGATCTGGGCAAGAGCGAGGGTGCGCTCGGCGAGCGTCTCGAAGATCAGGGCCGCCGGGCCGCCCCGTGCAACCAGCGTCGCGACGACCGGGCCGGCGGCATCGGTCCGGTCGCCCGAGAAGCCGGCGCCGCTGCCGATCGCCAGTCCGTCCGTCGCCATCGCCTCCTCCTTCGATCTCCGGCGCAATGGTCCGCGGTCGGCGGCAATCTGTAAAATGGAAAGATCGAAATGACTACCCTGAAATGACGCTCGATTTCTCGACCCGACACCTCGAGGCCAGTGGAGATGCGGCTAGCGCGCCGCACGCGCGCGGCGCGCTAACTGGCGATCGGCGCGGGCTATAGCGGCTTGATTTGCACCTTGCGCCACTTGATGGCGCCGCCGACGGCGCCTTTGGGGCCGCTGCCATACTGGAGGGCGAACGGTCCGCTGGCGAACTTGCTGTCCTGAAGATCGACGGTGCGGATGCCGTTGAGCGTGACGGTCAACTGCGAGCCTTTGGCCGTGATCTCATAGGTGTTCCATTTGCCGCCGGCTTGGGGCATCGGCGACACCTTGGCGAAATCGACGATCGCCCCGGTGCCATAACTCGGGTCGGGACGCTGGTCATAGATGTTCACCTCATAGGAACTATCAGCGCCGATTTTCTGGGGGTTCGACGCGCGCATGAAAATGCCGCTGTTCGTGGTGTGATCCGCCCAGAACTCGGCCCTGATCTGAAAGTCCTTGTAGGAATTCTTCGAGACGAGGTAGCCGCCCTTGCCCTTGTCGGCCACAATGGCGCCGCCCTCCACCCGCCAATTGGCGTCGCCGATGCGGTTCCAGTTGTCCAGGCCGGTGGCTCCATCAATGAGCGTGATCCATCCTGCGTCGGCCTGGCTCGACGGCTGCGTCGAGCATCCGAAAACGGTGAACCCGATCACCAACAGCCCCACGGTGATTGCAGTCAGGCGTTTCATTGTGATCCCCTCCTCCATTGGTTGAAGATGCCGCCCGTTGCTGCGCACAGAATGGGGCACCCGGTGCGTGACCGTCAAGACGCCTGGTTGCCGGGCTCGAGCCCGACGCCATTATCACGGGCGCTTCCAAGCCAGTGAAGAAATGGGTAGATTGAGGCTCCCAAGGAGGAGGAGATCTATGAAGCCGATACTTGCCGCTGCCGCCGCCATCGTCCTGCTGGCCGCCTGCGAGACGACGCCCCCGGACGCGCCGCGGGCTACGGCACAGCTGCAGCCGACCAAGGGCAACAAGACCTTCGGCGAGGCGACGTTCGAGCAGGTGGGCAGCAAAGTCCGCGTCGTGGTGTACGTCCAGGGGCTCAAGCCGGACCAGGAGCACGGCTTCCACATTCACGAGGTCGGGGACTGCAGCTCGGGCGACGGCATGAGCACCAAGGGCCACTTCAATCCTTTCGGTAAGCCGCACGGGCATCCCGGCAGCGCCGAGCGCCATGCCGGCGACCTGCCGGCGCTCAAGGCCGACAAAGGGGGGCGCGCGAAGATCGACGTCGAGACAGACGTCATCACCGTCACGCCCGGCCCGGCGAGCGTCATCGGCCGCGGTCTCATCGTCCACGCGGATCCCGACGACTACAAGACCCAGCCCACCGGCAACGCCGGCGCGCGCATCGCCTGCGGCGTGATCCGGCCGGGCTGAGCCGCGGCCCCGCGTCCAGCCGATCACCTGATCCGGAGCGTCGCCCTCTCTTGCCACGGCCTCGCCGGGCATCCCGCCCGGCGCCGGCAGCGGAGCTCCCGAACGCGTCATCGACGCCTCGGTCGATGAGCATCGACGCGGGCCGCACCGGCCGCGTGTTTCATACTTTACAACCAATGGACAAAGGAGTTTCATCGTATAGATACTAGGGGCTGTCCGCCGATCGTCAACGAGCGCGACCCCGATGACGACCATCAACCACCAAAGGAGCTAACGATGAAGATCCCGACCCGAGGATTTGCGCTTGGCGCGGCCCTTGCGCTGTCCGTGGCGCTCGCGTCCACGCTCGCACACGCACAGGCCCCCAAGACCTACACGCTGAAGTTCAACCACGTGCTCGGCCCCAAGGAGCCCTACCACGAGGGCTTCCTCATCTGGGCCAAGGCGGTCGAGGCGCGCACCAACGGCGGCCTGAAGATCGAGGTCTTCCACAGCGCCCAGCTCGGCAAGGAGGAGGACATCCTCGAGCAGATCCGCCAGGGCGCGAACATCGGCCAGAACACCGACTCGGCCCGCATGGGCAACTACGTTCCCGGCATCGCGGTGATGAACGGCCCGTATTTCGCCGAGACGCTGGAGGACGTGGCGAAGCTGCGCAAGGCGCCGACCGTCGTCAAGTGGCAGCAGGAGCTGGCCGACAAGTTCGGCTTCAAGGTGCTGTCCTTCAACTGGGTGCAGGGGTACCGCCACTTTTTCACCAACAAGCCGATCCGCAAGCCCGAGGACCTGAAGGGCCTGCGCATCCGCACGCCCCCGGCGCCAATCTGGCAGGAGTCGATCCGCGCGCTCGGCGCGACCCCGGTGGCGATGGCATTCACCGAGATGTACCCCGGCCTGCAACAGAAGGCGATCGACGGCGTCGAGCTGGTGTACAACAACATCCCGGGCGGCCGCTTCTACGAGGTGCTGAAGTTCGCCAACGAGACCCGGCACATCATGCTGATCAACTTCGAGGTGGTGAGCGCCAAGTGGTTCGCCACGCTGCCGAAGGAGTACCAGGCGATCCTGGTCGAGGAATGCGACAAGGCGGGCGAGGCGACCTCCAGGCAGATCTTCAAGCTGGAGGCCGAGGTCGAGCAGCAGCTGAAGGGCCGCGGCATGACGATCGTGAAAGACGTGGACCTTCCGGCGTTCCGCAAGGCGGGCGAGAAGGCCTACGAAGTGCTCAAGATCCAGGACGCGAAGAACGCCGTGCACAAGGAGATCGGGAAGAAATGAGCGGATCGGCGTGAAGCGGTTCTATGAGGACCTGTGCGCCGGCGAGGCCTGGGTCGCCGGCGCATTGCTCGTCCTCATGGTGGCGCTGATCTTCCTGGGCGGCGTGTCGCGGGTCCTGGGTTATCCCCTCAACTGGAGCACCGATTTCGCGACCGCGTTCTTCGCCTGGGCGTGCTTCCTGTGCGCCGACATCGCCTGGCGCCGCAACAGCCTGATGTCGATCGAGCTCGTCACCGACCGGCTGCCCCCGCCGGTCCGGCGAGCCTGCAGGATGTTTAGCTACCTCGTCATTACCACTTTCCTGCTGTACGTGATCGGGATGGGCACCTGGCTGTCCTGGATCAGCCGGGAGCGGAGCTTTCAGGGAATCCCCGAAATCAGCTACTCGTGGGTCACCATGAGCATGCCGGTAGGAGCGCTCCTGCTGCTCATCACTACCTCGCTAAAGGTCAGAGACGAGTTCGGAAGCGGCGCAACGACACGCTGATGCTGCTCGTCCTGTGCGCATTCGTGGTCTTCCTGCTCGTGGGAATGCCGGTCGCGTTCGCGATCGGCATCTCGGGCGCGCTGTTCTTCGTGCAGCACACGGAGCTGCCGTCCACCATCCCGATCCAGCTCACCATCTCGCAAACCCAGAACTTCGCGCTGCTGGCGGTGCCGCTGTTCATCATGGCCGGTAACTTCATGAACAAGTCCGGCATCACGGGCGAGCTGCTGAACCTGGCAGCGGTGATCGCCGGGCGGCTGAAAGGGGGGCTCGCGCAGGTCTCGATCGCGCTCGCGACGCTGATGGGCGGGGTCTCGGGCTCCTGCATCGCCGACGCCGCGATGCAGACGCGGATGCTGGGCCCCGAGATGCTGAAGCGCGGTTTCTCCAAGGGCTACGCGGCCGGCGTCCTGTCGTTCGGATCGCTAATGACGCCGATCATTCCTCCGGGGATCGGGTTCATCCTGTACGGCACGGTGGGCCAGGTCTCGATCGGCAGGCTGTTCGCCGCCGGGTTTCTGCCCGCCTTCATGCTCTGGGCCGCGCTCGCGTTCACCATTTCCCGGACGGCGCGGAAGCGCGGCTACGCACCCGAGCGGAAGCACCGGCCCTCGGTCCGGGAGGTCGCCGCCGCGACCTGGGGCGGGATCTGGGCGATTCTCTTTCCGATCATGCTCCTCCTGGGCTTGAGATTCGGCATCTTCACGCCGTCGGAGATCGGCGCGTTCGCAGTGGTCTACGCGATCCTCGTCGGCGTGCTCGCCTATCGCAAGCTGCGACGCGCGAGCTTTCAGGAGGCTCTCGAAGGCAGCCTGGTCGACGTCGGCGCGGTGATGTTCCTGATCGCGATGTCGGGGATCTTCGGCTACGGCATCGTCTTCGAGCGCATCCCGGAGCTCATTTCCGGCGCGCTGCTCGGAATCACCGACAACGCGCACCTCGTGCTCGCGCTGATGGTCGTTTTCGTCCTCGCCGCGGGCTGCTTCGTGGACGGGTCGGTCCTGATCATCATGCTGACGCCGATCTTCCTGCCGCTGGTGACCACGCTGGGGGTGGACCCGGTGCATTTCGGGCTTGTCTTCGTCGTCGCCGCCACGATCGGAAACTTCACGCCGCCGGTCGGCGCCGCGATGTTCGCCGTGTGCTCGATCCTGAAGTGCCCCATCGGCGACTACACGCGAGAGTCCCTGCCGTTCCTGATCGCCGTTTCGGCGGTGACCCTGCTGCTGATCTTCGTTCCGGATATCGTTCTGGTCGTCCCGAATCTGATCTTCGGGAAGGAGTAGCGCAGGGACTCGCCGCGGTGTCTGCGCGGTTCGTCTTCACGTCGCTCGCCTTCTGAAGGGAGCCCTCGCGATGGAAAAGTCCGCTCAGGAACGCATCCCCGACGCCACGCTCCGCCGTTACGGCGAGGCGGTGGAGGTCCGCGGTCGGGGGCCGGGCCTCGAGGCGTTGGCGGTGATGAACGAACGCTCGGTCTGCAGGCGCTATCGTCTCGACCCCGTGCCGGAGGATCTGTTCCGACTCCTGTGCGCGACCGCTCTCGCCTCACCGACCAAGAGCGATCTGCAGCAGGCGGACATCGTGCGGGTCGCCGCACCCGCGAAGCGCGCGGCGATTCACGCGCTGCTGCCGTCGTCGCCCTGGATCGCGGGTGCACCGGAGTTCCTGGTATTCTGCGGCGACGGATTCCGCCTGCGGCGGATCTTCGAGCGGCGCGGCGTCGCGTTTCCCAACGAGCACCTGGACGCGTTCTTCAACGCCGCCGTCGACGGCGCGATCGTGCTCGCCACCTTCGTGCAGGCCGCGGAGCTCGCCGGGCTGGGGAGCTGCCCCATCAGCGAGATCCGCAATCACGCCGCGGCCGTCAGCGAGCTGCTGGGACTGCCCGACTGGGTCTTCCCGATCGCCGGGCTGACGCTCGGCTACCCGGAGTCGAAGGAGCCGATGAGCCCGCGGCTCGCGATGACCGCGACGGTGCACACCGACCGTTATGCCGTAGACGAGCTGGAGCAGGAACTTCGAGCGTACGACGAGCGGCGAGTCCGCGACCGGCCGTACCGGCGCCAGCGCAGCGTCGAGCGCTTCGGGTCGGCCGAGCGCTATGGCTGGAGCGAGGACAAGCTGAGGCAATACAGCGATCCGCAACGCGCCGACTTCGGCGCGTTCGTCCGGTCGAAGCGCTACCGGCTGGAGTGAAGCATCCAGTGTACATCCCGCCCCAGAAGACGGCGACCAGGGTGAGCTTGGCGTAGAGGCCAAGCGGGGCGGTCACTCCCCTCCTCCCTGAGGAGGGGTGCCCGAGCGCAGCGAGGGCGGGGTGGTGCAAGCAGAAGGCGAATCAACCACCCCGTCGCGCTGCGCGCGACACCCCTCCTGTCCAGGAGGGGAGAGGCGCGTCACGCCGCGCTTTTCTCGCTGTCGACCCGCACCGCGACGTACGAGCCCGGCGCGTCTTCCAGGACCTTGAGCCTGCCGTCGCCCGGGATGCGCGCAGGCACCCGCTCACCGCCGTTCTGCGCGTCGATCCACCGCTGCCAGTCGGTCCACCACGAGCCGTCGTGTCGCATCGCCGCAGCCTGCCATTCCTCCGGCGTGGGCGAGAGCTTGTCGTTCGTCCAGTAGCAGTACTTGTTCGCCGCCGGCGGGTTGATGATGCCGGCGATGTGCCCCGACCCGCCGAGCACGAACCGCACCGGCCCGCCGAGGAGGCGCGCGCCGAGATAGGTCGACTTCCACGGCGCGATGTGGTCCTCGACCGTGGAGATGAAGTACGCCGGCACCTTGATCTTGCGGAGATCGATCGGGACCCCGCCCAGCCGGATGCCGCCCGGGTCCTTGAGCGCGTTCTTGAGGTACATGTTGCGGAGGTAGAAGCTGTGCATCTTCGCCGGCATGCGCGTCGAGTCCGAGTTCCAGTACAGGAGGTCGAACGGGAACGGCTCCTTGCCGAGGAGGTAGTTGTTGATGACGAACGACCAGATGAGGTCGTTCGAGCGCAGCATGTTGAACGTCGAGGCCATCTCCGAGCCTTCGAGGTAGCCGCGCTCGTTCATGCGGCGCTCGAGGTTCTCGATCTGCTTCTCGTCGATGAAGACGCCGAGCTCGCCCGGGATCGCGAAATCGAGCAGCGCGACGAAGAACGTCGCGGCCTTGATCCGGTCGTCCTTCCTGGCCGCCATGTACCCGAGAGTGGCGCCGAGCAGCGTGCCGCCGAGGCAGTAGCCGATGGCGTTCACCTCGCGCTCGCCGGTCGCCTGCTCGATCGCCGCGAACGCAGCCAGCGCGCCGTCCGAGAGATAGTCCTCGAAGTCCTTGCCGGCGAGCCGCGCGTCCGGGTTCACCCACGAGACCACGAACACCGTATGGCCCTGGCCCACGGCCCACTTGATGAACGAATTCTTCTCGCGGAGATCGAGGATGTAGAACTTGTTGATCCACGGCGGGATGATGAGGAGCGGCCGCTTGTACACCGTCTCGGTCGTAGGGCGGTACTGGATCAGCTGGAGCAGGTCGTTCTGGAAGACGACGCTTCCCGGCGTGGTGGCGACGTTTCGGCCGACCTTGAACGCCGCGGCGTCGGTCATCTTGATCTTGAGCTGCCCGTCGCCCTCGTCGAGATCCTCGAGCAGGTTCTTGAGCCCCTTCACGAGGTTCGTCCCGCCGCTCTTCATCGTCTCGCGCAGCACCTGGGGGTTGGTGAGCGCGAAGTTGGACGGCGCGAGCGCGTCGATGTACTGGCGGGTGAAGAAATCGACCTTCCGCTTCGAGTCCTCGGGGATTCCCTCGACGCCCGAGACGGCGTCGTGGATGTGGCGCGCGGCGATGAGGTAGCTCTGCTTGAGGTAGTCGAAGACGAAGTTCGATTGCCATTCCTCGTCCCTGAAGCGCGCGTCGCCCGCGGCCGGCTCGGCCACCGGCTCGGGCTTCCCCCCGATGAGCTTCAGCCAGGAGGCCTGCCACAGGCGCAGGTAGTCGAAGTACATGTTCATTTGCGCCTGCGCGAGCGCCATCGGGTTGGCGGCGAGCTTCGCCCACATGTCCATGAACGCGCGCGCGATGCCGAACTCGTCGCTGAACGCCACGCCCTTGCCGTTGGCGTGGCGCCTGACGAAGTCGCCGAGCACGTTCGACGAGCGCTCGGCGACCTCGCCGAAGATCCTGGCGACCTCGACCGGGTCGGGTGCCTGCTCGGTGTCCTGGGCCATCGTGCTCTCCCCGTCCCTTCGCTACGTCCTGACGAACCTCACCGTGCCGCCGGCGTCGACGCTGCGCGCCAGCACCCCGCCGTGCCAGAGCCAGTTGAGATGGGCGAGCGCCTCGCCCATCGCGAACAGCGTCTGGTGCACGTCGAGCTTCCGGCGGAAGAGCGTGCCGATCACCTCGGCCGCGGACTTCGGCTCGCCGCACGCATCCTCGAGCTCGCCGAGCCGCAGGCGGTGGTGCTCCTCGAGCTGCGCCACGCGCTCCCGCATGCCGCGGAACGGCAGCCCGTGCGACGGCAGCACGAGCGTCTCCGCCGGCACGAGCTCCGTGATCCGGCGCAGGCTCCCGAGGAACAACGCGAGCGGGTTCGCGTCGGGGTCGACCTGCTGGACGCTGATGTTGGTCGAGATCCTCGGCAGCAGCATGTCGCCGGAGATGAGGACGCCCAGCTCTGCGCAGTAGAGGGACGCGTGCTCCGGGGCGTGTCCGTAGCCCATGATCACGCGCCAGGCGCGGCCGCCGACCGCGAGCTCGTCGCCCTCCATGATCCGGTGATACGTCTGCGGGAACTCGGGCACCACCCGCGCGTAGTTGTTGCCCCGGCTCGCCAGCGCGTCGAGACGCTCGCCCGCGAGCCCGTTGCGCGCCAGGTGCGCGACCAACGCCTCGACCGAATAGCCGGCCCCTCCGTCGCGCCACGCGTGCGCCATGAGAAAGTCCGCTTGCGACATCCAGAGCGGCGCGCCGAACCGTTGCGTCAGCCAGCCGGCATTGCCGGCGTGGTCCGGGTGCAGGTGGGTGGCGATGACCCGGCCGACGGGCCGGCCCTTGAAGAACCCGTCGAAGATGCGCTGCCAGAGCTCCCGCGTCGCCGCGTCGCCGAGGCCGCAATCGACCATCGCAAGCCCGTCTCCGTCCTCGAGCAGCCAAAGGTTGATGTGATCGAGCGCGAACGGCAGCGGCATCCGCAGCCAGTGCACGCCCGGCGCGACCTCGCGCGTCTCGCCCGGCGGAGGCGGCGCGGCATGAGGGTAATCGAGGACTTGCTCGGGGGTCATCCGGCAACGGAGGGGCTAGAATGTCGCGCCGCATTATACGAGACGACGCTGCACCGCCGCATCGCCGCGTAGGAGGGCCCGATGGACCGATCCCAGCACCTCGCTTCCGCCGTCCCGATGATCGACTTTCCGCAGCTCCGGTTCGACCACGGCGAGACGATCGACATGCTCCGGCGCACGGTCCGCGGGTTCGCCACGGCCGAGATCGCGCCGCGCGCCGCCGAGATCGACCGCTCGAACAGCTTCCCGATGGACCTCTGGCCCAAGATGGGCGCGCTCGGGCTCCTCGGCATCACGGTCGAGGAGGAGTACGGCGGCACCGGCATCGGCTATCTCGCGCACATCATCGCGATGGAGGAGATCAGCCGCGCCTCGGCCTCGGTCGGGTTGTCGTACGGGGCGCACTCCAACCTGTGCGTGAACCAGATCCGCCGCAATGGCGCCGAGCTCCAGCGGCGGAAGTACCTGCCGAAGCTCGTCTCCGGCGAGCACGTGGGCGCGCTCGCGATGAGCGAGCCGGGTGCGGGCTCGGACGTGGTCGGGATGCGCCTGCGCGCCGAGTACCGCAATGGGAAGTACGTCCTCAACGGCAACAAGATGTGGATCACCAACGGCCCGGTGGCCGATACGCTGGTGATCTACGCCAAGACCGATCTCAACGCCGGCCCGCGCGGCATGACCGCCTTCATCATCGAAAAGGGCATGAAAGGCTTTTCCACCGCGCAGAAACTCGACAAGCTCGGCATGCGCGGCTCCGACACCTGCGAACTGGTGTTTGAAGATTGCGATGTTCCGGAAGAGAACGTGCTCAGTGAAGTCGGCCGCGGCGTC
>Ga0184639_10000888_pt1 | contig 12389 bp, 10 predicted proteins | sample PLM31_170_b2_FD_133155 | JGI IMG/M metagenome (GOLD analysis project Ga0184639, IMG submission 133155) | Groundwater sediment microbial communities from an aquifer in East River, Colorado, USA - PLM3-1_170_b2 | ecosystem: Environmental > Terrestrial > Soil > Riparian zone | place: USA: East... | reverse complement strand
TCGACCCGCTCGTTCGGCCCGTACCAGCCCGGCTCGCTCCGCGCGCCCGTGAGGGCGATCGCGAGCCAGCGGGGCTCTGTTGTAGCGGGGTCCTTGAGGCCGGCTTCTGTCGAGGGTGGCCTGAGAAAGGTGCGACCCGGCTCCGGTACGCCCGTTTTACCCGCTGCGACGGCGCGCTCTGTTGTTCCGGCGCGGGCGTAGGTTTTGCAGAGCTCGAAGATCCTGACGTCGGGCTGCTGGCGCCTCACGTTGGTCGCCACCGCGCCGAGGACCCCTTCCAGCGGGTTCGAGCGCAGCCACGAGGCGTCCTGGGCCAACGGGTTCAGCAGCTCGACGGGCGCCGGATCGGACGGCCGCCGCAAGAGCGCGGCGCGCGCGGGATCGCTGAAGCTATGCGTGATCACCTCCGCGAGCCCCGCGCCCACGAGCGCCCGGCGGACGGTCTGGCTCTGGCGCATTGTCGCCGGGTGCGTGACGAGGGCGATCGCGCCGCCGGGCAGCGTGGACGGGATCCGGTGGTAGCCCCAGACGCGGATGATCTCCTCGACGAGATCGTCCTCGATGGCGAGGTCGCGGCGGAAGCTTGGCACCGTGACCTCGAGGTCGGCGCCCCGAGCCTTCCCCGGCAGGCCGAGACCCGCGAGAATCTTCCTGGCCTGCGCCAACGGCGGCGCCACGCCGAGGACGCGCTTCACCCGCGACATCCTGAGGCGTACGCGCTGGGGCTTGCGCTTCCGGGGATACGCGTCGACGACGCCTCGGGCGATCGCGCCACCCGCCAGCTCGGCGATGAGCGCCGCCGCGCGGGCGGACGCCGTCACCAGCATCTCGATGTCGGCCCCCCGTTCGAAACGATACGCGGCGTCGGTCCTGAGGCCGAGCGCGCGCGACGTGCGCCGGATCGAGGCGGGGGCGAACCATGCGCTCTCCAGCAGAATACGCGTCGTCCGGTCGGTCACCTCGGTGTTGGCGCCTCCCATGACCCCGGCCAGCCCGATGGCCCGGCGCGGATCGGCGATGAGGAGCATCGCGGCATCCAGCGCCCGCTCCTGGCCGTCCAGGGTCGTGAAGCGTTCGCCGGCCCGGGCGCGACGCACGACGATCGTCCCGTCGGCGACGGTCTCGTAATCGTAGGCGTGCAGAGGCTGGCCGAGCTCCCACAGGACGTAGTTGGTGGCGTCCACGACATTGCTGATGGGGCGAAGCCCGACCGCGCGCAGCCGCGCCCGGAGCCAGCCCGGCGAGGGGCCGACGGTGACGCCGTTGATGACGCGCGCCGTGAACCGATGGCACAGATCCGGCGCCTCGATGCGCACGCGCGCGACCGTTCGCGCGGCCCCACCCGACTCCTTCAGCGCGATCGTCGGCAGGCGGAAGCGCGCGCCGGTGAGTGCCGCCAGCTCGCGCGCGATGCCCACGACGGAGAGGCAGTCGGGCCGATTCGGGGTGATCTCGACCTCGAGCACGTGGTCGTCGAGGCCGAGCGCCGCGATCAGGTCAGCGCCGGGCCGGGCGCCGTCCAGAAGCAGGATGCCCGCCTCGTGCTCCTCGCCGATCCCGAGCTCCCGCTCCGAGCAGAGCATGCCCTGCGACTCGGCGCCGTGGATCTTCGCGGTGGCGATCCGGCGGCCACCCGCCAGGACGGCGCCGGGGGGCGCGAAGGCGGCGCGGCTGCCGACCTTGGTGTTCGGCGCGCCGCACACGACGGAATAGCGCTCACGCCCGGTGCTCACGCGGCACACGAGCAGCGGATAGCCACCGTGGCTCTCGCCGAGCTCGCGCTCGATGGCCTCGATTTCCCCGACGACGACGCCCTTGCAGTCGGGCGCCAGCGGCGTCACGGACGCGACCTCGATACCGGCGTTGACGAGGCGGTCCGCGGCTTGCGCGGCCGTCAGCCGGAGGTCGACGAACTCTCTGATCCACGCGTACGGAATTTTTATTGTAGCGGGGTCCGTGAGCCCGGTGCCACCGAGGGTGGCCTGAGAAAGATGCGTGGTGGCTTCGTCACGAAAACTGCCTCAGGAAACGTAGGTCGTTCTCGAAGAACAGGCGGAGATCGTCGATGCCGTACTTGAGCATCGCGATGCGCTCGATCCCCATGCCGAACGCCCAGCCGGTGACCTCCTCGGGGTCGTACCCGACGTTGCGCAGGACTTGCGGATGCACCATGCCCGAGCCGAGGATCTCGAGCCAGCCGCCCTGCTTGCAGAGCCGGCAGCCGTCGCCGTGACAGACGAAGCACAGCACGTCGACCTCGGCGGACGGCTCGGTGAACGGGAAGAAGGACGGCCGGAAGCGGATGCGTGACCGCGGCCCGAACATCTCGCGCGCGAACAGCTCGAGCGTGCCCTTGAGATCCGCCATCGTGATCCCGCGATCCACCGCGAGCCCTTCGACCTGGTGGAACATCGGGGAATGCGTCATGTCGGCGACGTCCCGGCGGTAGACCTTGCCGGGCACGATGATGCGCACCGGCGGCTTCTGCGCCAGCATCGTCCGGATCTGCACGGGCGAGGTGTGGGTGCGCAGGAGCGTGCTCTCCGAGAGATACAGCGTGTCCTGCATGTCCCGGGCGGGGTGGTCGCGCGGGATGTTGAGCGCTTCGAAATTATAGTAATCGGTCTCGATCTCCGGACCCTCGGCGACCGAGAAACCGAGTCCGGCGAAGATCGCGACGATCTCGTCGTGGACGCGCGTCAGCGGGTGGAGCGAGCCCCGGGGCGGCCGGCGGCCGGGGAGTGTGAGGTCGAGCCTTTGCCGCCGGCGCTCGGCCTGCCGCTCGGCCTCGAGCGTCGCGGCGAGCCGCGCGTCGAGGAGCGCCTCGAGCTCGCGCTTGGCTTCGTTGGCCGCCGCGCCGACGAGCGGCCGCTCCTCCGGGGCGAGCGCGCCGAGCGATCGCAAAAGCTGCGTCAATTCGCCCTGGCGACCGAGAACGCTGACGCGGATCCGTTCGAGCTCGGCCGACGACTGCGCGGCGGCGACGGCCTCCCGCGCCTGCTGGACGATAGCGTCGACGCGGGGGTGCCCCACGAACTACCGGCTCTGGGCTCGCGCGGTCTCGGCGAGCTTCGCGAACGCCGACGGGTCGGTGACCGCCAGCTCCGCCAACACCTTGCGATCGAGGCGGATCCCCGCCCGGTTGAGCGCGGCGATGAACTTCGAGTACGAGAGTCCCACCTGGCGGCAGGCGGCGTTGATCCGCACGATCCAGAGGGATCGCGCCGCACGCTTCTTCTGCTTTCGGCCGCGGTACGCGAACGCCCCCGCGCGCAGGACGGTCTCGGCGGCGGTTTTGTAGAGCTTCCGGCGCCCGCCGACGTACCCCTTCGCCTTCTTGAGGATCTTCTTGCGCCGCCGGCGCGTCTTGGCTCCACCTTTTGCCCGTGGCATGCTCCGGCTCCTCCTCGATCACAGATAGGGCACGAGCACCCGCAGCCGGGCCTCGTCCGCTTTGTCGATCAATTTTGCCGCGCGAAGCTTCCGGCGGCGCTGGGGATCCTTCTTTTCGAGCTTGTGCTGCTTCCAGCCGCCCGCCCGCATGAGCTTTCCCGAGGCGGTCCGCTTGAGCCGTTTCGCCGCCCCGCGCTTGGTCTTCATCTTCGGCATCGAGGTCTCCTTCCGAGGCTCGCCTGAGCCTAGTTGTGGGCCTTGGGGCTCAGGATGATGTGCAGCATCCGCCCCTCGAGCCGAGGATTGTTCTCGGTGTTGGCGATATCCTGCGTCGCCTCGACCATCTTGTTGAGCATCTTCCAGCCGAGCTCCGTGTGGGCCATCTCGCGCCCCTTGAAACGCACGGTGACCTTGGCCTTGTGGCCCTCCTCGAGGAAGCGCCGCACGTGCTTCAGCTTGAAGTCGAAGTCGTGCTTCTCCGTCTTGGGACCCATCTTGACTTCCTTGACCAGGATCGTCGTCTGCTTCTTGCGCGCCTCCTTCAGCCGCCGCGCCTGCGTGTACTTGTACTTGCCGAAGTCCATGATACGGCACACCGGCGGCTGAGCGTCGGGCGCGACTTCGACGAGGTCGAACTCCTGCTGGCGGGCGGTTTCCAGGGCCTGGGTGGTCGGCATGATGCCGAGCTGCTCGCCACTGGCGCTGACGACGCGGACTTCCCGGACGCGAATGCCTTCGTTGATACGGATGTCCTTGGCTTGGCTGATAGGCGTGACTCCTCGTTAGCCGCGTCGCGCGGCGTGGTGGTGCGCGCTGCAGGCCGTCGCGGGGCTGGGGCCCCGCCGGCCGAGGCGCGACGGTGAGTGGTGCGCGCCGCAGGTCGTCGCGGGGCTGGGGCCCCGCCGGCCGAGGCGCGACTCTGAGTAGCCGATAGGTTGGGCCGGCCGGCCGATCACGCGCGCCCCACGATGAGGCTGGCGTCACGCGAGGCGATCTCGCGGGCAAGGTCGGCGAGCACGCGCTCGAGCGGCACGGCGCCGAGGTCGTCCCCGGTGCGGTGGCGCAGGCTCACCGTGCTGTTCTCGGCCTCGCGGGCGCCGACGACGAGCATGTACGGCACCTTTCGGAGCTGCGCGTCGCGGATGCGGTAGCCGAGCTTCTCGTTGCGGTCGTCGAGCTCGGCCCGGACGCGCGCGGCGCGCAGCCGGCCGTGCACCGCGCGCGCGTACTCGATGTGCTTCTCGCTGATCGGGAGCACGCGCGCCTGGACGGGCGCGAGCCACGTCGGGAAGGCGCCCGCGTAGTGCTCGACCAGGACGCCGACGAAGCGCTCGAACGAGCCGAAGATCGCCCGGTGGATCATGACCGGGCGCTTGGCCTGCCCGTCGCTGTCGATGTACTCGAGCGCGAAGCGATCCGGCTGCTGGAAGTCGATCTGGATCGTCGCGACCTGCCACCGCCGCCCCAGCGCGTCCTGGACGTCGACGTCGATCTTGGGTCCGTAGAAGGTCCCGTCGCCCGGGTTGAGGTCGAACGCGAGGCCGTTGGCGCGCAGCGAATCCTGTAGCGCGCGCTCGGCCGTCTCCCACTGCTCGTCCGTCCCTAGCGACTTCTTGGGCCGCGTCGACAGCTTGAAGAACGGCTCGAGCATGAAGGTCTTGTACCACTCGCGGACCAGCTCGAGCAGCGCCGTGATCTCGTCCTGGATCTGGTCGAGGCGGCAGTAGATGTGGGCGTCGTCCTGCGTGAACTGCCGCACGCGCATGAGCCCCGTCAAGGTGCCCGACCGCTCGTTGCGATGCAGCCGGCCCATGTCCGAGAAGCGCAGCGGCAGGTCACGGTACGAGCGCAGGGCGTGGCGATAGACGAGCGTGGACTCCGGACAGTTCATCGGCTTGAGACCGAACACCTGCTCCTCGGACTCTACCAGGAACATGTTCTCGCGGTAGTGCTCCCAGTGTCCGGACTGCTCCCAGAGCCGCTTGTTGACGAGGATCGGCGTGGAGATCTCCTGGTAGCCCCGCGCGTCGAGGACCTCGCGGACGAACCGCTCCAGCTCGCGCACCATCATCCAGCCGTTCGGGAGCCAGAAGGGCGCTCCCGGCGAGACGTCGTGGAAGGCGTAGAGGTCGAGCTCGCGCCCGAGCTTCCGGTGGTCGCGCTTCTTCGCCTCCTCGAGGCGCCACAGATGCTTGTCGAGCTCCTCCTGCGTGAGCCAGGCGGTGCCATAGATGCGCTGGAGCATCGCGTTGCGCTCGTCGCCCCGCCAGTAGGCGCCGGAGGACGAGAGGAGCTTGAAGTGCTTCACGTGGCCCGTCGAGGCCACGTGCGGCCCGCGGCAGAGGTCGATGAAGTCACCCTGCCGGTAGAGCGACACGCGCGGGGCGTCGATGCCCTCGAGGATCTCGACCTTGAACGGCTCTCCGCGCTCGCGGAAGAAGCGAATCGCCTCGGCGCGCGGCATGTCCTGCCGCTCGAAGGGATGGTCCGCCATGGCGATCTCCCGCATGACCTCCTCGATCTTCACGAGGTCCTCGGGCGTGAACGGCTCGGCTTTCGCGAAGTCGTAGTAGAAGCCGTCCTCGATCGCGGGGCCGATCGCCACGCGCACCGCCGGGAAGAGCCGCTTCACCGCCTGGGCCATGACGTGCGAAGTGGAATGACGCAGCGTCGCGAGCGGCGAGGGATCGCAGTCGAAGTCGCCGGTCAGCTTGAGATGTCGCTCTTCTTCAGACAGTGGCGCGCTCGTCAGTCAGTCAGTATGAATGGTAGGCTCGGGCGGTTTCGAACCGCCGACCTCCTCTGCGTCAGAGAGGCGCTCTCCCACTGAGCTACGAGCCTATCCAGAGTGACGCTCATGCTACATGCGGTGTGGCGAGCCTGTCAAGACAAGGGCCCGGAATTACAAGCGTTTCAACGAAGGATGTTGGTGAGCGAGCTTTCGACGAGCACGTACTGGAAGGCGGCGACGATCTTCACTCCGGCGCTGCCCGACTTCGCCGCCGCCAGCATCGACGCCGGCACGGGCGGGAACGGCGAGGCCAGCCGGATGGCGTTCGCGGCGTAATCGTCGTAGACCCCGTAGCCCGACTGCTGGGCTATTTCGAGCATCGGCACGCGGCCGTCCTTGAGGATGCCGAAGACGATGACCAGCCTGGCCGACTTGTAGTCGCAGTGCCCGGTCATCGCGTCCTTGACGCAAGGATAGCCCCACTTCTCCTTGATCATTCGCCGGACACGATCGAGGTAGTCGTTGTACTTCGGGTCGGTCGAATCCAGCGGGATTGGCTCGCCCTCGATGCCCGCCCATCCTTCTCCCTTGCCACCGGCGCCGCCCGGCCCCGGGCCGCCTCGGCGCAGCGCCGACCGACTGTCGATCAGCGGCTCGCGCGGCTCCGGCACGGCCGCGACTCGCGGCGCCGGGCTTGCCGGGGTCGCTTCGCGCGGGGGAGCCTCGGGGGGGCGCACCGGCTCGCTCACGGGCGATTGGACGGGCGGCGCCGGTGCCGGGGCCACCCGGGGCGCCTGGGCGTCCGGTGCCGGCGTCTCGGGAACTGCCGGCTCGCGCGGCGCGCTCGCGACGCTCGGCCGCTCGGGCGCGGGCGGCTCGGGCCGGCTCGGTGCCGATGTAGGCTGCGGCGGAGCCGTCGCGACGCGTGGTGCGGGCGGCGTCGGCTGGACCTTCGGGGCCGGAGCCGGAGGCGGCGGGGCAGCCGGGCCCCCGCGCTGCGCCGGCTCGTCCGACTGCGGCAACTCGACAAAGAGCGGCTCGCCCCGCTTGACCATGAGGGTGGTCGACGGCCCCCCCAGCCAGAGCAGGGCACCGACGAGTAGGAGATGCAGGGCAACCGACACGGCCACCCCAGCGAGGGGGCGCCGCCTCACCCATTTCCACGCGTTCACGCGCATTACCACGGATTATAGCCCCGGAACCGCTAGAGGTCCCGGTCCATGGCCCGCGCGATGCGGCGCACCCGCTCCATCAGCGCGGCAAAGCGCTCGGGCTTGAGCGACTGGGGGCCGTCGGAAAGGGCCTCCTCGGGTCGCGGGTGAACCTCGATGATGAGCCCGTCGGCGCCGGCCGCCACGGCGGCCATCGCCATCGACTCGACGAACTCCCAGTGGCCCGTCCCGTGGCTCGGGTCGACGACGACGGGCAAGTGCGAGAGCTTCTTGACGACGGGCACCGCGTTCAGGTCGAGGGTGTAGCGCGTGGAGGCCTCGAAAGTCCGGATGCCGCGCTCGCAGAGAATGACGTTCGGGTTGCCGCGCGCCAGCACGTACTCCGCGGACAGGAGCCACTCCTGGATCGTCGTCGCCATGCCGCGCTTGAGGAGGACGGGTTTGCCGGCGTCGCCGACACGCTTGAGCAGCGAGAAATTCTGCACGTTGCGGGCACCGATCTGGAGGATGTCGGCGTGCTCGGCGACGAGATCGACCTTGTCGGGCTCCATGACCTCGGTGACGATCGGTAATCCGGTCTCGCGCTTCGCCTCGGCCAGCAGCTTCAGCCCCTCGTCCTCGAGCCCCTGGAACGCGTAGGGCGAGGTGCGGGGCTTGAAGGCGCCGCCGCGCAGGATGTGGGCCCCGGCGGCCTTCACCTTCTCCGCGGCCTCGAGAAGCTGCAGGCGCGACTCCACCGCACACGGTCCGGCCATGACCACGATCGACCGCCCGCCGATCGTCACGTCACCGATGCGGATCTGGGTCGACTCCTGGCGGATCTCCCGGCTGGCGAGCTTGTAGGGCTTGAGGATCGGCGTGACGGACTCGACGCACTCGAGGGACTCGAGGCTGCGGAGCGCGTCCTTGCCGCGATCGTCGCCGACCGCGCCGATCACGGTCCGCAACGCACCGCGGATCGTGTGGGGGCTATAGCCCATCGCCACGATCCGATGGCAGATGTCGTCCACCTCGCCGGCCGTGGCTCCCGATCTGAGCACGATGATCATGACTGGCTCCTTTGTAGCGGGTGCCTTGAGTCCGGGTCAGACCGCGGGTGGCCTGAGATAGGTGCGACCCGGCTCCGACACGCCCGCTTTACCCGCTGCGTAGATGCGACCCGGCTCCGCTCGCCCGATCTCGCCGCTTGCCCGTTCAACCGTTCGAAGCTCCTTTCGTTGGTGAAAAAACAAAAGGCCGCGGGGTGACCCGCGGCCTGGATGCGTCCGGCGCCGCGGGCTCTCGGTCCGCCCGCGGCTCCCTGGTTATCTCAAGTCAGGGCGCCCGAGCAGACCTCGGTGAAGTAGTAAAACCCGAAGAACCCGAACCGGCGTGTGGAGGGGCTCATGACGTGCGGGGAGTTTATCGAGGGCGGTCCCGGCCGTCAAGCGTTTTCTAGGCTTTGCCCTTATCCGCTCTCGGCTTGTGGAACCGCTTGATGAAGCGCTCGCGGTAGTAGTAGAGCGGCAGGCACAGCGCGACGACGACCGCGAGAAAGGCGATCGCATAGAGGTACTGCTGCTCGGCGACGTGCGCGCCGAAGTAGGAGGAGACCCACGTGCCCGGAATCCGCGCGACCGTCGAGACGACCGCGAAGATCCAGAAGGGCATCGGGCTGATCCCGAAGAGGTACGAGGTGATGTCCTTGGGGAAGCCGGGGACGAGGTAGATGATGAAGCAGATGATCGCCCCCTCCGCCTCGATGATGAAGGTCATCCGGTTCCAGTGGTGCTCGCTGAGCCACGGCCGCACCAGGGGCTCGCCCCACGTGCGCCCGACCCAGAAACAGAAGAGCGTGCCCAGCGTCAAGCCGATGGTCGAGTAGAGAAGCCCGAGCCACGTGCCGAACAGTGCCCCGCCGACCGGCCCGGTGATCTCGCCGGGGACCGGCGAGATGACCACCTGGCCCGCCTGGATCGCGATGAAAACGATCGGCGCCATCCAGCCCCATGACTTGACGGTGTCTTTCAGGAACTTCTTGTCCCGGTAGAGGCGGACCAGGAGCCGGACGATCGGTGCGTCCACCACGACGAGCCAGACGACGACGGCGAGCAGCGTGAAGAGTACCGCCGTGAGGATCGCCCATCGCGCGCGGTCCGTCATCGGCGCAATCGAAAAACGGCGTCACAGCCCCGGACGGCGATCCCTCCAGGGCGAAGCCGCCTCAAAGGCGGCGGACGCCGCGAGCACCGTGCCGTCGGCGTGGCGGCGCCCGACGATCTGCAGGCCGACCGGGAGACCGTCGTCGGTCCATCCGGCGGGCACGCTCGCCGCGGGCTGGCCCGTCATGTTGAAGGGATACGTGAACGGCATCCAGCCGAGCACCGAGACCTCCTGCCCGGCGATCTCGCGCGGCGGGAGGGCGCCGGCCGCGAACGGGAGCACCGCCGCCGTGGGCATGAGCAACACGTCGAAGCGCTCGAGGAAGGTCTGGACCTCTCCCCAGTACTCCTCGACCCCGGCGACAGCGCGCAGGTAGTCGCGCGCGCTGACCGCACCGCCACGCCGGATGAACCTCACGAGCGACGGGTCCATCAGCGGCTCGGCGTCCGGCAGCCGATCAGACCACGCGGCGTAGAACTGGGCCGCGATCATCGTGGTGAAGAGCTCCTCGGGGCTTTCCCAGCCCGGATTGACGACCTCCACGTGACAGTCGAGGGCCTCGAATGCGCCCGCCGCATTCTCGCAGACCGCCAGGACTCTCGGGTCCACCGCCGCGTAGCCGAGATCCGGCGCCCAGGCCACGTTGAGCCCCTTCACGTCGGCGTCGCACGCCTCGAGATACGAACCGCCCTCGCGAGGCAGCGACCCGCGGTCGCGGTCGTCGCCGCCGGCGATGACGTCGAGCACGGCCGCCGCGTCGCGGACGGTGCGCGTGATCGGCCCCACGTGGCCGACGCGCTCGAACCCGCCGAACGCCGCGCGATCCGGCACGCGGCCGAGCGAGGGCTTGAAGCCGTACACGCCGCAAAACGAGGCCGGAATCCGGATCGAGCCCCCGGCGTCGGTTCCGAGCGCCACCGGGCCCACACCGCTCGCCACCGCCGCCGCGGCGCCGCCGCTCGAGCCTCCGGGCGTCAGGGCGGGATCCCACGGATTGCGCGTGACGCCGAAGAGCGGGTTGTCGGTGAGAGCCTTGTAGCTGAATTCCGAGGTGTTGGTCTTGCCGAAGAGCACCGTTCCCGCCGCCCTCAAGCGGCCGACCGCGAGCGCGTCGTGCTCCGGCACGAAATCCTCGAAGAGTCGGGAGCCCCCGGTGGTCGTGAGACCACGCGTCGGCAGGACGTCCTTGATCGACACCGGAACGCCGTGGAGGGGACCGAGAGGCTCGCCCTTCATGACCGCGATCTCCGCTTCCCGCGCGGCGGCACGCGCGGCGTCGGCGGCGACGAGGCAGAACGCGTTGATCGTCGGGTTGACGGCCTCGAGACGCGCCAGCACGGCGTCGAGGACCTCGAGCGGCTTCACCTCTTTGCGCCGGACGAGATCCGCGAGCTCGAGAGCCGAGCGCCAGGTCATCATTGACGACCCGCATTGTATCATTGCGCTCCGTGCAGGTGATCGACCGCCGCGGGACGCTCGTCGCGATGCTGCACCGTTCCGCCACCGGGTCCCTGGAGAGCGCCTGGGTGCGCATCCCCGACGGCTCGTGGCTCGGCATCGAGCCGCGCGCGACGCGGGAAGCGCCGTGGGGCTGGTCCGATCGGCTGTGGCACGCGGCCGAGCCGTCGAGCAGCGCGTGGCACGGAACGCCTCTGACGGTGTTCGAAGCGCTCGACTGGACGGGGATCGATCGGATCCCGGCGCTCGGCGAGCCCGCCCGGCTGCCGCGGGGTGGCGGCACCGCCGTGCTCAACCTCATCGCGGCGCTCGCCGCCGAGCAGGGTGCCAGACGACTCGCGTACCGGGGTCCCTACCCGACCGAGCAACTCTTCCTCGCGCTGCTCGAGGCGTTCCGCTACGAGCCGGCGTCTCCCGATCCGCTCGCCGCCTTCATGCGGGGCGGCCTCGAGTGGAGGCCCGCGCCGAGCGAGCGTGTCTTCGTCGCCGACGACCTCTACGTGCAGCTCCGGGAGCGGATCGAGAAAGTCGTCTGGCGGGGCGTCGCCTACTATCGCCCGGACTGGCAGGGCGTCGCGCGCCACTGTCCGCGTCGGATCGTCGACGCACCCGACGGTGTGCGCTGCGCGCTCTGGGCGCTCGCGCTGCGCCTCGAGGACCATCTCCTCCTCCATCCCAACGGCGACCTCGCGACGATCCTCACGAACGAGCCCTCGACGGCGCCGACCCGGCTCCTCCCGCCGGGCATCTGGTCGGGCGTTGTCGCCGCGGTCGCGGCGGGGTGCGCGGAACCGCTGGCGCCGTTCGTCGAGTCCGTGGCCGGCGCATTCTCGCTCGAGTGGGGGCCCGTCGCGCGAGATCTCGTACAGATCGGACGGGGCCGCGTGAGAATCTCCGAGCGGATGCGGGAAGCGCTGGCCGGGCGGCTGGCGACGGTGCCGGCCCGGGCCGACCGCGCCGCGCTCGGGCTCGCCGCGATCGCGGAGATGGCGGCGCTGGTCGGCGACGAGCTGCGGGGGCGGGCGCAAGCCGCGATCCTCGGGCTCCCGCCGGCCGCGCAGCCGGCTGCGCTCGAAGGCTCGGGGAGGCTCGGGCCGCGGGGCGGCGCCGCGCGCGCGCGCGACATCGCCCTGGCGGTGGACGCTTTGCTGGCCGAGGTCGCGGGTTGAGCGTCAGCTCGTCGCGCTGGCGATGATCCAGACGTTGAACGCGATGAACGCGGAGACCGACAGCGTCGAGAGCACCACGTAGCCGAGCCAGAGCCCCTCCTCGCGGCCCAGCCGCATCCGACTGGCGCCGGTGAGGAGCCCCTTCACGTACGCGAGCGCGTCGTGTTTGAGCGTCGGGACCCCGAGCACGTCGACGAGCACGTGGTAGCCGTCCATCTCGATGAAGCAGAAGGGGTACAGCGCGATCACCAGCGCCTGCCACTGGATGATCCCGGACGCGGCCGCGAACGCCTGCGTGAAGCTGCCCACCGGGGCGTAGGCGGC
>Ga0184639_10000887_pt1 | contig 12395 bp, 13 predicted proteins | sample PLM31_170_b2_FD_133155 | JGI IMG/M metagenome (GOLD analysis project Ga0184639, IMG submission 133155) | Groundwater sediment microbial communities from an aquifer in East River, Colorado, USA - PLM3-1_170_b2 | ecosystem: Environmental > Terrestrial > Soil > Riparian zone | place: USA: East... | reverse complement strand
TGACGTTTTTCTCATCAAAACGAATAGCCAGACCATTGTGCGTGGCGATAAAGATTCGCTTGGTTCCATCGGTTAAGACCACATCCAGCAACTGGTCACCCTCATCGACATTGATGGCGATGATTCCGTTTGAGCGAATGTTTTGGAAATCGGCGAGTGACGTCTTCTTGATCACGCCCTTGCTTGTCACCATCAACACATATCGCCCTGCGGCAAAATCGCGCACCGGCACAACGCCCGCAAGCTTGCGATCTGACGGGATGTTAATCAGGTTAACAACCGCTTTGCCGCGTGCCGAGGCCGCGGCATCGGGGACCTCGTGGACTTTCAGTTTGTAGACCATGCCGTCGTCCGTAAAGATCATGATGTAGGCATGTGTGGAAGCGATGAAGAGATGCTCGACGTAATCGCTGCCCTTTGCGGCAGCGCCAAATCGTCCTTTGCCACCGCGACCCTGACGCTGGTAAGTCGTAATCGGCGTGCGCTTGATGTAGCCGCTATTTGTAACCGTGATTGCCACATCTTCGTCGGCAATTAAATCCTCGATTGAGAACTCAACGCCTTCATCAACGATCTCTGTCCGGCGCGCGTCGCCAAACTCTTTCTTAACCTCTTCGAGTTCATTTCCGATCACGCGTCGCAGCGACCTCTCATTCGACAGGATCTCTTCCAGCTCCGCGATGAGCTTAATGATTCCTTCATACTCATCGGTAATTTTCTGGCGTTCCAAGGCCGACAAACGGCGCAACTGGAGATCGAGGATCGCCTGCGCCTGTATCTCAGAAAACCCGAGACGCTCCATCGCCTTTTGTAGTTTTCCTAAATAAGTCTTGAGCGCGGTATCAGCAGGGACTCCCTTCCAGGTTTTCACCTCGCTCATCGTCTTCGTCTGGCCCGTCAGCCATAGCCGCGCTTCGTCCACTGAGCGCGAGTTGCGTATCAACGTGACAATGAAATCCAACGCGTCGATCGCCTTGGTCAAACCTTCCAGAATGTGAGCGCGCGACCGGGCTTTGCGTAAGTCGTATTCCGTTCGCCGCCGCACCACTTCGCGACGAAAGTCGATGAAGCACTCCAGCATCTGCTTCAGGTTTAGAACGCGAGGTTGTCCGTTTACGATTGCCAGATTGATCACGCCAAACGACGACTGCATCGGTGTCAGCTTGTACAGCTTATTGAGGACCACTTGCGGCACCGCATCCCGCTTGAGTTCAACGACTATGCGCATGCCCGTACGATCCGACTCGTCGCGCAGGTCAGAAACTCCATCGAGCTTCTTCTCATTGATTAATTCGGCAATGCGCTCGATCAAGCGGGCCTTGTTTACCTGGAACGGTATTTCAGTGATTACGACGGCATCGCGCTCCTGGGCGCCGCGTCCAATGCGGTCGATTCCCGCGCGCGCACGCATCTGTATTATTCCGCGACCGTAAAGGTAGGAGTTTTTGAGTTCCTCCCGGCCATAGATGAAGCCGCCCGTGGGGAAGTCGGGGCCGGTTACGATTTTCATGAGTTCTTCGATGTCGATATCCGGATTACCCAGCAGCGCTATCGTGGCATCGATGATCTCAGTGAGGTTATGGGGCGGAATTTTCGTCGCCATCCCTACCGCAATTCCATCCGAGCCGTTGATCAGCAGGTTTGGAATGCGCGTGGGCATCACTTTCGGTTCGCTGAGAGACTCATCGTAGTTTGGTTGAAAATCGACCGTCTCTTTTTCCAGGTCCGCAAGCATTACATTCGCTACGCGAGCCATGCGAATTTCCGTATAGCGCATCGCCGCGGCTGCGTCGCCGTCCACCGACCCAAAGTTTCCCTGCCCGTCGATTAACGGGTAGCGCATGGAAAAATCCTGCGCGAGACGAACTATCGTGTCGTAAACCGCGGTATCGCCATGCGGATGGTATTTACCGATTACATCACCGACGATGCGTGCGCTCTTCTTGTAAGGCTTGTTGTAAGTGTTGCCGAGTTCATGCATCGCCCACAGCACGCGGCGGTGAACGGGTTTGAGTCCGTCGCGCACGTCGGGCAAAGCGCGCCCGATGATCACTGACATCGCGTAATCGAGATACGAACGCCGCATCTCGTCTTCGATATTTATATGATTCCGTTCAGAAGTTGTTTCCATCCCGTCGACCTTTCCAGTACAATCCGCCCACAGTTGGCTTTGCTGTTAAACTTTGCGCGCCGGCGCGCTCCGGACTGATTTTCATCATAATTGCTCGCGATAATGTTGTCTGAAGTGAGCTTCTTGGCGCCGGATTTTGGCACCCAAAATGGTCGCGCGACGGGCAACTCAAAAGGCTCGAAAAGTAAGTGTTATTTTAGCCCGAAGATGAGGTTTTTGGCAAACGCAGAAGTCTCCAAAACCCTAGTAAAATCAATAGCTTCGGCCGCAGTCGAGCTTCCAGAATTGCCATTTCGCCAGCGGGTCGGAGCGACTAACAACTCCAGCGGAAATCTGTGACGCACGACCTCCAATCTTCACATGTCTGAACAGCCAAACTTGAAGCGTATTCGCGAGCGATTAGAACTCACGTTACCCGTTCGCGTACGATGTCGCGAGGCGGTTGGCGTAGAGTGGACTGAAGTCACCCGCCTCATCGACGTTACCCCCTTTGGCGCCGGCTTCAAGCTGAAACGACCGATCGAAAAAGGTCGGCTGCTGCATATGACCATTCCGATGCCGCGGCAGTTGCGGGTATTCGATCACGTCGAGGACCAGTACAAAGTTTGGGCGCTGGTGCGCTATGTGAAAGCTGCGGCCTCGCCTGACAGCACGACGCTTCTCTTCGAAGTTGGCGTTGCCTTTATAGGGAAACATCCGCCGCGCAGTTATGAAGAAAATCCGTCGAGGCGCTATGAAATTGGAGGCCCAACGCCTGGACATCTGAATGCAATTGCAGAGTGGTCGCCGACGGAGTTGCCTTCATCCGATAAGCGGGCTCCAACGCGTCACAATATTCCCGTTGATATGTTGATTGAAAGTTTCAACGAAAAGGGAGAAGTCGAACTGAGTGAGCAGACGGTAACGGAAAACATCAGCGAAAAGGGAGCCGCAATTTATACGACACTTTCTTTGCCTGTAGGTCGATTCATCCGATTGTCCAGTGAGCAATACAAACAGTCGGTGTTCGCCGCAGTACGTGGAGAAAGTGTGGGACCGGCCGGCGTATCACGCCTTCATGTGGAATTCATCGATCGGGAGTGGCCGCTTTAAGATTGGAGCCGGTTGCCGGGCGGCAATTTGACTTGAGCCTTCTTCAGTAACCAAGACTTTCGATTCTATCTTTGTTAACTCCCCAAAGCATTTGAGTAATTCAGAAGCATTATCAAAAGAGAAACCTGCTGCGGGATCAAAGCGCATGGACACGACGCTACCGCAATGGTCCATCAATCTTATGCGCCCTGTAGTGCGCTTCGGCAGTCGCGTCTTTTGGCGAATGGAACATAAAGGCGTAGAAAACATTCCTCCGAATAAGGGGCTAATCATAGCCGCGAATCATCAGAGTTACGGCGATCCTTTTTGGTTGGCAATACCGGTAAAGAGGCCCATTCGTTTTCTCGCCTGGAGCGAGGCGTTTTCCTGGCCCTTGATCGGTAAGGCCATCGGGCTGCTGGGAGCCTGGCCGCTTCAAATGGAGGGAAACCCCGAAGCGATTCGTCGATCCTTAACGTGGCTCCGAGATTCCGGCGTGGTTGTAATTTTTCCGGAAGGCGGGCGCGGGCTGCCTGATGGTTCGATGGTGCGCATGAAGGGTGGCGCCGCGCGAATGGCCCTGGAGGCCGGAGTGCCAATTCTTCCGGTAACAATTCGCGGAGCCAATCGCGTTTGGCCAGCGAACAGACTGTTTCCCAGGCCAGGAAAAGTTGAAATTACCTATCATCCAGTCTTCTACGTGGAGCAGCGACCAGGAGAAGAGACACGCGTTTGCGCTCGCCGCGAGACTGAACGACTGGCTGAGATCATAGGATCGGCTCTCTAGCGCACACGGTCAGTTTGAGCAGCTTGCATTACAAAACTAGCTGGATCCCAGCACCCGCATCATGGCGTTGTGAATAAGGCCATTGCTGGCAAGCACCTTTGGCGTGTAGATATCCAACGCCCCGCCGCTGAAATCTGTTACCCGCCCGCCGGCCTCTTCAATCAGAAGCACACCGGCTGCGACATCCCAGGGGTTGAGGCCATCTTCCCAAAAGCCATCGAAACGCCCGCAAGCGATATACGCGAGATCGATTGCCGCCGAGCCGTCGCGTCTGACCGCCTGGGCCTCCATCGTGAAATTTGCGAAGTGGCGCGCAAAGTTTGGTCGCTCACGAACGTTGTAAGGAAAGCCGGTACACAGCATCGCGCTATTTAGATCATAGACTGTAGACACGCGCATGCGGCGTTCGTTCAAGGTTGCGCCCTGACCCCGTTCAGCGGCAAACATCTCGTCGCGCGTGGGATCGTAAATCGCAGCGATTTCGATTGCACCCGCGCGTTCAAGAGCAATGGAAACGCAAAAGCAGGGATAGCCGTGAGCGTAGTTCGTCGTGCCGTCAAGCGGATCGACGATCCACTTCCAATCGCTGGTTCCCGGGACCATCTCAAACCCGGCAGTTGCGCCGGATTCTTCGGCGAGAATTGCATGACGCGGGTAGTGAGACTTGATCCGTTCGATGATTAGCATCTCCGCAGCGAGGTCGGCCTCGGTAACCAGATCGATGTCACCTTTGTTCGACACCTGCAGCGCTCGTCCCAAACGATCGGCAAGAATGGCGCCCGCATCACGAGCTGTTTGAATGGCAAAGTTAAGCAATCTTTTCTCTCTTCTTTGTTTGGTTGTTTTTGATTAGCTTGCAAAGGATATATCACGAGTTGCCAGGCTCGCGAATGCAACTCTCAAGTAAAGACTTTGCATTTGACATAAGGATTACCCGCGTTATGCTAGTTTCAAAAGATTTCAGACACGCTTCGGCGGCCAAAAGACTTTCAAGGAGAGCGACTCTCATGAGAAGAGCAATTTCCGTCGTGCTTAGTGCGGTCATATTCCTCGCCCCTGCCGGTTCGGCATTCGCATGGGGAGACGATGGCCACCAAACAGTCGGCAAAATCGCCTCACTGCGCATCAAGCGGCGCACTGCTCAAAAGCTCGCGCAGATTTTGAAGCCCGGGGAAACGCTCGCCAACATCGCGACCTGGGCTGACACGGTGAAGGATCGTATGGGCAAGACTGATCCCGACGAGGACACGAATGCGTTTCTACAGGATATCGCGCACAACGAGAAAAATCGCGAGTGGCATTACGATGACCTGCCTCTCGATTGTAAGAATTACCAAACGTGCACCGGCTTCACTAACGAGCACGACATAGTTCACATGCTGAACGTTTGCATCCGTACGTTGCAAGGACATCCGGATCCAAACTATCCACTAAGCAAACGCAACGCGCTAAAATTGTTAGTCCACTTTGTGGACGACATTCACCAACCGCTTCACGTTGGCGTGGGTTTATCAATGTCAACGGCCCAAACGGTACGATCTCGATCGTGAGAGACCCGGCGACTATTGCGCAAAAACACTTGCCTCACGATAAAGGCGGCAACGATCTCGTCATCGATAACGATCGGAAGAATCTGCATTCCTTCTGGGACTTTACTCTTGTTACATCCTTGATGAACGTGATTGGTCAGGAGATCACATCCGACACGCTGGGAACGTTTCTAAAGCAAAATGTAAGACCAAAAGCGAGTTGGAATCCGCACGGCCCGGTAAACACCTGGGCGACCCAATGGGCCACCGATTCCCTCTACCGATCGCGCGATCATATATACAAGTCAGTACAGATCATTGGTAAGCGAACGATTCCGGTTCTAAGCCGTGGTCAACCGGTCGTGCGCGACGGTCGGCCGGTGATGCAAACGGTTTACGACATCACGCGCCCGAGCAACTACGAAACGCTCAATCGCGAACTGGTGCGCCAGCAACTTGCGAAGGGTGGATATCGCCTTGCGAGATTGCTGGACGCAATATATTCATCAAAGTGAGGGTTATTGAGGTTGGTGGGAACCGATCTATTACCAACTACGTATTCTGTTCAAGGTTCTACTGCGCTCGTAAGGCATATGGATAAGATCAATCTCAGTCAAAAACTTTCGCTGATTAACGACCACTGGAACCCTCGCATCATTGGCGAGCTAAACGGACAATACGTCAAGATGGTTAAGTTTAAGGGGCCGTTTACCTGGCATCATCACGAAACGGAAGACGAGATGTTTCTGGTTGTAAAGGGAAGATTTCGTATGGAGTTTCGCGAAAACGGCAGCGACCCATCCCAACCCCGTAAGCAGCGAGACGTCTGGCTGGAAAAAGGCGAGTTCATTATTGTTCCTCGAGGAGTAGAGCACCGGCCAGTTGCCGACGAAGAGGCCGAGGTTCTGCTTTTTGAACCCGCCTCAACACTGAATGCCGGAAATGTGCAGGATGAGTTCACTGTCCCAAAACTCGAGTGGCTCTAAAATGCTATCGGGAACGACCATCTTGTGTGAAGATAAGCAAAAATCTGAACGGAGGCTTAGGCTGTGAGAAAAATTTCCAATCTTCTCATCGTAGTTCTTATTGTTATTGCGACAGCTGCGGTAAACACCTCGGCGCAAAATGCGCTGGGCCAAACTAGCGCCGCTGGCCCGCAATTAGCCGCAACAAATTCCGCTGCGGTTACCACCACTATCCCAACAACCTCGCCGGCTAGTCAGGCTGTGATCAACTCTCTGTCGAGCCTGCCTGAGGCTGACATGCTGATTTACATCAACCCGCAGCGAATTCTGAACGAGGTCGTGCCAAAGCTCCTGCCCGCGAAAGATGTCGAAGGCATGCGAAAGGGGTTCGAAGAAGTCAGGAAAAATGCCGGCATAGATCCGACGAAAGTTGACTACATCGTGTTGGCTGTGCGTTTCAAAAAGCCAACGACCGATCTCAATTTCCAGGCGCCAGAATTCATGGTTGTGGCCAGTGGAGATTTCAGCGCCGACTCGCTCCTGGTCCTGGCACGAACGGCTTCGCAGGGAAAACTGCGTGATGAGAAGTATGCCGACAAGACGCTTGGGTTAATGACAATTGATCCAATAGTGAAAGAGGCTGAAAAGAATCCCTTTCTCAAAGCTTTTTCGGAAGTTGGCATAGTCTCACTTAACGGCAACACGATCGCTGCCGGCACGCCTGGGTATTTAAGGGCCGCCATCGATGCGGGCTCAGGCAAGGACCGCATCAATACAGAGACTCTGAATTCTCTGGTGCGCGATACAAACGCGCTCATAAGCATGGCGGGTAAGCCGTGGCATTCGTTTGCGAAGAGCTTCGGCATGCTGGGCACAGAAGCGAATGCGCGCGCGCCACGTTGCGAATCGAACATGGGCGACTTTTACTCAGCGCTGACGATGGACGCGACAAACTTCATGATTCGCGGCGTAACCCATGCGGACAATCCCGACACCGCAAAGATAATCGCCAACTTGTATTCGGGCCTTTTGCATTACGCCACCAGCTCGATTCCAGACCCGTCCGCGCAGTCGGTGTTAAAGGGTCTGGCTATCACAGCGGAGGGCGATGAAGTGCTGACGCGCGCCGATTTCCCGCTGCAAATGGTAATCGACCTGATTCAGGTGAAAATGAAGCCTAAGGCTATGGCCACAGCCGAAAAGCCGTCAGTCAAACCCGTCGTGAAGAGACGGAGAACAAGACGCCGGCATTGAGCTGAGGTTCAGAAGTGGATCCGATGTCTTCAGCGGTTGCCGTGCTGACGGCGATGATCACGCCGGCGGTTTTGATCTCAGCTTGCGGCGGCATGATTCTCTCAACGTCGTCCCGACTTGGCCGTGTGGTTGATCGGGGTACGCGCGTTGTCAGACAAACTGGAGGAGCTTGCTAAGAAGCGGGCAGAGGATACTAAAGAACGACAAGGCGTCATCTTCGCGCAGTTAGATAAACTGACCAGTCGCGCGCGTATTCTGCAACGTTCGATGGTGGCCTTTTACCTTGCTACCGGCATGTTTGTAGCCACCAGCGTGGCCATCGGGATTGTTGCCGTTATACCGAGCAGTCCGCGTTACAACCTGGTGCCTGTGGTAGTTGGTCTGGGAGGAGCATGTTTTCTTTTTTACGGGAGCATGCTGTTGATTTTCGAAGCGCGGCTGGCGCTCAGCACCATACATGCGGAGATGGATTTCATCTGGAGCCAAAGCACCAGGGTTGCTCCCGCGGACCTGGTGGAAACGCACAAACCGCATTTCGTACACTTTCGCAGTCACAAGTAAGAACAGAGGTCAGATGTTAGAGGTCAGATTTTCAGTTCTGAGATCTGTATCAGAACCGAGAGCGGTAGCGACCGGCCAAAAACGCTCGACTCGAGTGTCGCGATCTTCTGTTGCTTCGGCGGATGTAGACGATCCGTCCTTACTAATAGTTGGAGCATCAGGCCGGTCGCTACCGCTTCCGGTTCTGATACAAATCTCTGATTTCAGATCCATAGATTTGGCAATTTGATGGGTAAAGTTGAAACGATTAAGGGTCCTCGCTACCGGGGACTATTAGCGACGGGCGAGCTGCAGTGCCGAGTGGAGGCGCTCGAAGCCCTGCTCGAACGCTGCACGGTTTGCCCACGCGACTGTCTCAACAATCGCCTGAAAAATGAGATCGCCGCCTGCTATTCGGGTCGGCTGCCGATCGTTTCTTCCTACACTGCTCACTTCGGCGAAGAGCCCGCGCTAGTGGGTACACGTGGCGCCGGGAATATTTTCTTTGGCAACTGCAATCTGCGTTGCGTCTACTGTCAGAACTACCAGATCTCACAAACACACAAAGAGCAGCTCAAGAATGAGGTAACGCACGACCGTCTCGCCGAAATAATGCTGGAGCTACAAGCCAAAGGTTGTCATAACATCAACTTCGTTTCGCCAACCCACTTCGCTCCACAGATGGCGCGCAGCATCCTGCTAGCAGCCGAAGCAGGTTTGAAGCTCCCCATCGTCTACAACACAAACGCCTACGATTCCGTCGAAGTGTTGCGACTGCTTGAAGGGATTGTGGATATCTATTTGCCCGATCTCAAATACGCGGAGGACGAAGCCGGCTACCTCTATTCCAAAGTTGGCAGCTATAAAGAACATGCACGCCGCGCCATCGCCGAGATGTATGCTCAGGTGGGCGACGAACTGGTCTTCGGCGACGATGGTTTATTGCTACGAGGGCTCATCATTCGTCTGCTGGTCTTGCCAAATGATATTGGTGGAGTGCGCGAGTCGCTTGAATGGATAAGAGACGCGCTTAGTCCACGAGTAGCTGTTTCGCTAATGGCTCAATATTACCCAACCAACCAGGCCGCTACGAATCAGCGCCACATTCTGCTTTCCCGGCGCACAACGGAAACAGAATGGCTGCGTGCACTCTCGGTGCTTGAGGAATTGGGAATGGAAGAAGGCTGGTTGCAGGAGTTTGACGGCGCCGCTTACTACTACCGTCCCGATTTTAATAATCGTGAAACCCCATTTAAGGACATTCGCGATTTCGAGCTTACTGATGCCAGCCAACCAGCGGGGGCAAGCCCACCTTCCCTACCACGAGCTGCTCAAAGTCGAGTGCTGATTCCTGATTGACAGGCTTTCAAGTCGGGAATCTAACGAGTAATCAGATAGTCTCGCAGGTTGGGAAGGTGGGCTTGCCCCCGCCGCTTTGGCTAACGGTGAAGTTGAAAGTATTGAAAAACTTGCGTGTGCCGACAGACCCCTCAGAAAAATCGTTCGTTAAGATTTGTTTGGATTGAGCTGGTGTGTCGTGTGCTCGGTGACTGACGGTTGACTCATAATCCGATCAGTTGAACCTGGCAGGTCGGTTGTCGACTGAGAGAAGGGCGAAAGTTGGTTAACCGGAGAAGCGCTTTGCATTCCCGATTCGAGTTCCCTCTGAGACTGTGCTTCGTCAGAACGATCGTCGATCTTTTTACGTGGAATGGTGAATGCGAGGCCGTTGATTATCAGACCGATGCCAATCAGAAAGGCAATAAGGCCCAGAGAAATAAACGGGATCAGATCGTGAGACTCGAGACTCATCAAAAAGATCAGCAGCGCCCCACCCAAACCGATGGCGGCAGTGACCACTCCGGCACGGACGCGCCGCAGTCGTTTCTCTTCCGGCGACTCTAAAAACTTTTCTAACTGCGGCAGCACGTCCTCGGCCACCCGTTCCAGATCCTTCGCCGTCTCCATTTGGCGAATCCTATCGGCCAGGGCCTGGCTGATCTGTTCCCGCGCGGAAACTGCCGAAGCCGTAATCGTGTCGGGCCGCTCCAGACCCCGACGTACAACACGGAGGTCAGTCCCGCAAGCGCGGCAATACTGGCTGGGTTGTCGTTCCTCTGAACCGCAGGTGGGACAATACATAGTGCTGGGTTATACGGCAGTGTTGTGAGCGAAGTTCCTTAGTTAAGTAAATGGTAAATAGTGAATGGTAAATAGCAGTCTCGCTTCGCGCCTTACCCTTTCCCCTTTACCTTCATTCTTCAACCTTCACGCCGCGCCAAAACGCAATGCGATCCTTGATCTCGGCCGCTGCATCCTTCGGCTCCGGGTAATACCACGCCGCGTCCTTGTTGGTCTCGCCATCAACAACGACATTGTAATAGCTGGCCTCGCCTTTCCAGGGACAGATCGTATGGGTGCTGCTGGGCTGAAGATTCTCTTCGTTAACTGAATCGGACGGAAAGTAGTGATTCCCTTCAACGACCGCGGTATTGTCGCTCTCCGCTATAACTTTGTCTTTCCAGGTTGCTTTCATGGTTGAATTACTGACCGCAGACCGGCGACCGATGACCGTGAGACCCGTCGTCCGTTATTCGGAGCCTTCCTCGGTCGGCGGTCGTCCGTCAACCGTCATTCAGAGCCTCCGCTAACCGCCGGCAGGATCGTGATCTCGCAATTCTCCGGAAGGGTTGTGTCGAGGAGTTGTTTGCGCCGAACGTTATCGTCGTTGAGAAAGATGTTTACATGCGGCCTCAGGTTCCCCTGTTCATTCAGCACTCGATCGCGCAAGCCAAGATGTTGCCGCCACAAACTATCCAGGGCTTCACCAACGGTCGCAGCAGAACCGTCGACGACAATCTGGCTCTGCCCATTCGTAAAGTCGGTTAAGAAGCCTGCCACATTAAAAGTGATCATAATTGGAACCCAGGGGGCTAAACGACAAAGACCTTCGCTCCAGCCAGGAAAAGTCTAAGGAAGAACTCCTTCGGGGACCAGCCATGGGTGGATGTCGATTGCCAGGCGTCCCGCCTGCACCGCCGGGTCTGTTTCGGTCAGGGCGCGTGCTTCATCAATCGATGCCACCTTGAAAACAAAGATACCGCGAAGCCGTCCGTTGTCACCGAAGGGTCCGGCAACCACGAGCTTTTTCATCTCAGCCAGGCGCTTGATGTTTGCCATGTGCGCTTTTTGCAGTTGTTCGGTCGCCGGAGTTTTTTCCGGCGTCCACTTGGTGCCGCGCGTTAGCAAAGCGAGATAAGCGGTTGTTAGTTTGATTGGAGAAGAAGGTTTCTTCATCACATCTTCCGACCACCACGGATGCATCTCGGCGACAAAGAATCCGGCTTTCACCGCCGGATCACTCTCGGCCCACGCGCGCGCCTCCTCTGCCGACTTCGCGCGAAGAATGAAAATGCCGGCAATGTCGCTGTTGTCCCCAAGCGGACCCGCGATGACAGCCTTCCCGGATTCAAGCATTGACATGACGTTCGCCACATGTTCCGACTGTAAGTTTTTCGGCATTCCCGAGGCGCTGTATTTCGGACCGCGTTTCAGCAATGCCATATGAAACTCGATAAGCTTGTGTTGAGGTTCATTCTTCTCTTGTGCTCGGGATATTGCAGGGACGGCAACAAACAAAACGGCGAGTAAAGAGCCGGCGACAAATCGTTTCATGAGTTTTTTCCTATTATGAATTGAGATGCTATAGGGAAGCTTTCCAGAAAACCTAAACTTATTGCGATCTGAAAAGAACCTGGTTTCCCTTTGCGGTCCTTTGCGAATCCTTCGTGCTCTTTGCGGTTGCTGATTCTGACGCCTAAAAGTCAAACTGCAAAGGACGCTAAGGATTCGCAAAGGACCGCAAAGAATCAGAATTCAAAGCGAGTTGAAATCTTAGTCAGTGTACTACCGCTGTCTTCACGCAAACTACCGGTGGCAGACTCTCGAGAATCGCGCTCCACGACTCGCCACTGTCTGTAGATCCAAACAACTTGCCACTGCGCGTACCGAAATATAGTCCGGTGGGCTGCAGGCTGTCCGCCGACAGGCCGTCGCGCAGCACTGTCTCCAGCGCATTCTCCTGCGGCAGTCCCTTTTCCACAGCGTCCCAGGACTCG
>Ga0184639_10000886_pt1 | contig 12403 bp, 10 predicted proteins | sample PLM31_170_b2_FD_133155 | JGI IMG/M metagenome (GOLD analysis project Ga0184639, IMG submission 133155) | Groundwater sediment microbial communities from an aquifer in East River, Colorado, USA - PLM3-1_170_b2 | ecosystem: Environmental > Terrestrial > Soil > Riparian zone | place: USA: East... | reverse complement strand
GCCTACCGGCAAATGCTCATCATCCGCAAGTTCGAAGAGGCCATCCGCGACCTGTATCAACGGGGGAAGATCCGCGGCTCGTTTCATCCGTGCGTGGGGCAGGAAGCCACCGCCGTCGGCGGCTGTTGGGCATTGCGGAATGACGATCACATGACCTGCACCTATCGCGGGCACGGCCACGCGATTGCCAAAGGGTTGAGCGTGCGCGAGGCGATGGCCGAGATGCTGGGCAAGCGCACCGGCTGCTCCAGAGGCAACGGCGGATCCATGCACTTCACCGACCCCTCGGTGGGCCTGCTTGGCGCGAACGCGATTGTGGCCGCCGGAATCCCGCACGCCGCCGGGGCCGCGCTCGCCGGGCAGTTGCAGAAGAAAGACACCGTCGCACTCGCTTTCTTCGGCGAGGGCGCGGTCAATCAGGGCGTCTTTCACGAAACCCTCAACCTCGCGGTCATCTGGAAACTCCCTCTGGTCCTCGTATGCGAGAACAACCTGTATTCCGAAATGACGCCCTCGCACGAAACCACCTCCACTGTGGAAACGCACAAACGCGCCGCCGCGTATGGGATGCCCGCCGTCCGGATTGACGCAAACGATGTCGAGTTGATGTACGTGACGGTGGAAGAAGCGGTGGCGCGGGCGCGCGCGGGCGGCGGCCCGACGTACATCGAAGGAATGACCTACCGGCTGTGGGGGCACATGATGGGTGACCCGGAAGTGTATCGGACGAAAGAAGAAGTCGCCCAGGCCCGCGAGAACGAACCCATCCTCCGCCTGGGCCGCCGCCTCAAGGAACTCGGCCACACCGACGCCGACCTCGCCCGCCTCGAGGCCGAAGCCGACGCCGTGATCGCCGACGCAGCGCAGTTTGCCGAATCCAGCCCTGCGCCCGACCCGGCGGAAGCGTTGGAGGACGTGTTCGCTTGATAGAGAGCCGAAATATGCCTACTCTCACCTACGCCCAGGCCCTCAACGACGCCCTGCGCGAGGAGATGCGCGCCGACCCGCGCGTGTTCCTCATGGGCGAAGATATCGGCCACCACGGCGGCATCTTCCGCGTGACCAAGGACCTCATTGACGAGTTCGGCCCGGAGCGCGTGCGCGATACTCCCATAAGCGAGGCCGGGTTCGTGGGCCTGGGCATCGGCGCGGCGATGGCCGGGATGCGGCCCGTGGTTGAATTGCTGTTCATGGACTTCGCCCTGGTCGCCGCCGACCAGATTGTCAATCAGGCCGCCAAACTGCGGTACATGGCGGGCGGGCGCGTGGCCGTGCCCATCGTCATCCGCGCGCAGCAGGGCGGGGGGCGCGGCAACGGCGCGCAGCACTCGCAGAGTTTCGAGTCGTGGTTCGCGCAAGTTCCCGGCCTGATCGTCGTCGCCCCGTCTACCCCCTACGATGCGAAGGGTTTGCTCAAGAGCGCCATCCGCGCGGGCAACCCGGTCATCTTCATCGAACACAAGCTGCTGTACAACACCAGAGGCGACGTGCCGGAAGGCGAGTACACCATCCCCATCGGCAAAACTGACGTGAAGCGCGTGGGGCGGGACATTACGATTGTCTCATACTCACGCATGCTGTTGTTCGCGCTGGAAGCGGCAGAGCAGCTTTCGCAAAAAGGGATCGAAGCCGAAGTGATTGACCTGCGCACCATCGAGCCGCTCGATATGGGGACGATCATCAACTCCGTGAGAGGCACGGCGCGGCTGCTGGTGGTGCACGAGTCGCACAGCAACTGTGGGCTGGGCGCGGAAATCATCGCCCGCGTATATGAGCTGGCGCCGAACGCGCTGGTGACGCCCGCGCGGCGGCTGGGCGCGAAGCACGTGCCCATCCCCGTGGCGGAGCCGCTGGAGACCTTCGTCCTGCCGCAGACAGCGGACATCGTGAATGCAGCGGAGGCAATGTTTTGATGAAAGAGCTGTGCATCGCCCTCATCGGCGGTCCGCAGTACGACGGCCTGCTTGAATTGCTCCCCGCGTTTGAGCAGCAGACCGGCTACCACCTGCGCGTTGACGTGAAACTGCCGCACGTGGAACTCAACGAGCGCATGGCGGAAGATCTCGGCACTGAGCATGGCCGCTATGACCTGATCTCGACGCACACCAAATACTGCCCCTCGCAGGCCGAGCATTTGCATTCCCTGGACGATTGGGTGACCGCCGACGATTTGAGCGACTTCGTGCCTCGTGTGCTGGAGATGTGCCGTGTCGCAGATCCCCAAAGCGAAGCTAAGGGGCTGAACGGCAAGTTGATGCAGCTCCCGCGCAACCTCGACGCCCGCCTGCTGTTTTACCGCGCCGATCTCATCCGTGCACCGCAGACGTGGGACGAGGCCGCCGCGCAAATGGTCAAACACAAGCGCGAGGGCTTTTTCGGCTTCGCCTTCCCCGGCCGGCACTCCGGGCTGTTCGGCACGTTCTATGAATTGCTCGGCATGGCAGGCGGCGATCTATTTGGAGCGGATCTGCGCCCGACGTTCAATAGCGAGGCAGGCGAGTGGGCGCTGTCGTTTCTACATCGCCTCCACTGCATAGACCGCGTCACCCCGCCCGACCTGATCGAGAACTGGTATTACGACGAGGTCTCTGAGCGTTTCCGCAAGGGCGAGGTGTTGATGGTCGGCGACTGGCCGGGCTTTTACGGGCTGTATCAAAAGCGTGAGACGTGCGCGGTCTTCGATCAGTTTGAAGTCGCCGTCCATCCGGCTGGCCCGGCGGGACTCCGCCGGGCCTATGCGGGCGGGCACTCGTTCGCCATCCCCAGGGCTGCGCGCGACCCCGAGGGCGGGTTGGCGCTCGCACAGTATCTCACCAGCCCTGAGGTGCAATGGCACGAGGCAAGCGCGGGCGGCCACACCCCGGTGCGCAAGAGCATCTTCGAGAAGGTGAAGGCCGCGCAGACCGGGCGGGATGCCCGGCGCATGGCCGCGCTCGAGGAGACCATCCATCACTATGCCATGATCCCGCCCAAGTTCGCCCGCTACCCGCTGGTGGAGGACATCCTGTGGGCGGGCGTGCAGAGCGCGATGACGGGAGAACGCATCCCCAAAGAGGCGCTGGCGCTGATGGAGAGGCAGGTGCAGGAGGTGCTGAAATGATTCAAGGCTTCTGGCACGTCTCGTTCACGGTGAGCAACCTCGAGCGCTCGGTGAAGTGGTACACCGAGGTGCTCGATCTGGAATACGTGCGGGGGCAAGTCCAGCACAACGAGTATACGGCGAAACTCGTCGGCTTCCCCGGCGCGCATCTCAAGGTGGCTCAACTGCGCGTGCCGGGCGAGACCATCCCTGTCTCGCGCCATCATATTGAGCTGGTGGAGTACGTGCATCCGCGCGGCGAGGACATCCCGCTCGACACCAACCGCACCGGGGTGGGCCATTGGGCGTTCGTGGTGGACGACATCCACAAAGAGTTCGAGCGCCTCAAGGCGCTGGGCGTCAAGTTCAAAGCCGAGAAGCCGGTCGCCATCGAAGCCGGTGTGAACAAGGGCGGCTACACCATCTACTTGACCGACCCGGACGGGATCACGCTCGAACTGCTCCAGCCTCCGCCACCCCCAGGGACGCCCTCATGACACGCTTCGGTTATCACGGTAAAGTCCTCCACATTGACCTCGGCGCGCGCCGCGCCTGGCTCGAAGAACCTGCCGAGGAGGTATGGCGAATTTACGGCGGCGGTGGACTGCTCGCCGCCTATTATCTCCTCCGCGAGTGCCCGCCGCGGATTGACGCCTTTGACCCGGCCAACCTGCTCATCATTACTTCGAGCGTGGTCGCCGGTCATCCGTACGCTGGCCTCGCCCGTTACACTGCCGCAGCCAAGAGTCCGCTCACGGGCGGCATCGGCGAAACCCGGTGCGAGGGGCCGTTTGGGATTGCGCTAAAGGGCAGCGGGGTGGACACATTGGCTTTTCACGGCGCAGCCGAGCGCCCCACCGTCGTGCTCATCGAAAACGGTCAAGTCACGTTCCACGACGCCGGCCCGCTGTGGGGGCTACCCGTTTCGCAAACGGTTGACGGGCTAGAGCGACAATTCGGGGCAGACATTCACACCGCCGTCATCGGCCCGGCGGGTGAACGCTTAGTGCGCTTCGCGAGCATCGTCAGCGACCGAACTTACCAGGCCGCGCGCATGGGGCTGGGCGCGGTGATGGGGTCGAAGCGCCTCAAAGGCATCGTCCTGCGGGGCGACGCTCGCCCGCCCCTGGCCGACGAGGCCAAATGCGCCTCCCTCACCGAGCGCTATCGCCAGACGATGCGCGACAACCCACTTACCCGCTGGCAACTCGACCCGCCCGGTTTCTCGGCCTGGGTGCATACGCACGGCATTGACGCCGTGCTCTGCACCCGCAACTACCGGGACAGTTACTTTGAAGCCGCCGAGACCTACCGGCCCGAGCGCTTCATGCAGAATTATCTGCACGAGGGCAATTGCCCTGGCTGCCCCAATAACTGCATCAAATTCTATCGCGCTGACGACAATGCAACGTACGACCCGCGCGCAGGCGGCATTCATCAGGAAATCACCGGCACGCTCGGCCCGAACTGCGGCATTGCAGATTTGGACGCAATCTTCCGGGCCAATATCCTGTGCAACGACTACGGCCTCGACCCGACCTCGCTCGGCTTCACGCTTTCGATGGCGATGGAGTGCGTGGAGCGTGGTCTCCTCACCGAGGGGGTCGTGGGCCTCCTATTGCGATTCGGCGACGCGCGGGCGATGTTGGAGATGATTCGGCGCATCGCCCACCGCCAGGGCTTCGGCGATGTGTTGGCGGAAGGTTCCCGCCGGGCCGCGTCGCAAATTGGCAAGGGCGCGGAGCGATATGCGCTGCACGTCAAAGGGCTGGAGATGGTCTGCTTCGAGCCGCGCACGCAGACCAACCTCGCCCTGGGCTATGCCACCGCGTCCATCGGACCGCGCTACGACATCTGTGAGCATGATTGGGACTACGACACGCAAGTCGGCTGGGAGCACACTCTGGAACACTCGCGAACCGTGGGCATCCTGGAACGCATCCCCATGGACTACCTGGGCGAAAAGAAAGTTCGAAACTTCAAGGCGCTGGCGACGCTGTGGTCTGCGGCGGACGCGCTGGACTTCTGTATCTTCGCCATCGCGCCTACGCGCGTGTTGAGCCTGCATGACATGGCCGAGATGCTGGGGGCCGTGACGGGCTGGAACACGTCGGCTTATGAGGTGATGCGCTACGGCGAGCGGCGGTTGCACCTGATGCACGTCTACAACTTGCGCGAGGGCCTGACGGCGGCGGACGACACCCTGCCGGATCGCTTTTTCGACGATCCCATCCAGAGCGTGGGACGCTGGAATAGCAAACGCCTCGACCGCGAGGCATTTGCGGCAGCGGTGAAAACGTATTACCGGATGATGGCCTGGGATGACGCTGGTCGGCCCCGCTACGAGACCCTGCTGGATCACCATCTGGAGTGGACGGTCCACGACGGCCACGCCGCGCGCGTCTGAGAGTTATACCCATCTCGATCTGACCCAACACGTTCTGATGCTGAGGAGAATTCACGATGCAATCGGACAAACCCCGCATCGTCATCGTCGGCAGCTTCGTGACAGACCTGGTGTTCCGCGCCCCGCGCCGCCCCATGAAGGGCGAGACGCTCATCGGCCTGGAGTTTGGCCTGTTCACGGGGGGTAAGGGCTATAACCAGGCAGTGGCCGCTGCACGCATGGGGGCGCAGGTGTACATGGTTGGGCGGCTGGGCACGGACATCTTCGGCGATATGTTCATGCGCTCGCTGGGAAACGAGGGCATCAACTCCGATTACGTGGTGCGCGATCCCGAAGTAGGCACAGGCGTCGCCTCACCCGTGATCTACGAGGCCGAGGGCGACAACAGCATCATCCTCATGCCGCGCGCAAACATGCGCCTTTCCCTTCCCGATGTCGAAGCAGCCCGCGAAGTGATCGCCTCCGCCGATGTGCTCTTGCTGCAACTCGAAGTCCCGGTGGAGACCTCGATGGGCGCGGCGAAGATCGCTTGCTCCGGCGGGGTCACCGTCGTGTTCAACCCGGCTCCGGCCCGCTCGCTCCCGCCGGAGATTTTTCGCCTCATCACCATCATCACCCCAAACGAGATCGAGGCCGGGCAACTCACCAACATCCCGGCAAACGACGATGCCGGGGCGCGCGCCGCGGCGAGACACTTGCGCGAGATGGGCGTTACGCGCGTCATCCTCACCCTCGGCGCGCGCGGCGCATTGATGTTTGGGCCAGAGGGTGAGACCGAATTTCCGGCGTACAAAGTGAAAGTAGTGGATCCGACGGCGGCGGGTGATGCGTTCTCCGGCGGGCTCGCAGTGGCCCTCGCCCGCGGGCAGAGTCCGGCAGAGGCCGTCAAGTACGCCAATGCCGCCGGGGCGCTGGCCGTCACCGTGCTTGGCGCGGAGCCTTCCATGCCGCACGGCGAGCAGGTTGAGCAGTTGTTGCGCGGAGAACCTATCTCGTAAAAGGAAGCTGCAATGCGTAAGATAATCCTCTTCCGGGTGCTGGTTATCAGCTCGGAGGGCGACAACTTTGCGCCGCCGGGCCAAGAGAAGAGCGACATGCAGCGGTTATACGATGGGTTGACAGCCGGGGGAGTGCCCGCCAGGCTGGTGGTGGTGAAAGGCGCCAATCACTGCATGGCGATTCTAATAGGCTTTTTACTGGCGCATCTGCTGGCCGCGTGTGCTGCACCCTCAGCGCCAACAATGGCCGCGGTCACCCCAGCCGCCACGAGCACACCGCCGCCTGCAGCTACGGCGACGACAGCCCCCACCAGTACCCTTGCTGTTGAGCCAACAAGCGAGCTGGCTTCCAGCCCAGTGGAGTTTGTCTTGCAGATTACGGGCAATCCCAACCCGCTGTCCAGTCCCCATGACGTGGCATTAGACCCGCAGGGAAATCTCTATGTCGTGGATGGCCTCAATCATCGCATTCAGAAATTCGACAGCAATGGGCGGTTTTTGACCACGTGGGGCGGGTTTGGCATTGGGGAGGGCCAGTTCAATTTCCAACACGGAGCGCCTAGCGCTGCTCTTGGGACTGTGGCCGTGGATGAGCAGGGCCATGTCTATGTCGCCGATAGTAGCAACACCCGCATCCAGAAGTTTGACAGCACCGGACAGTTCCTGACCAAATGGGGCAGCCGAGGCCTGGGCGACGGCCAGTTTAGCTACCCTGTCGGTGTGGCTGTGGACAGCCAGGGTAATGTCTATGTCACAGATGACAACCGCGACGACATCCAAAAGTTCGATAGCGATGGACATTTCCTGGCCAAGTGGGGTGGCCATGGCACAGGTGACGGCCAGTTGAACGAAACGAGTCAGATCGCCGTGGACGGGCAGGGCAACGTCTACATTGCTGATACTTTCAATTACCGCATCCAGAAGTTTGACAGCAATGGTAAGTTCCTGGGCAAGTGGGGCAGCCAGGGCACGGACGATGGCCAGTTGGTCACGCCGTGGGACGTAGAGGTGGATGGGCAGGGTAACGTCTATGTAGCTGACTTGGGCAACAACCGCATCCAGAAGTTCGACCGCAACGGCCAGTTCTTGGCCAAGTGGGGCACCTTTGGCACAGGCGACCTTCAATTCAACGAGCCTACCGCCGTGGTGGTGGATCGGGAAGGAAATGTCTACGTCGCCGATTACAACAACAACCGCATCCAGAAGTTCCGGCAGAAGTAGATTCTAGTCCGCCCTGAGAATGCGTCTGAAAAATCCCTCCACGCCCGCGAGGACGCGGTTGGGGAGCAATTTTCAGATGGTCTCTCAGCTTGAAACCAGCATTGTCGAGAGGATGACATGCCCAAATCAATTCTCGTGGATCCACGGGAGATGCGGCGGCGCTCCACGCTTGTCGGCGGTGAGATTCCGCTCAACGCGTACGTCCCTGACCCGGAGGCCGAAGCGCGAAAGTATGGCCGGGAGGATCTGGTGCGCATGTACCGGGACATGGTGTTCATCCGGGAATTTGAAGTGATGCTGGACCGCATCAAGAAGGACGGCCAGTATCAGGGCATCGCCTATGCCCATCTCGGCCCGGCGCATCTCTCCATCGGTCAAGAAGCAGCGGTGGTGGGCCAGTGCTATCACCTGACGCCCGACGACTTCATCTTCGGCTCGCATCGCAGTCACGGCGAAATCCTCGCCAAATGCTTTCGCTCCATTGCCCAGTTGGATGACGACACGCTCATGTGCATCATGCAAACGTACATGAGCGGGGCCGCTTTGCGCGTCGTGGAGAAGTTCTCTCACGGCAGCGTCAAAGACCTGGCCATCAATTATGTGCTGTATGGAACGCTGGCCGAGATTTTCGGCCGCGAGACCGGCTTCAACAAAGGCATGGGCGGCTCCATGCACATTTTCTTCCCGCCCTTCGGCGTCATGCCCAATAACGCCATCGTCGGCGGTTCAGCCAATATTGCGACCGGCGCCGCGCTCTTCAAGCGGATCAATCGCTGGCCCGGCATATGCATCGCCAACATCGGCGACGCCTCGATGGGCTGCGGCCCGGTGTGGGAAGCCATGATCTTCGCGGCAATGGATCAGTACCACACCCTCTGGGACAAGAAAGTGGGCGGCGCGCCGCCGATCCTCTTCAACTTCATGAACAATTTCTATGGCATGGGTGGGCAGACCATCGGCGAGACGATGGGCTTCGGCGTGCTGGCCCGCGTGGGCCTGGGCGTGAACTCCGAGGGGATGCTCGCCGAGCGCGTGGACGGCTACAACCCACTCGCCGTCGCCGATGCCATCGAGCGCAAGAAGGTGATCCTGCTGGAGGGACGCGGCCCGGTGCTGCTGGATACGGTCACCTACCGCTTCAGCGGGCACTCGCCCTCAGATGCGTCCTCCTATCGCGACAAAGAAGAAGTGAACCAGTGGCAACTGCACGACTCTCCGGCAGCCTTCCGCCAGCATCTCAAAGACAACGGCCACGCGGACGATGCGGAGTTGGACGCTTTCCATCAAGACATCGTGGAGCGGCTGAGGCACGTGGTGCGGGAGGCGGTCTCGCTTGAGGTCTCGCCCCGTGTCAACACACAGACGGATGCGATTGGGGAGATGATGTTCTCCAATCAGTTCAAAGACCGCATGGCCGAGGGCAGACGGGAAGTACTCCTTCCCAAAGAAGAGACCCGGCTCAAGATCACCTCGAAGAAGCACCGCTTCGGTTTAGAGAACGGGCAGCCGCTGCCCAGGCTCAAATGCGTGACGTACGCCGAGGCGTTGTTCGAAGCGATGCTGCACCGCTTTTACGAAGACCCAACCATGATCGCCTATGGCGAGGAAAATCGCGACTGGGGAGGCGCGTTCGGCGTGTACCGCGGGCTCACCGAGTGTTTGCCCTACCATCGCCTGTTCAACGCCCCTATCTCTGAGGCTGCCATCGTCGGCACGGCAGTGGGGTATGCGCTTTCCGGCGGCCGGGTGGTAGTGGAGCTGATGTATTGCGATTTCATGGGGCGTGCCGGCGACGAAATCTTCAATCAGATGGCCAAATGGCAGGCCATGTCTGGCAACGTCTTGCAAATGCCGCTCGTGCTGCGTGTCTCCGTCGGTTCAAAGTACGGCGCGCAACATTCACAGGATTGGTCGTCCCTCGTCGCGCACATCGCCGGCCTGAAAGTCATGTTCCCCGCTACAGCTTACGATGCAAAGGGAATGCTGAACCTCGCGCTGCGTGGGACCGACCCGGTGGTGTTCTTCGAGAGTCAGCGCCTGTACAGCGAGCCTGAGAAGCTTGTGGAAGGCGGCGTGCCGGTTGACTATTACGAAGTGCCGATGGGCGAACCGGCCATCCGCCGCGCGGGTCACGATATCACTATCGTCAGCATTGGCGCCACGCTCTACCGGGCCCTAGATGCCGCCGCCGAACTTGAAGCCAGATACGGCCTCTCGGCGGAAGTGATTGATGCGCGCTTTCTCAACCCGTTGAATTACGCGCCGATCGTCGCGTCTGTCCGAAAGACTGGCAGAGTCGTCCTGGCCTCTGACGCTTGTGAGCGCGGCTCGTTCCTGCACACAATGGCGTCGAACATCAGCCAGTTAGCCTTTGACGCGCTGGATGGGCCGGTGGCTGTGGTGGGTGCACGCAACTGGATCACGCCGCCCGCCGAATTGGAAGAAGGCTTCTTCCCGCAGAAAGACTGGATCCTTGACGCCATCCACGAGCACATCGTGCCCCTGGCGGGTCACATGCCCGGCACCGTGCAGACCACAGATGAGATTCTCCGCCGTAACCGGTTGGGGGTGTAGGCCGGGTCAGTCCTTGTCTTCGTACTTGAAGGAAACTTTCAACTTCGCGCGGTACGCAAGGATCTTCCCGTCTTCGAGCTGCATGTCCAGTTCGACCACTTCGGCCACCCGCAGGTCGCGCAGGGTCTGCGAGGCTCGCTCGACGGCGACTGGAAGTGGAGTGGGTGACATCGCTGGCCGCTGGTGATCCGCGCATTCGTGGAATTGTGGCCTTTGCGCCGCTGGAAAAGGGCGAAAGTGTGCGCCCTGCCTTGATCGAACAGAACCAGCGGCCTCTGGTGAAAGGTGTTCGGCGGCTGATCGAGTCCAAGCCTGCGGGCTTCAGCGTGCAGCCGGACTTCGTCCTTGGGGTCCAGTTGCTGGCCGAGTACGATCTGAGCTGCGACCTTTGCCTCCGGCATTTTCAACTTCCCGAAGTGACCCGGTTGGTGCGCCAGTGCCCGCGGGTATGTTTTGTGTTCGATCACATCGGCAAGCCCGATACTAAGAAAGGCTTGCTCGATCCATGGCGGCAGGACATTGCGGAACTCGCTTCGTTGCCGAACGTGATGTGCAAGTTGTCTGGCCTGGTGACGCAGGCCGACTGGCAGCATTGGACGGCCGCGGATCTCCAGCCCTACATTGACCATGTCCTGGAAGTGTTCGGCCCCGACCGGATAATGTACGGCAGCGACTCTCCGGTAGCTGTTTTGGCGGCGACTTACCCACAATGGGTGGAGACGCTGATGGAGGCCACCCGGTCGTTATCGAATCCGGAACAGGAGAAACTCTTCTACCGGAACGCCGCTAAGTTCTATCGCCTGGCGAGCCGTTGAGTGTGAGGCAGCATGACTGAAACGTATCTGGTCACAGGCGGAATGGGTTGTATCGGCGCGTGGACACTTTATCACTTGTACCAACAAGGTAAGCGCGGAGTGTGCTTTGACCTCAGCGAGGACGGCCAGCGGGTGGACTTGCTCATGAGCCAGGACGAGCAAGCCCAGATTACGTTTGTGAAGGGTGACCTGACGGACTTCAATCAGGTCAAGCGTGCCTTTGAATCGCAGGGCATTACGCACGTCATACATCTGGCCGCACTGCAAATACCTTTCTGCCGTGCCAATCCGGTTTTGGGGTCACAGGTCAACGTCACGGGCACGGTCAATGTCCTCGAGGCGGCCCGCCAGGTGGGCGTCGGCCACGTCACGTTTGCTTCTTCCATTGCGGTCTACGGGGCGCCGGACGACTATCCGTCCGGCTTGCTGGCGCACGACGCGCCTCATCGCCCGCGCACGCTCTATGGTGCCTACAAAGTTGCCAATGAATTGACAGCCCAAGTTTACTGGCAGGATTACGGTCTGAGCAGCACAGCCCTGCGTCCCTATACGGTGTATGGACTGGGCCGTGACCAGGGATTGACAAGCGACCCGACCAGGGCAATGTTGGCCGCGGCTAGAGGCGAGGACTACCATATCGGATTCAGTGGCAAGATGCAGTTTCACCTCGCCTCGGATGTGGCCCGGCAGTTCATTGAGGCGGCTGAAAAGCCTCCAGGAGGCGCGCTGGCTTTCAACCTTGGTACGCCGCCGATTGCCGTCAGCGAAGTGGCGCAGTTGATCATGCGGATCAGGCCAGGCGTGCGCATCACCTGTGCTGATGCTCCGTTGCCTTTTCCTGAGGGCTGCGATCCGGCGGAATTACACCGGCACTTCTCGAACGTGTACGAAACGCCTTTGGAAGAAGGCATTCGCCAGACCATTGCTGGTTTCGAGCGACTCGGCGCAAACCCCCGGTGACATGGGCCTGCGCAGGGGTCTATTGCGCCCTGATGCCGATTCATCATACCTGCGACCCCCTTTTTGCAGAGGCTTGCCAACGTCAAAGCGCTGTAAATTGCTTTACCAACGGAGCGGATACTGCTCAATCACATGTGCGGGCCCCAGGGTTGGACGAAAATCAACAAGGCTACAGCGAGAATTATTCATGCCCTCTGACGCCAGCCGAGAACCGGCTGAAGGGGCCGATCCGGGCGGGGGAGAAAGTCTTTCATTCTTGAAATGTAAAAGACGCCTAAACGACTCTATGGTGTCGTTTCGTTAGTGCATATCCCCCTCGCCCGATGCCATCACGCGCTTACAGAGCGTG
>Ga0184639_10000885_pt1 | contig 12408 bp, 10 predicted proteins | sample PLM31_170_b2_FD_133155 | JGI IMG/M metagenome (GOLD analysis project Ga0184639, IMG submission 133155) | Groundwater sediment microbial communities from an aquifer in East River, Colorado, USA - PLM3-1_170_b2 | ecosystem: Environmental > Terrestrial > Soil > Riparian zone | place: USA: East... | reverse complement strand
CAGTTCGCGCAGATAGAGCAGACGTTCTTCCAGATTGCGCAGGTGCGTGTCGTCGAGATTGCCGGTGACCTCCTTGCGATAGCGCGCAATGAAGGGCACGGTGGAACCTTCGTCGAGCAGCGCGACCGCAACAGCCACTTGTTCAGGCCCGACGCCGAGTTCCTTGGCGATGCGTTGAACGATCTTGATCTGTGCAGCTTCTGAAATGTTATGGGTCATTGGGGAAACCCTGTGTGAATGCAACGAGACTTTCCGGAAGCGCATCCTTGGCGTCGCGTCTTGAATCTTGACATCTACCTAACCCGCACGGCCGAGTTTCGACTCCGAGGCTTCCAACTGTCACTGTTCGTATCGACCCTTTGCGATAGTTGTCTTCCCCGATCGGGCGAACCTAAGATAAATATGGCGGGGTCTTGATCCGTATAAGAATCAGCGGCAGGCATGTCGTCAACTTTTGCCAGCCATTTCTTCTGAGAATGAGAACAACCTTCTACGTTTTGAGAAATCTGCTTGAAAACTCACGCAAATAGACTTGAACAACCCTTTAGGAAATCTCCGCTTCTTCTTCTGTCAAACTAACCTTTTCACGAACCTGCTTCCCCGGATGGACTAAATTGCGAAACTCACGAAGCCCATAACTAAGATGTACTACACTTTTGTTTAGTAGTCCGATATCCCTCGCAACTTCCACCAACTCAACGAGATTCCAAGAACTCAAGTCCGGTGGGTTTTTAATCTTCAGTTTATGATAGGCCACTTTCGCTTTTGGTTCATCGCGTTGGAGGACATCCAAAAGAACCCCTTCTAATATCTTTGGTCTTTGGGGTCGCGTCTTTAACTTTGACGTTTGTCAATTCACAACTCATTCAACGGGACAGCATTGGGGACAGGCATTCAGATCTAAACTAACTTCGCACGGCCAGTGCTAGGAGCGAAGCTCTACCACCGGAACGCTAATGACTGATGCTTTCGACCATTTCTTCGGACTCTCCAAAATTATTGCAATGCGTTTCCCTACTTGTGATTGAACAACTTTGGCTCCGCAGCGTGGGCAGACGCCGGCCGGCACGTTATCGATGACGACCAGCTTCCCTCGAATCCAAAAGTCCTGCTTGATCCGCCTTTCTACGAGTTTCGCATCGCAGATTCCACACTCGCCATAATCATACTTCCTGGATTTGTGCTTCATAGTGAATCACTCAAACCTCATGGACAAAGACAAGGCAAACGACTGGCTGTCTATCTGGTATCGGGGGTATCGGGGTCTGACATAACAAGTATCGGGGTCTGGTATCGGGGTCTGACATAACAATCCTTACAATCTTTGTCTTTGCAATCCAATACTAAAATCTGCCGTTGTGCCGGAACAATGATTTCTTATTTTCGCCAATCGATTCACTTGCAATCAGGTGGTGCCAATGGGGTTGCGTCATGAATCTTGAGATCCGCTTAACCTGCACGCCTGAGTTTTGAGTCCGAATCTATTTTAACTGTCACCGCTTCGTATAATGTTTCCGGTGCGATGTCAGCTCCATTCGGCCACGCGATGGTCGGACCATCGACGAAAAATTTCTTAAAGCAAACCTTGTTTCTCAAAGGCTTGAATATTGGACCGGTCAACCACGGTTCAAAATCGATAACTTTTTTCGTGCCGTCGTTGAACTTCACTTCAATCAGATAGTCTCTAACGTACTTCGCTTTTGTAACCGAAGGTAGCATTGATTTTTTTGCGGCATCAGCGAGTGACTGCAACGAAAACCGTAGGGGCAGGTTCCAAACCTGCCCCTACGAGTCTCTGGCCTCTTGCACCCTCGTTACGCCCTACCCCTTCCCCGCTTCCTTCAACGCCCTTAACACATTTTCCGGACTGAGGGGCAGCGTTGTGATGCGGACACCGGTTGCGTTGTAGATCGCGTTGGCGATGGCGGCTATCGGTGGGACGCAGGTGAACTCGGCGGCGCGGGTTCCATGAGTCATCACGGATTGACGATAACTTCGCGGGCAAGACCGCGGAACAAGACATCTAATGCATTGAGCACATCACGCCCCACGATCCGCTCGTGTACCGTAAAGTCCGCTTGCAGCCGACAAGGGTAGTCCTTGCCATCGAGATGAACCCAAGCCTGAAAGATAATAGTCGGAATCGATGTGGTTCCCACCCCGCCCATCAAGCCGGGTGTGCCCTCTCCTGGATCCAATGCGAGTTGCTGACAATCCGACCACGGTATCCGCTCGCGTCCGCACCCGTGTCAGGAATCACGTGCTCTAAGACTAAGCCGGGAGTGCTGACCTGTCTACGAAACTCTACGGTTATTACAGGCAGTGGTTCGTTCGGATACGTGGAATCATATGGAAACGATGCACGACGCATGCGGTTGGGTTCGTTTTCATGACCGACGCATGTGACAAATGGATGTTTTCCATACGCCTGGGCGGTGTGAAAGACCTCCACCGGGCTCGTGCCCGAGGCGATGACTCTGCCATCTGCAAAGCCAATCCATTTGTTCGAATATTGGGCGAGTAGAGAGTCTCGTTTCGTCCAGTATTCGGCTTCGTTGTTCAGCCAATCGGGATTAATTCGTTTGGCAATCTCGGGAGGCAACCCGTCGATCAGACTTCGGCCGGGATTGTTTGAATGGCTCATACCGATAGATTATACACGGACTCACCCTGATTCCGAAAGAGCGCTACGCGCTTGATCGTAGGGGCGACCGACTGGTCACCCCAGTAGCAATCGCTCTCGCCGTGTTTACTTCTTTCCGGCCTCTACAATGCTCTCAAGACGTTCTCCGGAGTGAGCGGCAGCGTTCTCATGCTCACGCCGGAGCCGGGGTAGCCGGGGGAGAGCGGCGTTTCGGTGCGCGGCATCACACCGATTGTCAGAGGGCTTGCTTCGCCGCCTCCGCGCGCACGGCGCGGCGAGCGAGAATCTGGGTTGCGGCAACGAATACGGTCATGGCCGCGCCGATGACATCGGTGATCAAGCCGGGGTCGATCAGGCAGAGTCCCGCTACGACGAGTGCTGCGGACTGCCAGAGGGCGGATCGTGTGATGAAATAGCCGTGGAGACCCGCGGCGACGATCACGACGCCGGCCGATGCGGTCAGGCTGCTCCACACGATCGTCGGCCAAGGTCCGATCATGAGCAGAGCGGGCTCATAGACGAACATGAACGGCACGACGAATCCCGTCGCGCCGATCCGCACCGCCGCCAAGCCGGTCGTCCAGAGATCCGATTTCGCGATCCCCGCAGCGGCGAACACCGCCAGCGCCACGGGCGGAGTAATCGCCGAAAGGATGGCAAAATAAAAGGCGAACATATGGGCGGCGGGCGCGATCACCCCGAGCTTGATGATCGACGGCACCAGCAGCGCCGTCATGATGATGTAAGCGGGCGTCGTGGGCATGCCCATGCCGAGCACGATGGCGGCGAGCATGGTCAATATGAGGGCGAGGAGCAGCGTGTCCTTGGCCAGCCCGACGATGAACTGGGTGAACACGATGCCGAGACCGGACAAGGTCACGACGCCGATGACAATGCCGGCGCAGGCGCAAGCCAGGGCGACCGGGAGACAATTCCTGGCGCCATCGACGCACGCCGCGATGAGGTTTCGAAACGTCACCGAAGCCCGTGTCGACTTGCGCAGGAGTGCGGCGGGAAAGCAGGCAAGCGTGCCGGCGAGCGCCGCCAGCGGCGCGCTGTAGCCGGAATACATCACCGCGAGGATGATCAGGACGGGAATGAAAAGATGACCGCGTTCGCCTAACACTCGTGTGAGGCGCGGCAGTTCGGCGCGCGGCACGCCGAGGAGACCCCGCCGCTTCGCCTCGAAGTGCACGGCGGCGAAACAGGCAATGTAGTAAAGGATGGAAGGAATCAACGCCCAGATGATGACCTGCGCGTAGGACACGGCCAGGAACTCGGCCATGACGAATGCAGCCGCTCCCATGATCGGCGGCATGATCTGGCCGCCGGTCGAGGCGACAGCCTCGACGCCCGCGGCAAAATGGCCGGGAAAGCCCGAGCGCTTCATCAACGGGATGGTGATCGGCCCGTCGACCATGACGTTGGCGACCGCGCTGCCGGAGATCGTGCCGAAGAGCGCCGAGCTGACGCAGGACACCTTGCCCGGACCGCCGGCGGTGTGGCCGGTGAGGCTCAGCGCAAAGTCCATGAACAGCTGGCCGGTGCCGGTGCACTCCATGAAACTTCCGAACAACACGAAGATCAGCACATAGGCCGCCGACACCGAGAGCGGGATGCCGAAGACTCCTTCGGTCGTCATGAACAATTGATCGAGCAGCCGCATCGGCTCGAGCCGCGCGATGAAGAGACCATAGGTCAGGAACACGATGGCAGTGACCGGCAGCGCCCAGCCGATCACGCGACGCGTCGCCTCCATCACGACGAGAACGATGACCACCGCGAAGATCGTGTCCGCCGGCGTGAGGTCGTCGATGTAGTAGATCCGCGTGACGACGTAATTATAATTGACGAACAGGTGAACGATCGGCGCCGCGCCGAGCGCGAGCAGCGCGTAGTCGAGGAACGTTGGCGGCGCCTCCCCGGTCTCCCCAGTCCACCGGTAGAGCAGGAAGACGAGCACCAACGCGAACAAGAGATGCGTGCCGCGGAACAGGATCGCCTCGGGCGCGCCGAAGGCGATCGCCCACATGTGGTAGAGCGCCATCGCCACGGCGATGACAGTCGCCGCGAGGCGCACAAGGCCAGGGTGGCTCAGGTCGACCGTCATGAGATTTCGCCCCGCGGGCGCGCTGGCAGGTGCCACGGGCTTGCCCGTGGGGCTCCACGGTTAAAGTGCCGGTCGCGGCGGCAAGCCCGGACGGCATCGGCATTAATGGGTCATTACGGTGATGCCGGCTTCCTTGTAGAACTTCGCCGCGCCCGCATGGAACGGCACGCCGATGTCCTCGGCCATTGCACTCGGCTTGAGCGCGGCGATATCCTTCACGATGCTCGCGAGCGTCGCCGTATTGGCCGCGATCGCTTTGGTCATGCCGTATACCGTGTCGACCGGCAGCTTGCACGAAGCGACGATATGGGTGGCGTAGCCGATCACCTTCACGTCCTTGTCCTGCTTCGGATAGGTGCCCTTTGGAATGGTATTGAGGGTGTAGCCGGGATTGAGCTTCTTCATCGCGGTGAGCTGGTCGGCGAGGTCCAGCAGCTTGACGTCGCGCGCCGAGGCGAGGTCCATCACGGCGCTGGAGGGAATCGTCGTCCCCGCGGTGAAGGCGACCGCATGTCCGTCTTGCACCTGGGTGACGGCATCGGTGTAGGACACGAAGCTCATCTTGACGTCGTTGTAGGTGAGCCCGTTCACCTGCAACAACTGCTTGGTGATCTCCTCGGCGGTGTTGCCGCGCGGCTGGGCGGCGATGCCCTTGCCCTTGAGGTCCTTGATCGCGTTCACGCCGGCATCGATGCGCACGACGACCTGGAAATATTGCGGATAGAGCGTCGCGATATTGCACACGTTGGTATGCGGCTTGTTGAACGGAGCCGCGCCTTTGATTGCATCAACGGTCGAGATGGAATTGCCGAAGCCGACATCGGTCTTGCCTTCCTCGATGCCCCGCACATTGGCGATGCCGGCGCCGGGCAGCGCCTGGACCGAAAGATTGGCGACGGCTTTTTCCCACAGGTCCTTGAGCTGGCCGCCGAGCGGCACCCAGGCCCCGCCTTGCGGGCCGGTCATGAGTTTGATCTCTGCGGCGGTCGCCGCGCCAACGCTTGCGATGGTAAGGGCGCAAGCAAGACCGATTGTTTTTACATGTTTCATAATATTCCTCCCATCGTCATTTGGGTCGCGTCTTGGATTTTAATTCTGCTGAAAAACCCCTTAGGAATGCGTCGACGGGCTCGGCATGAACGGAAAACTCTTAACGTTATCAATCCCTCCCCGTTCGCCCTGAGCCCTGTCGAAGGGTGAACGCACGTTTTTCAGCAGGATCGTATTTTCACATTTGACCCATGCGGGGCGACCGGCCGGTCGCCCCTACACTGCTTGCGTGTCTCTATGCCTTCCCCGCCTCCTTCAATCCCCGCAGCACGGTCTCCGGACTGAGCGGCAATGTTTTGATGCGCACGCCGGTGGCGTTGAAGATCGCGTTGGCGATGGCCGCCATCGGCGGGACGCAGGCGATCTCGCCGGCGCCTTTGGCACCGTAGGGGCCGGCGCCGGGGTAGCCGTGGACCAGCGTCGTTTCGATGCGCGGCATCATGTTGATGGTCGGCATCAGGTAATCGACGAAGGACGGATTCATCGTTCTCCCGTCCTTGTCGAAGACGACTTGTTCGCAGAGTGCCTGGCCGATGCTCATGGCGGCGGCGCCTTCGATCTGGCCTTCGACCGCCACCGGATGGATCGGGAAGCCGATATCGTGCACGGCGACGTATTTCAAAATCTTTACGTTGCCGGTATTCGTATCGACCTCGACGATGCACGCATGGGTAGTGAACGGCGGCGAGTTGCCGTGGGCTTTTTCCTCGGCCATCATCGCTACGTTGTCGCAGTAGCCGCGGCCGATCACCTCGCCGATGACGTTGTGCGCGTTGGTGGCGATGGTGGCGAGGGGAACCGACTTCGCCGGCGTGCCTTTGACGCGGATCTGTCTATCCTTGATCTCGAGATCGTCGGGGCTCGCTTCCAACTGGCTGGCGGCCATTTTAAAGATCTGATTGCGCGCGTCGATGGCGGCGAGGCGAGTCGCGGTCCCGGAAACGATGATGGCGCGGCTGCCGACGGTACCCGCATCCCAGGGACTGGCGTCGGTGTCCACGTTAACCACCGTGACATCGCTCACCGGCACGCCCAACTCTTCGGCGGCAATCAGCGGAATGCCGAAGCGCGGCGCCGTGCCCATATCGATCTTACCGATATGCACCGTCACCGAGCCGTCTTCGTTGATTTTGACGATAGCGCCGCCGCCGGGGCCGGCGCTTTCGATCCATGAGCCGGTGGCGAGGCCGATGCCCTGGTTCTTTTCGAGCTTTACTTTTCCCCAGCCGATTTTTTCCGCGGCGGTTTTGATCGTCTCGCCCAAAGAAACGTCGCGCAGCTTGGGGACGCCGACGATCTTGTCGCCGGCCTTCGGCGTGTTCTTCAGGCGAAATTCTTTTGGGTCCATGCCGAGCTTGGCGGCGATGGAGTCCATGTGCGACTCCACGGCGAAAGCCGCCTGCGGCCCGCCGGGTCCGCGCACCGGGCCGCACACTTGCTTGTTGGTGTAGACGACGTAGCCGTCGATGTGGCAGTTGGGCATCAGGTACCAGCCGCCGAGCATGTTCGTGCAGCGCGCCCCGGCCATAGCGCCGAAGCCGGAATAGGCGCCGGCGTCGTAGACTACTTTGCCCGTGCGCGCGACGATCGTGCCGTCTTTTTTTACTCCGGTCTTGATGTACATTTTCGCGCCGGAGCGGATCGTCGTGGAGATCGTCTCCTCGGCCTTGTCGAGGACGATCATCACCGGCCGCTTGCTTTTCACGGCAAGCAAGGCGCAGATCGGCTCGATGGCGGCGCCCGAGGTGATGCCGCTCGCCTTGCCGCCGAAGCCGCCGCCGAGCTCCGTGCTCAAGACACGAACCCTATTGAGTGGAATTCCCAACAGCCGCGCCACGTCGGTGCGCACGCCGAAGGGTGCCTGGGCGTTGGCCCACACGGTGATGCGCCCGTCCGCTTCGACCTGCGCGCCGGAAATTCTCGGCTCGAGGTACTGCGGATGGATCATCTTGGTCTCGTAGACTTCATCGACCACCAGATCCGCTTCCGCCATCGCTTTGGCGGGATCGCCAACATGGACCGGCGTATAGCTGCAGACGTTTTTCACCTTGACGCCTTCTGGCAAATTCTTCGGCAGGGGCATGTCGTCGTGCAACACCGGCGCATCCGGTTTCATCGCCTCTTCCTGATCGAGCACCACCGGCAGCGGGTCGTAAACGACTTTGATTTTTTTGAGCGCCTGCTTGAGGATGGCCGGGCTGTCCGCCGCCACCGCGGCCACCGGATCGCCCATGTAGCGAACTTTATGCTTGGCGAGCATGTAGCGGTCGATGTAGGTGCGGCCGTAGCGCACGTCGGGCGCGTCCGCCGCGGTGACGACGGCGTGAACGCCGGGAAGCGCTTTGGCTTCGCTGGTGTCGATGCTGACGATCTTGGCGTGGGCGTATTGGCTGCGCAGGATGCCGCCGTAGAGCGCGTCCTTCAGAACCAGGTCGATGCCATAAATGCCCGCGCCGATGACGCGCTCGACGCCGCCCATGCGGGCAGGGCTCGTGCCCAATACCGTGTATTCCGCTTTAGCCATAACGATTGTCTCCTTATCGGATTAAGAAATTTTCCCGCAAAGGCGCTAAGGCGCTAAGTGACAGGCCAGGGGCCTGTCATCCCGAGCGAAGGCGAGGGATCTAAGTAAGGATTTCTCTCTTCGTTCGAAATGACAATACTCCTCCCTTTGCGTTTTTGCGGGAGATAATCTTTGTCTCGGTTTCATCTCAACTAAAGTTTCTGCGCCGCGAGCTGGATCGCGTCGACGATTTTCGTGTAGCCGGTGCAGCGGCAGATGTTGCCCGAGACCGCTTCTTCGATTTCCTCCATCGTCGGTTTTTTGGTGCGGTCGAGCAAGGCTTTCACCGAAATGATGTATCCGGGCGTGCAGTAGCCGCACTGCACCGCGCCGGTGTCGATGAAGGCTTGCTGCACGGGATGCAATTTTTCGCCGTCGGCCACGCCTTCGATGGTGGTGATCTCGGCGCCGTTGGCGTCGGCCGCCATGGTGACGCAGGAATTGATCGGCTTGCCGTTGTAAATAATCGTGCAGGCGCCGCACTCGCCGGTATTGCAGCAAAGCTTCGTGCCTTTGAGATTCAGCGTATCGCGCAGAAATTCCAGAAGCGTCGCCGCCGCTTCCGCGCCGGCGCTGACGGACTTACCGTTGATGGTCGTGTTGATCGTAAGACTCATGATGCTACCTCCTTGCCGGTGGCGGCTTTCCAGGTTTGCTGCAAACCGCGCCGGGTCAATGCTTCGACGATCCAGCGCCGGTACTCCGCGCTGCTGCGCTGATCGGTGATCGGGCTCGCTTCCGACGCGGCCATCGCCCCCGCTTCCTTCAAGAGTCCGGCAGTGAGCGGCTCGCCGCGCAGCAACGCTTCGGTTTTGGTCGCGCGCAGCGGTGTCGGCGCCACGGCGCCCAGGCCGATGCGCACGTCTTGTAAACTATTTTTCGCGGCATCCGGCGTAATCAAGACGGCGACGCCGACCATGGCGATATCCATGGCGCCGCGCACGGCATGTTTCAAATAAACGCTTTTGCTGCCCGCCGCGGGATAGGGGATATCGATTTCGGTCAGCAGACCTTTCAATCCGACGGTGCTCTTCCCCGGTCCCTGAAAGAACGAGGTGAACGGCTCGGTCTTTTCGCCGTCGGCGAAAGCGATTTTCGCCTTCGCGTCCAGGACCAGCAGCGGTGCCAGCGTCTCTCCCGAAGGCGAGGCGCGGCAAATGTTGCCGCCGATGGTCGCGGTGTTACGGATCTGCAGGGAGGCGAACTGATGCGACGCTTCCCAGAGCACCGGCAGTTTCTCGCGCACGAGTTTGTTCGTCTCCAGCTCGTGGATGGTGACCAAAGGACCGATGCGCAGGCCGGCGCCGCTTTCTTGAATCGCGCCGAGCCCGGGAACCTTCTTGATATTGATTAAGCAGCCCGGCTCCTCCTTATATTTGATATCGACCATCACGTCCGTGCCGCCGGCGATGACTTTGGCTTCAGCGCCATGCTTGGCCAACAACGATAACGCTTCGCTTATCGTCTTCGGTTCGAAATAATCCATAGTCGTTGCCCCTCGATCGCTTAGTACTCGGCTTGCTCCCTCTTGAAGTCTCTTAGCCTAAATCGCCTGCCGATGGCAACCCCGCGGGAATCCGCTTGCGAGGTTTTTCGTGAACCGGTTGCAGAGCCCGTCCGACCTTGCGACGAATCCTGCCTTGACACTTGCAAGCTGCAAGACTAAAAAAGTCATTGAGTTATCGGCGTCGTCGCGCAAAAGCTTGAATGCGATCACGCGGCGACGCCGGTAACTGCGGGTGATTGGAATACTTGGGAATGGGTAAACTGGATTCGTTCGACAATCTTTTAAACGCGCCCGCGGCGGCCCGAAAGGAAGTCGCCGAGTCCCTCTATGACCAGCGCTACGGGCCCCAGCTCGCCAAAAGAGCCGGCGCGCTTCCTTCTAAACGCAGACTCAAAAAAATCGCCCTGTACCGGGCGATTATCGGACGGGGCCATGGGTCGATTCTCGAGATCGGCTGCGGCCCGGGTGATTTGACCTATGCGCTCGTGGACCAAGCGGAAAGGGTCGTGGCGATCGATATCTCGGCAAAGGCGATCGAGTTGGCGAAGATGCGGAAGGACTTGTGGTCCCTAAGCGAAGCGCAGAAACAGAAAGCCGAGTTTCGCCAAATGTCAGCCGTGCAGTTGGACTTTCCCGACGCGACGTTCGACTGGGTCGTCAGCACCTCGGTGGTCGAGCACCTGCATCCCGAAGACGTAACCTCGCACATGAGCGAGGTGCGGCGGGTTCTCAAGGCCGGCGGCAAATATCTCATGTGGTGCCCCAATGGTCTGGGCCATCATAGCGATCGCGAAGGCCATTTGTCGATGATGTCTTACGGCGAATGGATCGAAAAATTACGCGACGCGGGCTTTGCCGGCTTTCGCTCGACGCTCACATCGCGCTTGCCGATGGTCGACGCGCGCCTGAAAGTTTTCCTGGAGCGGATGCTGTGGCGCTTGAAGATCAAGCTCATGTGGAGCCACCTGGGCGTGAGAAATGTGCTGCTGGTTGCGAGCAAGTGAGTAGTTGACTGTAACAGATGATTCGCGTCTGTCTATTTGAGACCCTTCGACATGCTCAGGGCGAACGGATTAAGGAAAAACCGTTCGTGGTGAGGCTCTCGAACCATGAACGGTAGACGCCATTTAAGTATTACAGGTCACTTGATCGTTCGAACGTGCGCAGGTTCGAGCCATGTGCGGACGCCAACTCCTCAGAGACGAAACCGTTTCTCCCGCCGCCGCATCCCCATACTAAGGAGCAAACCTTCCATGAGACTGCCGCACCGCGATCCGATCCTTTTGGGTCCGACACCCTACGAAGTGTTTCAGGAAAAAGAAGGGATTCCTTCGGTCACGGGTTTTTTCATCGAAGATCTAATGGAGGTCGAGGTCAAGCCCTGGGGGCGCATGGGGGCGCTGGGGTGTTTCCTCAATATGGGCGAGCAGCAGGAACATGACGCTTATATTTGCCAGATCCCCCCAGGCAAGCAGACACTCCCGCAACGGCATCTCTTTGAAACGCTCGTCTACATCCACAAAGGGCGCGGCGCGACCACGGTCTGGTTCGAGGAAAACGCCAAACAAACCTTCGAGTGGAGCGCCGGGGCGATTTTCGCGATTCCGCTCAACGTCTCGTACCAGCATTTCAACGCTTCCAATGAGCCGGTGCGCTTTCTCGCCGGCACCAACGCGCCGCACGTGATCAATCTTTTCCACAACGACGATTTTATTTTCCGCAATCCCTTTCAGTTCCGCGACCGCTTCCGGCCGGAGCGCGAGTTCTTCAACGAGAACAAACGGCTGACCGTGCGCTCATGGGAATCGAATCTCGTGCCGGACATCAATGAGTTTGCCCTGGACGATTATCCGATGAAGGGCAAAGGCGTGAAGATCATGCGCTTCGGTCTCGCCGGCACGACCTACGGCTGCCATGTGCAAGAATATCCCCCGGGCAGCCGCAGCACCTTTCACCGCCACGGCCCGGGGGCGATCGTTTGCTTAACGAAGGGCGAGGGCTTCGCGATGGTCTGGCGCGAGGGCGAAGAGCGCACCCGCTTCGAAATCAAGCCCGGCTCGATCTATTCTCCAGGGGATTTGATGTACCACGGCCACTTCAATACCGGCCACGGCACCATGCGCCACTTCGCCATGCGCGGGCGCAGTCCGAAATACAGCCAGGACCGCTTTCGCACCAAGCTCCACGAGATGATCCCCTTCGACGAGGAGCCGCCGGATATCCACGCGATGTATCTCGAAGAGTTGAAGCGGAATGGCGTGAAGTCGGAAATCTCGGTGGTGGAAGAGTAGGAACTGTTCAAGTCCCGTCCCCGAGTAGACTTTAACTCCACCCCTAAGGTATTCTCGTTTCGGAATCCAAAAACCTCGCGGAAAGTAGGGAAGCTCGAATGCGTAATATCAATTCGCTGTTTTCAGCCGCGGCGCTCGTTTTGTGTTTCGCGCCCGCCTTCGCGGGAGAAGCCCGTCCCGAGTGGCAGCGCGAGTGGGAAAGCGTTCTTCAGGCGGCACGCAAGGAAGGGCAAGTTGCCGTCT
>Ga0184639_10000884_pt1 | contig 12410 bp, 7 predicted proteins | sample PLM31_170_b2_FD_133155 | JGI IMG/M metagenome (GOLD analysis project Ga0184639, IMG submission 133155) | Groundwater sediment microbial communities from an aquifer in East River, Colorado, USA - PLM3-1_170_b2 | ecosystem: Environmental > Terrestrial > Soil > Riparian zone | place: USA: East... | reverse complement strand
GCATCAATGGCGCAGGACACCATCCGCCGCCACGCAGCCAAGTCGGACATGCCACCAATGGACTTGAGAATGGGGAGGGCTTCCGCTGGGCGTCCGAGGGCGATCAGCGAATCGGCTTCTATCCGGCGCGCCGCGCTCAGATCAGGATCGAGGATGCCCGCCAGCACGGCTTCGGCGAGCGCGGCCTCCGGATCCCCGCTGTCGAGGAGATGCTGCGCATAGGCAACTCGAGAGGCTGTGTCCCCTGGTGACCTGTCGAGGCGGATGCGGTAGGCGTCAACGGCCAACCCGGCCTCCCCGGCTGCCGCAAGGCTGGAAGCCAATGCGTCAAGCGAGCCGGTGGAGACTGAATCCGGAACCTCCCCTGCCGCCGCTACGAGAAGAGGACGTCCCTTGTCGAGCGCACCGCCGGCGACAAAGGCGACGCCGGTTGCGAGCTTCAAGGAGGGATCCTGAGGGGAAGGTGGGAGCATCTCCAGCGCGCGGGCAACATCCCCGGCACGGACCAGCGAAAGCGTGAGCTCGCCGAGGCGTCCGTTCGATGGCTCGAGCTGAAGGGCTTGTCGCCGCGCTTCGACGGCGCTTACTTGATCGCCGTTGCTCTCGGCGACGGCGGCGATGGCGTCCGTCAGCGATGCAAGTTCCTTCTTCGTTGATTCCCACGCAGCATAGAGGCACGACTCCATAGGCCGAGGCCCAGAGGTCCCGTCTTCGACGGGGTCGACCAGCGGTTCCGGAGACGAGGAAGAGCTCCCCGCCTCCGCGACGAGCTGGGAAAAGCCGACGTCGCCGTCGGAGATCAGCCGAGCGAGCATTCCCGGCAGGTGGGGACCTGCGGAGTCGCACAAGACGCGTGCCGCCTCGGCGTCCGTGAAATTGGAGCGCAGAGCTACGATGAGCGCCGGCAAGGCCGACGAGGTAACCAGGGATCGTGCCATTTGGGGGCGATCGTCCATCGCAGTCCAGGCGCAGGCGAGAGGGGCGCGCCAGTCGAGCTGGCGCATCTGGAGGAGAGCGATGACGGCCTCGGCGCCGCCCGACCGATACGAGCGAAGGATTTCGCCAAAAAGGATCAGAACGTCGTCGGCCGAATGGGGCTCTTCCCCCACTGGGAACCCGTCTTCGAGGAGCCGCGCCCGCCGTGCTTCAAGGGCGGGTGGCCATGGGTTGGGAAGATCGTCAAGGCCGGCGTGCCCGGTTGCCGCGAGCAGGGCTGCCGCGGCGGGGGAGGTCACAGCCGCGTCAAGATTGGAGAGTGCCAGAGCGACGGGTTCTTCGGTCAACCACTCGAGAGCGCCTGGCACGTGAACGAGACAGCGCAGAATCGCACCGGCTTTCTCCGGCCCCTGCGAGGCGAAAAGACGTGAATAGGCTTCGGCGGGCGAAGGCATTGCGGACTCCTCAGCCCGCTGCCCACGCGACCTGAGTCAGGATCCAGTACGAGGCCCCGATCATCATCAGGCCAAGTGTGACCAGGAAGACACCCGTCCCGTTGGAAGTCCGGACAAGGTCGTTCAAGGAGGCCACCAGTGCTGAGGCACCGTTGACCAATCCTGTGACTTCCTCGGCCAGGCCTTTCTGGGCCAATCGGGCAGTGTGTGCCGCCAGCATCTTGACGTCGCCGGAATTCCCGCGGCCGATGAGCACGAAAGCTCCCAGCAACACGCACAAGCAGCCAAGGATGAAGAGGGCGACGGCAATCAGGATCTGGAAGTCGCTGAGACTCAAGAGATTCATGGAGGCCTCCCGGTTCGATCTACCGGAGGCGGTGATGCAAGGTGTGTGCCAGGTGGGGGCTGCGGAAGCTTAGAGAGGGCCGGCGGACACTGGGGCTAGGCTCGATGTCGGTAGTCGCCTCCGTGGACCGGGGAGAGACGCCGGCGGAGCGGTCCGATCCAGGGAACCCCAGACGCAGGGCACCTTAGGCGGTGCAAGAGCGCCAGCCTCGGGCGTCGCAGGCGAACGGCGGCTTCCTGCGGCGTCGTGCGCGCGGGACACGCGTTGGCCGAAGGGGACGGTAACCTCTTTCAGGCGATCCTGGTCATCGTGCGTGTACCGGCCCATCGACAGCCGATGCCCGAGTGAGTCCGATACCAGGAAGAGAGGTTGAGCGTGAAGACGGGCGATCGGTCTTGCGACGCAATCGCCGACGCGGCCGTGCTACGTGGACGGGCCCTGGAACTCCGGCGGCAGATGGCCGATGTCGATCTGCTCGTCGTCGCAAAAGAGCATCGCCCGTTCGATGACATGGCGCAGCTCTCGGATATTCCCCGGCCAGCGATGGCCCTTGAGGGCCTCGATCGCCCGAGGGGTGATGCCGGTGATCGAAGCGCCCATGCGCTGGTTGATCTGCCGGATAAACGTCCCGACCAAGGCTGGGATGTCGACCATCCGCTCGCGCAGGGGAGGCAAATGCAGGTCGACGACCTTCAGACGGTAATACAGGTCCTCGCGAAACCCGCCCTGTTCGATCATCGTCGGCAAGTTGCGGTTGGAAGCCGCCAGGATCTGCAGGTCCACCGTGATCTCGGTGACGCCGCCGACGCGGCGGAACTTCTGCTCGTCCAGCACCCGGAGCAGCTTGGCTTGCATCTCCATGCGGGTGGATGAGATCTCGTCCAGGAAGAGGATCCCGCCGTCGGCCACTTCCACCAGCCCCGGCTTTCGCTTCTGCGCACCGGTGAAGGCGCCGGCCTCGTGTCCGAACAACTCCGACTCGATCATCGTATCGGGCAAGGCGGCGCAATTGACCGCCACGAAGGGCTTGTCGGCGCGCGGCCCCATCCCGCGGATAGCCTTGGCCAGCACCTCTTTTCCGGTTCCGGTCTCGCCCGTGATGAGCACCGACACCGCGGCGGCTGCCGCCCTCTCCGCTTCGCGTAAGATTCGCTGCATCGCCGGGGTTTCCCCGACAATCCACTCGAGCTCGGCCGTCGAGGCGCGCCGAAGCAGGGCCAGCTCCCGCCGCAGGGAGACGATCTCTCGGGCCCGCTCGACCGCCTGGCGCAGCCGGTCGAGGTCCAATGGTTTCATCAAGAAATCGGTGGCGCCCTGTTTCATCGCTTCGACGGCGGTCTCGACTTCGCCGAAGGCGGTGATGAGGATCACCGGCGGGCTGGGGTTTTCGCGGGCAATCCGATCGAGCAGCGTCAGGCCCGAGCCGTCGGGAAGGAAAACGTCGAGCAGAACGATATCGGCGGCGCCTGCCTCCAGAGCGGCATGGGCCTGGGCCAGGTTGCCGGCCTCGATCGCTTCATAGCCGGCATCGCGCAAGGTCTGGCTGACGAAGGAACGAGCCGTTTCTTCGTCATCAACCACGAGGACGGTGGCGGTCATGGTGCGGGGGTCTCCGCGGGGCGGGGCGGCAGGGCGGGCAATCGAATCGTGAAGACCGTCCCAGCGTCGGCAAAGCTCTCCACCTGAAGGCCTCCCTTGTGGGCGGCCAGGATCCGGCGGGAGATCGCCAGCCCCAGACCGGTGCCGTCCTTCTTGGTTGTGAAGAACGGGTCGAAGATACGATCGAGAATCTCAGGAGGAATCCCCGGGCCGGTGTCTGCGATCCGGAGCTCGACGACCGGTCCCTGCGGACCGTGGGCCGGGGCCAGGCTGAGAGAGAGGGTGCCGCCGTCGGTCATCGCCTGCATCGCGTTGGTGATCAAGTTGACGATGACTTGTTCGAGCGTGCGCGGGTCGGCCTCGCACCAAGGTGCCGCCCGGTCGAATTCGGTGTGCGCATTCACCCGCGCCTGTTGCAGACGGGGTTGCCAGCGGACGAGCAACCGCCCCAACAAGTCGGCCAGGTCGATCGGCTCCATGCGAAGTTCCAACGGCCGGGCGAAGAATAAGACGTCCGTCATCAGCTGGTCGAGCCGGAGACATTCGCGCCGGACACGCTCCAGTGATTCGAACAACGGGTGATCCTTGCCCAGCCGGGAGGCTACGTACTGCACCCCGGTGCTGATGTTGTTGATCGGGTTACGAACTTCGTGGGCGAAGATCGCCGAGACTTCCCCGAGCAGAGCGCGCTGCGCCAGGATCTCCGTTTGATTCTCGATCGCCTGTCGCTCCGACATGTCACTCAGGACCAGGAGCAGACGCGCCGCCGACCCGGAAGGCAGGGGCCGCACGCGCAAATGAACCGGGAACGGCGTCCCATCGCGGCGGTGCAGGGTCAGGCGGGGGCGTTCGGCCTGGCGCTCGTGGCCCGAAGCGTCGAGCAAAGTCGCCAGGAAATCCTCCGGCCCCACCAGGACGTCCTGGATCGGAGCCCCGTGCAGCTCGCCCTCGCGGTAGCCGAGCATGGCGGCGGCGCGCGGATTCGTATAGACCACTCGCAAGGCCTCGTCGACCGTGATCAACCCGTCGCTGACCGCGCCCGCCACGTCCCGGCTTTCGGCCTTGAGCGATTGCACTTGCCTCTCGAGCCCCGTCAGCGCCGACCGTTGCACGTTCACCAGCAGCGCGGCGTGCGCCAGGTCGGCGAGGAGAATCGTCAGGGCCTGCGCTTCGGCCGGAATCGATTCGGGCTGTCGCCAGCCGGCCACCAGCATCCCCACCCAAGCCGTGGCGGTGCCCAGAGGCGCGGTACGAACGGTCGAGAATCCAGCGCTCCGTGCGGCCCGGTACAGAGGATGATCGGGACGCTGACCCATGGTCCACTGGGTCGGCTGGGGAAGAGCGTCGAGCGCCCCGGCCGGAAGCGAAGCCGGGAAATCCGTCGGAAGAGAGCCGACCAGGAAGTATTCTGGCCCCTCCGGCGAAACCGCATAAACTCCGAGCCCGTCGGCCGTCAGCAGTTCGCGCGCGGCTGGGATCATCCCTGCCAGCGTCTCCTGATCGGGGTCGAGCAGCAGCCCGGCGAGATCGCTCAGCCGGTCGAGTCGGCTCGCGGTCGCCAGCCGCACTTGCTCGGCTTGCTGTCGGACGCCGGCCGCGCGCAATTGGATGAGGATCGCTTCCGCCGAGGCGCTGCTGGCGCGCGCCTGGAGATCCACCCTGATGACTTCCCCCTCCCGTGTTTTCAGTGGAACCTCGTTCAGTTCGACGTCGACGGAGCCCCAGGCGTTGAGGATGCGCCCGAGGGCCTCCTCGCCGGCCGTCTCAGGGAACAGCGCAGCGGGGAGAAGGGAAGCAATCTCCGTACGAGAATAACCGGTCAGCAGGAGAAAGGCGTGGTTCGCCGCCAGGATCCCGTGGCCGTCGCTGGTGAGGACCAGGACGGCCTCGGGGATCGAGTCGGATAAGAGACGAAAGAGCTCTCGGTAGGGATCGGGTCGCAGGAGCCGGGCGATCGCGCTGGGTGCGGGCGAGCGGCTCGGCAAAGGTCAGACCTACGCAGTCGCGGCGGCGCCGCGCCGGACATGCCTCAGCCGCGCCGGGAGGATGCCTTCCACGGCGCGGTACTTGGCGACCGTTCGGCGGGCGACGCGGACGCCGTCGCGGCGGAGCCGAGCGGCAATCTGATCATCGGTCAGGGGCCGGCCTTCGTCCTCCACAATCTGCTTGATCCGGTCGCGCACCGACAGGCTGCGATCGAAGAAGCGGTGCAGGGGGATGATGCGCCCGTCAGGCAACGCCACCGACTTGTGAGCGACGGCGCGCGACACGGTCGACTCGTGGACCCCGATCTCGGCGGCCAGGCTGGCGCGGGTGATCGGGCGCAGATGACGATCCCCGTGCAGGATGAATTCCCGCTGGCGGCCGACCAAGGACCTCATCAGGCGGCGCATCGTATTGTTGCGCTGCTGCAGGCACTTGACGAATAGGGAGGCACGCTCCAGATGGCGTGACCACTCGTCGCCTTGCTCGGCCTCGCCTTGGGGAAGCGCCTCCCGGAAAAGCGGGTTGACGCGCAGCCAGCCCGACATGGCGGAGAAAATCTCCACCACCAGCGAGCCGTTTGCGTTGGGGGTGTTCGAGATCTGGATATCTGGGTTGTGGTAGACGTTCGGGTCGGCGGAGGCCGTCTGACGACCGGACCCCCAGAAGGCGCGCGAAGGATAGGGGTTGAGCTTGGTGTGAATCAACTCGGCTGCCTGGCGGGCGCGCGCCTGGCTGACGCCGAGAGTCTGTGCGATCTTTTCGAACTCGCGCCGGCCCAGCTCGGCGAAACACTCTTCGAGCATCCGGCGCGCAATCGGGACCAGTGGATCCCCTTCGTCGAGCAAGTCCAGCTGCGCCAGCAGCGCTTGTCGTGGACCGGCGCTGGCCAGACCCGGCGGTTCGGCATGGCGGATGATGCTCAACACGTGTTCGACGTCCGACAGGCTGGCGTGGGTCGCCCGTGCGATCAGGGCGGGGGGATCCATCAGGAAACCATCCTCATCGAGGCTGGAAAGAATGTACGCTGCCAGATGCCGTTCGGAGGGTTCGAGCTCGCCGGCGATCTGACCCAGAATGTGGAGCGCCAGGTCTTCCGGCGCGGCCGGTTCTTGGTCGGCCGGAGTGTTGTCCATCGAGACGGAGCTGGCCGTATGACTCGATTCGCGCGGCGACAGGAAGACGATCAAGTTGTCTTCCGCCTGCGGCGCACTGCACACCGGGCAGGGTGCCGTGCCGCCGAGCTTCCGGTGGCAGGAGGGGCAGACGCGCTCCTCGAGCATCTCCAACGCCGGATTGGAGGAGATTTCGGCGAGGACCCGCTGGCGCAGCTCCAGGTTGGAGAGAGCCAGCAGACTCATCGTCTGGGCCAGGTGGGCCGTCGTCAGGGGGCGGAGGGAATGGTCTTGGACCTGAAGCATGGATCGCTCCACGGGCCGCAGTATAGCGGAACCGACCCGGCAGCGCAATTAAGTTGCAAGACCCGTGCCAACGCAGCGGTGCTAAAATCTCGCCCATGCCTGAGCGGCCAGTGTGGGTCATTGGTGGAGGGCTGGCCGGGAGCGAGGCGGCCTGGCAGATCGCCGAGGCTGGCTGGGACGTGGATCTATTCGAGATGCGTCCCGTCCGCCAGACCGGTGCGCATCGGACGGACCGGTTGGCCGAGTTGATCTGCTCCAACTCTCTTGGGTCCAGGTTGCCGGACCGCGCTTCCGGGGTCCTGATGGCCGAGCTGCGTTGCCTGGGTTCATTGTTGCTGCAGCTCGCTGAGGCTTCGGCGCTCCCTGCGGGCGGTGCGTTAGCCGTGGACCGCGAGGGGTTCGCAGACAAGGTGACCCTTGCTTTGGAGAATCACCCTCGTGTGCACCTGATCCGGCGGGAGATGACGGAAATCCCGGAGGGGGTCGGCGTGGTGGCCAGCGGACCGCTCAGTTCGCCCAGGTTCGCCTCCGAACTGGCGAGGCTGGCGGGGGAGGATCACCTGTATTTCTACGATGCTCTGTCCCCGATTGTCGAGGCCGACAGTGTGGACGGGGAGATCGCGTATCGCGGCTCCCGATATGGCCGGGGCGAGATGCCGGATGGCGACTACCTGAACTGCCCTATGACCAAGGTCGAGTACGAGGCCTTCGTCGAAGCGCTGACGGGCGCCGATCGGATTCCCCTGCGCGATTTCGAATCGACGATTCCCGAAGGCGTGCGGGCCGGCGAGGGTATCTACTTCGAGGGATGCCTGCCGGTGGAGATCATCGCCAGCCGCGGCGGACAGGCGCTGGCTTTCGGGCCTATGCGTCCGGTGGGCCTGCACGACCCTCGGACCGGGACTCGTCCGCATGCGGTGGTTCAACTACGGCAAGACAACCTGGCCGGAAGCCTGTACAACCTCGTCGGATTCCAAACGAATCTCACCTTTGCAGAGCAGAAGCGCGTCTTCTCAATGATCCCCGGACTGGCCGGGGCGCGCTTCGCGCGCTTTGGCCAGATGCACCGCAACACCTTCATCAACTCGCCGCGGTTGCTCGAATCGACTCTGGAGATGCGGCGGCGCCCCGGCCTTTTCTTCGCCGGGCAGATCACCGGGGTGGAGGGCTACTTAGGGAACATCGCCACGGGCTTGCTGGCCGGTTTGAATGTCGCTCGCCATCTGCGTCAGCAGCCCTTGCTCGAGCTTCCGACGTCGACGATGTTGGGCGCCTTGTGTCACTACATCCGTCACGCCGAGCCGCGCACGTTTCAGCCGATGAAGGCCAACTTCGGCCTGCTGCCTGAGCTGCCAGGGCCGCGCGTGCGGGATCGGCGGCAGCGCCAGCAGATGTATGCCGATCGTTCCGCGGAGGCCATGGAAGCGATCCTCGCAGTGGGAATGGCGGGGTAATCGAGAACCCGCGCTGTGAGGTCCCGAGCGCAATGCGCATAGCCACTCCCTCGTCAACAGCTCGCTCCTCTATCATCACTAAGGGTCGAGAGGCTATGCGAATCGTGGCATCGGCCTCCTTCGTTGTTCTGGCCTCCTGCGCCACGAATCGGGCTGCGGACTTCGATGGACGGGCGGCCCTGTCGCTGGTGGAGAAACAAGTGGAAATGGGCCCGCGGCATCCGGGCACCGCTGGTCACGAGGCCATCCAAGGCTGGATCGCCTCGGAACTGCAGGATCTCGCCTGGGAGACCATGGCATCCTCCTTTCCTTACCAGGGCGTGACACTCACGAATATCTCGGGCCGGCTGGACGGCGCTGCCGGTCCGTTCATCGTCCTCGGTGCGCACTACGACACACGGCCGGTGGCCGATCGCGATCAGGCTCATCCCGACTCGCCCGTCCCAGGCGCGAATGACGGAGGCTCAGGAGTGGCTGTGTTGCTCGAGCTGGCGCGCGTACTTCCGGCCCGCGGGCTTGCCTGCGATGTCCAACTAGCCTTCTTCGACGGGGAGGACTCTGGAAACCTGGAAGGTTGGGAGTGGGCGGCCGGCTCCAGGCACTTCGCCGGCGAGCTGACGCGCGAGCCGTCGGCGGTCGTCGTCGTGGACATGGTAGGGGACCGCGACCTGGATCTCCCAATGGAACGGACTTCATCAGCGGACCTGGCAGCGGAGATTTGGCAGGCGGCGGCCGAGCGGAGCCTGGATGCCTTCCGCGCCGAGCCCGGCCCATCGGTGCTCGACGACCACACTCCGTTCCTCGCCCGCGGCTGGCGCGCCGTCGACATCATCGACATGGCGTATCCCTTCTGGCACACGACGGAAGACACCCTCGACAAGATCTCGGCGGAAAGTCTGGACCAGGTCGGCGAAGCCCTGCTCGCATGGTTGGGCACAGTGTGCAGCAAGTAGGGACCGAGGATTGGGAGATCGGCGACCAGAGATCGGTGATGGCGATCCGTCGTCGGCAACCGGGAAGTCAGTCATCAGTGATCCCTCATCAGAGGGTTGACCCCGCGTCCAGAGGCACTACCGCTCGACACTGACCTCTGACCACTCACCACTGACGACTGTATAATCTTCTCATGCCGAAGCAACCCCTGCCTACCGAGCCGCCGCGCGAACGAGCGTATCTGGTGGGAGTAGGGATCGACGGCGCAGACTCGCTGCTCTCCCCACAAGACTCCCTGCTCGAATTGGCGCGCCTGGCCGAGACGGCCGGACTGGAAGTAGTCGGCGCGTCGGCGCAGCGCGTGCGCCATCCTGATCCGAAGACTTTGCTCGGTTCAGGGACGGTCGTTGCGACGCGTGACTTGGCCGAGGAGGCGCTGGCCGACGTCGTGGTCTTCGACGACGAGCTATCGCCTCGCCATCAGCGCGAACTCGAGCGCGCCCTGGGCGAGGATCTGAAGGTCGTCGACCGGACGGCGCTCATCCTCGACATCTTCGCCCAGCACGCGCACAGCCGTGAGGGGGCGCTGCAAGTCGAGCTGGCACAATACGAGTATCGGCTTCCCCGACTCACCCGAGCCTGGACGCACCTGGCACGGCAGGCCGGCGGCGGCGCCGGCCGAACCGGTGCGGTTGGAGGAGTCGGGCTGCGCGGCCCGGGCGAAACTCAGCTCGAGGTCGACCGGCGGGAAATCGGCCGGCGTATTGCCCACCTTCGCAAGGAGCTCGATCGCGTCCGGGCCCACCGCGGGCGCTACCGAAGCCGGCGTCGCCGCGCCTCGGTGCCGACCATCGCGCTGGTGGGGTACACCAACGCCGGGAAGTCGACGCTCTTGAATCGCCTGGCCCAGGCCGACGCCGTCATCGCCGACCAGCTTTTCGCCACTCTCGATCCGATGACCCGGCGCTTGCGCCTGCCGGAAGGGCGGGCGGCATTGGTCACCGACACTGTCGGGTTCGTCCAGAAGCTCCCCACGCTCTTGATCGCCGCCTTTCGGGCGACGCTCGAGGAGATTAGCGAAGCCGACCTGCTAATTCATGTCGTCGACGCCAGCCACCCTGCCAGGGAAGCGCAGGCCCGCGCCGTACAAGCCACCTTGGAGGAGATCGGCGCCGGGAGTTTGCCGATGGTCACGGCCCTCAATAAGGTCGATCTCCTTCCGGATCGTCAGCTGGACCCGGTGGTCATCGACGCGTTCGAGCGCGCCATCCCGGTCTCAGCCCAGGAAGGGGACGGGATCGCTGCCCTGCTTCGGGCGATGGAAGCCGAACTCGACCGCAAACTCGTCGCAGTGGATGCCCGGATCGCCTACGACCATGGGGGGATGTTGGCGAGGATGTACGAGGCCGGAGTCGTCGACAAAGTCGAACACGAAGAACGGGCGATTCACGTCCGGGGCCGCGTGCCCAAGGACCTGGCCAAGGAAATCGACCGAATCGCTCTGAGGCGGCGCCGCAAAACCGAGCCGGCGCCGGCCCAGCCGGGATCCTCCGGAGGGTGACCTGGTTCCCGTCAAGTCAGTCCGTTCTCCAGATGGGCCCTGCTGTACGAATCCGGACCGATGATCAGCGGGCATCCTGAAGCGCTGCGAGAAATGCGGTCGTTCCTGGCGAGCATCGGCGCAGATGCCCGCTTCGACCCCGTCACCACGACCCTCTACAGCACGGATGCGTCCAATCACCAGGTCGTGCCCCTCGGTGTTGTCTTGCCGCGCCACCGCGAAGAGCTCGCTGCCATCGTCGCCAAGGCGGCCGAGCTGCGCGTGCCGGTTCTGCCGCGCGGCGCGGGGACCAGCCTGGGCGGCCAAGCCGTTGGCGCGTCGCTCGTGCTCGACACAGCCCGATATCTGAACAGGATCCTGGAGATCGATCAGGAGGGGAGAACTGCCAAAGTTGAACCAGGGGTGGTCTGCCTGAGCATGAACCGCGCCGCAGCCGCTGCAGGATTGATGTACGGCCCCGACCCGGCATCGGCCGACCGAGCGACCTTCGGCGGAATGATCGGCAACAACGCCACAGGTGCACATTCGATCCGCTACGGGATGTCCTCGGATCACCTCACACGAGCAACGGTAGTCCTGGGGGACGGGTCCACGGCGGACTTCGTCGCCGTCTCGGAGGACGAGGCGAAAAGTCGAAGCCGCGGGATGAGCTTAGAAGCGGAGGTTTATCGAACGGCGCTCGAACTCCGTGGCTCCATCGAACCGGAGATCCGAAGCCGATGGCCAACGACCTGGCGCCGCGCCTCCGGTTACGGGCTGAACTACCTCACCGGCTACACCCCCGACGCCCCGCAGGCCTGGTATCGGACCCCGGAGGGATACATCGACCAGGGGGTTCTCGACGTCCCGGCTGCGTTCTGCGGCTCCGAGGGGACCTTGGGCGTCCTGGTCGAGGCAGAGATTCGCCTGGTCTCCAGGCCCCGCGCGACGGCTCTGCTGCTGTTGCCCTTTGATTCCGTCATGGAAGCTGCCCAGGCCACACCAGCGCTGTTGGAGGCCGGGCCTTCCGCCATCGAGTTGGTTCCGGCGGCGTTGCTCGAGCGCGCCCGACAGGTTCCAATGTATGCCCGCAAACTGGGGTTCCTCGAGGGGACACCCCGGGCTCTTCTTGCGGTCGAATTCGAAGGCCAAAGCAAGGCTGAGGCCGTGACATCGGCTCGCCACACCCGGTTCCGCGGGACGATTCTCGAAGAGACCGCTGCGCAAGCCAGTTTCTGGGAAGTGCGGAAGGCTGGCCTCGGGCTGTTGACCTCCGTCCCAGGCGACACCAAGCCCATCACTTTCATCGAAGATGTCTCGGTCCCTGTCGGAGGTCTGGCGGATTACGTCGGACGCGTCGAACGGATCCTGGCGGAGCATGGAACGTCCGGCGAGTGGTACGGGCACGCCTCGGCCGGCTGCGTCCATCTGCGGCCGATGGTCAATCTCAAGACCGACCACGGCCGCCGGCAGATGCGCCAAATCGCCGAAGCCATCGTCCAGGAGGTGCTCGAGCTGCGCGGGGCGATTTCGGGGGAGCATGGCGACGGACTCTCACACACGGAATTCAACGCGCTCCTTTTCGGCCCTGAATTGACGCAGGCATTCCGTCGGTGGAAGCGCGCTTTCGACCCGGCGGGAATCCTGAATCCGGGGAAGGTTGTGGTTCTGGAGGACGGTCCCCGTTCCCAGATCGATGGCGACCTGCGTTATCGGGCGGAGCTAGGCTCACCCGTCGAGCTG
>Ga0184639_10000883_pt1 | contig 12416 bp, 13 predicted proteins | sample PLM31_170_b2_FD_133155 | JGI IMG/M metagenome (GOLD analysis project Ga0184639, IMG submission 133155) | Groundwater sediment microbial communities from an aquifer in East River, Colorado, USA - PLM3-1_170_b2 | ecosystem: Environmental > Terrestrial > Soil > Riparian zone | place: USA: East... | reverse complement strand
TTGAGTGTGAGATAGATATGCTCCTTATTGATACCTTCGAGCCAGTTGAGATAGAGGTTCTCCTTAAGCCTAGTATGGAAGTTGTAAGAGCTCCACTCAATTCAGATGGTAGAGCTGACTACGCCTGGATTGACTTAACTAACAATGGAAGGCAGTGGGAAAGGAAGCAGTTAGGTGAAGCTCTGTCAGATTTGGACTCAGTCGAAGAGCAGCTTAACCGTCAACTGTCTGCTTGCGCCGAGCAGACTCTAGTAGTGGAAGGAGTAGGACTACCAGTAGTAGATGGGTTTCAACTCTACACCCTAAGCAGTGATAGGAGATTTTGGCGTCCTACTCACCTAATGAAGAGGCCAGGTCTTGAGAGGCTATATGAGGCTTGGAAGTGGGGGGTAAGAGCAGCAGGAATTCAAGTAATTGAGACCACCTGCTTAGAAATGACAGCTAGAGCTTTAGCTGGAGCATACCAGGCAAGTATGAAGCTTGAACACACCACTATGAGGAGGTATTTACAGCCCCACATTCCTCCATTTAACCCTAATATACAAGTAGATAATCTGGCAAGACTCAAGGACTGTGGTATTGGTGTTGAGAGAGCACAGAAACTTATTGCTGACTTGGGTACATTTCATGCTGTCATGGTGGCACCAAGATATAAGTTACACTCTATCTTAGGTGTAGCTGTGACTAAGAAGTTTTTCAGTACAATTGGGAGGACTGAGTGACTACGCATAATAAAGCTTATCGACGAATTACTGTATACCGGGACGATTCCACTACGCCAGTAGTTTACGAGCCAGTAAAGCACTATTGGTATGAGGCTAATAATACTGTACTAGTCATTGCTTATATTACTCATGCTGATACTGGTGCCCATAATTATGTTCATTGGCCTGTTAGCAGATTTCAGTGGTTTCGAGATGAGAAACTAGAGCAGCAGGTGCCAGAGAAGTACCGAGTGATCGAGTCACGGAGGTTAGAATGATTGACCAATTCCTCCATTTAACCCCAACACACAAGGAATTTCTCAACTGGGTAGCAGATAGGTTTGTTTACCTTTATCAGGAGAGTGAGCAGGTTGATTTTGTTCAGCGCTTGAGAGAGATTCCTGATAAAGAAGTAAACTTATCCCAGCTACAGCAGGAATCTCATCGCATAGCAGTAGAGCATGGCTGGTGGGATAACCGCAATCCAGACAGCGTGCTAGAGCTTCTAATGCTTATTGTCACTGAGGTAGCTGAGGGAGCTGAGGCTTATAGAGATAAGCTACCTATACAGGGAGGAGCAGTATATGGTAAGCCTGTTGGGCTAGCTTCAGAGCTTGCAGATATTCTTATAAGAGTAGGAGATATGGCCGAAGGTCTGGGTATAGACCTAACACGAGCAGTAATAACTAAGATGGAATACAACAAGACACGGTCATATCGTCACGGAGGAAAGTTAGCGTGATGACAAGTCCTAATGAGCCTAACCTTTCTCAGTTTCTAGCTGCTTGTCAGCTGGCTCCTATTCCCAGCTCTGGTGATATTACTGAACTTGTTATAGCTGATCTTAAAGCAAGACGTGAACTTGGTATCGCCAAGTATGGCACAACACTCCAGGCATATAACGGTCGTGATGCTTTGCTAGACGCTTACCAGGAAGTACTTGATCTAGCTCAGTATTTAAGGCAAGCAATTGAGGAGAGAAGATGAGACCTGAATGGAAGGATTATTTTTTAGCTCTAGCTAAGGTCGTGTCTAGCAGAGCTACCTGTCCAAGAGCCAGTGTTGGTGCTGTTATTGTCAGACAAAACCAAGTTGTCTGTACAGGTTATAACGGCTCCTTACCAGGTGAGGTACATTGTACTGATAGAGGCTGCTCGATTAACAAGGAAGAGCACTGTAGTCGAGCAGTCCATGCTGAGGTTAATGCTGTTGCACAAGCTGCGAAGTTTGGATTAGCTGTCAATGGGTGCACTATGTATGTCTACGACTCAATAAACAGAGGACAGTGCTGTCTGGATTGTGACAAAGTAGTTAAGTCAGCTGGTATCATTCAGGTTATTTTCTGATGTTTGCTGAGCATCGAGAGCGCAATGACCAAGGCTGGCTTATGTATCCTAGAGACGTGTCGTTCCGTCGTAGTGTGGGCTTTGCGGAGGAGTCATTCCAGCATCCAGCTAAGGCAAACCTACACTTAATCCAGGATTTAGTGGAGTACTTAAGCCAGCCAGGTGACAGGGTTATGGACATAACTGCTGGTACAGGCTCAGTACTTGTAGCTTGTAAGCTTGAGCGCAGAGCTATAGCTATTGACCTAAACTCGGAGTATGTCAGCTGGATGAGGAAGTCAGCTCAGCAGATGCTGCTTAATCCTGCCGACTACATTATCCTTGAGGGTGATTGCAGAGATTATCTTCCTCTACCGTGCCAAGCAATTATCTTTAGTCCTCCTTACTCTCAAGTAATGGGTAGCACTGGCGGCATCATGTCTAGAGATAAGGCCATGATGGAGCAGTATAGTAGGTATCAGAGTGATTACAGCAACCCTAAGAACTTAGGCAACTTGCCTGCGTTTAGATTTAACTACGCCATGAGAGCAATCTACCAAAAGTGTTGGGACAGCCTTGAACCAGGTGGACACTTGGCCTTGCTAATCAAGGATACAGCTGCTCCAGGTAGAAAGACTAATCCTTTAGGCTGGAATCATGTACAGATGCTAGGACAAGCCGGATGGGAGACAGTTGAATGGCTTCAGTGGGCTTCACCAGGTACCCTGTTTAGGGCTATGCATCAAGCCGCTGGGCACCACACCATTGACTCAGAGCACATAATAATCTGTCGTAGACCTTAGGGAGAGCATAAGGTGGCTGTCTATCATCTAGGACATCATCCTAACTATCCAGAGCTATTCCACTCTCTAATTACAGAGCCGCCAAAGCTACTTGCTTTTGATACAGAAGTTGTGAGCTTAGATAACCGAAAGCTTCTAGGTGTTGGAGTAGCAATTAGTGGCGGTGAGGGTTTCTATGTGCCAGTTGACGAACCCAGGTTTCTAAGTATCTTAGCCTTAGCCCGAGACTCAAGCATCCAGAAAATATACCACAACGCTCCCTTCGACTTAAGAGTTCTTAGACCACATCAAGTTGACTGCAGTAATGTAGATGATACAGCTTTCATGCTCCGGTTATTAGGCTTGCCAGCATCACTAGATGAAGCTGCCATTAGTGTTGGGAGAGAAGCTCAGACAGCTAAGAGTTTAATGGAATCTCATAAAGTACACACAATGGATAAGCTACCCCAGTCTGAGCTGGCTAATAAGTGTATCAATGATGCGCAGGTAACTTATCTACTTTATGAGAAGTATAAGGATTTAGTGTCTCCCAGCTACTATGCTATGGAGAGGAGACTTATTCCAAGACTGGAAGATATGAGTCAAGTAGGAGTTAAACTTGATACAGATAGGATTGAGGAGCTTTACCAGCATTATAATCGAGAGTATGCGTGGTATCTAACTCAATGTCAAGGAATGGGGTTTAATCCTGGAAGTCCTCAGCAAGTAGGCTACATTCTAGCTGAAAGAGAGAACTTTCTTCCATTCACTAAGTCTAAAAAGCAGCTCTCCACTGATGAAAGCCATCTAAGGCGGCTAAGTGACCCTGTAGCTAGACTTGTGCTTCTCTATCGTCACACAGCTAAGCTACTAAACACTTACATCATACCTTTAAGAGGTAAGGATAGAGCCTATACTACTTTTCATATGGAGGCTTTAACTGGCAGAATTAGTAGCACATCAGCAGGTAAAGGTAATCCAGACCGTAACTTAATGAATATACCAAAGAAGACTGACTTGGCTCAAGCTGCTATACCCACTATTCGAAGTGCGTTTCTGCCAGATCATAATGAGTGGACTATAGCTGACTTTAGCCAGATAGAGCTTCGGATACTAGCTTACCTGTCAAGAGACCAGAGAATGCTAAGTATCTTTCAAAGTCCTGATGGAGACTTTCATGGAGTCACTGCCAGTGAGATGAGAATTCCTAGAGACTTTGCTAAGATATTTAACTTTGCGATGATTTATGGAGGCAATGAGTATACTGTAGCTACTAATGCAGGCATGAGTGATGTAGCTTTGGCTAAGAAATATATGCTTCGCTGGATGACCACATACCCGCAAGCAGCACAGTGGATGATGGTACAGAAGATTGAGGGTATCCGTAACGGATATGTGGAGAGTTTACTTGGTCGGAAGATGCCAATACCTACAGAACAAGGACGAGCCCACGCTGAACATTGCTGTATCAACTTCCCTATACAGTGTACAGCAGGTGAAATATTTAAGATGGCTATCCAAGAGTGTTCTAACTTAGCAGACAGTTTTCGTCTTATAGTACATGACGAGATGGACCTGTCAGGACACCATCAGATGTCAGATGCGTTAGCTCATCTTACTGACATATACACACCTGTTGGTGTCGAGTACCGGGCTAGGTGGGGTTAGTCGATAGCGTAGAGGCGTAAACATAGCTACGGGAAAATGGTCAAACACATACCAACCACCATAGGTACGTGTTTGCGTAAACATGGGATAATGTGCGTAAACATAGATAGGAGCAGTATGCCCAGGAAAAAGCAGCGGCGTAAGTGGAGAAAATGTTTGACTTGCCATCTCGATTACCCAGTCTATAGAAGCAACCAGAAATACTGCTCTCCTTTGTGCAGAGTGAAAGCTTGGCACTCTAAGAATATCATAATGTATGGCGTAAGATATAAGCTTAGACCAGAGGAAGAAGGAGAGGTAGTGGGCTATAAACCAGTTATTGAAGGAGACTTACCATGACATTTGAGCAGATCAAGATTCAGCTGGAGACTCTACTTGTTGATGAGCTTCATCACGTAACAGGCAAGTTTGAAGTGGTTAATAATGTTAAGTGGTTTGGAGACTGCCCAACACCACAACCAAGAATCAAGGCTAACAACCTCCATACTCACCGGGAAGATGAATCCCTAGTATGCTTTGACTGTCTAAGGATTCATGTACTAGAGTCTGACTATGATACTATAACTCCTCAGGTAGTTAAGAATATGGTTAACTTTATAAGCCAGGAGCACAGGAAGTTATTTCCACCAGAAGACAAGAGAGTCTAAGTCTCACTTCCAGTAGGCATAAGCACCCTTCCGTCATTGTCAGCATACTGGCGAAGACTACTCATACTTCTACGGCGAGCCTGCTGCACACGGTCAACTAAGATTCTCCAGTAGTCTGTGTGTCTATCCCGGGCGTCAGCTAAGAATCGCTCAGCTACCTTACCTTCAGCTTCTGAAGCTTGTAAGTAAGCATTGCCCTCAGCAATATAAGCACTTATCTGAGTTAATCGCTGAGTATACTCACCTAACAGTCTCTCTGCTATAGTAAGTCTACCTACAGCTTCTTGTAGAAATGCTTGAAGCTGCTGATACCTACTGTTAGCAAGAGCAATGTACTCTGCTCCATTAGCCACAAAAGTTTTAGCGTTCTCAGTAAACCTATCTCCAGCCGCAAGATGCCTATCAGCAACAGCTAAATAACTAATTGCTACACTTAACTTACGTTCAGCTTCAGTAAGTCTAACTAAAGCTTCGGCCGTAAATCCACTGGCAGTAGCTATGCGTTGCGTAGCCTCACTCACCCATCCACTGCCGGTAGCTATACGCTGAGACGCTTCAGCTACCCATCCATTGGCCACAGCTATCCGCTGGTTAGCTTCACTAATCCATGTTTCACCAATGGCTATTCTTTGCGAAGCCTCAGCTATAAAGCTATTAGTAATCTCTATGCGCTGAGCAGCTTCACTCACCCATCCACTACTGGTGGCTATTCTCTGTGAAGCCTCAGTGGCAAATGTGTTAGCAATACCTATTCGCTGAGCTGCAGACGCTATTAAAGCTTGAGCATGTTCAGCTCGACCATCAGCCTCAGCTACAAATGTTTGTGATATGGCAATACGTTGTACAGCTTCTTGTATGAAAGCAAAGGCCTGATTATACCTTCCTGTTGCCTCTTCTATATGTGCTCTAGCGAGTTCAACAGCAACTTTCGCGTACTCGCGATTCTCAGCAGCTACCCCTTCACCTATGTTAATAGCATTTATTAGTGCGTCTCCAGTATCTAAATAGAAGTCAGCACTACGGTCAGATGCAACAGCACTTCTTAACCTAGAATCAGTTCTGTCTAATGCTGCATCAGCATCAACATCTATACGTGTAACTACTTTAGCTAATGCTGTTTGAGCTGTAACACCAGCTCCTACTAGATGGGTATCTACCTTGTCCAATGCAATATTAAGCTCGTTTAATGGGGTATCAGCACCAGTTAAACTATTTAAGTCTGCTTTAGCTGATGAACTGCCACCCAGAACCTCGTTATTTATCTTATCAAGAGCTAAGTCTCCAGCTATTAATTCAGCTCCAACCTTGTCTAGTGCTCTTGTAGCTGAACCTCCACCTACACCTACAAGATGAAACTCTACTTTATCTAAGGCGAGATCACTAACAAGCAGCTCTAGGTTTACTTTATCAAGTGCAGCTTTTGCCGACGATGTAGCACCTACTAAGTCGTTGTTTACCTTATCTAAGGCAGTATCTCCAGCTACCAGCTCAGCACCCACTTTATCAAGTGCTGTTTTAGCTGATCCAGCTCCCACTAAGTGTGTATCTACCTTAGCAAGAGCTGTCTCTGTACTAGTTAGTATAGCAGCTACTCCACCCAGCTCAGACTCAGCCTTATCTACCGGACCTGTAGTAAGTATATCATACTTATCTATCTCAGTTTTAGCTCTAGCCAATTCAGTAGTAGCAGCAGTAAGCTCTGCAGTAGCACCGGCTAGTGCTGTCTGCATTGATAATGTTGCGCCCTTGGTGTCAGCCTTAACAGTATCTAACGCTAACGCAGCCGCAGTCTGAGCAACAGCTATATTAGTGACTATAGTGGCTAAGGCAGTGTGCACTGCAGTAGTGTTTGCGAATTCAGCTCTTGCTGACGCTAAGTCCACTACAGCCTGAAGATTACGTTCTCGAGCCTTCATAAACAGAGCGTATGCTACTGTACCCTTAATCGCAACTTCATCAAGAAATCTAGGGTAAGTGGGGCTTGCAGCAGCAGAGGGAGCTGTGTGTTGAGCGTGGTAGTATACTTGTACATGGTCCTTATCAGCTAAAGATTCCTGACTTCGACCTTGAGTAGCTCCAAGCCAAAGAATATCACCCCACCGAAAGAAACTTCTAAATTCCTGAGGAATATCACGCTCTATCTCTAAACGAATAATAGAGAGGAGAGTAGTTAAGCTACTAATGTCTAAGGCTATAGTAGAGCGGCTATAGCTGATAAGATAAACTGTTAACCCAAGCATACCTCCACCACTAAGTATAGTAACAGTCCCATTATTATAATCCATACGGTAGTCAGTATCTCTGGTAAAAGTAGTACCAGCAGGACTTGAGGTTACTACTTCAGTCTTAGGCTTAAGAGGCTTATTGGCTAGAGATTTAGCTGCGCCAATAACAGCTGAAGTAAATAACTCACCACTTACATTAAGTCTAAAAGTAGTCTCATAAACCTGTTCACGAGGCATAAGTCGAGTAATGTCAGCAGTAACCTCATCAGCAGCTCGATCTAACTGAGCATCAGACCAGAGTTCTATGGGATCACCTGTATCCGACAGCTCAATACGGGAAGCTGCCCTTATTGTTATCTTATCACCTACCGCCATGCTCCACCTCCAGAAGATGTGTATGTCCACGAGTTGGATTGACTTTGCGAGTGTAGTGTAAGAGACCTAAGTATTTAATAATACGCTTAACAGAGACAGCGTCAATGGCTTTACAGCTAAACAAGTCCAGATAGATAAAATCTAACTCGGGATAAGTATGGGCTGTAATAGAGGACTCAGCGATAAATTGTACTCCAGACAGTCCAGATACAGGCTGACCATCTTTAGCTTGATACTGGACTATGTGAGGAGGACCAAGTCTCTGCATCCCTAAGTGCTCAGCCGCTAAAACAAGAAAGCTAGCTAAACCAGCTTGGTGATAAAGAGTAGACTTATGTTCTGTCACATAGCCATCAAGAGTTATATGCACTTACACCTCACTAGACTGACCTCTCCCGAGTTAAGCTCTGATAATAGACGGGTTGGATAACCTGGATTAGCCTAATAATTTCACTACCTTTAGTGGGGTATTCATACTGGGATACTCCTACTGAGGACTTGGTTACTTCACTCCAAGTAGGAGCAACTACAGTTCTACCCATCACCAAGTCAATATTATACACTCCCGGTTGATACGTACGGCTAAGATACATTAACCGGCCTTTCCAAGTATAAGTACTCCTCCCGTCAACAATCTCAACTAAATCATAGACTTCCTGCCCAACATTCATGGGAGCAGTACCCATACCTTGAGTAGTATCACGTACAAGTCCATCAATGCGTCTCTGAGCCATAGTATTGCCCACACTATCACTTGACAGAGCAGGGTCTACTACTATCTGAGTGATTAGTCCAAGCTGAGCTACTGAACTGGCATCCTGAGCACTACCCTCAAAGCCTGCAGGAGTTTCACCAGGCATCTTTTGAGTGTAGATAATCTTATTGGGAATGATAAGGCTCTTATCCTGACGAGTCACAAATATAGTGTGGCCAGCAAGAAGATTGTAGGTATAGTCAGGAGTAACTTGAGCGTTATTGATGTTACTTATGTGAAATCCGTCCTTACGCACCTTGACACCAAGAGTAGTATAAGAGGAAAGTATTAAATTAGCAACTCCAGTTAGATCGTCACTAAGTTTTAACCCTCTTTCGGTATCAGGCTTGTAGTCATCACCTTGACCAGCTACAGAAGTATCTAAAGCCACTCCCAAATACTTACCAGCCAAGACACGAGTAGCTTTGGGTTGAGTAGGTGTAGAGACTGAAATAACTCTAAACCTTACATAGTAGAGAGGATTATTCGGAAAAACAGCACTGTTCGGTCCAGCTATAGAGGCGTTAAGTAGAGTCCAAGTAGCAGGCTGGTCAAAAGCTACTATCTTCAGTGTTCCAATTGTAAAGCCGTTAGTACCATCTAGAACGCTACCAGGAGGAAGACCATCATCTCCTACATAGCTAAGTGCTGCCCAAGTAGTGCCATTCCAAAACTCCCAAGCGCCAAAAATGGTCCCTGTTGAAGGAGTAGTGAGGTCAATACTTATTCGGTCAAAGAATTCAACTTTACCAAAGTAAGTAACGTCACCTATAGCTGGAGGGTTAGGAAGCAAAAGTACATCGTTTAGGCCGCTGGAGGCTCTGTTTCGAGCCTCTACAGCAAAGCTAAAGTTCTGGGCCAGGACGATGTTGTGGTGTACAACAGTCCCATCTAGAAGGGCAGCTGCACTTGAGTCGTTGCCGAGTGTAGAGCCACCAAGAAGCTCGTGAAGTATCTCCTTAACCGTAGCCTCATCGCTACCTCCAGGAGCGTACTGAATGTTCTTAGCAGTTAACTGTTGAAGCCAGAGTTGAGCCACATAGTCCCACAGAGACATACAGTGAAGCTCAACCACCAGTTCACCAGGAGCACTAGTTAGTCCTTGACTAACAACTATAACTGGTCCAGCTTCAGAGTACCTATTAACAGCAGCTGCGTCTTTCAGTCCCCAGCCAATATTAACGATGAAGCCTCTAAAGTCAATGGCTGACACAGCCTGGTCGTGGTCTCGAAGCTGAATAATGGCTGAGATAGGTACTAAGGCTTCAGAAGAGTTAAGATTGCCACTAAATTGACTCTCAACTTGACGAACAGAGAGTATGCGGTTAGGAGTATCAATTGTAGTATAAGTGTAAGTAGTGGTTCTAGCTCGATTAGCTAGAAATAATCTTATGAAAGGAGTGCGTGAGGCACTCCGTTGAGCTGTAGTAAGGGCAAAGTCAAGAGTACGCATCTAATTATCTGGCAATAAATCAGGATTTAATAAAGTTCGGTCAGATTTATCCTTCAGCTGCTGAATAATAGTGTAGTCACTAGCTCCAAAATAGTGGATGGCTAAAGTTTTAGGTGTTATGCCAGAGTCCTTATCTTCCTTACTGAGTGGGACTTGGCGGTTTAACAGACGATGAAGCCAAGAGTATACCTTATCATGTAGCTTGATATACTCAGTACCATCAGCTTGCAATACATCCTGCCACAGTTGGTATGAGAACTGGCCATCATTCTGAGCCTGCATAGTGCGTGGAAGGGTAAGAATTATCATTCTAAGTAAGTTAGAGGGAGTAGCCTCTTCCATATCAGGGAGTTGCTGCTCAAGGTTAATCCACTCCACATCGCCATCGTCACTACGCTTGGGAATTAAGTAAGGCTTGCCAGTGATGGAGAGGATAGTGGTATTGGATATTTGCTTAGACATAGTTTCTACGCTCCTACTCTTACCATAGAAAATATTGGCGTCCAAGTAGCTGACCCTACAATAAATAAACTCACCCCAGAATCCTGCTGAACTCTCAGCAGCAAAAAATCGTTTACAAGTAAGTCATAAAGCGCAGCCACCACATGCTGGTTAAGTATAATAGCTGATGGTGCTTGGCCATGAATTATGATGTCATCCTCAATTCCAGACCTTGTGTGAGAAACCTTAATCTGACGAAAGGTTCCTAACGCACTTACAGCCCATTCTACTTGAGCCATAATAAGGTATTTACCAGCTGTTCGACAAGTTAGTCGTTCAGTATTAGTGACTGTACTGTGAATATTATCGGTGTCAAAGTCCTCTATATCAAAAAGAAGAGTCGTAAGAGCACCATTAGGGATAGAAACATCACCACGTCTAACTCTGGCAGCTGGCCCACCAATATTAGTAGCATTTCTCAGTACACCACCTGAGAAGATGTCAACATCATTGGTAACAAGTCCAATCTCTCCATTTACAGTGGGCGCTGCTCCAGCCTGTAGTAGAATCTTGTTTATCAGAGACTCTCGTACCCAAAGCTGATCCCATCTATTACCTGATGCTCCAAGATCCCAGATGCTGTCTAGATCTGCTCCGGTGCTACTTGACGGTAAAATATTTCCAAAACTTCTGGTGTGGCTTACAGGCTTAAGTAATAGGTCACCAGAAGTAGTACTTACTCCTTTACCTGTAGTCGCAGCTGGATGGTCTATATCGAATGAGCCTGTAGCCCAGTCAGCAGTTAAGGCTCTAGAGCCGTCTATGAGTACAGCACCAGGAATATCAGCGTTTAACAGAGCTCGAAATACTGGAACTGCTGGGATACCTGATGGAGGTCCTACAAGAACAAAGTTAGCTGTTTGAGTGTCAAGACTAATCTCTTGTGCAGTAAGTCCAAGTAGTGAGTCAGCACTGGCTGCTAAGGTTACAGAGGCGTGAGCTGCAGTAGGAGTTGCAAATGTCCCATCAGCTCTAAGGAAATCTGTAGTGCCCCCAGGAAAGCCAGTATGATTAAGACCAGTAATACTGTGGTTTTGGTTGTGGTGGTCGTCAGCACTTACACTGATAAGGTTAGTATGCTGTATCTGCCCACCACTGCCACCAACACCGGAGTGAGCATGACTGGCTATTCTGAAGGTGTTAACTGTCGGGTCTGTACCGTTATGGCCTACATTCAGTGTCACACCTACAGGCGACGATTTTCCAATACCTGTAGCACTGTTATCGGGCATGGATGTCATATCATTCCATCTATGAGCACTGAAAACAGTTCTCTGACCGTGCTGGTCATCAGTTATTATACCAGTGTGGGTACTTTGAGCATGAGACTCAGTATGGTGGTCATTAGCTCCAATACCCAGCAGGTCTGTATGTTGTATCTGACCTCCTCGGCCAGCAAGACTAGAGTGAACATGACTGGCTATTCTGAAAGTATTAACTAGAGCACTAGCGCCATCGTGCCCTACATTCAGTGTCACGTCAACAGGTGTAGCTTTACCAATAGTGGTAACAGTAGTATTCAGCATGGGAGCTATGTCATGCCAGCGGTGGGCAGTAGGATTAGTACGAGACCCATGCTGAGTATCGGAGATAACTCCTGTGATAGTCCTAGGATAAAGTAGTCTAGCTGCTAATTCAGCCATTAAATTACCCGTGCAGCAGTTACAATAATCTCTTCGCCAGCAGTGGCAGTGACTCCGCTACTTCCAGCATACCAGAACTCCCAGGCCCCGGCTTTATCTACAGTAACATCCCGAAAGAAGATTCCAAGACTCAGATTAGTTACTCCACCTAAAGCTAAAGTAAAGGTAGTTACAACATCTGCAGGGTTTCTAACTTTCAAAGATACTACGCCAGGATTAGTTAAAGTTCCAGCAGCGTTCTTAAACGTTACCTGCACTCGGACTACGGAGCCTTCAGTATAAGCTGCTGGCATAAGGAGCTCCCTATCAGCTAACTAGAACAGTAGCACTATCTTGCAG
>Ga0184639_10000882_pt1 | contig 12426 bp, 15 predicted proteins | sample PLM31_170_b2_FD_133155 | JGI IMG/M metagenome (GOLD analysis project Ga0184639, IMG submission 133155) | Groundwater sediment microbial communities from an aquifer in East River, Colorado, USA - PLM3-1_170_b2 | ecosystem: Environmental > Terrestrial > Soil > Riparian zone | place: USA: East... | reverse complement strand
TGTTGGGCAGAGATCGGAAACTATGATAGGCTTATCATTAGTTAAGTGGAGCTAAGTCTCGCATGAAAAACATCGTACAGACCAAGCAGGACATTCTAAATATTCTCTCTGAAAATCGGGCTCGAATCAGAGCGCTAGGTGTAAAAAGACTCGGGCTGTTCGGTTCTTTCCTGAGCGGCCGGCAAACCCCCGACAGCGACGTCGACTTCCTTGTGCAATTCGATCCAGGCCAAAAGACCTTCGATAATTTTATGGAACTTACCTTCCTGCTCGAGGAATTGCTTCAGCGCCGGGTTGAGTTGGTGACGACGGATGCCCTCAGTCCTTATATAGGTCCCCACATCCTGAAAGAAGTGGAGTATGCCGCTTTCTCCTCTTGAATACCTCCGACATATCCTCGACGAGACAAAGTACCTTACAGCTCAAGCAAGCAGTCTCACCAAGCAACAATTCATGGAAGGCGAGACTTTAAAGCGCGCCTTTGTGCGAAGCATCGAGATCATTGGAGAGGCGGCGAAAAAGGTGCCTCCTGAGATCACTCAACGCTACCCGGACGTTGAATGGCGCGCGATAACGGGCATGAGAGATCGATTGATCCATGACTATTTCGGCGTTGATTACGACATCGTTTGGGACGCTGTAATTACCAAGGTGCCGGTTCTGCGGCTTCAAATCGAAAATATCTTGAATCTTGAAAGTCTAAAGTAACCCGCCGGGAAAATACTATTCTGGACTGACTCGTGTATTCGAAAATGTGACGGGTAGGGAAACCCAACCGCTATTTCTTGTGAAAAGAGACTTGGTCGTGGCTCGTGCTCGTGGAAAGAACTAGCCGAGAACCCAGTTCGCTGTCAAGCCGCTCCGGGAGACAGAACAATCAGTATCGTGTCCCGGGAATATTCGGCGGCCCGATTTGACAGGCGTACGGTAACGCCGCACAATCCAGCATGATTGTGTGAATTTTGAAGAGTATCATTAGGAGGAATAAACCGTGGCTATGAAGAACCCGCCCCATCCGGGTGAAATTATCCGGGAGGAGATTATCGAAGCTCTCGGTTTGACGGTAACCAGCGCGGCCGAAATCCTCGGCGTTCGTCGCGCGACGCTGTCCGACGTAACCAACGGCAAGGCGTCTGTCTCCGCCGAGATGGCCCTGCGCTTGGAAAAGGCCTTTGGCGTCAGTATGGACCTCCTCTTGAAGATTCAGGCCGGTTACGACGCCGCCCAGGCGCGCATGCATGGCGACCGGATAAAGGTCAAGCGTTTCAAGCCCGCTGGCGCACGGCTATAAGGGTCAGCCGCGTGGGCGGCCTCGATAAAGCCCACGCAGAGCCGCGCGCCGGCAATGTACAGAATTCGATGGCCCGCAGTCCGGTGCCGGTCATCATCATCAACGGAACTGGCGAGCGGAGGAAGGTATGCACGACCATCAACTTGCCTGTGCGGATTCAAAGATGTGACGGGTTGGAAAACCCCGCCGAGAATTGTGTGGAAGTCAGCCGAGACCTCAGTTCGCTGTCAAGCCGCTCTCGGAGTTAGGAAAAATAAGTATTGTGTCCCCGGATTCTCCGCGCCGGAAATTCATAGCCCCGAAGCTCCTTGCCGCGACCGGTCCGAGTCTGTTAAGGATAATTCCAAGATGAACCAAGACTCTGGAGAACTCGCACAAAGACTCGCGAAATTGGTCCTAGGCCAAGCCGTCGTACTCTTTGCAGGTGCAGGATGCTCCTCGGAGATAAAAATACCCATCTGGGATGCCTACCTCGAAATCCTCGCTGCTAAGGCTGAGGAATATGAGCCTGAAATTGGCGCGCTGATGCGGAAACGACTAAGAGCGCAGTCCTATCTCGAAGCAGCGACCTTGTTTAAGCGTACGCTTATTGCGCCACCAGGCGATAAGTTTAAGGCAATGTCCGAACCATTCCGACCTGGTTCTTATAACTACACTCCTCTCTTGCCACTAGCCTCGCTGCCATTTTCCGCCATGATGACGACTAACTATGATTCCTCTTTGTTTGAGGGGTGGAACGAAATCGCAAACCAGCGTTCGTCAATGCGTCCCCAACTGCTCGCTAGGAAAATAACAAAAGGCGCTGCTTATATCACGGAGCCCTTTTTTCTTTTCCTCCACGGACAGGGGAGTCTATCTGTTCAAGCAGAGGACATGGTGTTCGACGAGGAGGACTACAAACAGTGCTATCGGGATCCTCAATTCACAGATGGAGTACTTGAGGTCCTTTCAATACGGACGTGCCTGTTCTTGGGCTTTTCCTTCCGCGATCCCGGAATCGACGCAATACTAAAGATGTGGACAGCGCTGCGAGGGCCAGCGTTTCCTAGAAAACACTTTGCGATCTTGCCTGAGAAAGAGGCGCCGCTGACGCGTCGCCTGACAGATATGAATGTCGAAGTATTGCAATACAATGCTTCACCGGATCATATTCAACTTTGGACGGCGATCCGAGAGGCTGCCAAGATCACTACATCTTCCGGGGCTGCGAATGCCCCGAAACCAAATGTCTTCGAGCGGAACACGGAACCCTTTGCAGCGGCTAGAGACGTGCTCGCAATGTGTTATGCCCGTGCCACTCTTGGGAAAGGGATCCAACCGCTACGAAATCTCGTACTCGACGGAGTTGCTCTTGCCGTAGTGACAGAAAGCGGGCCAGACGGAATATCTCTGGAAGATCTTGTCTCCGCTATCGCCCAAAAGCTTGGCATGCCAGAGGGAGAAATATCTTCGGAAATCCAGCTCGCAATTGAACGACTCGTTAGAGCGAGCGCATGTCAATTTAAACAAGAACGTTTGTTTTCTACGGGTATCGTTCACGATACACTTTCAGATCTCACGAAAAATCTCGCGGAGCGCGCTTCACGTCGCATCGAAATACGCGAGGGAGTGCGTTTATCAACCTCAGCACTCAACCCGTTAGCTCAAGTTTTCGAAGACCTCCTCATGGCACGAGCATACGACCTTGCTGCACATTTCGTGCAGCCACGCTCGGGTGCACTGCGGAGTATCGATGACACGGTCTCTCGTGTTGTTCGGGCTGCGAATTTCCCTGAGGGAGTCGATATTGCCTCCATCGAGCGAGGCCTTATTGAACTTCTCGTACGCCCAGACAGTAAAGAGGCTGAATTACTCTCAGATCTAGGTCGAGTGGCGTTTGTGGTTCAATTGGCTTTGGGCCACGCCAGGAGTACTTTTGCCTATAGTCTTGCTCTTCCTCAGCGTGTTTACCTTGATGCATCGGTTTTACTCCCTGCGATCGTCGATGGTCACCCCATGTCGGGTGTTTACTGGCCAGTGCTAGAACGGCTTCGCGACCAGACGGAACGGAGCGGTGGCCAACTTGCCATCGTCGCACCGATGGAATTTCTAAATGAAGTCATAGGACATAGGCACAACGCTATCACTGAGGTGGCGACTCGGAATCTCGAGAATCCTGAGAACCTTGGACGCGAAGTTAGTCTTTATGGAGCACAAAATTTGAATGTTTATATTGGCGCTTATGCCACACATATAGGACGCGCCAAACGCAACATCTCCTTCAGCAAGTTCTTGCAAATGTATGCACCGTACACCACGGAGGATGCCCTTCGTCAATTCTTGGAACGAAAAGGTTTACGAGTTGAGAAACTAGCTCGCGATCCTGAGTTGTTTAAACCGTTGAAATTTTGGAATTGGTTCAACTCACTCAAAGGTGCATATGAGAGCGAGGATCCGTTGGGGACACGTCTAAAACCTTCAATTCTAATTGAACATGAGGCATGGCAACTCTTGCGAAACGAAACCGAACAGCGCGAAGGTCTCCGGTCTGTATTTGTTACCGCGGATGGTAGACTACGCCGCGCTGTTGCCACAATTCAGGATGGCAAGCTTGCGGACACGTTGTTGTCTGGCCTGACGATGGTAAAACTTGTCGATTTATTACTAGGCGTTCGTGTTGATCACCGCGGATTAGCCAGGCTTATATGGGGAGTTCATGCAATCGATCCAAAGGGAATACTTAGACAGCGTTTTACAGACCTAGGGCTAAGACACCGAGACGAAGCCCAGACCCTTGCTATGCCGAAGGTCGTGGATTCCATAATGACAGAAGTTACTTCCGATCCAGCTTTTCCAAGCTCCCCCATAATTCCGAAAGAAGGTGTCGACAGGGCGAGTTTTGCAGACTTTCTGGACCGATTCGAGGATCGCTTCTACGAACTTCTAGATGCAGCCGTCAAGGACTACCAGGCTGAGCAACATACCAATCAAGCGCCATCCTCCGGGCGTGAACGTAAGCGTCACAAACGACACCGATGAGGCAAAATCCTAGGAACAAAAATGTAAACATAGGGCGCAAATATGGAGTTGATCAGTTTTGGGTTTTGGGTTTTGGTGTCAGACTTGCCTAAGTCTACTAACTTTGATATCGGCGTTTTATGCCCCGACATCCCCGAGTCCATGCGCAAGGGTTGCTGTGAAGGTGTCGTGAAGGTGTCAAGTCTGCTGTTGGTGAAGGTGTCGTGAAGGTGTGAAGGTGTCAAGTCTGCTGTTGGCTTTTTAGTTGAGTACAATGATCCGGTGCACGGTCGGACTTCTAGGGGACAGTGTCGGCCTTGTCCCACTTGCCAATTTTTTTCCGCCCTTCTCGGTCGTTGGTAGAAACTTGAGCGGCCGGCGCTCGCCGCAACGATAGAACTACTGAATCCCGGCAGTCTTGCAGCTAAGTAAAAAACAAAAGGAAAAAAAGAGGCGTGAGGGGAAATCTTGAAACATGTTCGCGGACTGTGGTCGTGACTCGTATTCGTGACACCTGAATAGAACAGGCGGAAACTTCCAAGTTTCGAGAATTCCCGAAACATCGAAATGACTGCGGTTATTTTGTTCCGTAGCGCGCGGCTCGTTCTTTTTGGTCTTCTTCCCCTTCGATGTCGCAGAATGACCTTGGGTAAGAAATGAATCACAAAGAGCAGCGGCCTGATCATCTCTATTGAGATGAATCAGGCCGCTCAGAGTTTAGATTGTGGTGTCAGGCTTGAGTTATTGATTTTTTATCCTTCAACACTCTAACCCCTTCTGGGAAATCGGTTCCGACCTAAGGTATGGAAACAAGGATGTGACGGGTTGGAAAACCCCGCCGAGAATTGTGTGGAAGTTAGCCGGGAACTCAGTTCGCTGTCAAGCCGCGCTGGCAGCTGAGAAAAATCAGTGCTGGGTCCCTGGAAATCTCTCTCGGGGAGAAAGGTCCCGCGGACGAGATCGAGGAATTCGACCCATAGCTTTACCCTTCCATTCCGTTGACAAATTCTCGGGTCTGAAGTAGAAGGACACTCCGTAGTAAAAGGGTACAGGAGCTTGAAAACTGTCACACTAGCATGGCTACCTATGCTGACGCTCAACGCGACGCCTATGGCCGCTGCAACCCCAAGAAAGTTTTGGCCCGCGCGTACAGGACGATGGTGGCCCGCTGTTTGCTTTAAATCCAACGAACGAAGTCCGGGAAAGATTTGTTAGCATATTTAATACAACTTGTGAGTAAACTATGGGAATGCGGACAAAAATCGGTCACGGGCAATGACCCGAGTGACAACATTGAACTCAAGGGCTAAATAACAGGGAGATTTTATGGCTCGATCTGTGAGAACGATACTGCTATTTAGTGCTTGCTTCGGTTGCGGCTTGCCGGTTCAACAGCCGGTGAGTGATAGCGCTGCCACGCAACGTCGAGCGTTTGAGGCGGCAACAGTCCATGCTAGCTCGGCAGTTATCTCCGCCGTAGAGATCGCCAACGACACAAGGCATGAGTTAGTTTCCGCTTCAAGCCCAAGCAGTCTTACTGCCACCCACGCAGGTATTTCTGCTGAGACTGTTCATGATCACCAGTACCTAATTGATCCAACAACATTACTTCCCCGTGGTCGCTGATTTTAGCAAATCAACCACGTACTTCACGGGAACAGCGACGAGAATCCCGGTTGGCTTATCTGCCAAGTCTACTTCTCTCTCGCGGTATTTCATGATTAAAGAATAATCCTTTAGAATGCCGGTAGTGCCTTTTATGATGGCAATGACGTCTCCGCTTGGGCTTAAAAAGACTGGCCCACCGCTATCCCCTGGGTTTGAAATTCCGTTAATCAGGTAGAAATCCACGGGCACAGCCTTCTGTTCTTTCGTTTTCGCATCCGTAAGATTGAAAATAACTGACATGGTTGAACCTACCATGCCTTTTCGGGTCATAATGAAGAATGTCTCCTTAATAGCGAAGGGATACCCAGCAAAGCCTATTTCAGTTGCTAGAGGCACAGGCTCCAGAGTAAGATTTAAAGCTTGTATTACGTAATTTCCTTGCGGCACCGAATAGATGGCCACGTCTCGAATGTTGTCGAATACCAACAAGCTGCATGCAAGAGGTAGATCAGCTTTTTGGCTCTTGAGAATACAGCGCACCGCGTCACCGGTTTTGACTCCTGTGCAAACATGGCTGGCTGTGACGACGAAGAAATTTTTCTCGTGTTCCACCACAAATCCAGACCCGCTCTCTCCCTTCGGACAAACCATTAGCACCATGCTCCCGTGTACACGCTCGATCGTGGTCAATGGAAGCGATTCGATTGCCCCCACTTGTGATAAACCAGTTGCTATCAGAACGAGGTGCATAACTGCTTTAAGAAGACGGTCCATAAACTCTTTCCTCCTGTTTGAAACTAACCTTCTCTCTATTTGGGTTGATAGATGATTGCAATCAAGTCAGATTCGCCCCTAAAATTGCATTATTCCAAAAGGTCACACGGCGGATTCAGTCGCGGAGCGATTCAAAAATACCAAATGAAGGAATGGAGGTGTCAAGTCTGCTGTTGGCTTTTTAATTGAGTAGAATGATCCGGTGCAGGGTCAGTCCGCTATGACTCAACAGTTTGGCAAGACAGCAACGCTATAGAAGTCCCATCTCATCACAGTCGTCCACCACCGATCACTGCAACGACGGAAGTTTTGAAGCCCGGCGTCCTTCAGCCGTCTGAGATCGACGAAGCGCTCCGTGCCTCTTGCGGTTGTCGACCGGGATAATACCCGCGGCGGTGATCGGAGAAGGGCTCGGCGTCTACCCTGTCGTTGGCGAACCCGTTCATCTTCCACGGCTTGCACGACAGAAGGCAACCGGCCCGGCGGTTCTTTGGACGCTTACGCTTGTGATGCGCCATTGGTTAAGGCCGCACGTTTATCATTTTGGCGGCGACGTCGATTGCTCGCCTTCTTCGCCTCGGCCTTCCTGCCATAGAATGCGCCGCTGCCTTTTTTGGCTCCCGCGTGTTCGGTCTTTTTTGCGTTGTAGGCCATATACCCTAGCTGAAAGAGGTTATTCAACCTGCAACCGTTTTTTTCTCGCGTCGTTGACGATGTTTTCGAGCTGCTTGGCAACCCGGTCGTCGATCCAGTCCGCGCCGCACTGGCTGCAAACCGTAGCCGGTACTTTCCGGACGACGACCACGCCAAATTCCAAGTCGGCGGTGAACGTCGTCGTCCCGGTTCTCTTCGTTCCGGCACAGAGAGGGCATAATTTCTTCCATCGCTTCTTATTCACTTCTGCCTCAAGACCTCGCGCTAATGCAAAATAAATGGCAAGGCCGACGTTCAGCTTAAAGGCGTCCACCGGCCACCTCAGGTCTTCCTATCGATCTTTCTCTTTTTGTACCACCTCAGCCAGCATACGGGCGACGGCAGCATGCAGAGGTGGAAGGTCTTCACGCACGGTTTTCCAGATCACCTCGGTGTCGATCCCAAAGTATTCATGAATGACAATGTTCCGCATCCCGGTGATCTTTCTCCAGGGAACCTCGGCGTATCGCCTCCTTAAAGTCTGCGGGACATGCCTGGCGGCCTCGCCGATAACCTCCAGTGACCTAACGACGGCCAACACTGTTTGCTCTTGCTTTTGGAAATCCGCCAGTCCCAACCCGTGCACGAATCGTTCGGCCTTCTGTGCGTATTCCACCATGTCGCGGAGATAATCCGCATGGGTTCTTTTTAATCTCACACCGGGACCACTTCGGCCAGAATGAAGCTGCCAATGGTGGGCTTGAGAGCGCTTTTCATCACGAGATCGACTTTGACGCCGAGAAGATCGGTTAAATAGTCGCCCAGGTCGATGAAACCAAAGAGGGTGGGAGCACGGTCAAATTCAACGAGGACATCCAAATCGCTGCGCGTTTGCTGTTCCCCGCGCACGAAGGAGCCAAAGATGCCGAGAGAGCGCACTCCGTAACGCTTCCTGATCTCGGGCAGATGGTTCCTGAGGATAGCGATATAATTGTCCACTCTGTGATTGTTGTGCGCCCTTGTGGCTGGCTTGCTCATACTCTTACTCTACTCCAAACTGGGACAAGTGAAAGCAATTTTACTACGAATTTAGGTGGTAGAAAAAGAGGCGAGAGGGGAAGAGAGCACGTCTTGGCTATTTGAGCTATAGTAACGTATATGTTCCCGTCTTGTGATCTTGCTCGGCGGCGGAGCTAAGAAGCGGCAGCAGGAGGACATACGACGCGCCCAGGCGCTGTGAATCGAATATAAGCGACGCAAAAAAGAGGAGAATTGAGATGCCACTAACGAGAGACTTTAAAGAAACCATTCAGAAGCGCGCTCGTCGTGACGCGGCCTTCCGTGAAGCCCTTTTGAAGGAGGCTGTGAATACCTTACTCTCAGGAGACGTGGAAACCGGCAAGACCGTCCTGCGCGACTATATCAACGCCACCGTGGGTTTCGATGCTTTGGCCACTGTCACCAAAAAATCGCCGAAGAGCCTGATGCGCATGTTGGGCCCCAAAGGCAACCCTCAGGCTCGCAACTTCTTCGAGATCGTCGCCTATCTGCAGAAAAAAGAAGGCCTCCACCTAAAAGTCCGGTCCGCGTAGGATTTACCGACCGTTCGGCGACCGCCGCGACGATAGCGCTACTGAATCCCGGCCGCCTTCAAATACCGTAGATCGACGAAGCGCTCCGCCGGCGCGACCGGCGTCGGTATCACTCCCGCTTCGCCCATCAGCACAAGCACCTGGTTGAACGCTTTCAGGCTCAGTTCGCCTCTCTTGGGCAGGACGTTTTTGTCGGGCTCCGTATACGGCGCGAAGAGCTGGCGGGCGATCTCGTCGGAGACTTTCAGCGATTCCTTGACGATGCTCGTCACCTCGGCGCGATTTTTCGGATCGTTCATGAATTCATAGGCGGCGGCGAAGCCGCGCACCATCCGCACCAGCACCTCCTGGTTCTTCTCGCCCCAGGCGCGCCGCGTCATATCGACGTTGAAGATCAGGTCCGCTCCCGCTTCGTAGGTAAAGGCCAAACGCGGGAAGCTTTGTTTGATTGCGTTCAGATCTTCCGGCTGGCCCATCGGTACCGCGGCGCACTCGCCTGCTTTCAAGCAAGCGAAGCGCGCGCCCGTGCCGACGACGGCCTTGGCTTGGTAATCCGCAGTCTTGATGCCTTTCTGGCCGAGGAGCCGCACGGTCGAGAGCGTGATCGTGTCGCCGGGAGTCGAGAGCCCCAACTGCTTCCCCTTCAGGTCGGCGAAGCTCTTGATCTCGGGCCTGACGATCAGGCTGTAGACCGGATTGGTGGTCTGCGCCACGATGGCCACCGCGTCGGAGCCCTTGAGCACCGCTTGAATCAGATAGGGCGTGGCGTTCTTGCCGGCGTCGATCTCGCCCTTGTCGAGCGCCGCGACGATCCGGTCCGTGCCGCCGGGAATCGGCACGACCACGAGATTGATCCCTTCGCGCACGAAGAATCCCTTGCGCTCGGCGACTGTGAGCGGCAGAGACGACAGGCTCCCCGCCGAGGTCGCATTCTGCCCGTAGCGCAGCGTGATCACGTCCGCGGCGTCAATGAAGCTCGCGCAGAAGAGCTCGATGACAATCAAAATAATTCGCTGATTCATGCTTTTCTCTCCCTCCTCGTGTGATTACGCTTCGGCTTGGAGGTCTTTGTTGCCATCCAACTATTTGCTCGCCGCCCAGCTCGGAGGATAAATTGTAATCAGATCCTCCCGCTCTTTAGCCGTCAACGGATACATCCTTGGCTCATTGGACCGGAATAGCCCTGGACGGCATGGCGACGGGCGCCCGCACATGAGACTGGTATCATCGGTGTTGTGTCTCAGTCCGATCGCGTGGCCGATCTCATGAGCGATGACGTTGCGCGCGACATTCGGCAGGTTCATGGGCGGATACGCGAGCCCGCGGATTGCGACCATGCGGCGATGGTTGGCGACGAAAGGTCCGGCGAATGAAACGAACTCCGCATCGCTCAGCACCACGAAGAGATCGCCGGGGATGTTGATAATAGTGTCGGGCAAAGTAAGATTGGGCCGCCGACCAGCCTCGACGACGAGATTGCTCATTCGCTGGAGTTCGTCGGCGGGGACCGATCCGGCATGCCGCGTTACTGCGCCCAGTCGAAATCCGGAGCCGAGCTCGACGAGAGTTCTAATCCAGAAGCTTGCCGCTTCGTCCACCAGCGGCTGACGTGGATCGCCGGCTGGCCCGATCACAACGATCTGCGGGGTCTTCATCCACCCCGAGCTGGACTGCGCTACCGCGATGTCAGTAAATGCCAGAACAAACGCGACTACGAAGATGGATGCACGCGTCGAGTGAAGCACATACTTCTCGGGTCTCTTATCAGGTAGCCGACTATTTCCAGCCGGGGTCGTCCGTCCACCGCCCTAGTTTGGCCAAGGCGGCGCTCGCCGGCCCTCGATCCACCACCTGCTCGACCTTTGGCCTCTCGTTTTCCTTCAGGAGCCCGATTTCCACCATCTTGTTGATGGTCACCTGCACCATCTCGGCCGGCATCCCATCATTTACCGGCCAGACTTTCGCGGCGGCCAGCGCATCATAGGCTGGGCTCAGGACTTCCTTTGCATAGCCCGTGCGCTTGCTTGCCAGATCGAGAGTGCGGTCCTTATTGCGGTACATGAAACGGTGGGCCTTGATGATGGCCGCGACGGCGCGGGCGAGAAGGTCCGGGTCCTTCCGCAGCAACTCCTCCGTGGTACTGAACGTCCCGTACCAGTAGCTGGGCATGACCTCCCAGAGGGGAACCAAGGGGTGGAGGGACGCCTTCTTGGTCCGCGCCATGTACGCTTGGTCGATGTGCAGGATGGCGGTGTCAATCTTGTCGGCCGCGAGGGCAGCGATGTAGCCAGCGCTCGACACCGGGACGTAGTTGACGTCCTGCGGGGTGAGCCCGGCGCTGTGGAGGACGGCGCGCGTCATCACCTCGCGGAATGCTCCGACCTCCTGGATGCCGAGGTTCTTTCCGCGCAGATCGGCGGGTCTTCGGATGCTCTCCTGAGCCGCCATCACAACCGTGAGCTTGTGCGCATAGCTGAAGATGCTCCGGATTTTCGCCCCGCGAGTGATAGCCGTGATCACCGGCTCGCTGCTGGCGCCAAGGATATCCAGCCCCCCGGCCACACCGCCGCGTAGCGCCTGTAGGCCGGATTCAAACGACGCTAAATCAACGTTAATCCCCTCCTCGTCGAAGTAGCCGAGGTCTTTCGCGACATAGACGCCGACGTGAGGCAGGTTCGGGGGCGTGACCGGCATCCCAATGACCAGCGTCCGCCGGGGAGCTTGGGCCCCCGCAATGCCGGCTGCTGCCAGGGCGGCGAGAAGTACCACTGTCATAACTGCTAGGCGCGTTCGCATATTCCGTCTCCTTCAAATGTGGATGACGACTTTCAGAGCATTATCGATGCGCTCGATATAGGTCCGAAACGCCTCGCGAGTCTGATCCAGCTTGAAGTGATGCGTGATGATGGGGTCTGCCAGAATCTTCCCCGCGCTCATGAGCGCCAGCGAGCGGCCAGAGTTCATCCCGCCCTCGCCCCGCGCCGCGTAGATACGGACGTTGCTCCGGACCGCGAGGTTCATGTCCATCTCGACCGGTCCCGCGTACCACGCCACCACGCCGATGCGACCGCCGCGCTTTACGTTCTCGAGCGCCTCCTGCATCGAGGTCGGACCGCCAGCGCACTCAAGCACGGAGTCCGCGCCCTTCCCGTGCGTGATCTCGCGGACGCGCTCGGCCAGGTTCTCTTTTCGCACGTTGATCGTAAAGTCTGCGCCCAACCGCTTGCCGATCTCCAGGCGCGGGTCGCGGGTACCACTCAAGATGACGCGTTCCGCGCCCAGGGCCTTGCAGAGCTGCACGGCGATGAGGCCGATCGGCCCTGGCCCGAGGACCAGTACTGTCTCACCGGCGACGTAGCCTCCCATGAGATCGATCGCCCAGAGCGGCGAGGCGGCGGTGGTCACCATGCAGGCCTGCTCAAATGTGAGGTTGTCGGGCAAGCGGTAGAGCGTGTTGATGTGGTTGACGGCGTACTCGGCGAAACCTCCATCGCACGTGAGACCTTTCGCCCGATGACCTTTTTCGAGATT